>ENA-UESE01000044-UESE01000044.1-human-gut-metagenome-genome-assembly--contig:-NODE-44-length-204187-cov-42.547078_pt1 | contig 204187 bp, 147 predicted proteins | sample MGYA00242995_ERZ507996 | MGnify/ENA primary metagenome ERZ507996 (study PRJEB26167, sample SAMN06115489) | human gut metagenome | host: Homo sapiens | place: China:Sichuan | collected 2015-04-15...
TGTCCACATTCACCATGATCTTACCTTTACATAAAGTCATAACCTCTTCAAAAGTAGGAATTTGATGGCGCGTTTTATGTCCCGCACCGCTTTTCAACCGGAATTGCCGAAGTTCTTCCAATGTATAATTTTCAGGTTTACCTTTCCCGGTAGTAGTGCGGTCAATCGTTTTATCATGCATCAAGATGAGATGCCCATCCTTTGTTTCCTTCAAATCTATTTCCACCATATCAACTCCCATATCAATGCAGTTTTGGATGGCTTGCAAAGAGTTTTCGGGAGCATTGCGCCAATCGGCACGATGAGAAACAACAAGTATAGATTTATCTCCTTTCCGAAGAAGGTTATCATGCACATTAATCACCTGTCCATATGTCAGCACCGGGCAGATCAATGAAACTAAAAATATTTGCAATAAAAATCTTTTCATAATCTATTTCTTCAAATTATTTAATTCCGCTTTCAACTCTTGAATTTCCTTCTGCTGCTGAATAGTATAGAGTGTGAGCTCTTCTATTTTCTGTAGTAGCACTTTGTTCATATCATGTTGTGAGTATCCTTCTTCCGCCACCTGCTTGGCAGAAGGAACATCAGGCAGATGCTTATTTTCCTTAACATAAGCATCCACTTCAAATATCGTAGGGAGCTGATAGTTTTCATTAAACACAAAATCAGCCCAAGACGACTTTGGTGCAATGGCATAATCTTCAGAAAGAAGGCCCTTTGCCACAAATATATTAAAAAAATCACTTAAAAAGGATTTAATAAAAGTTTACAGAAAAGCCTGTTCTAATTTCAGTAGCTTTCATCTAGTTTCTTAATAAATTAGAACAGGCTCTAAATGATTCAATAACAGACCAGCTATCACTTTCTCAAGCGGGCACTCCTTTTAGCATCTCCACTTCTCATCGACCAAGCTTGTTGTGCTCCTGTTGCATTAGTTCTGAGTGCAAAAACTTTACCCGGCTCTGATGAAGTAGTCTGATCTGCACAAATATAAATTAACCCATTTCTATCAATCGCAGGGGATGACCAAATATTTGTTCCTAACTTCAATTCTTTATAGCTCAACTTTCCTTTAGAATTCAGCACATAGAAAATTCCTTTTCCATCACCAAAGTAAATGTTCCCTGCATTATCTATAGCTGGAACAGAACGTATTTTCCCCTGTGCTTTATATTTCCATAACAATTCTCCACTATCTTGTGTATAACACAATATTTCGCCATCAAAATTACCAACATACAAATGTCCATCAACACTTAGTGATACTCCCGAATTAGAGAACTCTGAAATTGAATTTTGTTGCCATCTAATTTTTCCGTCTGGATTAATAGCCATTACGATGCCACCACCATCTACCGTTTTTCCGCATAAATAAATTATCTCGTCATTTCCAATAGCAGGAACCGAAGTACAATCTTTTCCATAATCTATACTCCATTTCTTAGCTCCATCTGTTTTTTGAAAAGCATATAATTTACCACTATTAGAACAGACATATACTACTTTTTCACCAATAACAGGAGTAGATTGTGTAACACCTTCACAATCCGCTTCCCATTTTTGAACCATTGTTTCCGGATTTATTGCATATAATTTTTTATTGGCAGAAAAAAAGACAGTGCCATCTTTATCTACTGCCGGACTACTAAATTTAGCCGTAGCACCTAAATTAAAAGTAGCAATCGGCGTGGACGAAGAAATAGTAAATTTATATAATTTCTTATCATAACTACCAACATAAATAGTTCCATCATCTGCAACAGCAGCTGAAGAACGAATGACATCACCTGAAGAATAATGCCAAACTTCTTTTCCATTATTTATCACCCAAATATTTTTTCCGCCTCGTTTAGCATTCGCATCGCACCCCACAATAACATTTCCATTATCATCAACTGTTGGTGATACATCTTGAAAACCACATGGCGTTTGAAATTCCCATACAATATCCGGCTGTACATCTGCCATTGATTTTTCTTTCACTACAATTGTTTTACTAAAAATATTTGAATTCTGTACACTCAAATTATCCCAAACCGACAAAGTAACAACGTATTCTCCCGCTGTGGAATATTTGATTGTGGGAGATTGTTCTTCCGAAACCTCCCCATTTCCAAAATTCCAATTCCACTTAGTAACCTGTCCATCTTCGTCAAATGACAAATCAGTAAAAGATACAAGCTGTCCCTCTTCCACCGTAAGCTCACTTGTTTTAAATGCTGACACAGGTTTAATATTTATCTGTTTATCTTCACTACAAGCCATACATAAAAGTACAACCATTATTAATACTATTGTATTTTTCATATTTATCACATTTAATTATTCTTTAAATATTCCATCAACTCTACCGGATAATCCGTTTGTATAATATCTCCTTTTTTGGACAAAAATTCCTTTACCTGTTTGTAATTGTCCGTAATTGGAGTAAGGACAGTATTTATATAGATATTCTTAAACAATGCAATTTTATTATCAGCAGCTTTAGTAAGGATGTCATCAACAAAAGCCTTACTATTAAATTGAGCTACAGAAAGTGGCTTACATATGGCCATATAATTATCCAAATCTTCCATTGTATAAATTACCGGTAATACCATTGCCACTTTATCGAAAGTTACCATCTTCTTTGCATCAGCTACACTATATACAGTAAACATTACTTGTGAAAGCATTCCATATTGTTTTACCATGTTGTACACAGACTTATAATCAGATATTTTCACATCTATATCTATATATATTTTACCTCTAGCAGCAAAAAGCACTTCTTTGAAGAGCGGTACCCGCTCTTCAGTTAGTTCTTTATTATGATAAAGATAATAAGTACGTAAATCTTTATAATTCAAATCAGACACTTTACCTGTGCCATTAGTAGTCCTGTCAATTGTAGCATCATGCATAAGCAATAACTCACCATCTTTCGATGACCTAACATCCAATTCTATCATGTCTATTTTCTTTTCAATGGCCAAAGCTACAGCCTTTATAGAGTTCTCGGGAGCATCTTTCCAAAAACCACGATGAGCACAAATTTGAATATGATCTTTAATTTGTAGAGAAGCTGCTATTGAAAGCCTTTGATTTTCTGCAACTTCCTCATAGTATACCTCAATCAAGGCTTTCAAATTCCATGATTTACTGTCTTTCAGACTAACATTAACAGTGATAGTATAATTACCAGGAAGAGAATACTGATGAACGATAGTTTTCTTATCAGATACAGTACCATCACCCAAATCCCATTTTACAGTTTGAATATCCTCATTATTAACCCCCTCTATTTTTAATGTAACATCACTTCCCACTTCTGCTTGATTTGCAGAAACCGATAAAGCAGGCTCTGCAACAGGAGCAGGTTCATTATCAGAAGAGCATCCCAAGAATAAAATTAAAATAGAAAATAATCCTACCAATTTCATCTTGCCATTTACTTTAGTTTTCATAATACTTTCACTTTAATTACTACCAATTGGGATTTTGTTCAAGATTCTTATTGAGCAATATATCTCCTGAAGGTATCGGATACAGATAATCTCGTGATTCATTAAATTTCTTTTTTATATTCAGAAAACCAACCAAATAACCGCTATCTCCTTCTGTCAATTGAAGAACGCCACTTACTTCTATCTGCTGTTTTGCTTTACTTTCAGGAGCCTTACCTTTAAAAAGCAATAAATCTATAACTCCATCCTCGTCCAAGTCAAACTCCCCTAAAGCAGGGAAATACATACCTACAAAATGAGATTCAAGCAGTTTACCCATTTTCCAACGCATTAAATCATCATATCTGAAACCTTCAAGTACTAACTCAACCCTACGCTCACGCCTAATTTCCAAAATAACACCTTTATTTGTTCCAGTCACATTAGAATATTCAGCAGCAAGGATTTCATCTGGATGAGAGTTAGCCATAGCGAGATTCAAATTTGTAACCCCAGCTCTTGCACGTATAAGTTTTATTGACTTATCAATGTCTTCTTGAGTTAATATCCCCAACTCTGCCTTAGCTTCAGCGAAATTCAAAAGAACTTCCGCATATCGGATAATAGATATATCCTGATAAGACGCTCCATCTCCATCCTGAGATTCTGTAGATATAAATTTTACTACCTGATATCCAGTCATAGAAGCCTCAAAATCCGGCAATAAAGATTTATCATTACCAATCCGAGTGTAGCCGATAGAACGGATTGTCTGTGCCAAACGATTGTCACGCCCAACCATTTCTGCCTTATATTGCATCTTTTCATAACCCGTTTGTGCAGTAAAAGGTGTCCCATTCGACATTAAATAAGAATTAACTAAATCTTTCGTCAAACCTACATCCTGCTGGGTCTTTGACAGAAAATAATAATTCGTATTATGCATTTTATTTAGGCTCAATGAATATCGCCTTCCTAATATAACCTCATCATCTTTCAACTCTAAGGCAAACAAATCTCTGTAATCAACACTTGGGCTACCTGTTGTATACAATTTGTACCCAGACTCACTCATTACTCTTTCTGCCGCTTTATAAGCCTTTTCCAAAAATTTATCTGCATCGGGCAAGTTTAATTCCGTATGATATTTACGATAGGTTCCTTCGTAAAGACACACACGCGACAAAAAAGCTAGGGCTGTCCACTTTGAAACTTGATCCGGTTTTCGAGTTATACCTAGACGGTCTACTGCTATTTCCAAATCTTCTACAATTTTATCTACTATAAACTCTCGTGAATCTTTTGGTTTATATAATAACTCCTCATTATCAGTTTTTATCTCCGTTTCATACCAAGGTACGCCACCAAAACGTTTCACTTTATCAAAATAAAACCATGCTCTAAAGAAACGTGCCACTCCCTCATATTTCAAAGCTGCAATCTTGTCTTCACAGCGAGTATAGTTATCAAAGAAAATATTAATTTTACGCAGAATACCCCAATTCCAATTGCTGCTTCCTGCTTCCGATGGTATGTCTCTTTCATCACTCCGTTGTTCCATAGGAACATTGCTATAAAGCACATTATCCGAAATGTTATCCGCCCTGACAATATCATTTATTTTAGGCAGATTCTCATAAAAACTGTTTGTATATAACTCGAGATCCTTAGCTGTTTTAAAAGAATTTTCAGGTGATATTTCAGCTATAGGAAATCTATCCATAAAAGAGTTATTACACGACACAGCACTCATTCCTACCAAACAAACAGTACAAACTTTTATTATATTGAATTTATTCATAACAGTACTCCTTCTTTAAAATTTAAAATCAAAACCAAAAGCAAATGTTTTGCTGAAAGGATAGGCATTACCGTCGCCCAATTGTTCCGGATCGACAGTATGATCTTCATTATGCTTGTACAGAGGAGAGAAAGTCAAGATATTGCTTCCCGATATATATACTCTAATACTAGAGAATCCAATCTTACCGCAAAGAGCTTTCGGCAACGTATACCCTAATGTAATATCCTTTAAGCGGACATAAGCAGCATTTTGCAGATATTTATCTGAATACACCCTCAATTGAGCCCCTTCATAATTTCCGCCCTCATTGGCTGCATACACTGCCAAGCGCGGAAAATAAGCATTCGGATTTTCCGGTGTCCATGAGTTCTTTTCAATACTCTTTGGGTAGAAGGTCTCATATTGACGAGTAAAAGGTCCCCAAAAGAAACCATTGTCTTTTCCCGGCCACCAGTTTCTTTTCAACACCCCTTGGAAAAATGCAGAGAAATCGATTCCGCAATAATTAAATCCTAAATTCAAAGAACAGGTATACCGCGGAGATGTATTACCTATAATACGCAAATCACCCGGATTTGCTAACGTTTTGTCACCCGGTGAAATTTCATTGTCACCATCCAAATCTTTAAACTTTATATCTCCAGCAACCGGATGGTTAATCAAATAATTACGTTGAATTCTTCTATTCACTTTTGTTTGGTCTGCATGATTCAAGTACTCTTGATCATCTTGGAAAAATCCTTCAACTGTATAACCCCATATTTCTCCCAAACGTTTCCCTACATAAAACTGATCTATCTGCCCATCCGGATTATCAAACTTTGTAATTTTAGTAATGTTATCCGCAAGGGTAAATCCGACTTTATATTCAAAGGGTTTGTGAGCCAATATAAATTTATCTTGCCACCTTACAGAAAGCTCAAAACCTTGTGTACGCAAATTAGCTGCATTCTCTTTGGGTTCTGCGGTACCAAAAACCGATGGAAGTTTTTTCCCTTGTGTCAACATATTTTTCGTATCACGTTGATACCAATCAAAAGATGTTGTAAAACGCCCATTAAACAAAGATAAGTCAAGGCCAAAATCAATTGTTTGCGATTTTTCCCAAGTAAAATTAGAAGAAATAGCATCCGGAGTAGTTAAATAACTCATATATGCATTATCCACCAAATAATCACCTTGAGTTACTTTCATTTTTGCTATATAATCATATGGTCCTACATTTTGATTGCCCAATGTTCCATAAGAAGCACGTAACTTCAAATTATCTACAACTGATTTTATTGATTTAAAGAAAGGTTCTTCACTTACCCGCCAAGCCAAAGATGCAGATGGGAAAACGCCTAAACGGTCGCTATGAGGAAACTTTGATGAAAGATCAAACCTACCGTTAAATTCAAATAAATAACGGTCCATAAAATTATAGTTCAATCTGTAAAAAGCCGCACGAATAGCCCATTCATCAGCATTACCCTGTACTTGTACATTTTCTCCAGTAGCCAAATTAAAAGAACCTAATTCCTCCGATGCTGGGGAACCACGTCTCGCAACACTGCGCTCCCAATGTCTCCATTCCTGATTAAATCCAACCATTGCTTTTATATCATGCTTTTTCGCAAACATATGACTATAAGTACCAAAAGCGTTAAAAGCTTGATACATTGTTTGCCAATGCATTTCCTTATACAATTCTTTATTAGGCATATAACGATTCATACCTTCACCGTTAGGTTGGTTCGTATGCGGAGTAGACACCAATAATAATTTTGACACAGGGCTTCCTTTACGAAAACTATAATCCGCATTTAAAACAATATCTTTTATTGGAGTTACTTGTAATGAAACTGTATTTGAAATATCATGTTCTTGATCCGTTCCTTTACTCTTTCCATAAGTCAAATCGGCAAAAGTACCATCTGCTATATCGCGCCCTGGAGTATAAGCTCCATTGATCAGAATTGTTCCATCCGGATTACGAGGAAGAAATACAGGAGAAGCATGGAATGTATATTTTCTCCAATCCTCACTATTATCACTCCCACCCACATTACGATTATTTGTTGCAGGATAATCATAATTACTAAAATAAATATTAGTTGAGTTTGTAATCTTGATTGCAGAATTCAACTGAAAATCAATTTTGCTACGTAAAGTATAGCTTTTTAATTTATCAGGATTGATACGGTAAATACCTTCACGAGAATAAAACCTACCTGAAAGATAAAATCGTAGTTTTTCAGTTCCTCCGGAAATATTCAGATTATGCTCCATAGAAGGTTGATTTTTTTGAAAAATATAGTGCCACCAGTCTGTATTTCCATAATGTACATAACGTTCCACGCCATCAACTGTTTTGATAAGAGTCGAAGGGAGAGAAGGGTCTTTCTTACGAGCTTCCATGTAAGCATAATCATCTTCTGTATACCCTAAATAAGTACTTGTATTTTCCAAAAGACTGAGTTTATCACTCAAACGGGCCCATTCCAAACCATCGGTAATAAAATTATCGGTATTGATTGTCGGGTTACTCCAGCCAAAATGATTGGAATAGTTCACTTGTATCTTTCCTGCATTAGGGTTTTTGGTTGTAATAAGTACAACCCCAAAAGCGGCACGTGCTCCATAAATTGCAGCAGAAGAAGCATCTTTCAATACCGATATAGATTCAATATCTTTGGGGTTGATATAGTTCATATCTCCTTCTACCCCATCAATAAGTATCAAAGGCTTCCCTCCATTAATTGATCCTACTCCACGCACATCAAAAGAAGCCTTTGAATTAATAGCACCATCACTAAAAGATACATTTAAGTTTGGAATCATACCTTGTAACACCTGACCTGCATTTCCACTTACACGATGCTCTATTTCTTTAGATGAAATCTGATCCACAGCACCAGAAAGATTTGCTTTTTTGATAGTACCATAACCTACTACAACCACTTCATCCAACATTTCATTATCTTCTTTCAATGTAACATTGGACAATTCTTTACTGGAGGCAGGTAATGTAATAGTTTTATATCCAATATAAGAAACAACCACATCAGAGTTTTCTGGAACACTTGACAATGTATATTCACCATCTAAATTCGTTATCGTTCCGTTTCCCGTTCCTTTTACTACAACACTCGCGCCAATCACAGGCTCTCCTTTTTCATCAACAACAGTTCCCTTTATTATTTTAATCTTTACAGGTTTTTCTTTATTTAAATTATTGTTCTGCTTACCCACAGAAATCGTATTGTTGTCCCTATTGAAATATAGCTTTGTCTGCGAAGAGATTTTGTTTAGAACTGATTGTAAAGAAGCATCTTTGACGCTCAAAAAAACACGTGGCGCATTATTTACCACTGTTTGGTCATAAAAGAATTTTAATCCGGTTTGTTTGCTCAATTGATTGAAAACATTTTCGACCGTTTCATTCTGAACATTTAGCGTTATATTGTTTTGGCTTTGCGCTTGAATATTATATGGTACAAATAACAAGCATACGAATAGTAAAAATGCTAAAAACGAATAGACATTTCCACTTTTCCTTTTAAAATTAGGAAGAATATTCATAAATTTGTGCGTTTTAGTAATTGAAAAAATTATTTAAAACAAAGGTTTTAGTAATCTGCGAAACGTTATTCACGCGGGGGAAAACGAATGAATATCCGTCCGGATTACGGGATAGGGGCTTCTCTGAGAGACAGCTCCTATTTTTTTGTGGAAAATCAAGGAGGTGTTTTCATTCTTGCTTTTTCTTGGATTAAAGGTTAATACTCACGAGGTCTATTTATAATACACCCATCTTTCAACAAAGCAGGGTGTAATTAACATATTTTATTATTTATATAATAATACTTGGTCTCCACTTTTCTTATAATGGATGCCGCTTGTATAGCCAATTGACTGTAACACAGCCTCCAGACTCTTATTATCATGTTCACCGGAAATGAGATTGTTAAACTCCTGTCCTTGAGTAAATGTAATACGGCAATTATACATGCGTTCCAATTCTTTGGCTACATCGCGTATCGGAGTACTATTAAAGCGCAAACTACCCCTTCTCCAAACTGCCACCGCACGTTCTTCGTGCCGCTTGTTGTATTCTCCCGAAACGGTATTTATAAGTATCTGCTCGTTAGCACGCAAGCGCATCATCGCTTCGGGCAGATCGACTTGCACTTTACCGCTTTCCACATCCACCGAAACAACTTCGTCCGAAGAATAAGATTTGACATTAAAACAAGTACCCAATACACGTACATCAAAATGACGGGTATTCACTATGAAAGGTTGTTTCTCATTGTGATATACACGAAAATACCCCTCACCCTCCAGTTCCACTCTACGTTCCTTGTCTGCAAAACGGTCCGGATAGCACACGCGAGAACAGGAGTTCAAAATCAATTGCGTACCGTCGGGAAGCCGTATCTCCTTGCGCTCACCATAGGAAGTGGAAGCCTCCAAATAGGTTGTCTGTTGCCTGTCTATATAACGGATATAGCTGACACTGCCCAAAATGAGGCAGACCACCGCAGCCGCACTTGCCACTGCCAATGACACACGCCGGAACCACATACGTTTCTTATGTTCGATACGTTTCAATAATAATCGCGCCTCTTTTTTATATTGTTCACGTTCAAGATCCGTTTGTGGTGACTGCAAGGACGCTTCCTCCCATACTTCATCCATCAATTCCTGAAGCATATCGGTATTATACTCCGGAGCTTGTAACTCGTCCAGCAGCCTACGGGCATCATCCGTTGTATACAGGCCGTCCAAATAACGGCGAAGCAACGATCTATTATTTTCGTTATTCTTCATAACCATGATTCTAAATAGTACAAAGGTTATCAAAAGTAACCCTTTTATATTGGGATATACACGTGGGGAAAGAATAGCTGGGGTGCGATTAACATATTTTAAGATATATCGCGAATGAAAAGACTCTCTACAAGAAGTTAACTTCGTATATGTAACAAGTTAACTTAATACACAACAATAAGTTAACTTCATCACCCGTATCAAGTTAACTTATTATCAAACATAAAGTTAACATAATACAAACGACTTTTGGGAAACCTTATTCTTATAAATTCAAGCAAACAAGAAGCAATATCAGATCGGCACTTACTATCGAATTCTTTTCCAAATAAGTGCGTAGCGTTCTCAACGATATGGAAATGGACTCTTGCACCGTATTGACAGAAATGCCCAGCACTTCGGCTATTTCACGATGAGACATTTGCCGTTCCCGGCTCATCTGGAATATCTCGCGCTGACGAGGCGTCAGTTGCTGCAATGCACGAGATATGAACTGTCGTAAATCATTCGCAATAATTTCGTCTTTCGTCTCGTTGGTGTAATTCACCGCTTGTGAAAGTATCTGTTCCCTTAGTTTATCCTGGTTGGACAAATCACGCAACTGATTCAGTATACGGTTTCGTACGATTGTATACAAATAAGCAGAAAATGACGCATCCGGATTGATAAAGCGGCGTCCTTGCCACACTACCGCAAAAGCATCCTGAAAAATATCTTCCGCATACTCACGCGACTTCAAAAAGCGCATGGCAAAGTATATCAAACGATTCTTATAGGCAGCATAAAGCTCGCAAAAAGCATCCTCATCCCCTTCAATCAAGCGGAGAACCAAAGAACGTTCATCACTGAGAATTTCGGTTGCGTACATATATATTTTTTAGATTTCTGCCACAAAAGTATTATTATGATGTTGCAAACCTATGTAAAATTCGGGAAATAAAAAAGGAAAAGAAGATATTCCGTTCTTTATTAGATGGAAATTTCATATCTTCGTAACAACAAAGCATAATAGGATGCCCAGAGGGATTAGCTTTTGCATAGGTATGTTATTGACACTTTCTTTGTTTGCCCAAAATGAAGGAAGCACTTTTGTCACACCCGACAGTTCGGTCTGCAAACGTACGGGAAATTTCAGAAGAATCATGAAGAAGTTCCTTAATTTCAGCGATTTCGACACTACATACATCAGTCCCAACCGATACAACTATGCCTTAATGCTGGACCACTTCACCAATTATGAATACTATTCCGTAGGAAGTGCTACTCCTGAACCCCAACGCCTGCGGTTCTCGCCCAAACCTCATAACAAAATAGGAGTTTACTTTGGTTGGCGCTGGATTTTTCTGGGTTGGGCCATTGACGCAGACGGCCTTTACGGAAAGAAAAGCGGGAAAAAAAGAGGAACGGAATTCGACCTCAGCTTATACAGTTCCAAATTAGGAGTGGATATTATCTACCGCCGTACGGGTAACTCTTACAAAATACACGACGTTACAGGTTTTTCCGACCGCATACCCACCGATTACTCTGAAGACTTCGACGGACTGAAAGTGAAAATGAAAGGACTGAACCTATATTACATTTTCAACAACCGGCGTTTTTCTTATCCCGCCGCTTTCAGCCAATCCACCAATCAACGGCGCAACGCAGGATCTTTCATTGCCGGATTCTCCGTATCCACACACAATCTGGATTTTGACTACACCAAGCTGCCCGATATCATCCGGGAAACGATGAACCCGGGTATGAAAGTGGACCATATAAAATATACCAATATCAGCCTCAACTTCGGTTATGCCTACAACTGGGTATTCGCACGCAACTGCCTTGCCTGCCTCTCGCTCAATCCCGCAGTGGCCTACAAAACCTCACGTATCAACAAAGCGGAAGGAGAAAAAGACGACTGGTACAGGAATTTCAATATAGACTTCATCCTACGCGCAGGCGTAGTGTACAACAACAGTAAATATTTCGTAGGCACTTCATTCGTAGGCAGAACTTACGACTACTACCGGAATAACTTTTCATTGAACAACGGATTCGGAACACTGCAAGTATATGCAGGATTCAACTTCTGTTTGAAAAAAGAGCACCGCAAGAAAAAACGGCAGTAACCCGGCTGTTATCAGAAAGAATAAGTGCAAGCCACTCCTACTATATCTTTTCGTGCCTTACTCTCCCATTGTCGGCAATAAAAGACATCCGCTTCCCAATCGGAAGAAAGTGGGAGGACTACCCCGCCGCGATAGCGCATGCGTTGTACATCAAACTTCTCTCCACGATTCAATCCGTTGTACATCTCAACAGAAGCGTAAGGCTCTATCTTGCATTTGGGGATGTCATAAGCCAGCTTGACACGTGAGCGCCAACGCAGTTCATCATTATTGCTATCGAAAGTATGTTGAAAACGCTCCCGCAGTGAGACCTTCAGCCTGTGCACACGCGTGGATAGCGTTCCGTCAAAATGATAGCGGTGACGAAACTTCCAACCGGCTTCCCCGCGATTGCGATAATGCACTTCATAGCCCGCAGCTATTTTCAGAAAAGGGAGTACAGAGTATGCCCCACCGGCCTCCAGCCCCCAACGGTCGGTCTTGTCAAGATCATCCTTTGTGCGCCATTCCAATTTTCCGGAAAGCGTAAATGCAGGATTTACCTTATACTTAAAACCGGTACTTGCCCATGTTGTAAAGTCTCGCTTCTGCGCATGCAGAGAGACCGGCACAATAAAGAATAGCGCTGCCAATAAACTACAAATTCTCCATGTACAGAAAGGCTTTCTTATCATAATTATCCCAGTATATATCATCTCACATTTAGTTTTACACGTGCAAAGCTAAAGATTAATTCTGTAATAATTCTGTAATATTACACTTCTTTCAGATACTTCTCTATCTTCCCAAAGAAAGAAGCCAGATGCGAACCGTCCACAAACGCATGATTCACATAAATGGAAAGTGGAAAAACCAGCCGCTCCCCGCGAGGAACAACCTTACCGACGGTCATCAGCGGATGACTGCAACCGTTGCCGGCTTCGGCAACAGTGTAGGTGATGGACGTGAAGAACATTTTGGGAACTGCACTCAAGTGCACCACGTCGTAATCGCCCTGCTGCATCAGCTCTTTTTCCGCATGATAAGGATCTCCGTTTTCAGGAATATCCGTAATCAGCGCATGCGCTTCGGCATAAAAGTGTTCGAAATTTTCGTGATAAGGGATACGGACTGTATAAAAAGTCTTTCCCGGAACCGCTATCGGAGAAATGATATCTACCCGGTCGTGGAAAACAACCTGCCCGTTCTTGTCTGTGCGGTAACGGAGTTCGTTCACTTCATTGGCCGAACGGAGAACGGCATACAAGTAATAAAGGAAAAAAGAATGTCCAGACCGCCTTGCCGCAGCGCTGGCCTCTGTGCAGTCTATTTCGGTGGTCACCGAATACCAAGAATTTAGATATGTACGGAAGAAGCCGTAATTGTCACGACGTTCCCAAGTGTCAATGTCAATAATGTGTTTCATAAATAAAAAAATGGATTATGAAAAAAGGACGCTTATACAGCATCCTTTCTCCGATTCAGTCTATTATCTTTCCTTTTTGTAGTTTTCCAATCCTGTCTGTAAAAACTCAATGTACTTTGGAATGCTTTCATCGTACGAATACGACTTGTTGAGCGGTTCGCCTTCATTGTTAATCAGCACATAGAAAGGCTGTGCATTCGCGCCGAACTTGACGCGTTGCAAATAGCTCCACTTATCTCCCACCGTACGTAATGTGCGCTCCGTACCGTTCTCCGTAATTTTCACCGGCGAAGAAAGCGGAGTCTTATTGTCTACGTAGAGCGTGATGAGCACATAGTCATTATTGATGATATCGCTTACTTTCGGATCCGTCCATACGGCGAGCTCCATTTTACGACAGTTCACACAACCGTAACCCGTAAAGTCCAACATCACAGGTTTGCCATGCTGGCGGGCATATTCCATGCCGAGATCATAATCATCGAACTTGGCATGCACCTCATTATTATAAAGATTGAAATCCTGTGTCTGCATGGGTGGTGCAAAAGCACTGACAGCCTTCAACGGCGCTCCCCACAAACCGGGAAGCATATATACGGCAAATGCCAACGAAGCCAATGCCATGAAGAAACGGGGCACACTGACCTTTGCATCGTCATCATCATGCGGGAATTTGATTTTGCCCAGCAGATAGAAACCCAGCAAAGCAAACAGTACAATCCATAAAGCAAGGAATGTTTCGCGGTCGAGAATACGCCAGCCGTAAGCCAGATCGGCTACGGAAAGGAATTTCAAAGCAAATGCCAGTTCCAAGAAACCGAGCGTCACCTTGATCACATTCATCCAACCGCCGGATTTAGGCATGGACTTCAGCCAAGAGGGGAACAACGCAAACAGCGTAAACGGCAATGCCAAAGCAATGGCAAAACCTAACATTCCGATGGCCGGAGCTATCATATTACCGGTAGTGGAAACCTGTACAAGCAAAAAGCCGATAATGGGTCCCGTACAAGAGAATGACACCAGCGACAGTGTAAATGCCATTAAGAAGATACTAAGCAAGCCGCCTGTCTTTTCCGCTTTAGAGTCTACCGCATTACTCCACTTGGAGGGGAGGGTTATTTCAAAAGCGCCAAAGAAAGAAGCTGCAAATACTACCAACATCAGGAAGAAAAAGATATTGAAAACAGCATTCGTAGACAATGAGTTCAAAGCGTTAGCGCCAAAAAGCCCGGTGACCAACAGTCCCAAGCCTACGTATATCACAACAATGGATGCGCCATACGTCCAAGCGTCCCGGATACCTTTCTTCTTATCTTTACTGCGTTTCAGGAAGAAGCTGACAGTCATCGGGATAATAGGCCATACGCAAGGCGTGAACAATGCTAACAGACCACCTACAAACCCGGTTATAAAGATATAAATCCAAGACATATCTTCTTGCGAGGTAGTTTCACCCAACGCTCTCAATTCGTTGACAACCGGTTTCCAAAGATCAACAGTGCCTTTATCGAATACATTTATTCCGGTAGTTCCTTCTGCCCCACCAATAATAGCCATATCTGCGGTTGCATCAACTACCGGTTCGTTAGCAGCCGCACCTTCTGCATTACCCGAAAATTTGAACGGCACTTGTGTAGGCGGCAAGCAGTTTTCGTCATTACAAGCACCATATTCCAGATAACCTTCCACCTTGTATGCGCCACCGGTCAGCTTCAGCTTCTGCACAAACTGAACGGAATTTGCAAAATAGCGCACTTTCATTTCGAACAGCTTGTCGAATGCGGCGATTTCTTTCCCCACCGGTTTTAGTTTCCCGACAAGTTCCGCACCCGAAATGTCTTCAACATTGAACGTTGCCGAGATAGGGCCGCCCTCTCCCAAGTCCGTAGAATACACATGCCAGCCTTTGTCAATAGTTCCGGTAAATATCACCTCTGCTTCGCCTGCCTGCAAAGTCCTTAACTCCGACTTAAACTTGACAGGTTCCTGTATCTGCGCCTGCACCGCCAAGGTGAAGAGCAACAATAGAATGGAGAATATACTTTTCTTCATCTTTTTTTCTTTCTGTTTTTTCAATTTATACTTCATAGTCCACGCAAGCACGACTTTCTTTGACCTCTGCAATGAGCTTGCCGGCAGCCACATGATCGGGGTGCACAGCGTAGAACTTCACATCGTCCAACGTATCAAATTCACTGTAAAGGGCAATGCTCCAAGTTTCGGCAGGATTGATATTCAACCCGACTTCTATCTTACGGATAACGGATATTTTGGCAGGAAGCGCTTCGATGGCCTTCTTAAAATTATTCATTGCAACTAACTTTTCGTCAGCAGGAACTTCATCTTTCAGCTTAAATAATACAATATGCTTTACCATAACTTTGTTATTTAAATGATTTATATCTATATTTGTCAACCGAAACGGTTGCTTTTTAAAACCGCAAAAATACTCGTTTTGTTTTAAATATACACTTAAACGGATGTTAATAATAGGAATTGCAGGCGGAACCGGGTCGGGAAAGACCACCGTCGTACGTAAAATCATTGAAAGTCTGCCGGCAGGTGAAGTGGTTCTATTACCTCAGGACTCCTACTACAAAGACAGCAGCCATGTACCCGTAGAAGAACGGCAGAACATTAATTTCGACCACCCGGACGCCTTCGACTGGGGGCTTCTGTCCAAACACGTATCCATGCTGCGCGAAGGTAAGAGCATCGAACAGCCCACTTATTCCTATCTGACTTGCACCCGCCAGCCCGAAACAATCCACATCGAACCGCGGGAAGTCATCATCATTGAAGGCATCCTTGCCCTATGCGACAAAAAGCTGCGCGGCATGATGGATCTTAGAATTTTTGTCGACGCAGATCCCGACGAACGCCTTATTCGTGTCATCCAACGTGATGTCATAGAGCGCGGCCGTACCGCTGAAGCCGTAATGGAGCGTTATACCCGCATCCTGAAGCCGATGCATCTGCAATTCATAGAGCCTTGCAAACGATACGCCGATCTCATCGTGCCGGAGGGTGGAAACAACCAAGTGGCAATTGATATTCTGACGATGTACATCAAAAAGCACTTATAAGTAACTCAATTCCGTATAGTATGCCCGACAGCACCTCCCCTGCCACACGCAAACTGCCGGTTTTTCACTGCCAGTTGCTCATTGCAATAGTATTGCTTTGCAGTGTCATGGGATGCCGCGGCGATCGTAACTCCGCCCATAAGCAGGAAAAGAGCACCGATTTGCAGCAGATAAAGGACAGTGGTGAACTGGTAGTGCTGACTTTATACAGCTCTACATCCTATTTTATCTATCGCGGGCAGGACATGGGATTTCAATATGAATTGAGTGAGCAGTTCGCCCAAAGCCTCGGTGTCAAATTGAAGATCAAGGTTGCCGGAAGCGTACGCGACCTTATCAGCAAGCTCCTTGCCGGTGAGGGAGATCTCATAGCCTATAACTTACCCATAACGAAAGAGTGGAAAGACAGCCTGATTTATTGCGGCGAGGAAGTGATTACGCATCAAGTCATCGTACAGCGCGCCGGCAGGGGCATCAAACCACTGAAAGACGTAACGGAACTCATTGGCAAAGATGTGTACGTAAAACCCGGAAAGTATTATGAACGGCTTGTCAATTTGGACAAGGAATTGGGAGGAGGCATCCACATTCATAAGGTGAGCAATGACAGCATCACAATAGAAGACCTGATCATGCAAGTCTCGCAGGGTAAGATTTCCTATACCGTAGCAGACAATGATATAGCCCGGCTGAATACCACCTATTATTCCAACCTGAATATCGGGCTGTCCATCAGCTTCGACCAACGGGCTTCGTGGGCTGTACGCAACGATTGCCCGCAACTGGCGGAAGCCGCCAACAAATGGCATAAAGACAACATGACCTCTCCTGCTTACACAGCAAGTATGAAACGATATTTTGAAATCAGCAAGGCCATTCCTCATTCTCCTATCCTGTCTCTGCGGGAAGGAAAAATATCACACTTCGACCACCTTTTTAAAAAGTATGCCCCCGAAATAGATTGGGACTGGCGACTGCTGGCCTCTTTGGCCTATACTGAGTCCAACTTCGACACCACAGCTGTTTCATGGGCAGGTGCTAAGGGATTAATGCAACTAATGCCTGCCACAGCCCGCGCCATGGGAATGCCCCCCGGAAAAGAACAAAACCCGGAAGAGAGCATCAAAGCCGCAACCAAATACATTGCCGCCACTGCCAGAAGCTTCTCCGCAATACCTCCAGACGAACGGATCAACTTCGTATTGGCATCCTATAATTCCGGCATCGGACATGTGCTCGACGCCATGGCATTGGCGGAGAAATACGGGAAAAACAAATACGTCTGGCGAGACAATGTAGAAAACTTCATCCTACTGAAAAGCAATGAGGAATACTTCACCGACCCGGTCTGCAAGAACGGTTATTTCCGCGGCATAGAGACGTATAACTTCGTACGGGATATTACGGCAAGATTTGAGCAATATAAGAAAAAGATTAAAAGCTGATTCATTAAGGAGGACATAAGGAGACATAAAAAATGCTGTCCTCTCTGTGATGAAAATCTTAAAACAATTTCAATCGATTAGCTTTTGCCTCTTCAAGAGATACCGTCTCGACCTGCCTCTCCTGATTTTTCTCGCGCAACCGCTGATATTCGGTAAAAAGATTCTTCGCTAATTCTTCCTTTTGATTAGGATTCATCAGGCGGGCTGCTATTGATGCATTCTGCGAAGCATCTTTCAGATGAACAACCGGAGCATGATAGACCGGAGCAATCTTCAACGCCGTATGTAACGGAGACGTAGTGGCTCCGCCAATCAACAACGGAATGTCAAGCCCCGCTTTTTCCAGTTCCATGGCAACGTGCACCATTTCGTCCAGTGAAGGAGTGATGAGTCCGCTCAGCCCAATCATATCGGCCTTTTCTTCTATGGCACGCTGCACAATCGTTTCGGCAGGAACCATTACGCCCAGGTCGATTATCTCATATCCGTTGCAAGCCATCACTACGGCAACAATATTCTTTCCGATATCGTGTACATCTCCTTTCACCGTAGCAAGCAGCACTTTACCGGCAGAAGCGGCCCCCGCTTGCTTCTCCGATTCAATAACCGGCTGAAGGATAGCCACCGCTTTCTTCATAGTACGCGCCGTCTTAACAACTTGTGGAAGAAACATTTTGCCCGCACCGAACAGATCGCCAACGTGATTCATTCCCGCCATCAACGGGCCTTCAATAATATCCACAGCTTTCGGATAAGCATTTAAAGCCTCGGCAAGGTCTTCTTCCAGATAATCACCAACACCTTTTGTCAGAGCATACTTCAAGCGTTCCTCCACCGCACCTTCCCGCCATTGGAACCGGGAACCGGAAGCCGAAAGCTGAGAGTCACCGTTTGGAGCGGAAACTTTAGCGGCATCCGCTTCCGCTTTCAACCTTTCGGCCGTTTCAATCAATCGCTCCGCAGCATCTGCACGACGATTAAGAACAACATCTTCTATGCGTTCCAAAATATCGGCCGGTATATCTGTATAAAGTACGGAAGTTGCAGGATTCACAATGCCCATATCCATTCCCTCACGAATAGCATGATACAGAAACACCGCATGCATCGCTTCACGAATATAGTTATTGCCTCGAAATGAGAACGATAGGTTACTGACTCCGCCACTGACATGAGCACCGGGAAGATTCTTACGTATCCAACCGGTGGCGCGAATAAAGTCTACCGCATAATTATTATGCTCGTCCATACCCGTAGCCACTGCAAGCACATTCGGATCAAAAATGATGTCATGTGGGTTAAAGCCGACTTTGTCCACCAACAAACGATAAGCACGTTCGCATACCTCGATTCTACGTTCGTAAGTATCTGCCTGCCCCCGTTCGTCAAAAGCCATCACTATTGCAGCAGCACCATACTCCTTCACAGTGCGGGCATGCTCAAGAAACGTTTCTTCTCCTTCCTTCAAGGAAATGGAATTGACAATAGACTTGCCTTGCACACATTTCAGTCCTGCAACTATCACATCCCATTTGGAGGAGTCTATCATTACGGGAATACGAGCGATTTCAGGCTCGGAAGCTATCAGGTGAAGGAAGGTTGTCATTTCCTGTTCCGCATCCAGCAGTCCGTCATCCATATTTATGTCAATGACCTGTGCACCGTCTTCCACCTGCTGGCGGGCAATACTTAGCGCTTCGTCATATTTCTTCTCATTGATTAAACGCAGAAACTTACGTGAACCGGCAACATTGCAACGCTCACCCACATTGACAAAATTATTCTCCGGCCTCACCTCCAACAGTTCCAGACCGGAGAGCCAGAGACAATCGGGCTTACCAACCGGTATACGTGGTACAACTCCGTCTATTAAAGATGAATAGGCAGCAATATATTCATCGGTCGTGCCGCAACAACCGCCTACTATATTTACTAATCCCTCATGGATATATTCTTTAATCTCAGCCGCCATTTCAGCAGGAGTCTGATCGTACGTGCCAAGACTGTTGGGAAGGCCCGCATTGGGGTAGGCACTGACATAATAAGGTGCGCGGGCGGCAAGTTGTTCGAGAAAAGGCTTCAACTGGCGGGCTCCGAAAGAGCAGTTGAGCCCTATGGAAAAGATATCCGCATGTTGCACTGAAGCCAGAAATGCATCCAACGTCTGTCCGGACAAAGTACGCCCGGCTATATCGGACACCGTTACGGACAGCATCAACGGAATCCGGATACCGGCAACATTCATTGCCTGCTTCGCGGCATATATGGCCGCTTTCGCATTCAACGTATCAAAAATGGTTTCAATCAGCAACGCATCTACACCGGCTTCGAGCATCGCTTCCATCTGTTCGCGATAGGCTATGACCAGTTCGTCGTAAGTCAGTGCACGAAAAGCCGGATTGTTGACATCAGGACTCATGGAGCAGGTCTTATTGGTGGGACCGACAGAGCCTGCTACAAATCGCGGTTTATCAGGGGTTAAGGCAGTGAATTCATCAGCAACCTCACGCGCCAGTTTCACAGCGGCAAGATTAATCTCACGAACATAGTCCTGCACGTGATAATCGGCCATGCTGACGCTTGTAGAACTGAAGGTATTGGTTTCGATGATGTCTGCACCTGCCGCAAGATATTTACGGTGAATATCCCGTATCACATCCGGACGTGTCAGACAGAGTATGTCATTATTACCTTTCAGTTGTCCGGGAATTTGTGCAAAACGTTCTCCGCGGAAGTCTTCTTCCGTCAAGTTGTACTGTTGTATCATGGTGCCCATAGCACCGTCCAGGATAAGGATGCGCTCACGCACCAAACCTTCAAGTCTACTCATAAATATAATGTGGTAATGCGGTACATTAAACTCACCTCTTGAACATACGCGCCATATCGCGCTTATCATCTTTTTCTTTCAAAGCCTCACGCTTGTCATATTGCTTTTTACCCTTTGCCAAAGCGACCACTACCTTTGCCAGCCCTTTTTCATTGATGAACAGACGGACGGGAATCATCGTGAATCCGGGATCTTTCGAACCGCGCTGCAGCTTATCCAGCTCTTTTTTAGTCAACAGAAGTTTACGCTCCCTGCGTGCATTATGGTTATTGTACGAGCCATAAAAATACTCGGCAATATGCATGTTCTTCACCCACAGTTCACCATTGGCAAAGTAGCAGAACGTGTCCACCAGACTTGCTTTTCCCAGACGGATGGACTTGATCTCCGTACCGGTGAGCACAATGCCCGCAGTATAGGTATCTACCAATTCATAATCGAATGTGGCACGCTTATTTTTAATATTTACAGGAGCTTGTTTCATAAAATCAATCAGTTCAGCACTACCGTCAGCTTATTGAATATGAATTCTATCACTGCCGGACAAGCTATTAACAAAATAGAAGAAAGAATGGTGAACCTCAAACGGTCTTTTTCCGCTATTTTCATCAAAATAGCACTTCCTTCCCACACTACATATACGATATAGAATTGAAGCAACAGAGCTATTATGCTGAAATCAGGCAATATACCGATAATAATTTTCAGCAAAAAAGGCACTACCAGCGCATAGCCGGCAAACTGTTGCGTCAAAGGAATATCGTTGTCCATAGCAAACATACGGACACGCAACCCATTGATGAGATAGGCTGCCAGAAAATATCCTCCAAACAAAGACACCGCCACAGCACAGCATTGCGTCATGGCATATTGAAAGCTTTGCGGACCACCCCACCCTTTCGCCATCAAGGAACCGATAAAGACCGACAGCCCGCATAAACCAATCATAGGATAGACAAAAGCTGTAAACACCTTTCGTCTATCCTCTTCCAAACGAATTTCCTCCCAGGCACGTGCCGGAGAGGAAATCATCTGCATTGCTATATGAAATAATTCTTTATAGTTCAACTATTATTTTTTTTCAAAAATACTTTTGTAATCTATTTCTTCATATTGAAGTTCTTTCTTCGCATCTTCCAAACTATAAGATCCGTTCTTATCCGTTTCATTGGCATAAATCCTAATCTTGGTAGGAGTTTCACCAAAAGCTGCAAGGAACTGGCTCAAATCAAAAGCTCTATGCATGCTGAATCGCTCTGTCGGTTTCTCCTCATTATTTACATGACGAAGATATAGCTTCATAATCCCTTCTTCATCTTTACCGGCATCGCCTGCGCTGTGATTATCGTCACCATATATCAACGCGAGATCATGCTTATATGGGGATTTTTCTCCATAGAAAGTAACACCAAGCAACAAAGTATTCTTATCATAATACATTGTTCCCTGACCGGCAGGCAACAGCTCCACTATCGTAGCATTCTCATAAGGTTCACCGGCACCATTATTTTCAACCGGTACTCCTATACTAGTATTACCTGAGGTGCAATTATGTCCAATAGTTACTTTTGCCGTTATTTCTTTAGTTTCGCTCGTCAAAGGCTGTTCTTCGGAATTATAAGTATACTGAAGAAAAATAATATCTCCCAATCCTAAATTCACTGAATTATCAGTTAACAATTCGCTGGTATTTGAAGCTACAATTTTCAAGCCGTCATTAGGATATTGAAATGTATAAGGATAAGTGGAAACGACTTTTAATGTAGCCACCGGACTAACCGTAGGATCACTCTCCCCCATACACGAAGTAAAAGAAACGCCCATCATCAGGGCAAATACAATCATCAAGAATTTCAATTGTTTCATAAACATTATTTTTTAGAGTTCGCAAAGATATAAATTTCAATTCACATAATGTAAATGCAGAAACTTAAAAAATACTGCAACCGTTACTTTATTATTTTTGCAAATAAGTCCAAATGTTCATCTACATAACTGGCAACCAACGCTGTATATTCCTCCTCTTTTTCCAAAAACTCATCCTCCAGTGCATCAAACACCTCATACTGCTCGTACATAGCCATAAATTCATCATCAGTACGCTCACGTTCCAAGTCTTCACGATGGGCGTCATATATCTTCTTGGCGGCATACACCAGTTTGCTTAAATCACCCACTCCCCACAAACGCATCACTTTGGCAAACGGATTGGCAAAGATGTAACCGCCATATCCATTCTGTATCAACTGGCAAAAGCCACCTTCCATGAGTTCGTCACGAAATATCTGATACGCCAACAACGAATGTTGTTCACCGGTGAGCAAAGGCATTGTTTCAGCAGTCAGCTCGCCACCCGTCAACTCTTCATATGCATCCGTAAATACTTGGATGAAAGCATCCATTCCCTCACCTGCAGCTTGCTGCAAAGCACTATCCACCACTTCTACCATAATTTTGTTCTCTATTATTTTTTTACTATGCACCGGCAAAGATAAAGAATTAAAAGAGAAAGTGAGAAAAGAAAGCACCAAAAACAATGGCACAGCAATACAACAATCGCACAGCCTCAACCCTGAGATTGTAAAGTCCAACTTTACGTCGCTAAACCTCTATGTTAGATCGCTAAACCTCTATGCTGGAAATCCAAACCTCTACTCTACAAAAAGCATTCCTTGACACCCTGTCACCACACTTGAACAACTTCTCTTCTCACGCGCCCGCGAAACATGCACGCATCAAACATCCATATAAAAAAATTCTTCCTGCGCGCGCGTAAGCAAAGTTATACAAGTATGGTGACAGGGTGTCACAACATTCAAAGAAACACGAATTGAAAACAATCGTCTTAAAGCAGCAATTGTATTGTAATGTAGAGATTGCAATATGCCAAATCAGCATCCTATATTACTAATTTTTAATAAAAAAGTCAAATCAGACGGTTGGCAGAAAGCAAGAAAACGACTACCTTTGTGACCGTTTAATAAAACATAGAACTACGTTTTTTTTAATTATAACTTAAAAAAGAGCTAATTATGACTTATTCACACGAAGTGGAACACATGTGTGTTGTAAAGAAGGGTCCTAACCATGGACCGGCTCCCATACCCGAAGAAGGCAAATGGGTAAAATCAAAAGAAATCGTTGATATTTCAGGTCTGACACATGGTGTAGGTTGGTGTGCTCCTCAGCAAGGTGCTTGTAAACTGACATTGAACGTCAAAGAAGGTATCATTCAGGAAGCATTGGTTGAAACAATCGGCTGTTCCGGTATGACTCACTCAGCAGCTATGGCAGCTGAAATCCTTCCGGGCAAGACTGTACTCGAAGCATTGAATACCGACCTCGTTTGCGACGCTATCAATACAGCAATGCGCGAACTCTTCCTGCAAATCGTTTACGGACGTACTCAGTCTGCTTTCTCTGAAGGCGGTTTGATCATCGGTGCCGGTTTGGAAGATTTGGGTAAGGGTCTGCGTAGCCAGGTAGGTACTTTGTACGGTACTTTGGCAAAAGGTCCCCGTTATCTGGAAATGGCAGAAGGTTATATCAAGACTATCGCTCTTGACAAAAACGATGAAATCTGCGGATACGAATTCGTTCACATGGGTAAATTCATGGATGAAATCAAGAAAGGTACTGATGCCAACGAAGCATTGAAGAAAGTAACCGGTACTTACGGACGCTTCACTGCTGAACAGGGAGCTGTTAAACACATTGATCCACGTCACGAATAATATAAGGAGGAAAGAAACTATGATTAGAGAAGTAAAATTTGAAAGTCAAGACCGTCGTATCAAAGGTATCATCGAAGCTTTGAACGCTAACGGCATCAAAGACATCGAGGAAGCAAACGCTATCTGCGAAGCTGCCGGACTCGATCCTTATAAGACGTGTGAAGAAACTCAGCCTATCTGTTTCGAAAACGCAAAATGGGCTTATGTTGTAGGTTGCGCCATCGCTATCAAGAAAGGCTGCAAGAACGCTGCTGATGCTGCCGAAGCTATCGGTATCGGTTTGCAGGCATTCTGTATTCCGGGTTCGGTAGCCGACGACCGCAAGGTAGGTATCGGTCATGGTAACCTGGCTGCCATGTTGCTCCGCGAAGAAACTAAGTGTTTTGCTTTCCTGGCAGGTCACGAATCATTCGCTGCTGCAGAAGGTGCAATCAAAATTGCCGCTAAAGCCGACAAAGTACGTAAAGAACCTTTGCGTTGTATCCTGAACGGTCTTGGAAAAGACGCTGCTCAGATCATCTCTCGTATCAACGGCTTTACTTATGTTCAGACTCAATTCGACTACTACACAGGTGAACTGAAAGTAGTTCGTGAAATCGCATACAGCGACGGTCCTCGCGCCAAAGTAAAATGCTACGGCGCCGACGACGTTCGCGAAGGTGTAGCTATCATGTGGAAAGAAGGCGTAGACGTATCCATCACAGGTAACTCTACCAACCCGACTCGCTTCCAACATCCTGTTGCAGGTACTTACAAGAAAGAACGCGTTCTCGCCGGTAAGCCTTACTTCTCAGTAGCATCAGGTGGTGGAACAGGTCGTACACTTCACCCGGATAACATGGCTGCCGGTCCTGCTTCTTACGGCATGACAGACACAATGGGTCGTATGCACTCAGACGCTCAATTCGCTGGTTCTTCATCAGTTCCTGCTCACGTGGAAATGATGGGATTCCTGGGTATCGGTAACAACCCGATGGTAGGATGTACAGTGGCTTGTGCGGTTGACGTAGCTACTGCTTTGAATAAGTAATTTAAGTTACTTTTATATAAGGAGAATACTCTTTCGGGAGTATTCTCCTATTTTAGTTTAAAACAAAAAACATTTGGAAAAGCGTTTCCATTCCTATACTTATTAAAGATATTTGAGCTTTTGCTCTTATTCTCTCAATCTGAAAACCGCCAATTTGAAGCACGTGAGAATAAGCAGATGAAAGTTCACGCTCGTTTGGGGCGTGAACTGTTCGTGCTTATTTACGTGCAAGGTGCTTGGCGGTACCTCAGATTGAAAATAAGCATTGAATGGTTCCGCCTTTTTTATTTCAGCATGATACACATCGGAAAATTAATTAAAGAAGAACTCCACCGCCAAGAACGCTCTATCACTTGGTTTGCAAACAAACTCTGCTGTGAACGTACTAATGTGTACTCTATCTTCAAACGTGAAAGCATAGACACAATACTCTTGTTCAGAATTTCTTTAGTTCTGCATCATAACTTCTTCAATTACTATATCCAAGAGTTGGCTGACTGTGATTTTTTTTCACAGAACTGTGATTTATACTGACCACAAAAGAAAGACAGAAAAGATTACATACGCTAATTTTGCTCCTGTAAAAGGAAAGGCTATGAAACAACTTATTATTACAACATTCACAATTCTAAGTCTGGCATCCTGTGCAAGTAGTATTCCCATCAACTTATCATGTGATGAGCAACATATAGAAATATATGTCAATGATGAATATGCAGGAAGAGGACTAATACACTACATTGTCCCTAAAGGGGATGATTATATCAACGTGTCATGTCGGGAAAATGGTATCGAAATATATAGCAGGACCTTTTACGTAAAAGGTAAAAAGAATCAATTGTTTGAACTAGCCATTCCTAAAGACTACCGGTATTCTTCTGGTCAACAAATAAAGCCACAAATTAGATAACCAATATATTTATACAACCAATATGAAAAGAAGTCTAATTCTGATGAGTTGCTTATTTGCACTCATCACCAGTATCTATGCTGCTAAAAAAACAAAAGTAATAAAAATCACAGTAGAACCTAAGGAGGCTGCTATCTATGTCAATAACACATTAGCAGGTTATGGATATGCTGAATTCACTCGTCCCAAGAAAAAAAGTGATGTAGTGATTATCCGCTGTGAATGTAATGAGTATAAACCCATATTAACTAAATACTATGGTGAAGACAAGCGAAGCAGTCTTTCTTTTTCCTTGCAACAAGACGGCTTCTTCCGAGCGTCTGCTGCATCAGGAATTGTCAATAAGTTCTTTACAATAGATATTGACCCGATGTATTATAAAATAGAAGAAGATAAGGTTGACGTAAGTGCTGCATGGAAACTTCTGCATCAAATCCTTCTAAATTATTTCGAAGAAATTGCTGCAACTGACCTTTATGGTGGATATCTACAAACTCCTTGGCAATATAAGACCTTTACCCTTTCAGAAAAACAAATAAGAAATAGAGTTACTATCAGAGACATATCTACTCCCAAAAGAGTTGCATTTCAAATTAAAGTCGCTTCAGAAGTGGCAGGAAGCAATGCCGCCCGACATGGAGAATTTACAGAAGCAGACAGAATACCTAAAGAATTAGAACCTATTATTGAGGAATTACAGACGCGGATTGGAAAAGTAAGCAGTTTATAACATTTATCAACCAAATAAAATATAAAAAATGAAGAAAACTATTGGAATCATGACATTAGCGTTGGCTACCACAATGGTAACCTATGCACAAAGCTTTAAAGAAACGTTCGATGCCAACTCACTTGAGTGGACAGAATGTGCCTACGAAAGCAACAGTGGAACAGCAATTATAGATGGCGGAAAAATGACTATTATTTCAAAAGGTGAAAATAAAGGTTTGGGAATTGCGCTTACCGCATTAAGTGGCGTAGCAACTAAAGTGGGAGCAAATACATTCTTCGAAACGCATTGTTATGCCCCACTCGATGTACAGAAACCTTTTAAGATAAGAACTCACGTCAACATCCAAAAGTTAGCCAGCGACAGGACAACAGGATTAGTTTTTAACTATAAAGACGGCGGAAACTTCTACTGCTTCAATTTCAATAATGAAATGGTACGCTTTGAACGTCACGTAGATGGTGCTGTAGTAGGTGTCATCCAACAAGGTGTGATATGGAAAGACAAGAAGAAAGTAGATCAAGAATGGGAACTTATAAGTGATGGTCAGGTACTCACCTTTATTGTGGACGGAATACAAATATTGAAAGTTCGCTATATGCCATTAGAATACACCGGTTTTGGCTACTACACTTTTGGAAAGCAAGAATTAGCCGTAGACGATGTCGAATTTATTCAGCTGTAAATTCCGGTACAATAAGCAGTATTTGCAAATAAAGTTAGTCCCTGAAAATAAAACTATGCTATTATATTAATATTGAATTTTCATAACTTTCTAATGTAAACAAGAAGAAGGATTATAAAAAGGATATCATTGATTTGATGTCCTTTTTTCATACAAAAAATATTTAAGATACTCATATTTGAAGATTGAGACAATACTATAACAAAGGAAAAATCATGAAACACCTTTTAGGCTAATTAATAACTTTCTTTTTTACCAAAGCTGAAAGGACATTCGTTTTTTTGCTTTTTCCTATCTTTGCAGCATGAAAGCTGAATTAAAAGAAAACGGCGGATTGCCCGCACATATACTTTGGACGCTTGCTATCGTAGCAGGTATTTCCGTAGCGAATTTGTACTACAACCAACCCTTGCTGAACGTGATACGTCACGAATTGGGTGTGTCCGAGTTTAAAACAAATCTCATTGCAATGATTACACAAGTTGGCTATGCATTGGGATTGCTGTTTATCGTGCCGTTAGGCGATCTTTACCAACGGAAAAAGATCATCCTGATAAACTTCACTTTACTGATATTTTCACTTATAGCCATAGCCACAGCACCCAATATCTATATCATTTGGGGAGCTTCACTCATTACCGGTATCTGCTCCATGATCCCGCAAATCTTCGTACCGATAGCCTCGCAATTCTCCCGCCCGGAGAATAAAGGACGCAACGTAGGCGTCGTCATCTCCGGCTTGCTCACCGGCATACTCGCCTCTCGCGTTATCAGTGGATTTATCGGTGAGGCATTAGGCTGGCGCGAGATGTATTTCATCGCGGCAGGCATGATGCTGCTATGCGCCATTATAGTCCTGAAAGTCCTGCCGGACATACAGCCGAGCTTCCGGGGAAAATACGGTGACTTAATGAAATCGCTCTTTTCACTTATCAAAGACTACCCTGCCCTACGCATCTACTCCATACGCGCCGGCATCGCATTCGGCTCTTTCTTAGCCATGTGGTCGTGTCTCGCTTTCAAAATGGGCGAAGCGCCTTTCTATGCCAACAGCGATGTAATCGGCATTTTGGGGCTGTGCGGAATAGCCGGTGCACTGACCGCATCTTTCGTTGGAAAGTATGTGAAAAAAGTAGGGATACGCAACTTTAACTTCATTGGTTGCGGACTGATCTTGTGTGCATGGGCTTCGCTTTACTTCTGCGGAAACACATACGCCGGCATCATTGCCGGAGTTATACTGATTGACATTGGCATGCAATGTATTCAGCTCAGTAACCAAACCAGCATATTCGACATCTGCCCTTCGGCATCCAACCGGGTAAACACCATTTTTATGACAACCTATTTTATAGGTGGGTCATTGGGAACCTTCCTCGCCGGCAGTTGTTGGCACACATGGGGCTGGGCAGGTGTTACCGGTATAGGCGCCGGACTAACAATGTTATCCCTCCTAATCACCATTTGCCATAAGGAAAGAATGCATTAACAAGACTTTACCCTGTTTAGGCAATCCTCTCTTTTTTTTATAAAATAAGTTTCGATATGTTTTGTTTTTCTTTATAAAAGTTATATATTTGTCAGAAATGACATAAATAAGTAAATATTCATCAAAAATTATCTTGCTATGGACGCACAACGGAAAATTACAGTAGCCGGAGTTATCTCCGAAGGTATCGGTTTAGGCATTAAAAATGCAATATCCATGTTGGGAGCTACCATACTTTGGCTGCTTACAATCTGGATTCCCTATTTAAATGTAGGTACTACAATCGCCATGACAACTATTCCTATTGAGCTGAGTAAAGGAAGGGTCATTTCTCCCCTATTCATTTTTGATGGGAAATACCGTAAGTTCATGGGAGAATACTTCACTTTGATAGGTTTGATGTATCTTGCCATTATTCCCGCCCTATTTTTCATGATTGTACCGGGCATCATCATATCCATAGGTTGGTCACTTGCAATTTATATCCTACTCGATAAAGGCGTGGCTCCGGGCGAAGCCATGATTCAAAGCAATAAGGCCACTTATGGTTACAAGTGGACCATCTTCGGCGTATCACTTTTACTGGGAGTGGCGTTTTATATCCTTTTGTGGATTATATTTGCCATTGCAGACGGCGGATTCGCAATGTTCCTCCTGTTCCTTGTAAGTATTGTCTACACCGTAGCAGCACTCGGATGCAGTGCCGTTATCTATCGTGACCTGACAGCAGAGCCCAAGCCGGAAACAATGGAAACCGTAGTAGAAGTATAAAATACTATTGAAAAACACCAAAGCCCCTTTTCACTGCCTCATACCACAAGAAAATTGGCAGTGGAAAGGGATTTTTTCATAAGCCCTACACATCCCCGAAACATCAATGCAGATTCAGAGCAGCTGTTAAAATTCCAAGTAAACGCAAAGAATTAATAATATTTATTTGCAGAAAAGAAAAAAGAAAAAGGATTCGGCTGTTTTGTTATATTTTTGCCGCATTATATTTTATAGCAACATAGCGCATGAGTCCAACAAAGAAAATTCCTTCTCCTATCGTATCCCTTTTCCCCATCATTATTTTAATAGGAATGTTGTTTGCCACCATCCGCACTTTTGGAAGCGATGCTCTAAATGGCGGAAGTCAGGTGTCCCTGCTCACCACTACGGCAGTTTGCATATTCATCGGAATAACATTCTACCGGATTCCTTGGAAAGATTATGAAATAGCCATTACCAATAACATCGCAGGCGTATCCTCCGCCATTATCATACTGTTGATTATCGGCGCGCTAAGCGGCGCATGGATGATCAGCGGTGTAGTCCCCACCCTCATTTACTACGGAATGAAGATTATACACCCGGACTTCTTCCTCACCTCTACCTGCATCATCTGTGCATTGGTGTCAATCATGACGGGAAGCTCATGGACCACAATAGCAACCATCGGCATCGCTCTTTTAGGAATAGGAAAAGCACAGGGATTCGAGGAAGGCTGGATTGCAGGAGCCATTATTTCAGGAGCTTACTTTGGCGACAAGGTTTCACCGCTGTCAGATACTACGGTGCTTGCCTCCTCGGTGACTGACACTCCGCTGTTCCGCCATATCCGCTATATGATGATTACCACCATTCCGTCGCTCGTCATCACTCTTATCATATTTACGGTAATGGGATTCACGTACGAAACCAGTGGTACAGAACAAATAACCGAGTTTGCGGCATCATTGAATAGCCGATTCCACATCACTCCCTGGCTGCTGATTGTCCCGGTGGCTACCGGAATCTTGATTGCACGCAAAATGCCCTCTATCATCACCTTGTTCCTGTCCACCCTGCTGGCTGCCGCCTTTGCCATCATATTCCAGCCCGACCTGCTTTATGAGATTTCCGGAAGCAACGGGCTGTTTAAGGGAACGATAATGAGCCTATACGGCAGTACCAGCCTGCAAAGTGATAGTGCCATGCTGACAGAGCTGATTGCCACACGAGGCATGGCAGGAATGATGAATACCATTTGGCTGATACTTTGCGCCATGTGTTTCGGCGGCGCAATGACAGCGAGCGGCATGCTGGGAAGCATCACATCCGTATTTGTACGATTCATGAAAAGCACTGTCAGCGTTGTGGCATCGACTGTCGGTTCAGGACTATTCCTCAACCTTGCTACGGCAGACCAGTACATCAGCATCATCCTGACCGGAAACATGTTCAGCAACATCTATGAAAAGAAAGGGTATGAAAGCCGCCTGTTGAGCCGCACAACGGAAGATGCCGTCACCGTAACTTCGGTTCTCATCCCCTGGAACACATGCGGAATGACACAAGCTACTATTCTGAGCGTGTCCACGCTGACCTATCTCCCTTACTGCTTTTTCAATCTTATCAGCCCACTCATGAGTATCCTCATTGCAGCCACCGGATATAAAATAATTAAAAAAACAGTGAACAATCCCGGTTAGGCATTGTTCTTGCAATAAACTTATAACGAACAATATAATTTAAACCTAAACAAGAATTAAGTATGAAAAAGTTTATTGCATTAGCAGCATTAGTATTGGTAAGCATGGTGACAACCACCATGTATGCACAAGAGAGTAGCACACAACGTCGTGCAGACCGCAAAGCCCAAAGAGACGCAGAACGCGCCCGCCTGAAAGCGGAACAACAGGCAGCCGATGCCGTTTCCTACGATGACGCCGTAGCAGCACTGAAAGCACAGCAATTTGTATTGGAAGCCAATCAGGTGATGTTCCGCAACGGGCAAACGGCTTTTGTTACTTCCAACACCAACTTTGTATTGGTGAATCAGGGACGAGGCACCGTACAGGTAGCTTTCAACACTGTTTATCCCGGTCCTAACGGTATTGGAGGTGTGACAGTAGACGGTACCGTATCGGACATAAAAACATCTACCGACAAACGCGGCAACATAAATTGCAGCTTCAGCATTCAGGGCATCGGTATCTCCGCCCAGATATTCCTTACCCTGACTAATGGCGACAACAACGCAACCGTTACTATCAGCCCTAACTTCAACTCCAACACGATGACTTTAAGTGGTAGTCTGCTGCCGTTGAACCAATCGAATATCTTCAAGGGACGCTCCTGGTAAACCCCACTGCAATATATATACTCTCAACTCCGCTGCAAATCACTTAAAAAGTGTACATTTGCAACGGAGTTTCTTTTTTTAATGCGCCAATGACTATTATGAGAGAATTTATCATCGCTGACAATCAAGATATAACCAAAGCAGGCATGATGTTTCTGCTAAGCCGGCAGAAAGACACTGCCTTGCTGCTGGAAGCCGACAACAAAGCGGAACTCATACAACAGTTACGGCTGCACCCCGGAGCGGTGGTAATACTGGATTATACCTCGTTTGACTTTGTCAGTTCCGACGAATTGATTGTATTGCACGAACGTTTCAAAGAGGCGGACTGGCTGTTGTTCTCCGACGAACTGAGCATCGGATTCCTACGACAAGTACTGTTCAGCAGCATGTCATTCGGAGTAGTGCTAAAGGACAATTCCAAAGAAGAGATACTCACCGCCCTGCAATGCGCTTCGCGTAAAGAGCGTTTCATTTGCAACCACGTCAGTAACTTGCTGCTGTCAGGAAACAGTCAGACATCCCTCCTCCACCCCATTCAGCAAAACGACCTGCTGACACCGGCCGAACGAAGCATCCTGAAAGAAATCGCATTAGGAAAAACCACTAAAGAAATTGCAGTTGAAAGAAACCTCAGCTTTCATACCATAAACAGCCACCGGAAGAATATTTTCAGAAAGTTGGGCGTGAACAACGCACACGAAGCTACCAAATACGCTATGAAAGCGGGTATTGTGGATTTAGTGGAATACTATATTTAATTTCTCCACTTCCGATGCACAGTCTGGAAGCTTCGTCATACACAACGCCAAATTGCCCCGGAGCTATCCCCTGTAACTTCTCTTCGGAAACAATCCGGTAGCCGTCCCCGTCCTGCAACAGTTTGCCGCCGATAAAATCAGGAGTATGGCGTATCTTGAATGTTACCGGAATCTCCCCTTCCACTCCCTCCCAAGGATTTTCCGTAATGAAATGAAAATCCTGCATACTGAACTCATACCCGTATTGTTGCTCCGTTTCATATCCACGTGACACATAAATCACATTTTCATCCGTATCTTTACGAACCACAAACCAGGGGCCTCCGCCCAATCCCAGCCCCTTACGCTGGCCGATAGTATGAAACCAGTAGCCGCGATGGGTTCCCAGTATCTTTCCCGTTTCCAGTTCAATAATCCGACCTTCTTTTTCACCCAAAAAGCGACGGATAAAGTCATTGTAGTTAATCTTCCCCAAAAAGCAGATGCCCTGGCTGTCACGCCGGCGGGCACTGGGTAACTTCGCTTTCAAGGCGATGTCGCGCACTTCCTGTTTCATCAGTCCGCCCAACGGGAACATCAGTTTGGAAACTTGCAGATAGTCTATCTGCGCAAGAAAGTCCGTTTGGTCTTTCACCGGATCGAGGGCCGTTCCCAGCCAAACCTTCCCATTCTGCAGAATGGTAGCAGCATAATGCCCGGTTGCCGTAAAATCGAAATCCTTACCGACGTACCGTTCAAAACAACCGAACTTAATGAGCTTGTTGCACATCACATCCGGATTCGGAGTAAGTCCCCTACGCACTTTGTCAATGGCATAAGCAGCCACATTGTCCCAATACTCCCGATGCAAATCAACAACCTCCAGTGAAAGGCCGTAACGGCGGGCTACGGCGGAAGCCATCTCCAAGTCTTCCTCCGCCGAACAATCCATATAGTCGGCATCGTCTTTCCCTATTTTTATATAAAACAACGAAGGGCGATGCCCCTGCTCACAAAGGAGGTGCACGACAACAGAACTGTCGACACCTCCGGATAATAAGACGGCAATATTCATACTAAAACAATGTATCTAAAATTTCATCCGACAAAAAATTAATTCTATCGGACGATATGTACTTTTCATCCGAGATTAAATCTTCTCCAACGCTTGTGCCACATCATCCAACAAATCATCAATGTGTTCCGTCCCAATGGAAAGGCGCACAGTTCCCGGCTTGATGCCTTGCTCTGCCAACTCCTGTTCGCTCAACTGCGAATGGGTAGTAGTTGCCGGATGTATTACAAGCGACTTTACATCCGCCACATTTGCCAATAATGAGAAGATCTGCAAATTGTCAATGAACGCCTGAGCTTCTTTCACCCCGCCTTTAACCTCAAAGGTGAAAATGGAACCGGCGCCTTTCGGGAAATATTTCCGGTATAATGCATGATCCGGATGATTCGGCAAAGACGGATGGTTCACCGCTATCACCTTAGGATGCCTTTCTAAGAAATCAACAACTTTCAGAGCATTCTCCACATGGCGCTCCACACGCAAAGAAAGAGTCTCCAAACCTTGCAGCAGGATAAACGCATTGAACGGGCTGATAGCAGCGCCGGTGTCACGCAATAGAACGGCGCGAATACGGACAGCATATGCCGCCGCACCTGCCGCGTCAACAAAACGCACACCATGATAGCTTGGATCGGGCTCGGTCAATTGCGGGAACTTACCGGAAGCCACCCAGTCGAACTTACCGCTATCAACAATAACACCGCCTAAAGAAGTGCCATGCCCGCCAATAAACTTAGTGGCGGAATGTACCACAATATCAGCGCCATGTTCAATAGGACGGATCAAGAAAGGAGTACCGAAAGTGTTGTCGACAATCAAAGGGATTCCATGACGATGAGCAATCCCGGCAACCGCATCAATATCAATGATGTTCGAATTGGGATTTCCCAATGTTTCTATAAAGACTGCTTTCGTATTTTCCTGAATAGCCTTCTCGAAATTGGACAAATCGTCCGGAGCTACAAAAGTGGTCGTAACGCCATAAGAGGGCAATGTATGCGCCAGCAGATTGTACGTTCCGCCATAAATGGTCTTGGCAGCCACAATGTGATCGCCTGCACGCGTAATATTCTCAAAAGCATAGGTCAGAGCTGCCGCACCGGAAGCAACCGCCAACCCCGCAATACCTCCCTCAAGAGCTGCAATGCGTTGTTCGAGCACCCCTTGTGTGGGATTTGTCAGTCTGCCGTAGATATTACCCGGATCTTGCAACCCAAAGCGGGCCGCTGCATGAGCCGAGTCATGAAACACGTACGAAGTAGTCTGATAGATAGGTACGGCCCGCGCATCGGTCGACGGATCCGGCTGTTCCTGTCCCACATGAAGTTGCAGCGTCTCAAAATGTAATTTCTTTGTTTTCATCGTCATTTGTATTTATAAGTGAATAAATTCTCCTTGCTTGGATGTTGCAAAGATAAAGGGATAAAACAAAGCAGCCTATGACACATGATAGGGAATTTTATACCATATTTGTGGTAGATACAAGAACTATTCGCTATTTTTGTGGGCGAAAACCAAATGATATAGAGACTGATGAAAAGAAGGAAGCTGTTACTTTTCCCTCTGCTGGGACTTATTGCATTGACAAGCCTGTGCTCCTGTGGAGAAGATCGCTGGAAAGAATACTACCCGCTGACAGGACGCGACCTGTGGATAGATAGCCTGATGAGAGAAGTCTACCTATGGTATGAGGACATTCCTCCTTCTAAAGGTCTGAACTATTTTCAAAATCCGGAGACTTTCCTGAAGAGTATCCTATCGAAGAATGACAAAGGCTTTTCGACCGTCGATACCATAATGGATATCCCTCTGCCAAGCTACGGCTTTGACTATACATTATATAAAGTTGCTACCAGCGACACCACTTACAACGCGCTTGTCTCTTACGTGGCAAATGGTTCTCCGGCAGCAGAAGCCGGACTGCAACGAGGCAACTGGATAATGCTCGTAGACGGTGACTCCATCACCAAAAAGACGGAAGAGAGACTGACAGACGGTGGTACACGAACGTTGCGTATCGGAAAGTATGTGATAGTAAAGGATGAAGACGACGAAGGAACAGAGGGAGATACCGGAACCGGAGATACGGAAGATGAAGACGACGAAAGCATAGGAATGATACAGGCAATCGGCGACATCGCCTTACCCGCCGTACGGCCTGTAACGGAAAGCGCAATTCATACAACCAAGTTTGTACAACTGGACGGTACGGACCATAAAATAGCCTACCTTGCATATAATACCTTCACCGCCGGAACTGCGGAAAACAGCGAAGCATATAACAATGAATTGCGTGCTTTCTCCCAGCAATGCCAACAATTCGGCATTAATAACTTTATACTCGACCTCCGTTACAATCCCGGTGGAGAAATGGAATGTGTGCAACTTCTTGCCGATATGCTTGTGCCTGCCGATAAACTGGAAAGTCCTTTCGCTTTCCTGCAATACAATGACAAGCAAAGCAGCAGAAATCATGACCTGATATTGGACTCCCAACTCCTGCAAGGCGGAGCCAACCTAAACCTGTCCAAAGTTTATATCATCACCGGCGGAACTACGGCAGGCGCTGCGGAAATGCTTATCAACTGCCTGAAACCCTACATGACAGTAGTCCTCATCGGGCAAACTACTAAAGGTGAAAATGTAGCTACGGAAACTTTCATCAATCCCAAATATCCCTGGGCAGCACGCCCGGTGGTATGCGAAGTGTTCAATGCCAACGGAGAAGCCGATTACAGCACAGGTTTCAAACCGGACCTCTCCATTAACGAAACATCCTATTTGCAGTACTATCTTCCCTTAGGCGATTTTAATGAAATTTTGTTCAATACTGCAATGGGAATTATTGCAGGCGCCATTGAACTGCCGGAAGCCCAAACAAGAGAGACCTCTGTCAAGAGTTTCGCCACCCCAAAGAATACCCGCAAGGGACTGATTATAAAATAACAGGAATGATAAAGAAACTAATCTTTTCATTATTGATTATACTCATAGCAACAACTGCTTGTGAAGATAACAACGATTCAGGCGGCAATGGCAGTTGCCCTACCGTACCTTTTTCTACAATCCGGCTGACAGAAGACAGCCCTTATGAAGCGGGAGTGCCTACGGTGACTACCACCCAGACCTATTCATACAAGCGAGGGCAACTGGCAGGATTCACTACCGTACAGAGTTATTCTGTTCAAAACGAACCGGTGAAAATAGAAAATACGACATCGGTAACCTATGAAGAACACCAAGCCATGGCGACCGACAACTTCGGCAATGTATCCACCTATCTCCTTAATGATAAAGGATATGCCATCCAATGTACGCGGCAGGAAGTAAGTGCAACCCGCACCTATGATTTTTCTTATTTCACCTCCCCTGAAGGAAAGCCCTATCTGAAAAACATAACAGAAAGCATAAACGGTAAAGTCTATGCGTCTATCGACATAGATTACAGCAATCCCCAAGCATTACGCATTGTGCAAAAAGTGGACACTTACACACAGACATACACCGCCACCACTCCGGCAGGCAACAGCATAATCAACCAATCTGAAGTTCCTTGCCTGTTTTTTGCCGACCTATATCCTCTTTCCCTACATTCCGCAGCGTTATATGGGAAATTGTTAGGAGAGCCTTTCAGTATCTTAATAGAACAGATTATTCCTGACGGAAACACAATAAGTCAGGAAGTCAGAAAATACACCTACTCTCTGGATAAGCGGAATATCATTACTTCTTGCAAAGAGGTCACAAACAGTTACGGTACGAATTACATCCGTACCGTAAACTATGTTATTGAGTGATTATTTATTAAAGAATTTACTGAAGAACAATATCTGGTAGTCTATGGAGTTATTCCAATAAGTACCGGTATGTCCGCCGGGACGAGTGATGAAGTCATGGTCTATTTTGTATGCCAGCAAACGTTTATGCAGTTCCTTGTTCACTTCAAGGAAGAAGTCGCTTTCGCCACAATCAATAATCAAGGCCAAATCCCCATTCGCCAGTTTGTCAACCTGATTGATTACTGTATGATTGTTCCATATCGCCTCGTTGGCAGTGAGCTCTCCCAATTGTTTCTTCATCTCCCAGTTGTTGGGAAACGGGCGAATATCCACTCCGCCGCTTGTGCTTCCCGCCGCCCCGAACACATCTTTATGGCGGATAGCATTCCATAATGCACCATGTCCGCCCATGCTCAGACCGGTAATGGCGCGCCCCCGCTTCTCCGGAATCGCAGCATAATGCGTATCTGTATAGTTCACCAGTTCCGACGAAATAAAAGTTTCATAACGATAGGAAGGATCCTTAGGACTATCCCAATACCAACTGTTCTTACCGTCAGGGCATACGAATATGATACCTTTTTCATCGGCAATTTGAGGTAACTCCGGCCTTATTCCAATCCATGTACGCGCATTGCCGCCATAGCCATGCAACAAATACACCGCCGGGCAAGCCTGCGGGTTCTTGGCAACGGCTTTATCCGGAAGAATATAAACTACCTTCACGTCCTTGTTCATCGAAGGACTTTTCACGAACACAGTATCTACACGTGCAGCCTGCACACTGAAAGCCGCCACTTGTAGCAAAAAGACGAATAGAAAATGTTTGCTTTTCATGTTAATTTGTTTAATCTTCTTAAGAGACAGCAATATTAACAATAAATATTTGAAAAACGTTATCTTTGTACACAAACTATTTGTAATCCAAACATGGAATTTATTATTATTCTATTTTTACTTATCCTGAATGGCATCTTTGCCATGTATGAAATCGCATTAGTATCTTCAAGCAAGGCACGTTTGGAAACCCTTGTAAACAAAGGGCAAAAAAGTGCAAAAGGCGTTTTGAAACAATTGGAAGAACCGGAAAAATTTCTCTCCACCATTCAAATCGGCATTACTCTGATCGGCATCATATCGGGTGCTTATGGCGGTGTAGCCATAGCCGACGATGTGGTTCCATTATTTGCCATGATCCCCGGTCTGGAACTATATGCCAAAGACTTGGCTATGATCACCACTGTCGCCGTCATTACCTACTTATCCCTCATCATCGGAGAGCTGGTTCCTAAATCCATAGCCTTAAACAACCCGGAGCGCTACGCCACGCTGCTAAGTCCGTTTATGATTATCCTGACTAAAGTATCTTATCCTTTTGTTTGTCTTCTCAGCGCTTCAACCAAGCTCACAAATAAACTTATCGGTATGAAAGAAGGAGAAGAACGGCAGATGACACAAGAAGAACTGAAAATGATTTTGCACCAAAGCTCCGAACAAGGTGTCATCGATAAGGACGAGACCGAAATGCTTCGTGATGTTTTTCGTTTCTCGGACAAAAGAGCCAACGACCTGATGACACATCGTCGTGATGTAATAGTACTTCACCCCACAGATACACAAGAAGAAGTTCTACGAGTTATCCACGAAGAGCATTTCAGCAAATATCTGTTGGTGGAAAGCGGAAAGGATGAAATTATAGGAGTAGTCTCCGTAAAAGACATCATCCTGATGTTAGGAGGTGAACAGCCGTTCAATCTGCGTACAATTGCACGCCCTCCACTGTTTATTCCCGAAAGTTTATATGCCAAGAAAGTTTTAGAGCTCTTTAAGAAGAACAAAAACAAGTTCGGAGTTGTTGTAGACGAGTATGGGAATACAGAAGGTATTATCACCTTACACGATTTGACGGAAAGTATCTTCGGTGATATTTTGGAAGAGAACGAAACGGAAGAAGAAGATATAGTCACCCGGGCAGACGGTTCCATGCTGGTGGAGGCCTCCATGAACATAGGGGACTTTATGGAAGCAATGGGCATACTGAACTATGACGACCTGAAAGAAGAGGACTTCACCACTTTAAGCGGGCTTGCAATGTTCCTCATCGGACGGGTTCCGAAAGCCGGTGACATTTTCAGCTACAAGAACCTGGAGTTTGAGATAGTGGATATGGATCGCGGAAGAGTAGATAAATTACTCGTTATTAAACGGGATGACGAAGAATAACGCTATTGGCGTCTCTTAATATTAATTTAAACCATTAAAGCAATGAAAAAAGTAATGATGATTGCAGCGATTGCCGCTGCATTGGTATCCTGCCAATCAAAAGGAAATCAAAACAACGACACCATGGATGAAGGTGTCATGACTGTCGTAGGCAACGATTCCTCTGCAGTAGCCGTTTATGAGGGTATACTTCCCGCAGCCGACGGTCCGGGTATCCAGTACGTACTGAGTGTCGACAGCATAGGCCCTGACGGTGAAAGCGGTTATACCTTAGTTACGACCTATCTGGATGCAGAAGGACCGGGGAAGAACAAATCTTTCACTTCCACAGGAAAGCGCCAAGTTATCCAAAAAGATGCCAACAACAATAAGAAAACTGCCTATAAGTTAACTCCCAATGACGGCGAGGATCCCGTATACTTCGTTGTTGTAAATGACACTACTTTAAGACTGGTAAACGACAGCCTGCAAGAAGCTGTAAGCGATTTGAATTATGATATTATTCAGGTGAAATAAACAGTCGCTACTGAACATAAAAATTTGCTACCCGGTATATTCCCAATATAAGGATTTACTGAGTAGCATTTTTTCTTTCAAATGAAATCTATCTTCACTATTTCCTCATATTACCGGGAGAATTTAGTCTAGGCAGAAATACAATATATAACATCATTAAGATTGTATTTTTACACCAAAAGCACAATATATCAGATACAACACACAAAGTAGAATTACCGATAAACCTGCAGTAACCCCAGCAAAATCCAACGCCATTCCAAGAAGAGGAGTCACAACTCCGCCACCGGCAACAGCCGTTATCATCAAACCGGAAATCTGATTCATTTTAGTAGGAAACTCTTGAAAAGACAATGAATAGATTATGGAGAAAACAGATGCTGAAAAAAGTCCGACACCTCCAATACAAATCAAATTCAATATTGCGTGTCCATCTATAAACATGAGTAATAACAAAACTAAAGCACATGCCAGAATGTTCATCCGAAAATAACGTAAAGCCGAAATTTTTGTTAAGAGAAAAACTCCCAAAAATGCACCGATCGTCCTGCTTAGAAAATAAACTTGCGGTGCGAACTTTACTTCATCAGGAGTCCATTCGTAACGCAAAGTCATCAACTTCGAGCTAATATAATTGGTTGCAACATCCACCCCTACCATGAAAAAAATACCTAAAAACAATACCAAAAGTGTTTTGTTTTTCAATAGCGCAAAAGATTTACCCAATGATACTGATTCGCCTGAGGATGTTTCACGTTGAATGGGCGTCGCTGCCAGCCATAATCCAAAGAATAAAGTTATTCCACCCAACATAGGAAAGCAATAATACCAATGTTCATTGCCAAAATGTAATGTAGCAAACAATACTATTTCAGGGCCGACCAACGAAGAAATCGCTTTTATAACCTGCCCTGCAGTCAAGCTACTTGTCAGCATACGTTGATCGGTTATAACATTGCCAAGCAGAGGATTCAAGGATATTTGCAGGATAGCATTTCCTATACCTAACAGAATATAAGCAACGATACAAGTCGCGCTACTGTATATCACAAGCGGCAGAAACATTCCGGCTATTGTCACTGCCATACTCAACAGCACCGTATTCTTACGTCCCCATTGGTTCATCTTATTTCCAATCGGAATTCCCAAAAAGAGAAACCAAATAAATACCATAGAAGGTACAAATCCGGTCATCGTAGAAGACCAGCCAAAACTAGTTTGCATATAATCAGAAGATATGCCCACTATGTCACAAAAGCCCATTACAAAAAATGCAGCTAAAACAGGGATTATTTTCTTTTTAGAATTTGAAGCCATATACCATATATAATTAAAACCTTATTACCAATTATCTGTACGGAACGAAGAGGCGGGCAAACCCTCTGTATTATATAATGACCCATCCACATAATTTGAAAAGCCATAACGTACTGCCACCGGCTTGGCAACTTCAGTACTCCAAACCTCAAGTCCTTCGTTTCCCCAAAAAGCCGGAGTAATCCTGACTTTAGCCGGATAAAAAACTTTATCTTCACCTGCAACCTCAAACCCCAATGGTTGTTTTCCCATAAAAGACAGACCGTTCGGAGCAAAATCAAACTTTAAAAAAGCATGGCCGTCGCGTATTTCCATCGAACGAAACTCCGGTCCCCTACATCCAAAAGCCGAATAACCATAAACCTTGTTCAATGCCCAATAAGCAAGCCTTTCTCCAACCACTTCTTTACGCGCCGGATGAATAATATCCGCCTCCCCGACATCCAAAGTCACTACCATGCCCACATTGGGAATTGTCCTCATACAATCCAATTGAACTTCTCTAAATATAGCAGAATTAACTTTTTGATGATTATAGGGAGCTATTTGAACATAATAAAAAGGTAGATTATCATCTGCAAAATATCTGCGCCATGTACGTACCAACTCCGGGAATAACATTCGATACTGCTCCGGGCGCTCTACGTTCGATTCTCCTTGATACCAAATCACTCCTTTTACCGTCAGCGGCAGCATGGGGGCCAACATCTTATTATAAAGAACCGTCGGTTCAAATGCATACCATATAGGATCTATTTTCTTCCGCTCCAAATTCAAATCAAATCCACCAAACCTTTCCAATGTCTCGTAGTCCAGCCAAGCTTCCGCAGACGATCCTCCATGTGCCGATTGTACCAATCCAATAGGTATATCAGCCAACTCATGTAATTTTTCCCCAAATATATAACCTACTACACTAAATTCTTTCACATTGTCTGGACTTGCAGAAGTCCATTTTCCATCAATCGTCAAAGTATCAGAAGCAGAAATAGCATATCCGTTATTAACTCTAAACAAGCGTATCCCCTTATGCTTACAGCGCAACAGTATTTTCTGGGCATCTTGCACCGGCTGATCCGGATTCCCATGAAAATTCATCTGCATATTACTTTGCCCACCAACAAACCAGACATCACCAATAAGAATATCAGAAAGCAAAATCGAATCTTGGGCAGAGCAGATAGATACGGTATAAGGCGTATAACCGGCTGACGGGGTTTTCACTTTTACTTCCCAACGTCCTTTCTCATTCACCTTACTTTCAAGCATTTTATTATCCCAACCGAAAAAAATATTCACTTTTTTGTTTGGTTCGCCCCACCCCCAAAATATAACATCTGCATTTTGCTGTAATACCATACCTGAAGCAAATATCGGAGACAGCCTTAACGAGTTCTGCGCACTCATAAAGAGTGCACAGAAATAGAAAAGCAAAGAAATCAGATAAAACTTCTTACTCATAACTGATCATTTATTAGTTTTAAAACCCAAGTATTTAAGTTTACCCCATGACTTATTGGGCATATTTCCTAACCACAAATTCAGAGTCCCTCCTTTTGCAAAGTCCACATGGTCGAGTTGTGCATAAATCCAGTCCGTACCATTCAACTCAGCTTTCTGGATATAACAATTATCGGCAGAATTATTATGTACATTAATTACAAACTCATCACCTGAATAATAATCTTTATTCAGCTTTATCGTAATCTTGTCAAATATAGGGGAAGTTATATCATAATAGGGACTATCGTACTCTGTCCCAGTAACACTAAACAACCCCAATGACATTAATGCACTTACAGCTCCCATCTGTCCTTCATCTTCATCATGTCCTCCATATCCTTTATCCGGAGTGATGCCACCATAAGCATGTTCCTTAACCTGACGTACCCAATATTGGGTCAACCATGGCTGTCCGCCATAAGTAAACAAATGCGCATTAGAGCACCCCGGTTGGTTAGCATAGCTTACATATCCTCCACTATAAGCATGTACAAAATCAGTCGGACGCGCTTGTTCAAATGCATAATTTAGTTTTTCGCAAAACGCGTCTCCACCTCCCATTAATTCAACCAGTTTGGGTAAATCATGGGAAACCGACCACGTGGCCTGCCATGCGTTAGCTTCAACCCATCCTTGCCCGTTCAACGGATCGGTATGCAACCATTCTCCATTTTCCTTTTTGGGAAGAATCAATCCTATATTTTTATTAAATAACGGAGTCCAGGCACGAGAACGTTTCTCATATAATGCCGCATCAGATTTCTTTCCCATACGCAATGCCATACGGCTTAATCCCCAATCTTGGAAAGCCCATTCCAATGTTTTACCCGCATTGCCGGGACAATATCCTTTTTTAACATAAAATTTCAAGTCATCTGCGCTTTCATAACTCATCATTCCTCCCGGAGCATGGTTACGTTTAATTGCTTCATATGCATGAGAAGGCTTGGTTTTCTTCATCAGGTCTTTCATATATGTACTTACCAGCATGTTTGTAGCCGGACATCCTGTCATAATGAATGAATATCCCCCTGAGCAGGCTCCACGAGGCAACAAGCCTCCATTGTCCGCATATTGTATCAAGCAAGCACTCAAATCATCCAGAACCTCCGGCCAAGCCAATCCCCATAATATATTCAAATTCCATTGTGTCAGCCACAGGCCATCAAAGCCGTACATATTGAACGTTGGCTTTCCGGTCTTATCCATTGGAACACGACGTATTTTCATCGGTGCTGCAGTACGTTTGTTTACATACGGACCTGCCGTATAATCAGGATAATAACCATTAACATCAGTAATTTTATGACGTCCCAAAAGGGCATGCCACAAATCTGTATAGAATTTTATGTGTTGTGCTTGACTTCCACCTTCTACCGCAATACGGCCAAACATTTCATTCCATATATCACGCGTATCTTTACGTATTTTTTCAAAATCCCAATGCGGTAATTCTGTATTCAAGTTCTCAATGGCATTATCCACTGTCGTATATGAAAGTGCTATTTTGAACAACACCTCACTTCCTTCCAATTCTCCAAAATCAAGGACCATACCTGCATTATTACCGGAAATAGCCTCTACATCCGGATTGATTCCTTTCTCACTCCATCCATCTATTTTCTTTATCGGAACACTACAATCAAGGACAAAACAAAGTTTAAGGCTGTCTGGGCCTCCCCAGAAACGTTCGGTCGTCATAAATTCACCTACAATACGCTTATCACTAATACGCAATAACGCCCCTTTATCCATAGAACAATTACCTAATACACTACCTATATCTACCAGTAGTTTGGCATTCTTGTCAGATGTATAATTCAAACGATAAAATGTCACCCTATCAGTTGCCGTATATTCCACCCACGTCTTATATCTGTCAAGAAACAGACGATGATACCCCGGCTGAATAATTTCACTTTCATGCTTGAATTCCGATTTCCATCCATCCATTCCTTGAGTCGGATTTACTCCACCGGATACCGGCATTATATTCGGTCCGGACACCATCCACTCATTAACTTGAGAGAAACCTAAGACCTCATTAAAGTTATAATTATATCCGCCGCCACCTTGGTTTTTGTTGCGGGTAAAAGCATGCGCTGCCACCATTCCAAAAGGGCGAGCTGCCGGAGTGCAATAGAACCAGCGCCCTCTTGTCGTTTCAATATAAGGATCTACCCATTCTACATATTCTGTATTCTCACCACGAGTACGGAATACTTCTATTTCGGATAAACCTATATTTTTTCCTGCGCCATCAGTTGCCTCAAAACGAACCCATTTTATTTTCTTAGATGGAAAACAAACTTCTTTAGGACTTCCATCATTAGGGATTGCCGTAACACTAACTTTTGATCCATCACTAAAGTGTAATGTTCCCCCGGCAAGATGCTCCAACTCCGATACTCTGTCATATAGTACTATCCGGTCAACATCTATTTCATTGTCCCAGTCCAATTGAGCCCATGGTAAGTGCATAACTCCCCATGAAGTCACGCTTCCTTTGCATGCCCACTCTCCCTCATTAGCATACATAACCTTACCATCCACCAAATTACGCGCCTCGAATCCGATTCCCAATATATCCGAAACTGAGACTTTTGCCTGAGGAGCTACATTATCTTGACCAGCAAACATTGCCAAGGGCATTATGCTCCCTATCAATGAGGTCACTATCTTTCTTAAAGTTATTTTTGTCATACCTATTATCTCTTTTATTTTACAATTTTCTCAACCGGCACCCATATAAAACGAGGCTGATACAAAGAAGCCTTCTCAAACAATTTCGTCATGCTATATGTATTTACATTATAACACATTAAAACCTTACCGTCTTTTCTATATTGAGGATGTACCATTGCATTATAGGTCATCATACTGTCTACCTCAAAGCCACTCTCCTCCACCTTATAAAGCAGTTTTTCATTACTAAATGGTCCTTCCGGCTTGTCTGCAATAAAGGAATAGATATCTTTCACATTCCCCGAACGGTCTTGTGATACCAGTGCTATCTTTTCTTCCAGTTCTACAACATTAAACTGCTCGGAAACACTTTTCGTAATCCCTGCTATTCTTTGTGATTTTCGGGCATCAGTCTGCCATTCGGCTCCGTCCCAATAAGAAAAGTCCACCAATTTATCATTTATCAGCTTTGCTTTTGATACGTGTACTTCTGCCATCCCCATAGCATCAGCCCTTGTTCCATATACATATATTTCTCCTTTATATGGAAGTACTGCATGCCCGTAATGTACATTGTTTTCATTGGCAGCCTTGAAGTTTTCCTTATCAATAATCTTCATAGTTTCCACATCCAAACGGAAATAATCACAGCACAGATATTCGAAACCGAAAGACCCTTCTCCGACTTTATGGAACTTAGACATAAATAAATGAAGAATTCCGTTTTCTACAAATCCATGACCGGGCCAGTACCAAACCGGACTCTTCCCATCTTGATCTGCCTCAATGAATGCCAACGGATTTTCTTTTGTTCCACTATATAAAGTTTTCAGTTGTCCATTCTTGTCAATAATTGTAAATGTATTGCCTATTACAAATTTTGTGTCTTTTGCCCGCTTGTCGTTTATAACATCACCAAAGAAAGAATCCCCCCACATAAACAAACTACGCCCGTCTTTCAAGTCGATTGATATACTTCCGTCCCCTCCGGTGATTCCCCCACCTAATCCGGGCATTAACCTCTCACAAAAAGCAGAATCAAACTCAACGACCGGATCCACAACTTTCTGTTCGGAATTTCCCCGGCAAGCCGCTAATGAAAACAGCAAAGAAAAAATCATTATCTTTTTCATGGTACTTCTTTTGGACAAGTCGGAGATTGAAAATAATCTCCGACTTATAATTCTAATTAATACTATTGATTATATCCCTCATTTTGAGTTATTTGCCCTTGTGACAAATCTCTCTCACGCTGCGGAATAGGGAACTTTACATGATAAAGTTGCGGGGTTGCATCCGGTTTGGCAGCTTTGATGATATCCACAAACTCCTGTGGTGTACACATTCTTGTCAAGTCGAACCAACGATGTCCTTCCATTACAAACTCATGACGATATTCTTCAAGCACTACTTTTTTGAACCCCTCGTAATCTGTCGGTAAATTGTCGGAAGCCAATCCGGCCCTGTCTCTCACTTTCTTTATAGCTTTCACTGCATCCGGCGTTGGCCCTTGATTAATCGCATTCAGTGCCTCAGCCTTAATCAGATACATCTCTGCCGTACGGATAGCTGGGAAAATTGCATCTGTACTATTTCCTTTAGGCTCAGCCTCTTGATCCCAGTACTTAAATACATAAGGTTCTGCAAACTGTTTAACGGTTCCATCTTGATAAGTAACACTACGTTTTAAGACTACAGGCAAACGTGCATCATTAGCATTAAAGCTGCTATATAAATTTTCCGTTGCACTTTCCCAACCTTGTGCATTATCCACTCCATCCATATTAGGAAGCAATCGAACCAAGAATTGAGCTCCAGCCCAACCATCACTCAATGAAGCGCTAAAATTTGCTCCCCATATAATTTCACTATTAAAACGATTACTAATCTTGAACAGATCTGCATAATTTTCCAACATTGGGAATTTTGGTATTACAGCATCTGCTTTTTTAACGGCAAGTTCATAATACTCAGTATCATTGTGCTCAGCTGCATAAGTCAAATAGACTCGTGCCAATAATGCCGACGCAGACTCTGGATAAGGTCTTCCACCGCCATATCTTGGTGAATACTTCAAATCAGTTTCAGCTGTTATCAAATCCTCAAAGATCAATTTATAAATCTCGTCTTTGGATACCCGGACCATCGATCCTTCGTCTGCACTCTCCAAGTTATGTTCTCGTAGAGGAACATCACCGAACATACGAATCAAATCGAAATACATCATTCCTCTAAAGAATTTAGCCTCTGCTATCAAATGTTTCTTCAAAATATCGTCCATATCAATAGCCGGAACTTTATCTATCACCACATTACAACATTTAATGGTCTGATAGAAATCCCGCCAAAGCAACTCAACCGGTTCATTGTATTGGTCTATCTGCATGTTGTCAACAGACGTGTATTGAATACTTGCCTGCTGGCTGTTTGCATTATCAGAAAACAAATCCTGAAGAACCCAATAATCATTATAAAAGACTCCACCATAGTTTTTGTCCCACAAACCACCTGGAGAATACCCCATAATCAAATAATTATAAATCGCATTGGTAGCAGAAATAGCATGCTGTTCTGTCCGATAATAACTTTCAGTCGTAATTTGTCCTTTGGGAACTTCATCCAAAAATCCTGAGCATGAACAGAATGTAAAAGTTCCACAAAATAAAGCTGCTAATATATATTTTTTCATAATAAAATTTCAGTTAAAAGTTCATTCTTAAACCAAATTCATAAGATTTAGACATCGGATAAGAACCATAGTCTGCACCCATTGAAAGATTATTGTTCGCAAAACGGCTCACCTCAGGATCATATCCTGAATAGTCAGTGAATGTATGTATATTTTTTAGTCCCGCAAAAATAGTCAATCCCTCACAATAGAACTTCTTTATGATATTTGCCGGGAAAGTATAGCTCAACGTAATATCCTTTATTCTTAGATAGGAACCATCCTCTACATAATGATCTGACAAAATATTCCCCGCAGTTTTGGTTGTTGCACGAGGATATAAGTTTGTCGGATTATCAGGGGTCCAACGATTCAAAGCTGCAGTAGAGTTATTCTTGTATCCATCGAAGCTCTCCAAAGAAAACTTATTGAAGTTGACAATCTCATTCCCCACAGCTCCTTGCAAATAGACAGTCAATCCTAATGAAGAGTTATTTCTCAATTTAAAATTGAATGTATTGTTAAAGCCAAAAGTAAAGTCCGGATTGGCATTTCCCAGAATGAACAAATCGTCCTCATTAATAACATTGTCATCATTTTTATTTACATACTTACGATCACCATGACGTAATGTTTTTCCTGCAAAAAATGGGATTCCGGATAAATCCTCGCCTAATTGAACAATGCCATCGGTTTTATAACCGTAAATAGTTCCAATAGGTTGGCCTTCGGTTATTTCAGTCCAATAAGTGATACCCAAAATGGAATTACCTCTAAGATTTTCCTGACTTCCCGCTAAATTGGTGATTTCATTTTTATTGTATCCAAGTGTAAAATCCATATTCCAACTGAACTTACCAGCAAACGGAACTGCACCCAATGTCACTTCAAAACCTTGATTCATTAAATTACCTACATTGCTCACTACAGAATCATAACCGGTATTAAAAGCAACCGGCATGGTCAGCAACAAATCGCGAGTTTTTTTATAATAGTAGTCCGCAGTCAATGTCAGTCGGTTTTTAAACAACCCCAAATCAATACCCACATTAACTTGAGAAGTCGTTTCCCATTTCAAATCTTGATTGCTTAATGTAAAAGGAGTAAGCCCCTTTACTATTTCAGTATTGCCAAAATAAGCCTCTGCATTATACATCAAACCTTGCGAGCTATAAGGGGGAATACCTTCATTACCCACAATACCATAACTTGCTCTTAATTTTAAATTAGAAACAGCTTTCATTTCTTTCATGAAGTTCTCCTCTGAAACTCTCCATGCGCCAGCAACGGAGGGGAAAAAGCCATACTTATTGCCTTTACCAAATTTGGAAGAACCGTCAACACGTCCGGTCAAAGTTAACAAGTAACGTCCTTTATAACCATAGTTGATACGGGCCAAGTAAGAAAGCATTTGCCATTCTGCAATTCCTGAATTTGCCGCTTGGCGCAATGCACCTGATTGGATAGAATTGAACCCTAAAAACCCATCTTCAAAATCAGCTGTTGAAACAGACGAGTTTTCGGAAACGAATGCTTGGGCCGTCATACCACCCAATACGCCTAGTGTGTGATCACCAAAAGTCTGATTATAGTTAACCGTATTTTCCCACACCCAATTGTAGCCATCACGATTTCCTATATTCGCATAGCCGCCATTCGATTCTGCGCGCTTCAGTTCTCCGGCTCCAAAAGATTGGTCCTTGATATAGAAATAATCTACACCGATACTAGTCTTGAATGTTAGATCCTTAATCGGCATATATTCCAAGAATGCGTTTGCCAATGTACGGAAAGATGTATTTCTATTCTTTGCCTCTAAAGCATCTTGGACCGGATTACCTACATTGGGAGATTTCATGTTATTTTCATACGTATAATTTCCCTCAGAATCTCTTACAGGAAGTCCCGGATTCATTTCAAGCGCCCAAGAGGTTACGCTAGAAGCAAAGCCTCCTTCTGCATTAGTAACTACACCGTTCGAACGACTATAACTCAAGTTGGTTGATATACCGGCTTTTAACCATTTATTGATTTGTTGGTTCAAATTCACACGAAAACTTCCCTTACCGAAATCCGATCCTATGATAATACCATCTTGCAACAACAAATTACCAGAAATGAAATAAGTCGTTTTATCATTACCGCCCGAAACTGAAATATCATAATTCTGCATCGGAGCTGTACGGAATATTTCATCTTGCCAATCTGTATTGATTTTCGACAGATTATTCAAACCGGCAAAAACAGGATTACGTTCTACTCCATCGTTATCGGCTACCTCATTTGCTAATTCCGCCAGTTGAACAGAGTTCAACATATCCATCTTCTTTGTCACTTGTTGCAAAGTAAACTTTGCACCAATAGAAACTTTCGGCTTACCGCTCTTGCCCTGCTTCGTAGTTACTAATACAACACCATTTGCTCCGCGTGCACCATAAATGGATGTGGCAGAAGCATCTTTCAAAATTTCAATTGACTCAATATCATTAGGATTAATATTAGTCAACGGATTCAATGCAGGATTCTGTAAAGCACCCGTACTGAATGAAGAAGCATCGCTAATCACAGGAATACCATCAATAACATAAAGCGGTTCATTGTTTCCATTGATAGAGCTAGTACCACGAATACGAATTGACGTCCCCGCACCCGGTTGACCAGACGTATTCAATACTACCACTCCAGCCGCACGTCCTTGCAACCCCTGGTCTAAAGAAGTTACCGATGTGGCTGCCAACTCGTCAGATTTAACCGTAGCAACCGCTGAAGTCAAATCACTTTTTTTCTGCACACCATATCCAACCACTACAACTTCTTCCAAGAGTTCAGCATCATCACGCAATACAATCTTAAAATCCGTTTTTGGCGTATTCATTTTTATTTCCTGCGTTTCATAGCCTACAAAAGAGATTTCAATTACTGCCTTATCGGATACCGACAAAGTAAATTTACCATCCAGATCGGAAATAGTACCATTAGACGTCCCTTTCACAATGACAGAAGCTCCAATTATCGGCTCACCGCTTTCGTCACAAATCGTACCTTTTATGTCTTTCATACCAGTCTGAGCCAAAACGATTCCACTCAACAGCATGAAAGAACAAACAACTATTGCTTTAATAAAATTCATGTTTTTCATATTTTTTTTATTTATAAGATCCCGGATTACAAGTATCTATGATATAATTATCAGGATTTTCTCCTCGATAAGGAGTAAAATCATCAGTCTTGGATACAGGCTCATAGGTTTCCATCACAACTTCATCCGTTGAAAAATCCGGTCCCAGCCCTGCGAGGTTCTGATGGCTTTCCAAAATCATTTTCCTGTCAGCCAACTGTACTACTTTATATTTTGTTATCATCGGAGAAGCAGTATTAAAAACACTATACTTTACCATGTACAGATATTCCACTTTTGCTCCAGCCTGGTCTACATCCCATGAACAACATGCATTCAGTTTCTCCAATCCTATTGCTGAGAATACAGTTCCCCAATCCCATTCTAAAGTCAAGTCCGGATTAAAGCGATAAACATCATCTTTCAGATCCGGAGTAGCCCAATCCTCTCCTTGTATAATCTGCTGAACCAATTTCCAGTCATATTTCAGCAATAAAGGAACTTCCGCCAAATCTACTGTAAGTACCAAATCCGAGGCATCTACCAATAAATTGTTAGCATTCATTCCATAGAAAGAATAAACTACTACACCAGTTTCATCCCCTGCAACGACTTCTTCTTGGAAAGTATAAGGGAATTCAATGTCTTTTACATTCAACTCTTTTTTATAGTCTACCACCTCTTTCCCCGAAATAGATTTCTTTACAACTATTTTAGAAAAACTTTCCGGATCAGATAATGATATTTGTACAGAAGCCATATCACCAATTTTCACCTTTCCTTCATAAGAACTCAATGTGAGAGCAGTTCCACTTCCACTTTCGTCATTACAAGCAATAATGACAGACAGCATTATTCCTAAAACAAACGGAATAAACAAATTTTTCTTTAGTGTTTTCATAATTACATTATATAGTTAATTATCTATTGATTGCAATGCATATGCATAAGCCCCACGCATGATAGAGCAGCTTGTTCCTTCCCGACTACACAATACGGCAATTCGTTTCGAATAATTATAAGGAACCTTAATTTCCGTACCGGGAATGTATACCTCCCTATCGCAAGGAGCAAGAAAATCCTTTCTCTCAACCTCATCTTCCCAATTATAAACATCCATTTGTACACAAGGGAAAGTTTCTCCAGAGAACATGGAAACAGAGGAACGCAGTTCTGCTATCAATGCCGGGAGAATATAGCGCGAAGCTCCTGCCAATCCCCCTCCAATCACAACTAGACCATCTACAATATTCAGTGCCGAGGCTATAGCGCTACCCGCCATTTCTCCCATTTCACCAAAGCTTGCCACCGCTGCCTGCCGGTCTCCTTCCTTTATTCCCTCAGCAATATCAAATATATCTTTGGGAGTCAGACTCTTATCTTTTACGCCAGATAACTCAGCATAGACACGCTTCACCGCACGAATACTGACACTTTCTTCAGCTATCATATTAGGATATTTCTTATTACGCATTAGCCATGTATCCCCACCACAACCATTGTCACCGTTAAGTAAACAGTTGTTGATAACCACTCCTGCCCCAAAACCGGTACCTAAGGTTATTCCTAGCAAATTCTTATATTCACGCGTATTTCCTGAAATAGAAAGCTGCTGATTTACCATAGGGAGTGCACCCGATAAGGCTTCTCCATAGGCAAACAAGTTACCATCATTTTCTATAAATACCGGAATCCCATAGTGATGTTGTAGGAAAGGGCCTAATGCAACTCCATTCCGAAAAGAAGGAAAATTAGGAAGATTTCCTCCTATTACTCCATTCCTATAATCTGCAGGGCCAGGAAAAGCAAAACTGATAGCAACTGGTAAAGTTTCCAATTTCTTCATTACAGTATCGAAACCTGCCAGTAAGTTAGCAAGGCACTTGTCCAAGTTATCCGAAACAGATGGAAAACTAATCGGAGCTATAATCTGGCTATTCCCCTGAATGGCAGAAAAAACGAAATTTGTTCCTCCTGCATCCAACGTTAATACCACACGTTTATCATGTTCATACATAATATTAGATTTCTTTGAAATAAACTTTGAAATTACTTAGAAACGCACGTATGCTTTTATTGTTACACACTCTTTGCCCTCTGCTTTACCATATGGGCGAATCGTATATTCCTTTGCACAAGCCGGAATAATAAAAGTTTCCGCATAGTGAACAACAAATGGTTCAAAAGCTCCGGACGGACTTTCAATGACAGCTTCTTCCCCTTCAAGCAAGTTAAACACGTTCACACTATTATTGGTACTATGAAGAACCGGTTCGGTGAAACGATGCCTACGTGTTTCAATGAACTCATTTTCATGCAATCCAGTACGTTCTTCTATCCAGCCCTCGCCTTCTGCTATCCGAGTCACATGATTACGCAAACGTTCATATACATAGTCTGTATCTCTATTCCAATTGATAACATGCTTACCACGTTCCACATTTATAGGGCGCGGCTTTCCATCTAATCCTAAGCGTTGCCAATCCCAGAGTTTGAATGTAAACAAGTTTGGAGTCGAACTAATTTCAAGCACCATGCTATTTGAACCAGAACAATGAATCGTTCCGCCAGGAATCAGAAAATGATCGTGTTTGCGAGCGGGAATTTTATTTACATACTTCTCTGCATCAAAAACAATTTCTCCACGTTGAGCCTTTTCCAAATCGTCAATCATAGCCTTACCATCTACTCCATTCTTTACACCCAAGTAAACAACAGCATCTTCTCCCGCATCAAGTAAATAATAACTCTCGTCCTGTGTATAACACATGCCAAAATTGTTACGAATAAACTGAGTTGTAGGATGAACCTGCAAACTCAGATTTCCCCCTCCCATTGTATCAAGAAAATCAAAACGGATTGGGAAATCTTTTCCAAAACGTGCCTCTACCGGTTCACCTAAAACTTCCTTACTCTTTAATAAAACCAAATCCACAGAAGGTAATTCAAACCGTACTCCATTTACCTCAAAATATAAGCTATTCTCTTCAGGAACACAGTCAAAACACCAACCAAAATTCTGCTTACTACGATCCAAATCACAAACATCTTTCATCCACTGTCCACCCCATGGAGCCGGATCGAAAAACGGAACTACACGAAAAGGTCCAGAAGCCGTTTTCTCTATACCACAAAAGAATGTTTCACGATCAATCATTTTAGGATGTCCGGCAATATGCGTATCCAACCAAAAATCAACTTTCGTAAACAGTGTATCTTTATAATGATCACAAATACGCCAATCGTTAAAATATCCGCGCTTATACTGCAAAGAGACAGGTTCTTCCCGGTTATCAATACCCAAAGCCTTCACTTCATGACGACGGAAACGCTGCTGTATTTCCCAACGGGCCATATCCGCATATACCAACGTTGCTTCAGGTGCAACCAAAGCAGCACCCGTACCTATTATAATGACAGGAATATCCGACTCTGCAATTTTTTTCCTTGCAGCGTCCAATTTCTCCATATCAAAATAATCAGCCAAGCACAAATTTGTTACATAACCAAACAATACATCGGTTGTCATAAAGCGCTCCGTCATTTGTATCAACATATCCTCCGACTTATACAAATCACGTACCAATATTATTTGCGCGGAGATTTTTGTCAGTTCCCCCACCAATTCATCCTCATAAACTCCTGTATAACAATCAACAGCAAGAATACGATTTTCTTTTATCTTACCCTCTAAAACACTACGGATATCACTCCATCCCTGCATAATATTACCATTAATCATCGTAACAGGGAATTTGTCATAATTTGATTTTCTCATGAATTACAATACTTTGTTTGAACATATATTATTTTGCGCAAATATATAGAATATATTATTATCACAAAAGATTTGCGCATTTTTTTTTTTATTCTTATCATTGCAAAAGGAAATAAAGGTAAATAACTATGCAGATAGATCACAATAGCAGCAAACCTCTCCATGCACAAGCAGAGGAGATCCTTCGCAATCTAATTGATTCTGAAGAATATAAAACAGGCAAATACCTGCCTAATGAAGTAGAACTTTCACAAAAGCTGAATATTTCTCGAAATACGCTAAGACAAGCTATCAACAAACTTGTATTCGAAGGTTTGTTGGTACGTAAAAAAGGAGTAGGTACAAAAGTTGCACAAAAAGGGATCTTGGGAGGAGTAAAAAATTGGTTGAGTTTTTCTCAAGAAATGAAGATGCTAGGTATAGAGATACGCAATTTCGAGCTACACATTAGCCGGAAAAAACCAACAGAAGATATTTGTAACTTTTTTGAGATAACTCCCAATACTTCCCCTAAGTGTATCGTACTGGAAAGAGTACGAGGAAAGAAAGAGTATCCATTTGTTTACTTCATCTCCTACTTTAACCCAAGTACCCCCTTAACCGGTGAAGAAGATTTCACACGTCCTTTATATGAGTTATTAGAAAAAGACTACAACATTATTGTAAAGACAAGTAAAGAAAAGATTTCTGCCAGACTTGCAGGAGAGGCCATTGCAGAAAAACTAGATATCAAACCAACAGCTCCCATCCTGATTCGGGAACGTTTTGTTTACGATATTAACCAAATACCTATTGAATATAATATAGGCTATTACAGAGCAGACAGTTTTACTTATACAATAGAAGCTGAAAGATAAACAGAAGGAAAGTCCTAAAAGACTTTTTGCAGTGTTGCAAATCCTCCCAAAGATTATTAGACATATAACTAAAAAGGAAGTTAACTTCATGCCAAGCATGATATTAACTTCCTTTCTTTATGATGTTAACTTATTGGTTGGTATTCAGTTAACTCATTACAAACTATCAAGTTAACTGAATATCCTGCAATTTATTTTTTCACCTTATTTCTTAACCGGAGATGAATATCTGGCATTCAGACCTTCCAAGATTTCGCGAGTTATATTATAAATACTGTCAGCATACAACAGATTATCAAAACCAGTATTACTGATAATCATGCTATAACCTCTCGTTTTATTATACTCTTTCAGGAAAGCATTGATAGAGTCACGCAATTGCAGACTGTTTTTTTCGTTTTCGCTCATCAGTTCTGACTGCAATTTATTACCCAAGTTCTGCAAGTCCTGCTCCAATTTAGCAATACGGTTGTATTCTTGTTGGGCACGTTCCTGTGTGAGGTAAGCATTGTTCTGAACTTTTGTCTGGAACTCTTGTTTCTGACGGTCAAGATCTTTGGCTTTCTGGTTCAAAGTCAAACGTACATTCTCGCTCTTCTTCACCATTGCTTCATTCAAATCGACGCAATAGTTATATTTAGCCAAAAGCGTATCTATTTCTACATAAGCGATTTTCATTCCGGACAATCCGGCTGCTTGTGTTGAAGCATTTGCTGCTTGATTATCTGCTTTACCAGCGCATTGAGAAAATAAAACGATTAGTGCAAGAGCTGCCAAACCGTTTACGAGGTAGTTTAATCTCTTCATAATTTGTAAAAATATTGTTTTTAGTTTATTTAGTTCATACTATCGTTTAAGGTTTTCTCCAGTTCATCAATAGAGAAACGGCTTTTCTTCTGTGCCTCTCTGTCTTGCGACTGTACGCACCCGATTCCTCTATCCCGCATCGCTTTATTGCCGCTAACGTGTCCGTTAGGAAACTTGCCGCCTTTCACAAAAAAGACCTTTACTCCCAATAAAACAATGCAAATAGCAACTATTAACAAAGTTATCAATAATGTACCGAGCATTTCCATTAATTTTGTTGCACAAAACAGAATACCATTCGGTAAAAAGCATTTGAAATTTGTTTTTACTTTCGGCTTACACTGTTTTGTGGGTGCAAATATAGGGCTTTGGTTGGACTAAGCATCCTTTTTTACTCTAAAAAAAGAGAAAGGGAAATAAAATAGGCAACCAATTTAACCAACTTTAGCAATACGAGGTTAATTTGTACAAGAATTGAAATTTAAAAACAGAAGATTAGAATACACATCAAGGGTATCCTAACCTGCTATAAACTATAAGATATGGAAAAAAAAGACTTGAAACCGGCCGGCGTATTCCACTATTTTGAGGAAATATGCCAAGTTCCGCGTCCTTCCAAAAAGGAAGAAAAGATTATCGCTTTTCTAAAAGCATTCGGAGAGAAACATAAGTTGGAAACAAAGGTAGACGAAGCCGGAAACGTACTGATTAAGAAACCGGCTACACCGGGTATGGAGAACCGAAAGACCGTCGTACTGCAATCTCATGTGGACATGGTATGCGAAAAAAACAACGATGTTGAACATGACTTCCTCACCGACCCTATTGAAACAGAAATAGACGGCGAATGGCTGAAAGCCAAAGGGACCACGCTGGGAGCCGATAACGGTATCGGTGTAGCAACCGAACTGGCTATTCTTGCCGACGACAGCATTGAACATGGCCCCATCGAATGTCTGTTCACTGTCGATGAGGAAACCGGACTGACCGGTGCTTTTGCCTTGCAAGAAGGTTTTATGAGTGGCGATATTCTCCTGAACCTCGATTCCGAAGACGAAGGAGAGCTTTTCATCGGCTGTGCCGGTGGCATAGACTCTGTGGCCGAGTTTACTTATCGGGAAGTGGATGTACCTTCCAGATATTTTTTCTGCAAGGTACAGGTTAAAGGACTTAAAGGCGGACATTCCGGTGGTGATATTCATTTGGGACGCGGCAATGCCAACAAGTTATTGAACCGCTTCCTGAACCGGATTTTCAAAAAACACGATGCATATCTCTGCGAGATAGACGGAGGTAACCTGCGTAACGCCATTGCACGCGAGGCACATGCCGTTATAGCCATCCCCGAAGCCGACAAACACGCGCTGCGCACTGACCTAAACATATTTGCTGCGGAAGCAGAAGCAGAGTATGCAGTAGCCGATCCTGATTTACAGTTCACACTTGAGTCAGAATCCCACCGTACAAAAGCCATTGACAAAGACACTGCCAACCATCTGCTGCAAGCTCTTTATGCCGTTCCTCATGGAGTATATGCTATGAGCCAGGATATTCCGGGCCTGGTAGAAACATCCACCAACTTGGCATCCGTAAAGATGAAACCGGGTAATATTATCCGTATTGAGACAAGCCAACGCAGTTCTACCGAATCTTCCAAACAAGACATCGCCACTATGGTACGTACCGTATTCGAAATGGCAGGGGCCAACGTTTCTTTCGGCGACGGCTATCCGGGCTGGAAGCCCAATCCTCACTCGGAAATTCTGGAAGTGGCAGCGGCGTCATACAAACGCCTGTTCGGTGTAGATGCCCAAATCAAGGCTATCCACGCCGGATTGGAATGTGGATTATTCCTCGACAAATATCCCTCTTTGGATATGATTTCCTTTGGTCCGACTTTACAAGGAGTACACTCTCCCGATGAACGGATGCTTATCCCCACCGTACAGAAATTCTGGGATCATCTGCTGGATATATTGAAGCATATCCCTGCCAAACATTAATGGACATACCAACAACGGAATATAAAGAAAAGATGCGGAGTGACAGAAGAAGTGCTCCGCTTCTTTTTATTCCTGTAGCCGCTTTGGTCTTTCTCGCTTTCTTATCATCTGCTCCGCTATACGGACAAATAAAGAAAGACACACTCACTTTTCGCATCATGGGCTACAACGTAGAGAATTTGTTTGATTGCCGCCATGATACTCTGAAAAACGATTACGAGTTCCTACCGGATGCCGTCCGTCACTGGAATTATTTTAAATACAAGAAAAAATTAGATGCCATTGCACGTGTCATCATTGCCGTAGGTAAATGGACACCACCTGCATTAGTGGCGCTCTGCGAAGTAGAGAATGACAGTGTACTGCATGACCTCACCCGTTACTCCATCCTGCGGGAGGCCGGCTACCGTTATGTCATTACCCATTCCCCCGATGAACGAGGCATTGATGTGGCATTACTTTATCAAAGAGGAATGTTCAAACTACTTTCCAACCAAAGCCTTCCGGTAACCGGACTTCACAAAAGCAGCCGTCCTACACGCGACATACTTCATGTAAGCGGCTTACTTTTGAACCGCGACACTTTAGATGTATTCGTCGCCCATTTCCCATCCCGTTCCGGCGGAGCAAAAGCATCCGAACCTTATCGCCTACTGGCAGCACAAAGATTGAAAAATGCAACAGACAGCCTGTTTCATGTCCGCACCCATCCTCAAATTATCATCATGGGCGATTTCAACGACTATCCCGGCAACAAGTCTGTGCAAAAGATACTAAAAGCCGGAATGCCACCCGCAGAAACAGACTCACTGAAATCTCAAATGCTTTATCACCTTTTGGCAAGGAAAAGCGCTGCAAACAAGCATTTCGGAAGCTACAAATATCAGGGAGAATGGGGGTTGCTCGACCATATCATCCTTTCGGGCAATCTGCTAACGGCAACTTCCCCTCTATATACCGCAGAAGACAAAGCCGATGTTTTCCATGCTCCCTTTCTTCTGACCGAAGACAAGAAATACGGAGACAATCAACCTTTCCGTACCTACTATGGCATGAAATACCAGGCGGGATACAGCGACCACCTTCCCGTATGGGCAGAATTCAGGTTACTATATTAGTCGGAATACTGATACAGTTTCAAATCGAACTTGCCGACCATGACCAACAAATGATCGAATATGTCGGACTGAATACGTTCATATTCTTTCCACACCTTATTACGCGAAAAGAAATAGACCTGAACAGGGACTCCATAAGTTGTAGGTTCTTTCTGGCTGATAATTAAATCCAAATCCTGATTCACCACCGGAAGGCTGCGCAGATAGCGTTCAATATAGATACGATAAAGCTGGGCATTGGTGGGCACTTCTCCTTCTGCCGGCTGATAATCCGCCATCAGAGGAACATCCTTACGAATGACATCCAGCATGTCGGGAGTGCAGAACTTAAGGGTAGTCATATCCAGATAAATGTTCTTATTCACACGACGCCCACCGCTCTCCTGCATTCCGCGCCAGTTCTGAAAAGAATTGTTCACTAATGTATAAGGAGGTACGGTGGAGATTGTATTATCCCAATTACGTATCTTCACCGTATTCAGCGTGATCTCCTCCACTGTTCCATTGGCGGTATCGTTGGGCAGGGATATCCAGTCGCCAATACGCAGCATGTCATTGGCAGAGAGTTGCACGCCCGCCACAAATCCAAGAATACTGTCTTTGAACACCAACATCAGCACAGCCGCCGATGCCCCCAAACCAGCAAATAATGTCATCGGAGACTTATCCAAGAGTACGGCAATTATAATAATCCCGCCGATAAAAAACAACAGCACCTGAAGAACCTGCACAAAGCCTTTCATAGGACGGCTCTTCTGCTTGTCCTTTGCATTATACACATCCAGCATCACCAGCAGCAAGCCGTTGATGGTAAACAGTATTGCAGCAATGATATATACCGCACATATTTTCTGTGAGAAGTCCAAGATTTCCTTTCCCCGTACAAATGCCAAGGGCAATAAAAAATAGACCAATATGCCTGGCAAGACATGAATAAGATGATGCACCACCTTACGTTTCATCAGGAGTGTATTCCACTGATGGGGCACACGTTTCGTATAACGCCTCATCCCTCCCACAAATATAGCCTGACACAGGTAATCCAGCCCTATTGACACACCTATCATCAATACGGCTATAATAGTTTCGTCAAACATATTCGCAAGTTTCGGGTCTATTCCCCAATCAATGAGGATTTCGTTCATCCAGCTTCCTAAGCTCATCATAAGTATCTGTTTTATTAGTTTATCAATACAGATAACAAATGAGGAAGAAAGATGTTTATCAATCCTCGTTTACGGAAAAAGGCGACAAGAAAGACGCTACAACAAGGTTCGTATCAGCGCATAGGCCAGTATACCGAGCACCGTAGCTCCCCCAACCCAAATGGGAACATAAATATGCTTATAATCTTCTTTCCGCTCATACTTGCACAACCGGCTGAAAAGCCAATAGCAGAGAGACGCCCCAGCAAAGCCCACCAAAGCACCTGCCAGCAAGTCCCCCGGATAGTGTACTCCCAAATAAGAACGGGAATAACACGTCAGCAGAGCCCATATCATAATGAACCAGTTCAAGGCCCGGTTGCGGAACAGATAAAACAAGAAGAAAGCCAGTCCGAATGTATTGGCGGCATGGCAGGAAGGGAAGCCATATCGCCCACCCCTATAACCGTTCACGATATGCACAAATTCCGAAACAGGATTCTCCAGATTGGCCGGACGAAGGCGGCACACCAACGGCCGGATAACAGTCGCCCCTATCTGATCGGCAAAAGTAATGGTCAGCGCAATAGCTACGGCACAGCCTATGGCAACTTTCCAATGCAAATTACGTACTATCACATAGAGAATTGCTACGTACAGCGGCACCCAGATCCATTTTCCACTAAAGGCATACATGAAAAAGTCCGCCCACTCCGCACGTGCTCCGTTGATTGCGAGCAACAGGTCGGTATCCATTTCCACCAACCCCGATAAAACATCTGCTAATATCATCCTATCTTTTGGCTATATCGTCATACAATTTCTGCAAATAAGCTTGTCCCCGCAGCAGGTTTTGTCCTTTCTCCGGTCCTTCATCCACAGCAATACCATTCGCTTCATTATTAAATATCAATTGATTGTCAGGCGTCACAAAACCGAAAGCGTCAGGCACAGTGAAAAAAGCGAAATGAGGAGAATCAGGATTGAGCATATCTTTACTGAACGTAAACTCACCATGCGGCAATGACAGTTGCGCCAATAAGGTAGCGGCAATATCCTGCTGTGAACCGTAAACATCCACACGTCCCGGCTCGCGTACTGCCCCGCCCACCATTAACAGAGGAATCTGGTAACGGGCTATTTCAAGATTGCCGATATGTTCGGGATAAGATCCCAAATGATCGGGTACAAACACAATCACTGTATTTTTCCACTGCGGAAGTTCTCGGAATTGCTTTACAAAATCACCGACACAACTGTCCGTATATGCAAAAGCGTTCAGGCGCTTGTTCTCCAAACGGCTGTAAGGAACCTCAAACGGCTCATGGCTGCTGGAAGTCTGCAACACGCGAAAATGCGGTGCATGCTTCTCTGCCTGAGTGCTATCCGTTGCTTCCATCCGCAAATCATCCAGTAAGCGGCGGAGCACAAGGTGATCGTGCACTCCCCACTTGCTCAAACGTTCCGACACCGGAAAGTCCTGGTCGGCAACAATATCCTCAAAGCCGGACGACATCAGATAAGAGCGCATATTGGTGAAGTCCGCGTCGCCGCCATAATAATATTTCGTCTCGTAACCGGCTTTCTTCAAGCTACCGGCAATGGCAGGCATAGACTGCGTCTTACGCGGATACTTCATGATACTGGTGGTGGGTTGTGCCGGGTAGCCACTCAAGATGGCGACCAGTCCGCGATCGGTGCGGAAGCTGTTTGCATAGAAATTGGTGAAAAGCACTCCTTCCTGCGCCAGACTATCCAGCTGCACAGCTACATCCGGCTCTCCTCCCAATGCAGTCATCAATCGAGATGAAAAGCTCTCCAATATTACCAAAAGCACATCGGGGCGCTGTGTTGTAAACAATGAATGCAGGGAGTCCGGGGTTTGCCGTAAAGAGTCGGCCGGTGCAGAATCTTTTCTTAAAACGGCAGGATCCACTAAACCGGAGAATATGCGATCTGCGGCAGCAGCTTCCATAAAGCGATACTGTTTTCCGAAATCCTTTTGTTTGGAAAGAGACTCCATCAGACTGAAAGCCGGATTTATGGCAGCATGGTTCAGACGCAGGTTCGTGCTGAAATACACCTTCCCCGTATTCATGGTAGATACCGTAAACCCGCCACGAATCGGAATGAACAGCAACCCGGTCAGCAGTAACAGGACGCCCGATACTCTCAAACGCCGGTAAGGTACCTTCATCCGTCCGAAAACGGCTTTCCGCAACAGCAACCGATGGAATATTCCATATAAAACCGCCGCATAGACGCCCATTGCAAGAATCCCTCCGACCACCATCCAGACGCTGACGCTCGCCACCGCATCTTTGGGAGAGGAAAAGAAGTAGAACAAAGGGGTAGCATCCAGCCGGAAGCCCCAATATTCATACAATCCCAAATCGACGGTGAATATGACAGAGAGTAAGACAGAAACAAAAATAAAATAGCCGCACCATATACGGCGAAGAAGATTGGACAGCCCCCATGCAGAACCTATAAAAAGTAATCCGGGAACAGCCGTCAGATATCCTGCAAGGGATAAGTCCAGCGGCAACCCATGCCAAATCACACGAAACCATTCCGTCCACGAGGCGCCCTCGTACAAGGTTTGGTAGAAGAACATAAACAACGGCTTCTGCAACATAAATATGCAGACAAACAAAAAATATGTCTTGAGGAATCCTATCAGTCTTTCTTTCATCGAAGTCTTGTCTTAATACAAATATATTCGGCAAAAATAAACTATTTTATTCTATTTCTCGCCAATATTGGTTAAGAAATGCGTGAAAGATAAGCAGATATGACTTTTTTACCGGTTGCGTTTCAGGTACAGGCGGTCGCTGATCGTAGCGGGAAGTTCATTCTCATAATGGGTTACCATAATCATTGTTTTATCCCGGCGGGCGCAGAAAGCCTCTATGATCTTCTTTACTCGGCGGCGATTGTAGGTATCCAGTCCATGCAACGGTTCGTCAAGAATCAGCAGTTCGGGATCTTTCACGAAAGCGCGTGCCAACAACGCAAGACGCTGTTCGCCGCTGGAGAGTTGCAGGAAAGGTTTATCCTTCAATCCGGCTACGCCAAAAACATCCATCCACCACTCACACACAGCCATTTGTCCGGCATGCGGACGCTTGTACAAACCGATACTGTCATGTAGTCCGGAAGCAACGATTTCAATAGCCGGCAGGTTCTTCAGATAGGCCCGGTGCATCTCCGGGCTGACGTAGCCTATATGTTTTTTTATTTCCCAAATGCTCTCGCCTGTACCGCGCTTACGCCCAAACAGACTGATGTCGCAGGCGTAAGATTGAGGATTGTCTGCACACACCAGACTGAGTAAAGTGGATTTTCCCGCACCGTTCTCACCACTCAATGCCCACTTCTGCCCGCGCATCACCGTCCAGTCCAATTCCTTCAGAATCGTACGGTCATCATAACGGATGCTGACCTTGTTCAGACGGACCACTTCGTCTGAGGTAAAATTCGTATTTTCATACGGAAGGTCCATTATACGCTGCTGCAATTCACCGAAAGAAGCGGCATCTGCCTCAACACGAATAGCATCCCGTTCACGAAAAGTCCGCAAATAGGCGGCACGTTCCATTTTCTCTCCCACCACCCCATTTTCAACGGGAACCACATGAGTGATAAAAGACGGCACATCGTCCAACATAGAAAGAACCAGCACGATTTGCAGGGAAGCAAGTTGGGCCAGCTTTTCCAAGACATTAAACAACAACTCGCGGGTTGCAGCATCCAACCCGATGAAAGGATTGTCCATGATGAGAATACGCGGAGCTGTGAGCAACGTCTTCGTCAACTGAAACTTACGAAGTTCGCCGCTGGAAAGGAGAATGATTTTCTTGTCGAGCATCGGTTCGATACGGAAAAGTCCGAATAGCTGTTGCCTGAGGGCTTCATCTTTCACCTCGCCCAATAATTCGCGCACCAGCGGGGCATCTTCCTGATCGTGGGCGTTCCAACGTTGCTGATAGTAGTAATTGGCATCGGCTGAACCGTAGGTGTCGCGAAAGGCGATGTACTTAATGTTGTCGTAAGCGGTTTGCGTAGCGGAAGGGCGGAAATCATAAGTCAGCACGCCATCACGCAAAGGGTATTTGCCCGTAAGCAAGTCTACCAGCAGGCTTTTTCCGGCTCCGTTAGGGCCTACAATAGCGATGTGTTCTCCGTCGAGAAAGTCGAGCGTGACAGGGTTTGATAAACGGACAAGCGGGTTGCGGGCTACGCCTCCCGCTATATGTAAGGTGTGTTGTTGCATCCTGACGATGGGTTGGGTTTTAAACGGGGCAAAGATAAACAGTTTTTTTATTAACCGAAGCGGGATTGTACACTTTTTATTTTGTCTTCTTCGGATGTGGCGACTTCCGTACGGATGAACAAACTATAAGCAGACTTTCCACACGAAGTACAGCGTCAGTTTATCCCCATTAAACTACCGGTTTATTAGGAATAAACTCCAAGTTTATCCCTAATAAACTTGGAGTTTAAACTAAGCAAACAAAAATATACTCTGAAGAAACAGTCAGGTATGCGCTGAAGAAAGAATCAGCGTACACTGAAGCAACAATCAGTACGCCCTAAAGAAGAGCCATATCTCCTGAAGGGAATTTTATCTGTCCAGATGTAAGAAATGAAAGTTAGGGGTATATTCCGTTCTCCGGCTTCCTTATTTATAAAAAATCAGCGCCGACTGTGCCGGAACAAATACTTCCGGCCCGTATATCGTCCCCAAACCCTGCTCACTGATGAACCCGTCTTTGCAGACTACCGTATATCTGCCTTCGGGCACCGGCACTTTGGCTATCTCTTTACGTGAGTTCAATATCACATAAATATCTCCCCACGCGTCTCCACCTGCATTTTCCTTCAAGTGATAGGCCACCACGTTGCTGCCCTCAACCGGCAAGAACTCCAGATGTCTGCGGACCAAGTCGGCATCTCCCAAGCGGAAAGCCGGATGGTTCTTACGCAACTGAATCAATCCTTGATAATAAGCGAACACATCGGCATGTTCCGTTTTACGTCTCCAGTCGATAGCATTGATCGAGTCAGGGCTTTGGTAGCTGTTATGTATCCCCTTCTTATCGCGCATCACTTCCTCGCCGGCATAAATAAAGGGTACGCCCTGCGAAGTGAACACCGCCGTCTGCGCCAGCTTGTCCAACCGGGCCAGTTCTTCGGGAGTAATACCGGGAATGCTGGCTTTCAGCCTGTCCACCAAACACATATCATCGTGACAAGACACATAGCTGATCATCTGCGTGGGTTGTTCCGCCCAAGGAGCCTTACTGTAATTCACCTGTCCGTTGTCGACTTGCGGATGCTTGATAGCGCCGACAATACCGAATTTAATGCTTTCTTCCCCTCCCGGCAGTCCGGCAAGGAATGCTCCCTGATGATTATCATTGAACGGGCCGCGCAATGCGTCGCGCATCTCGTCGGAGAACGCGGCAATACCCGGCATCTTATAAGTATTGGCCTTCATTGCCAGTGAGTCCTGTGGCAACTGAGGAGCCGACGCTGCCCAGCCCTCTCCATAAATAAAGATAGTAGGATCGGCCGCCGTTGCCGCCTTGCGTATCTCATTCATGGTTTCAATGTCATGAATACCCATTAGGTCGAAGCGGAAACCGTCGATATGGTACTCATTTATCCAATGCAAGACAGACTCTATCATATATTTACGCATCATAGGACGGTCACTTGCCGTTTCATTGCCGCAAGCAGAAGCATCCGCAAAACCGCCGTCCGGCTTCTGGCGATAGAAATATCCGGGAACAGTACGCTCAAAATTACTCTCAGAGGTGTTGAAAGTATGATTATACACCACATCCAGCACAACGCGAATGCCTGCTTTATGCAAAGCCTGCACCATTTGTTTGAATTCGCGGATACGCACATCCGGTTTGTAAGGATCGGTAGAGTACGACCCGTCGGGCACATTATAATTCTGTGGATCGTAGCCCCAGTTGTATTTATTCTCGTCCAACTTGGTTTCGTCCACTGAGGCATAGTCATAGGAGGGCAAGATATGTACGTGTGTCACTCCCAATTCCTTCAAGTGGTCGATACCGGTTGCCAGTTTATCGGGACTGACCGTTCCCGTTTCCGTCATGGCAAGGAACTTACCTTTATTTTTAATGCCCGACGACGGATCCACCGAAAAATCACGATGATGCACCTCATAGATAATCACATCCGCAGGCGACGCCAATGGCGGACGCTGATCCTCCTCCCAGCCTTCCGGATCGGTTTCACGCATATCGATAATGGCGGCACGCTTTCCGTTCACACCTACTGCATGCGCATTGATGCCCGGTGTATCACCCAGCCACTTACCGTCGATTTTCACATTGAAAGTATAGAACTTGCCTTTCAAGTTCTGCTCTACCTTAGCCGTCCACGTACCGTTTTCAGCTGGCGACATGGCCACTGTTTCATAAGCATGCCCGCCGTCTCCCGCATCGTACAGCATCAGGCGCACTTCGTCCGCCGTAGGCGACCAAAGCGTAAACTGCGTGGCGTCCGGACTATATTTCATTTCCGTCAGGCTGCCCGTACGGACAGGATAAAGCTCATAGGAGGTGTATTCTTTCTTCGAGGGGGCGCAACTGACAACTGTTGTCGCAGCTACTCCGATAATGACAAGATCGTTTAGTTTCATGGCAGTATTTCTAAGTATTAAAGTACAAAATATTAAGGTGAGGTTATCGTTTCACTTTGCCGGGATTCTTGGCCACAAAGTCCTTCCAACTGTGGTAACCTTTCTCTGCTGCAGGACGCCCCATTTGCAGAAAATGACAGTAAGCGGCGGCAAGTCCGTCGGTGGCATCCAGAAATACCGGCATTTCTTCTTTTGGAAAATGAAGCATGCGTTGCAGCATATCCGCCACTTGTTCTTTGGATGCCTGACCGTTTCCTGTTATCGCCATTTTTATCTTCAACGGAGCATACTCTGTTATCGGAATGTCACGACTCAAAGCCGCAGCCATAGCTACTCCCTGAGCGCGTCCCAACTTCAACATCGATTGCACATTCTTACCAAAAAAAGGCGCTTCAATAGCAAGTTCGTCCGGCAGGTAACTTTCAATGATACTCAACACCCTTTCGTGGATATGGCGAAGTTTCAGATAGTGGTCACCGAACTTACGAAGGTCTATGATGCCCATAGCAATCATCTCAGGCTTTACTCCCGCCACACGCAGCACTCCATACCCCATAATAGTGGTACCGGGGTCAATGCCCAAAATGATTTTTTCCTTTACCGGCTGTATCACACTATCACCTCCATCAACGTCGGAAAACCGATTACTTTATCATTAAAGATTCTCAGTAATTCCTCATTCAGCTTTACGCCCTGCTCCTGATGCCAGTGATGCAGCTTGGCAGAGTTCTCAACTTCAAACTGTACAGAGTAACAGATACTTCCTTCCTCAATATGACTCAGTATGCGTGCTATGCGCGGGGCATACAGCGTACCATGTTTTTCTACTTCGGGAAGGTAAAACTCCTGCATCCAGGCAAGGAAGAATTTTTCCTGTCCTTCTTCCACGTGATAGGTCGTATTATATATCAACATAATTTCTTTTTTCATTTTGTTTCGCAAACATAGCAATTATTTCAGAATAATGCATTATATTTGCACCATCAAAATGCGGAGGGTTCCGCAAACGTTAGCGACGGGGCGTTAGCTCATCTGGCTAGAGCGCGACACTGGCAGTGTCGAGGTGATCGGTTCGAGTCCGATACGCTCCACTCCAAAAAGGTCAAAAACAATGATGTAAAACCTTGAATTTTAATAATTCAAGGTTTTTCTTTTTCTTATGCTTCCTCTTCAAGCCATTCCATCCTACCCTCTTTACAAAATATGGATAAGATTCTGATACACAAAGCGGAAAAAAGATTCATGATACACTATGCTGCCAATATAACCTTATATAAATAAGGTGTGACAAACGCTTCCCAAAAGAATACAAGAAAAAACTTCATAATCGACCTGACCAGCCTATGAAATAAAATATTATCTTTGCGGACATTTTAGTATTCATCTTAATCATAATCTAATACTATGTATAAAATTTTTAGAGGCTTTCCATTGGTGGAGGCTTATCAAGATTTAAAAAAAGCCAAACGGTTGGCAGAGAGCCAAGCTGTAGCCCGATGTATAAAGCTGGTTATAGCAATCACCATATCCCTTACCCTATGGTTGCTTCCAACTGAAGCATTTGGCATAAGTAATCTGACTATTATTGAACAGAGGCTGATTTCTATTTTCATTTTTGCCACACTGATGTGGGTTTTCGAAGCTGTCCCCGCATGGACCACGTCAGTCTTGATTGTAGTACTGCTCCTACTTACCGTTTCAGACAGCAGTTTGTGGCTGTTTGTACAAGGAATTCCGACAGAAGAACTGGGACAAACGGTAAAATATAAATCCATCATGCATTGTTTTGCCGATCCCATTATCATGCTGTTCATAGGTGGGTTTATACTCGCTATTGCTGCGACTAAGAGTAATTTGGATGTATTACTGGCTCGTGTCATGCTGAAACCTTTCGGAACCCAGTCCCGTTATGTACTGCTGGGATTTATTCTTGTCACAGCGGTATTTTCAATGTTCCTCAGCAATACAGCTACAGCCGCCATGATGCTTACTTTCCTAACTCCTGTATTAAAGGTGCTTCCGGCAGACGGAAAGGGGAAAACAGGGTTGGCTATGGCAATTCCGGTTGCGGCCAATATAGGGGGGATGGGAACTCCCATAGGTACGCCACCCAATGCCATCGCTTTGAAATATCTGAATGATCCGGAAGGGTTGAACCTGAATATCGGTTTTGGGGAGTGGATGGGATTTATGCTGCCCTATACAATGATTGTGCTGTTCATTGCCTGGTTCATCCTACTGAAACTATTCCCTTTCAAACAGAAAAGCATTGAGCTGCAAATTGAAGGTGAAGCGAAGAGAGATTGGCGGTCAATTGTAGTATATATCACTTTTGCAATCACAGTACTGTTATGGATGTTTGACAAGTTTACAGGAGTAAACTCAAATGTAGTGGCCATGATTCCGGTAGCTGTATTCTGCATAACAGGAGTCATCACCAAAAGAGATCTGGAAGAAATCAGCTGGAGTGTTCTATGGATGGTTGCCGGTGGATTCGCATTGGGAGTAGCTTTACAGGAAACCGGACTAGCCAAACATATGATCGAATCCATTCCGTTCAATACATGGCCACCCGTATTGATGATTATCGGCTCCGGACTGATTTGTTATACAATGGCAAACTTCATTTCACATACGGCTACTGCCGCACTGCTTGTTCCAATTCTGGCCATAGCCGGTAGCAGCATGCGTGAAAATCTGTCCGCATTAGGCGGTGTAGAGACATTACTGATAGGTGTGGCAATAGGCTCGTCACTGGCTATGATATTACCCATCAGTACCCCTCCCAACGCATTGGCACATGCTACGGGCATGATACAGCAGAAAGACATGGAAAAGGTAGGAATAATCATGGGGATTGTCGGACTGATACTGGGATACACAATGCTGATTATACTCGGATCACACAAAATGTTATAAAAACTCTCTACAATTAAAGGGCTGTCATAAAGACAGCCCTTTAATTGTAGTTTATCCAGTAATACGAACGCACGCTAAATACGACATTCTAGTTTTCCATGTTTGGCAAACAAATTAATCAGATTCTCCACTGATATACATCATCCGAAAGACACAGATACTATACCGGAGAAAAAGTTATAGCATTATTCTCTTTCATCATTTAGGCAGCAGGGCGTACAATACCGTCTTCTTCGCAACGTTTCTGCATGTGCTTGATACGCTTTTGTGTCTCCGGATGCGAGGAAAACATCTTTTGAATGTAACTTTGTTTACTGCCGGAATCGCCTTCAAGGTTCATTAGCTTTTCAAAAGACATGACGATACCCCATGGATTCCTTCCTTGTGCTACAAGAAAGTCATATCCACAGTCATCCGCCTCGTTCTCTTGTTGCTGTGAGAACTTTGCATTCATAAGCGATTGTCCCAAAGAACCAAGTTGAGATTCGGTAAGGGCTGCCACCTTGCCGCTGGTAGATGCCACCACATCTTTGAGGGCCCCTGTGAGAAGTTCGTTTTTGAAAGCGTTTTTAGAATGACGTTTGAGTACATGCCCGATTTCGTGACCGATAATGCCAAGCAACTCATCATCATTCATGATATCCATAAGTGAAGAAAATACACGTACACTTCCGTCAGGACACGCAAAAGCATTGATATCAGTTACATGATATACTTTGAAATTCAAAGGAATACCATCGGCATCAGTAATACCTTCAGTAAGTTTCCTGAGGCGCTGCACGTAAGGATTATCTTCGGGCAACACAGGATTATGTTCATCCATCCAGTCCACAGACTCCTTAACGTACTCAGCCATCTGTTCATCCGTAAGAGTAAACGCTTTTACGGCTTTTGCTGCTCCACCTATAGCTTTCTTTATGTTGAACTGTGCATAGGTCGGGGTGACAATGATAAAAAATATCATTACCACGAATTTTTTTAAAACCACTTTTTTCATATAATTTATAATTTTATATTTTTGCTATTGCAAAAGTAGCAAATTATAAGAATTTGAATATAATCATGAAAATAAAAAAAGCCGACGTAATATTTTTATCATTACGCTCATCATTCTCCTTATATGTCTAGCCACAGGAGCTTATTCACTATCGCAATATACACTTATCCACCCCATTACGCCAATAATGTACCTTTCTGTATTGTCCCTGCTTTCAGGTATTTTCTTTTATAAAGCAAAAATATGGATATGGATAACAGGCTCAGCGCAATTTCTCCCGAACGCCCTATGTCACTTTTTCTGTACATGTATCATCAGCTTGTCGTTGTTTTACATTTGCAATTACACTTTCGCCAACGATGAAGAAGGAAGTATAAGAAAGACTATTGTAGAGGAGAAATATAAAAAAGTGCATCACAAGTCACGTCGCATAGGGAGAAATCGTTATACACAAGGAGAAGCATACAATGTGTATTATATGAAAGTAAAGTTTGGCAATGAACATATAAAAGAACTTCAAATAGAACAGAAAAGATATGCACAGCTACATGAAGGAGATACTGTGCCGCTATTCGTGTCCAAAGGGCTATTCAACATTTTTGTAATAAAATACAACCATATATCGAAATATACCAATGAAAGCAGTTACAGAAATCAATTCAAAAAACAGCATTAACCGCGTAACAAAAGGTGCATATTTGGATGCGCCATGCTTTGGCCTTGTGAAATTTAGAAGACGAACGGACACCCCCTTGACGAAACATTAGTATACATGATTATTTATCTATTTAATGGTATTTTAATCAACATTTTATAATTTTGCGGTACATATCGAATTATATATGAAAACGCTTTTGAATACCGAACGGATTTTACTTCTTGTTATTTTCCTTATTAGTGGTACTGTAAGTAAGGGGCATGTTTATAAGTATATAGGCTTGGAAGATGGTCTAAACAATCAGAAAATATATCATATCCAGAAAGACCAGCGAGGATATATGTGGTTTCTGACCCAAGAAGGAGTAGACCGTTATGATGGAAAACATATTAAACACTACAATTTTTCAGATGACAGTATGAAACTGGATTCGAGAATTGCCTTGAATTGGCTCTATATGGACACTGGAAATGTATTATGGATAATCGGTCAAAAAGGTCGTATTTTCAAATATGATTCGCAGCATGATAAATTTAAACTAGTTTACGCACATCCGGAACTGATCAGAAATAAGTCGCAAGCATTCCTGAACCACGCATATTTGGATAAGAATGATAGAATCTGGCTATGCTGTAAAGATAGCATTACATGGTATGATATTCATACCGGAACGACTCTACATATACCGACGCCGGTCAACGGTGAAATAGCCACCATTGAACAGACAGACGACAACCATTTCTTTATCGGTACAGGAAGCGGGCTGTTTCGCGTCCGGGCAGAAAAGACTGCGCTAAAGCAGGTGGCTGACGAAGCTGTGAAAAATATTGATACACCAATACATGAACTCTATTATCATGCCGTTTCAAAACAACTATTTATAGGGAACTATAAAGAAGGAATACTTGTATATGATATAGGGAAAACAGGAAAAGTCATCCCCTGCCAATCACCCGATAATGTAGAGGTAAACCAAATCGTTGCATTGAACCCTCATGAGCTTCTAGTAGCCACTGGCGGGAAAGGTGTATACAAATTAGATGTGGACACATATATGAGTGAACCCTATATAACAGCTGATTATAGCAATTATAACGGAATGAACGGAAACAATATCAATGACATTTATGTGGATGAAGAGGAACGCATCTGGCTTGCCAATTATCCTACCGGTATTACAATTCGCAACAACCGTTATAGGAGTTACGACCTGATAAGACATTCTCTCGGCAACAAGCATTCACTGGTGAACGATCAAGTTCATGATGTAATGGAGGACAGTGATGGTGACCTCTGGTTTGCAACCAGTAATGGTATCAGCCTTTATCAGACGGACACCAAAGAATGGCATTCCTTCTTCAGTTCCTTTGACCCGATACCAGATGATAAGAATCATATATTCTTAACACTCTGTGAAGTTTCTCCCGGTGTCATATGGGCCGGTGGTTTTACGTCAGATATATGTAGAATAGAAAAGAAGAAAGGATTTAACATAAGCTATCTATCTCCTACCACTATTGCAGGGGTACGTCCTGACCAATATATATATGACATCAAAAAAGATTCGAACGGTGATATTTGGTCCGGTGGATATTACCATTTGAAGCGCATCAATCTTGAGAACAAAAGTGTACGTTTATATCCAGGAGTAACTTCTATTACCACTATTCAGGAAAAAGATACCCGGCAAATGTGGATTGGGACAAGAATGGGACTCTACCAGCTTGACAAGGAATCGGGAATTTATCAATACGTTGACTTGCCTATTGAATCTCCTTATATATGCGCATTGTACCAAAGAGACGACGGTATCTTATATATCGGCACTCGTGGAGCCGGACTGCTTGTATATGACATCAATAAAAAGAAGTTTATCCACCAATATCGTACAGAAAACTGTGCACTGATTTCCGACAATATCTATACAATTCTTCCACGCCAAGACGGGAGTTTGCTCATGGGTACAGAAAACGGAATCACCATTTACTCACCCAAAGCACACTCTTTCCGCAATTGGACAAGGGAACAAGGCTTGATGAGCATCAATTTTAATGCCGGCTCTGCTACCACCTACAGCAAAAACGCACTTGTTTTTGGTGGCAATGACGGTGCAGTCAGGTTTCCAACAGACATAGAGATACCAGAACCGCATTACTCGCGTTTGTTACTGCGCGATTTCATGATAGCCTATCATCCCGTATATCCGGGTGATGACGGTTCTCCGCTGGAAAAGGATATTGACGAAACTGACCGGCTAAAACTGACCTACGGACAAAACTCCTTTTCCCTTGACGTAGCCTCCATTAATTATGATTACCCTTCCAACATTCTGTATTCATGGAAAATTGACGGCTTTCATAAAGAATGGAGCCGTCCTAGCCAAGACAACAGGATTATTGTAAGAAATCTGCCTCCCGGCAATTATACGTTACAGATTCGCGCCATATCCAATGAAGAAAAATATAAGACTTATGAGACAAGAAATATTCAGATTATCATAACGCCTCCAGCATGGGCCAGTATATGGGCTATGGCAGGATACGTGCTCTTGCTGGTACTGGTCACGAGTATCATATTCCGTATCATCATGTTACACAAGCAAAAGAAGGTTTCGGATGAAAAAACACGCTTTTTCATTAATACAGCCCACGACATACGCACACCGCTCACATTAATAAAGGCTCCACTGGAAGAAGTTATAGAAAACCATATGGTAACAGAGCAGGCACTACCGCATATAAATATAGCTCTCAAAAATGTAAATGCATTGCTCCAACTGACGACCAACCTGATAAATTTCGAACGAATAGATATCTACTCTTCCACACTTTATGTTTCCGAATATGAACTGAACTCCTACATGAACAATGTTTGCGCCACTTTCCGCAAATATGCCGAGATGAAACATGTCAGGTTTGTTTATGAAAGCAATTTTGACTATCTAAATGTGTGGTTTGACAGTGACAAGATGGGATCTATTCTAAAGAATATCCTGTCAAATGCATTGAAATATACCCCTGAAGGCGGTAGTGTACACATTTATGCCTGCGAAGAAGGAAATTCTTGGAGTATCGAAGTGAGAGATACCGGAATCGGTATTCCCTCATGTGAACAAAAAAAATTGTTCAAGAATTATTTTCGAGGAAGTAATGTCATTAACCTAAAAGTAACAGGTAGTGGAATCGGACTGATGCTGGTATACAAACTGGTTAAATTACATAAAGGCAGGATTCAAATTCAGAGTACTGAACATCAAGGTACATGTGTACAAATTACTTTCCCGAAAGGAAATAGTCATCTCCATAAAGCAAAATTTATTTCTCCTAAGACTTTGGATGAACATCCGGAGACTATCATACCCAGTAAAGATACTTCAGAAGCACCATTCATGGAAATATCTCAAGAAAACAGTTCTTTACAACGTATCCTGATAGTAGAGGACAATGATGATTTACGCAATTATCTTGTTGATATGTTTAAAGCAGGATATAATATCCAGTCCTGCCCCAATGGAAAAGAGGCATTGATCATAATACGGGAATTTAATCCGGATCTCGTCATATCCGACATAATGATGCCCGAGATGACCGGAGATGAACTCTGCTCAATTATAAAAGGTAATCTTGAGATGTCTCATATTCCGGTCCTTTTACTGACCGCACTGGGTGATGAGAAAAACATGCTCGAAGGATTGAAAACCGGAGCAGACGCCTACATCATCAAACCTTTCAGTGTGGGAATACTCAAGGCAACGGTTAAGAATATACTTGCAAATCGTGCTCTGCTCCGTCTGGTTTATAACAGCATCGAAGACAAAGAGCAGAGCCTTCCGACTAATTGCACCAATACTTTAGATTGGAAATTCATAGCCTCTGTCAAGGAATGTATAGAGAACAACATGGGAAACTCGGACTTCAATGTAGATATGCTCAGTAGCCAGCACCACATGAGTCGTACAAGTTTTTTCAATAAATTAAAGGCATTGACCGGCTATGCTCCAGCTGATTACATCCGGATGATACGTTTGCAACATGCTGCAAAACTACTGAAACAAGGTGAATATACAATAACGGAGATTGCTGACATGATTGGATTTTCGGACGCTAAATACTTTCGTGAGGTATTTAAGAAATATTACAATGTAAGTCCAAGCCAGTTTAATAAAAATCCAGAAAATTGACGGGGGATTTTTACGATAAACAGAACGTTGAATTTTGGAGATGACTTGCTTTTTTAACAAATTGATGCCATACGACTCTCCTGTTTGAGAACTCCGGGACTTTCCAAAATCGGGGATACCTGTTCTAATCGTTTCTTATGCATATCTGACAGCTTTTTAAATAACTATTCGGATTAATATAGCAAAACATCCACTGGCATATTGCATAGTAACTTATAAATCAATATCTTTGTTGTGTAAATAGTATCAAAGCTCGCTATTTTATCAAACATAGTAAACTGATAATCAACAACATTTCAACACAAACAATATCAAAATGATCGGTTCAAACTTAATACGATCCATTTGCTTTATTAAATGAAAGTTTCCTCATGGAAAAGATTCGAACTATATTAAAGGCCCAAATCAGTCTACTGACATTCATCTTACTTTTCATAAGTTTGAATTCTTTCTCAGCCAATGTCAAGTTTTACAACATCAGTGATATTTATGGCATAACATCAGGAGAAGCATTTTCTGTCTGTAAAGATCAATATGGTTTTATTTGGGCTTCTACTAAAACAGGGGTTTTGAGAGTTACCGAAGGCGATTGCCGCAATTATGAACTGCCTTGCAAAACCACTGATTTTGTATTCGTAAAGTTGACTTACGGCAATTCACAACTATTCTCATACACCAATAATAGTCAGATATTTCATTACGATGAAGTCACTGACCGTTTCCTTTTTCTGACAGACCTACGGGAAAAAACCGGCAACAGTCACATCACCATAGGAACCATCGTTACAGATAAAAAAGGTAACCTTTGGATTGCCTCTTCAACAGGTCTGTTCAAATACGAAAACAATATACTAACAAAAATCACACAAACGGAAGAAGAGATAAAGCATCTCACCTTCTATGATAAAAATCATTTGTTTTATATAACATCAACAGGTATCTCATTGCTGGATATATCAACATCAAAAAGTCGCCTTATCTACCCCAACGATACAAAAGATTTCCGCCAGATAGCCAGCCTATACTATGACGAACAACTAAACCGTCTATGGATCGGTACCGGAGCCGCCGGACTTTTTTATTATGATATAATTAAAAAAACTCTATCACCCATACCACTAAAGGGCTTTCCCAAACAACCAATTCTTGCCATAAAAAAAGATATCAACAATACTCTTTTGATTGGTATTGATGGTCAAGGAATATGGAATATCAGCGAAAAAGGAGATAAACTTCTCAATATTTATAAAGAAGACCTAAATAACCCCTTTTCACTTCGAGGTGATGGAGTATACGACATTTTCTGTGATAAATCCCGAAACTGGGTAGCTACATACACCGGTAAATTATCTTTTTTTGAAAACGTAAACTCACAGATTACCCCCATTGCATATCAGATTAATAACCCGAACTCTTTAGGAAACAACTATGTCAACAAGATTATGGAAGATCATGAAGGGCATATATGGTTTGCTACAAACAACGGTCTAAGCCGATGGAATCCGGTATCCAATAAGTGGAATCATTACTATCAGAACAAATCAGAGCAAGCAAAGGTCTTTTTGACTTTATGCGAAGATAGTCAAGGGCGTATTTGGGCGGGCAGTTATTCTTCCGGCGTCTACCTGCTGGATAGAAAAACCGGACAAACACTTCAACACTATTCTTCTAAAACTCATACTCCCGGCTTTTCAGGAGATTTTATCTTTGACTGTTTTGTGGATGAAGAAGGAGATGTGTGGATTGGCGGCAACCAAAATCTATCCTGCTATCGGATAAAAGAAAATTGTTTCCGGGAATACCCAATCCAACCAGTCAGCTCATTTGCCGAACTCTCTGCGGGAAAATTATTGCTCACAACCTCACGCGGTTTATTTTTGCTGGATAAAAATCATGGAACGATAGAGACCTTAGTTGAAGGCAGTTTGGCACAAGATATAGTAATAAACAACAATACGATATGGGTTGCGACTTGTAGAGACGGACTGATAAAATATGATTATGATAAGCGGCAAACAGAACGACTCACCACAGAATCGGGACTGACATCCAACTATGTAAACAGCATCTTATTGGATAACGGTTTCTTATGGATCGGTACGGAAAATGGTTTATGTAGGCTCAACATATTGAACAATGCAATCCGGTCGTATACTTCCGTCTACTCACTTTCAAACACAACTTTCTGCGTCAACTCCTGTACAAAGCTGAAGAATGGCAAACTGATTTGGGGAACCAATAACGGTGCAATCATGTTTGCCCCGGAGCTGATTCATGAAACTCGTCCCCAAGGAAACATTTTTTTCCAAAATATCACTGTAAGCGGCCGTTCCATACGTACGATTCCCCATTTATTGAAAAATATTCCCGTCAATCAACAAAAGACACTATCACTGAACTATACTCAAAACAATTTCATGTTAGAACTCTTACCAACAGGAGGTTCTGCCAGAAACATGAAATTCTCATGGCTATTAGAAGGATTGGATACAGACTGGAGTCGTCCCTCGGAACTTCATTTTATCAACTATACCAATCTTCCCGGTGGAGACTTCAAACTGCACATTAGAATGTATGACGGTTCGCTATCACAAATCATAGATGAGCGTAGCCTGAATATACATATTACACCTCCCTTTTGGAATACCTGGTGGTTTGCAACTCTTATAAGCCTATGTATCGTCAGTTATATTATTTACGCCTTCAAAAGTTACTCGAACCGCCTAAAACGAAAAAGTACCAATGACAGGCTTATTGCTGATGCAGCCCAAATACTGATGCAAGAAGAAATGCAACAAAGCGAATCAGGTTCTTGCAAAGAAAAATCCATACTCCAAAGCAAACCTAAAAGTAAGCCGAACGATCCCTTTGTAAACAAGGCGATAGCTGTCATTAATGAAAACATCGCCAACTATGAATTTGGAAAAGAAGAATTTGCCGCCGCAATGAACGTCAGTTCCTCACTCTTATACAAAAGAATCAAAGCATTGACAGATCAATCGCCATCCGACTTTATCAAAACGGTACGCATGAACCATGCACTCAAACTTCTGCAATCCGGCCAGTATACAGTAACCGAGGTCAGTGAACTTTCCGGTTTTTCCAGTCTCAGCATCTTCAGTCGTGCTTTTAAAAAACACTTTGGGAAAACACCTACCGAGATATAAGAAAATCGTCATACCCCATCCAAACCTCCTTATAGAGGCCTTTCTTACCTGAATTGCAAAATAAAATATCTGAAAAGGGAAGTCTGTTTTCTATTCCTACCCTACATTTGCAGACAGAACTTTTTAGATCATCAACATTATGAAAAACTAAAATGAAAGCAATGAACAAGTACTACATTCTACTATTATTTTCCGTTCTTTTAACAGCATGCGAAAAAACGAATAACTGTTTTAAAACGATTTGCAATCCCGTCAATTTAAGTTATCGTTTCTCGCTAGATTCACCTTCCTGGCGTGAAGCCGCAGATCCAAGTATGATAAAATTCAAAGATGAATATTACCTATTCTTGTCTAAATCCGGTGGTTACTTTCATTCAACAGACCTCATACACTGGAACCTAATAACTACTGACGATCTTCCTATTGAGAAATATGCCCCTACCGTCATGGAAATGAATGGAGAGATCTATTTCACAGCATCCATAGCAACCAACAAAATATATAAAAGCCGCGATCCTAAATCGGGGAAGTGGGAATTGGTAACCGACCAGTTCCCTTATATCTTGGCGGATCCAATGTTATTTTACGACTCGGATAATGATAAGGTTTATCTATACTACGGTTCCGGTGCAGCTACTCCTATGATGGGAATGGAACTGGACAAGAACTCCTTTATGCCCAAAGGAGAAGCCACTCCCCTATTCTACAGTAATGCCGAAAAATACGGATGGGAAGTATCCGGAGATTATAATACCAATTATAAACACACCAGCTGGCTTGAAGGAGCATGGATGAACAAATACAAAGGAAAATACTATCTCCAATATGCAGTACCCGGTACGGAATTTAAAAGTTACAGCAACGGAGTTTATGTATCAGAGCACCCATTAGGCCCGTTTACCTTACTCCAACACAATCCTTTCTCCTATAAGCCTGAGGGTTTTGTCAATGGAATCGGGCATGGAAGCACATTTCAGGACATACATGGGAACTATTGGAACATCGGTACATCTACCATCTCCAAGAGACACATGTTCGAAAGACGAGTTTCATTATACCCTGTCTTTTTTGATAAGGACGGAGATGCTTATGCATACACCGCATGGGGAGACTATCCGATGATTGTTCCAGACAAGAAAGTATCCTCTCCGCAAGACTTATTCCCTGAATGGATGCTCTTATCATATAAAAAAGAAGTGGAAACATCATCTACACTGGAAGGATATCCCGCAGCAAATGCCGTAAATGAAGATATAAGGACATGGTGGAGTGCGAAAACCGCTGATAAAGGAGAATTCATGACGGTTGATTTGGGACAGAATTCCAAAATATATGCCATTCAAATTAACTTCGCCGATCAAGATGCTATGATATCCGGAAAAGTAGATTCCACCTTTTATCAATACAGAATAGAAGACTCTCAAGACGGCATTACGTGGAATACGACAGTCGACAAATCGGAGAACAAAACAGAAGCTCCTAATGACTATATACAATTGGACAAACCGGTTAACGCCAGATATGTCCGTATAACCAATATCTATTTCCCCTCTGGCAAATTTTCGATTTCCGGATTAAGAGTATTTGGAAAAGTAGACAAACCGCTTCCGGCTGTCGCCCAATTCACACAGCTGGTCAGAAGCAACGACAATCGCAGAACAATAGAATTGACCTGGAATGAAGTGAACGATGCTACCGGATACAACATCCGATTCGGTACAGATAAGGACAAGTTATATCATAATTATCTGGTATATCAAACTAATAAAGTCTCTATAAACATTCTGAACGCAGACCAGACCTACTATTTTACAATTGACAGTTTCAATGAAGCAGGAGTCACGAAAGGAAAAGAAATCAAAATCGTTCAATAAATATATTATATCATGAAAAAGAAATTAGCTCTATTTTTAGGATTAGTTCCATTCTTGGCAGCAGCCCAAAACCCGATCATCCAAACCAAATACACAGCCGATCCTGCCCCCATGGTACATAATGACACATTATTCCTTTATGTAGGATGCGATGAGAAAGATGCTCCTCACAATGCATATCTGATGAGAGAATACCGTCTGTACACCACAACCGACATGGTGAACTGGACAGACTGTGGAGCACCACTAAGGACAAGTGATTTCAAATGGTCGGCCGGAGATGCCAGTGCCGCACAATGCATAGAACGGGACGGCAAATTCTACTGGTATATATCCTCACAAAATAAATTCAGTCCGGGTTCATCAATTGGTGTAGCTGTTGCCGAAAGTCCCTACGGTCCTTTTAAAGACGCATTAGGAAAAGCTTTGGTAACCAACAATATGACTACCGCCGCCAAACACTCTTGGGATGATCTTGATCCGACGGTCTTTATCGACAGCAACAAACAGGCATACTTATATTGGGGTAACGGAGTTTGCTATCAAGCCAAGCTGAATAAAGACATGATATCCCTGAACGGCCCGATAACAGCACTCGACATCAAAGATAAAACAGCCTTTTTCGGAAAGTTCACAGAAGCTCCCTGGGTATATAAGCGAAACAACTTATATTATATGATCTATGCCGCCGAATTTCCGGAGTCTATACATTATTCTACGGGACAAACAGCAGAAGGCCCTTGGAAAGCCGAAGGAGTGGTAATGCCATTAGAGAAAGGAAGTAATACCAACCATCCCGGCATAATAGACTATAAAGGCAATTCTTACTTCTTTTACCATAATGACGCGCTCCCCGAAGGACACAGCTATTGCAGATCGGTATGCGTGGAGCAATTTACATACAATCCGGACGGAACCATACCACAACTGCACATGACCGATGAAGGCATTAAAAAAGGAGTAGGCACACTCAATCCTTACAAACGGACAGAGGCCGAAACCATAGCATGGGCACAAGGAGTCGTTTCAGCTACCGATAAAGAAACAGGTGTGTATATAACCTCTATCCACAACACCGACTACATCAAAGTGCGTGATGTAGACTTCGGCTCCAAAGGCGCCTCCCAATTTACAGCTTCTGCATCCAGCAGGTACCATGGTGGAGAGATAGAACTAAGAATCGATTCACTTGAAGGAGATGTAATCGGAAGCTTAAAAATCCCCTATACCGGAGAATGGAATAATTGGGAGCAACATTCTACCAACGTGAAAACAACTAAAGGAGTCCACGATTTATATCTTATTTTTAAAGGCAGAACTCCTCACGAACTTTTCAACTTCGATTATTGGATGTTTAAATAAATCAAACAAAAAACAGCAACTTATGAGTAAGAACCTTTTTCTAAGTATTTGCCTAGGGATATGCTCTCTTCCGGCAATGGCACAAAATCCTATTGTGCAGACCATGTACACTGCCGACCCGGCACCGCTGGTACACAACGACGTACTTTATCTCTATACCAGTCACGATGAAGATGCATCCACCTGGTTTGTTATGAACGACTGGAAACTATACACCACTACCGACATGGTGAACTGGACCGATCATGGCGCTGTACTCTCCTACAAGACGTTCAGTTGGGCAAAAGGAGACGCTTGGGCCATGCAATGTGTGGAAAGAGATGGGAAATTCTATGCGTACGTACCCGTAACATCACGCGCAACCAATAGCGCAGCAATTGGCGTAGCAGTATCCGACAGTCCTTACGGACCTTTTATCGACCCATTGGGAAAGCCGTTAGTGCAAAGTAAGAAAGGAGATATTGACCCTACCGTATTCATTGATGATGATGGACAGGCATATCTTTACTGGGGAAATCCATTCTGCTATTACGTAAAGTTGAATGAAGATATGATCTCTTATGAAGGAGATATCGTACGCGTTCCAATGACGGAAGAAGCATTTGGCAAACGGGAAGGCAACGTAAAAGAACGACCGACATTATATGAAGAGGGACCTTGGCTGTATAAACGCAATGACCTTTATTATTTACTGTGGGCAGGCGGCCCTATTTCCGAGCATCTTGGCTATTCAACCAGCAAAAGCCCTCTCGGTCCCTGGAAATACGGTGGAGTGCTTATGCCTACGGAAGGGAGAAGTTTCACCAACCACCCCGGAATTGTGGACTATAAAGGAAATACATATTTATTCTATCACAGCGGAGCGCTTCCCGGAGGTTCCGGTTTCACACGCTCAGTATGTGTAGAGCAGGTAGAATTCAACAAAAACGGTTCCATCAAACCTCTGAAAATGACAGAAGGCATCCAGCAAGGGCTCACCACCCTAAATCCGTACCGAAAGACAGAAGCAGAAACCATAGCATTTTCCGAAGGGGTAAAAGCTGCACAGAATACAGAGGTAGGAGTATTTGTCAATGCCATGCACAACAATGCATATACCAAAGTTAAAAACGTCAATTTCCGCGATTACGGCCCCAGTAAATTTACGGCGAGAGTAGGAACCACACACAATGGCGGCGTGACCATGGAAATCCGACTCGACAGTCCGCAAGGACAACTGTTGGGAACGACAAGAGTGCCGCTGACCGGAGGCGATGACAGATGGGCATTGGTGACCACCGAAACAGCTAAAGTCACAGGAGTGCACGACCTGTATTTCATCTTCAAAGGAGAAAAGCCCGGCAGAATCATGTATTTTGACTATTGGATGTTTTCTAAGTAAACTCTTAAATTAATCTATCAACTATCATGAAACATCTATTTTCTATTATACTCGGATTGCTGTCATTCTGCCAGTTACAGGCCCAATCGTGGACAGCCGACAACGGTAACGGAACCTTCACCAACCCTCTATTCTACGACGAGTTCACTGACCCAGACCTGATACGCGTGGGAACAGACTTTTACATGGTGGCCAGTTCCATGCATGCCATGCCGGGACTACCGCTGTTACGTTCCAAAGATTTGGTCAATTGGGAGTTTGTGACGTACATCTTTGACAGACTTGATTTAGGACCGGACTTCCACTTGGAAGGCGACAAAGGTATCTACGGAAACGGAATATGGGCTCCTGCCATTCGCTATCACAAAGGTACTTTCTATGTATTCGTCAATGTAAACGACCATGGTTTACAAGTGTTTTCCGCCAAAGACCCTGCCGGTCCCTGGATACATAAAAACATGGGTGGCAGAATTTACGATTTGGGAATACTGTTTGACGATGACGACAAAATATATGCCGTACATGGTTACGACGAGGTACGGCTGATTCAGCTTAAGCCCGATTTCAGCGGCTATGTGGAAGGGAGTGAGAAGGTTATTATCCCTAAAGGCAACGCTATGGGAGAAGGACATCATTTCTACAAGATAAACGGGAAATACTATATCATCAGTGCAGACTACGCGCCCGTAGGCCGCATGCAATGTGCTCGCGCCGACAAGCCGGAAGGCCCTTACGAAACAGCCGTTATCAGTAACCGCGAAACAATGGGCACACAACGCGGATGGTGGTCGAACGAGTTTGGCTTTTGGTCCGATATTCCCAATGAAGGAGACAAAATAACATTCACCGCCCCGAATCCGGACGCTTACTATGCCGTACCACTACATCAAGGCGGAATTGTGGACTTGCCAAATGGTGAATGGTGGGGCGTTTCGATGATGGACGTTAAATCCGTCGGACGTTTGACTTTCCTTTCTCCGGTAACATGGAAAAACGGTTGGCCGTTTTTCGGGATAGAGAATAATCTGGGACGTTCGCCCCGCACATGGTTCAAACCGAATGTAGGGATTGAAACAACGCCCCATACTACTTACGAGCGTAATGATGATTTCTCCGGAAAGGAGCTGAAACCTATTTGGCAATGGAACCACTACCCCGTAGAAAAAAAGTGGACGTTAAAAAACGGAACATTACGTTTGCACACAATGCCGGCAAAGAGTTTTATGCATGCCAAAAATTCATTAACACAACGGGCTGTCGGACCTGAATCAAATGCAATTGTGGAACTGAACACAAAATCACTGAAAAAAGGTGATGTAGCCGGATTGGCTTTACTGAATGTTCCCTATTATTGGGTCGGAGTTTTACGCACCGGAAAGGGAGATATTATCCGCTTTTACGACTTGGTTAAGAACATAAAAATCGATGAGCCCATTTCAACAGAAAAGGTATATTTCCGCGCCGAAGGAGATTTCGATAATGATTTGGCAAAACTGAGTTACAGCACTGATGGCACAAACTTCAAGGCAATGGGAACTAATTTACGTTTAGGCTATCAAATGAAAACTTTCCAGGGAGTGAGATTTGCCTTGTTTGCCTACAACACAGAGGGAAAAGATGGAGGATATGCCGAATTCGACAACTTCAAAATCGAGGAGCCGCTTGCCGACCGGTCCACCAATCTTCCTATCGGGAAAGTGATTACTCTCAAGAATTTAGCGAATAATACTTTTACATGGACAAACTCCCGCCGCATATTGCGCAGTGCAGATGTCAATAGCAATGAATACGATCCGAAAGGCAGCCAATTCAGAATTCATGACCGCGGAAAAGGTCGTGTAGCTTTAGAAGCAATGGATGGAAGCGGCTTCCTGACCGTTACAGGTGAAGGCCTTTCAGGGGATGTACGTCTAACGGACAAGGAAAGCGATGCCAGCCTATTCATGTGGCAGGATATGCTTCGCAATCAGTGTATGTTGCTGTCACTCAAGACCAATCGCTATATAGGTATAGATATACTTACCGGTGAACCCTATTCGGCAGACTGGCCCGGTTCAAATACCACACGAACCAACGGAGTGGTTTTTGAATGGAGTGTTGTACAATAGCCAAGGCTCTCAAATCCATCCCACGAGATAAATAAATCCATCCCACGAGACAAAATAATTCATCTCGTGGGACAAATAAATCCGTTCCACGAGACGAATATTTTCATCCCATGGGACGGATTTTTCCGTTCTTTGAGGTCAGGCGCAAAGATACGCAAACATTCAGAGGAGGCGGTTCGGGTTAATTAAAAATAATATGCAGTGATTGAAGGTAGAACAACGATAAAATTGTATCTTTGCACCGTTTTATGCATTTAAGGAATAAATAACAACAACGATATGATAGCTAAAATCAATGAGCTTCTGCAAGAAGTAGAAGCACTGAAAGCCGCTAATGCCGAGGAACTGGAAGCACTACGCATCAAATACCTCAGCAAGAAAGGAGCCATCAATGAACTGATGGCCGACTTCCGCAACGTACCTGCCGAACTCAAAAAAGAAGTAGGTATGCGTCTGAACGAGCTCAAAAACAAAGCGCAGGAAAAGATCAGCACCCTGAAAGAGCAGTTTGAAAGCCAGGACAACGGTTGTGATGATCTCGACCTCACCCGTTCGGCCTATCCCGTAAAATTGGGAACACGTCATCCGCTCAGCATCGTTAAAAACGAAATTATCGATATATTTGCCCGTATGGGTTTCAACATCGCCGACGGTCCGGAAGTGGAAGATGACTGGCACGTATTCTCTGCCATGAACTTTGCCGAAGATCATCCCGCACGCGATATGCAGGATACTTTCTTCATCGAAAACAATGCAGAGAACGTATCACACAACATCATCCTGCGTACCCACACATCCAGCGTGCAAAGTCGCGTGATGGAAACTACCAAACCGCCTATTCGTGTGCTTTGTCCGGGACGTGTATACCGTAACGAAGCAATCAGCTATCGTGCGCATGCATTTTTCCACCAGGTAGAAGCATTGTTTATAGACCGTAACGTATCGTTCACCGATCTGAAACAAGCCCTGCTGCTTTTTGCTCAAGAGATGTTCGGAAAGGACACTAAGATCCGTCTCCGCCCCTCATATTTTCCATTTACGGAGCCAAGTGCCGAAATGGATATCAGTTGTAATATCTGCGGTGGGAAAGGATGCCCTTTCTGTAAAGGAACAGGTTGGGTTGAAATCTTGGGATGCGGTATGGTCGACCCCAATGTATTGGAATTAAACGGCATTGACAGTAAGGTGTACAGCGGCTATGCCTTAGGTATGGGTATAGAACGTATCGCCAATCTGAAATATCGTGTGAACGACTTACGACTGTTCTCTGAAAATGACACACGCTTCCTGAAAGAATTTGAAGCAGCTTATTAATATAGAACATTCTTATTTCTATATCAAAGATCAAAAGTATATCTCTGCCATTCTTCACTTATAATCTGAATGGCAGAGATAACTATCCGGCAATTAACGGTTTTAAGACAGCCTTATTATCAATCTTATTAAATTTTCACCCAATGAAAGATAGGCTCGTAACTCCCAGCTATTGCTTTATTCTCGCAGCTAACTTTCTGCTGTATTTCGGTTTTTGGCTACTGATACCCGTATTGCCTTTCTATCTGTCCGAGGTGTTCAGCACCAGCAATTCCACTATCGGCATCATTCTCTCCTGCTATACGGTAGCAGCCTTATGTATCCGTCCTTTCTCCGGCTATTTGCTGGACAGCTTTGCCCGTAAGCCTTTGTATCTGTTGGCTTACTTCATCTTCATGGCAATGTTTGCAGGATATATCATTGCCGGTTCGCTGGCGCTATTCATTCTGTTCCGCATTATACATGGCGTATCATTCGGCATGGTAACTGTGGGCGGGAATACGGTAGTCATTGACATTATGCCCTCGTCAAGACGCGGAGAAGGTTTGGGATATTACGGACTTTCCAATAACATAGCAATGGCAGTAGGGCCAATGTCCGGCTTATTCCTGCACGATGCCGGCATGAGTTATACAAGTATTTTCTGCTGTTCGTTAGGTTCCTGCATAGCCGGACTTATCTGCGCCTCACTGGTAAAGACCCCATACAAGCCACCTGTAAAACGCGAACCCATTTCGCTCGACCGCTTTATTTTGCTGAAAGGTATTCCTGCCGGAATCAGCCTGCTTTTATTATCCATTCCCTATGGAATGACCACCAATTATGTTGCCATGTATGCCAAAGAAATCGGCATCAACGCAACTACCGGCTTCTTCTTCACTTTCATGGCAGTAGGTATGGCTATCTCACGCATCTTTTCCGGTAAGATCGTAGACAGAGGAAAAATAACTCAGGTCATTTCGGCAGGACTGTACATTGTTGTATTCAGCTTCTTCCTGCTCTCCTCATGTGCCTACATCATCAGCTGGAACGGCATGGCGTGCAGCATCATCTTCTTTACCGTAGCACTGCTGCTTGGAATAGGTTTCGGCATTATGTTTCCGGCCTACAACACATTGTTCGTAAACCTCGCTCCCAACAGCCAACGGGGTACGGCAACTTCAACTTACCTTACCTCATGGGATGTAGGCATAGGTATCGGTATGCTGACAGGCGGATACATCGCAGAAGTCAGCACTTTCGATAAGGCTTATCTTTTCGGAGCATGCCTGACGATTATCTCCATGCTTTACTTCAACGGCAAAGTTGCCCCTCATTATCATAAAAACAAACTACGATGAGAAAGAAAGAACGTTATGAAAAGATACTCGCTTGGTTCAGGGCGAACCGCCCGATAGCAGAGACCGAGCTGCATTATGACAATCCGTTTGAACTGTTGATAGCGGTAATTCTCTCCGCCCAATGTACAGACAAACGGGTCAATATGATAACCCCCGCCCTCTACCGGGACTTCCCTACTCCCGAGGCACTTGCAGCCACCACACCTGAAGTAGTGTATGAATATATACGCAGTGTATCCTACCCCAACAACAAAGCCAAACACCTTGTAGGCATGGCCAAAATGCTGGTGAAAGATTTCAACAGCCAGGTGCCCGACACATTGGAGGAACTCGTAAAGCTGCCCGGTGTGGGACGAAAAACGGCAAACGTCATCCAATCGGTGGTTTTCAATAAAGCAGCTATGGCAGTAGATACCCATGTGTTCCGCGTCAGCCACCGCTTAGGGCTGGTGTCCGACAAATGCACCACTCCGTTCAGCGTAGAAAAAGAGCTGGTTAAACATATTCCGGAAGCAGAAATTCCCATTGCCCATCATTGGCTCATCCTGCATGGACGCTATATATGTCAAGCGCGTACGCCTCAATGTGACAACTGCGGTTTGCAATTGATGTGCAAATACTACTGCCAGAAGTATAAAGTTAGTAAAGAGAACAATGAAGAGAAAGAATAAATAATGATTTCATAGCAAAAAAAAGAAATAAATACTAACTTTGCCGTCACAAAAATAAAATGATAACACTTTTAAATAAAAATAGAGTATTATGACAATTGATCAATTTAACTTTGCCGGAAAAAAGGCATTCGTTCGCGTGGACTTCAATGTGCCCTTGGACGAAAACTTCAACATTACAGACGATACCCGTATGCGTGCCGCTCTTCCTACACTGAAGAAGATTTTGGCTGACGGAGGCAGTATTATTATCGGTTCTCACCTCGGCCGTCCGAAAGGCGCAACTGATAAGTTCTCTTTGAAGCACATTTTGAAGCATTTGTCAGACCTGCTGGGTGTTGAGGTACAGTTTGCTAACGACTGCATGGGCGAAGAGGCCGCTGTTAAGGCAGCTGCTCTGCAACCGGGTGAAGTGCTGTTGCTCGAAAACCTTCGTTTCTATGCCGAAGAAGAAGGCAAACCGCGCGGTTTGGCTGAAGATGCAACAGACGAAGAAAAAGCAGCTGCCAAGAAAGCTGTTAAGGAAAGCCAGAAAGACTTTACCAAGAAATTGGCTTCTTATGCAGACTGCTACGTGAATGACGCATTCGGTACTGCCCATCGTGCACACGCTTCTACGGCATTGATTGCTAAATACTTCGACAAAGACAACAAGATGTTCGGCTATCTGATGGAAAAAGAAGTGAAAGCAGTAGACAAAGTGTTGAATGATATCCAACGTCCGTTCACAGCTATCATGGGTGGTTCCAAAGTATCTTCCAAAATCGAAATCATCGAGAACCTGCTGAACAAAGTGGACAACCTGATTATCACCGGCGGTATGACTTACACTTTTACCAAAGCTCAAGGTGGTAAAATCGGTCTCTCTATCTGCGAAGACGATAAGTTGGATTTGGCTCTCGACTTGCTGAAGAAGGCAAAAGAAAAAGGCGTGAACCTTGTATTGGCAGTAGATGCCAAGATTGCCGACTCATTCTCCAATGACGCCAACACTAAGTTCTGCAAAGTAAACGAAATACCCGACGGTTGGGAAGGTCTGGATATAGGTCCTGAAACCGAAAAGATTTTCGCTGAAGTTATTAAGAACTCCAAGACTATCCTTTGGAACGGTCCTACAGGCGTATTTGAATTTGAAAACTTCACTCATGGTTCGCGTTCGGTAGGTGAAGCTATCGTAGAAGCAACCAAAAACGGCGCCTTCTCACTCGTAGGCGGTGGTGACTCTGTTGCTTGCGTCAACAAATTCGGTTTGGCAAGCGGCGTTTCTTACGTTTCTACCGGTGGCGGTGCATTGCTCGAAGCAATCGAAGGTAAAGTACTTCCGGGTATTGCTGCTATCAACGAATAAAAAAAATCTAATCCATACAAAAGGCAGCTCTTTGAAAAAAGGGTTGCTTTTTTTTTTAAACTATATATTTCACACACATGAAACGCATTCTACTATCTTGCCTTCTTATTCTCTTCATATACACTTTAAAAGCCCAGGATACACATCTGAATGATGTAGTGAACACACTGAAAGAACGCATCAGCCTGGCAGGTTACGCCCAAGTGGGATACACCTATGATGACGCCGGCGAAAAAGCCAGCAACACTTTCGACATCAAGCGAGTGATATTCATGGCACGTGGAAAGATTACCGATAAATGGTCGTGCTACTTCATGTATAGCTTTGCCAATACCGGAAAGATACTGGAAGCCTATACGGAATATCAGTTCCTGCCCCAACTCACTGCCCGCATCGGACAGTTCAAAACGATGTATACTATCGAAAATCCTATGTCTCCCTGTTTTGTAGAACTGATAAACTGTTATTCACAGGCTGTCAACTATCTGGCAGGTATCAACGGAAGCGATCCCCTATATGGTTCAAACAGCGGTCGTGATATGGGAATACTTATTTATGGTGACCTTTTCAAGAAAAAGCTGAGCTATAACTTTGCAGTTATGAATGGACAAGGCATCAACCTGAAAGACAAAAACAATCAAAAAGATATAGTAGGCAGTTTAATGGTTCATCCGCTTGACTGGCTGTCAGTGGGTGGTTCGTTCATCAAAGGTAAGGGATGTGCAGTTGCCGCATCTTCCATCAATCCGGATATAGCCGCAGGCGATAGCTACACACGTAACCGCTGGTCGGCAGGCGCTACTATCCAAACAAAGCCTGTCAGTTTGCGTACTGAATACCTCGCCGGTAAGGACGGACACATAAAGAGTGACGGATACTATGCAACCGCCTCCATACATGTACTCCCTAAGTTTGACATTGTAGCATCCTACGACTACTTCAATAAGGACAAAGCACAGGATTACAAACAAAATAATTATGTAGCCGGCGTACAATGGTGGTTCTATCCCAAATGCCGTTTGCAAGCACAATATACCTACTGCGATCCCCATAAAGGAGATAGTTCCAATCTGCTACAAGCACAGTTACAGGTTCGCTTCTGAACAAGGTCTGTCCCTTTAGCTACGGAATGGAACGACAATTCTTTTAAGTCCTGAAGATGGTTAGAAGTAACCGGAATATTTTGGCATCCTTTTTGTATATTTGTAGGGTATAATCACTTAACGAATACAATCTTATGAATGAGCAAGCCATACAAGAGCAATATCAACATATAGTCAGCCTACTGGAACAGAAGCGTTTGAAGGAAACTCAGATACAACTGGAAGCCTTTCTATGGAAATGCAAAGACTGGACTCTTCATAGCCGTTTGGAACAGGCCAAAGTGTCCTACCAATATATGTTGCAGTACATGCGCCAGGGCATAAACGATCCGGAACGACAGAAGTTGTACCGACAGCTTCTGGCTGAAACCTGGGAACTTGCCGAACAGACACGTATCAGTTTGCTTGATGAAAGCTCTACTCGTTATTACCACGCACTCCACAAGAACAAAAAGAATATGGCTGCCAGCTACGGTATGTCTTCCTGGCTGAAAGTGCTGGAATCTTTCCCCGATGATATGGCCGTTTGCCAACTTATGCCGGACAACAAACAAAGTTTGGACGGTGCATTGCAGCGGCATGAAGAGACAGCCCAATATCTGTTCCTTACCACATGGGGAAACAGCAGCTGGAGTGCAGAAGAGGAAGTTGAGGCCAAAATGTATCTGAACTCCGAGTTACTGCCGGCAAATGACTTATGCTTACTTACGGGAGCCATTCTGCTCAGTTTAATGGAATGTTTTGACCCGCGCAAATTCTCATGGTTACTGGACGCTGTTACACATGCCGACACACAAGTCAACCAGCGCGCTTTAGTAGTTATTGCCATTGTGTTGCATATACACTCCAACCGTCTGTGGCTATATCCCGAATTGGAAACAAGACTATCGCTTCTTAATGAGGACGGCAGTTTCGGTAAGCAATTAAACCGAATATATATCCAGTTGCTCCGCAGCCAAGAGACGGAAAAGATAGATAAGAAGATGCGTGAAGAAATCATTCCGGAGATGATGAAGAATGTATCTATCATGCGCAACATGAAATACGGTTTCGAAGAAAACATTGAGGAAGACGACCGCAACCCGGATTGGGAAAAAGCATTCGAAGAATCAGGACTGGGCGATAAGATACGTGAGATGAACGAGCTGCAACTGGAAGGAGCAGACGTATATATGAGCACATTCGCCCAACTCAAGAGCTATCCGTTCTTTCAGAATCCACACAACTGGTTCTATCCGTTTGACATGCAACACTCCAGCATTATACGGGAATTCGGCCTGAAACCGACAGGAGAAAATGCCATACTGTCCCTGATATTACAATCAGGCTTTTTCTGTAACAGCGATAAATATTCATTGTGTTTCACCATGGCGCATATTCCGCAGGCCCAACGCAATATGATGCTAAGTCAAATGACGTCACAGGACTTGAACGAGTTAATGGATCAAAGCAAGTCTTCCGGTCTGAGACAGTATGCACAACGTCCGGACGTTATCAGTAACCAATACATACATGACCTATACCGTTTTTTCAAGCTAAGCCAGCGGCGTCATGAGTTCCGCGATATTTTCAAGGAAGAAATAGCCTTGCATCGCATCCCGGCACTAAAAAGTATTTTATACAAACCGGAATTACTGGTCACCATAGCCGATTTTCATTTCCATAAGGAACATCCGGCAGAAGCATTGAACATTTACAAAGAAGTGACAGACATGAATTATGCCAATGCTGATATTTTTCAAAAGACCGGTTACTGTCTGCAAAAAGAGAAACGCTACAAAGAAGCCATCAGCGCTTACCGAAAAGCAGACGTACTGAAACCCGATCATGTATGGACTATCCGCCATCTCGCCACTTGTCATCGCCAGTTACGCGATTTTGCAGCTGCATTGGAATATTACAAAAAGGTAGAAGCAATACAACCGGAAAATAAGAACGTCATATTCTTCATCGGTAGTTGTCTGGCAGAACTGGAACGTTATGAAGAAGCCTTGCAAAGTTTCTTCAAACTGGATCTCATGGAAAACGACTGCATCAAGGCATGGCGTGCAATAGGCTGGTGCTCATTCGTCAGTGGGAAATTTGAACAAGCCATGAGATATTATGACAAAGTACTCGCCCTGAAACCAATTGCCACCGATTATCTCAATGCAGGACATGTGGCATTGGGATTAGGAAACATAGGGAAAGCTGCTGAATTATATGGAAAAGCCACCGCAGAAAGCGGCAATCGGGAAGTTTTCCTTGAGATGTTCAATAAAGATAAAGAAACCCTTATTAAGCTGGGCATAGACGAGAAAGATATTCCATTGATAAGAGACTTGGCTTAGGAAGATGTGTCAAAACTAACATTAACTATCATTTTACTTTGTCATTAGCTTCGCTCAAAACCTCTTCTGTCTTTTTTCATTAAGGTATAGTCAGAGCGAAGCGAAGAATCTACTCTCTGTGTGAGTAGGAGAAGAGATGCTTCACTACGTTCTGCATGACAGACTATACATTAGCGTAAGAAATAAAAGATATTTTGAGCGAAGCTAATGATAGGCTTGTCAGAGTTTTGACAACCTCCCTTCAATCAAACAAAGCTCTTTATAAAGCCGTTGTACCGGCAGCCCCATAATGTTATAATAGCTACCCGATATATTCTCTACTCCAATAAAGCCAATCCATTCTTGTACACCATAAGCTCCTGCTTTATCCATGGGTTGGAACTTATCTACGTAGTAAATAAGTTCTTCTTCACTCAACTTAGAGAAACGCACTTCCGTCTGGGCTGAAAAACTCCGCTGCCATTCTGTCGTAGTAATACAAACACCGGTAAACACTTCATGAGTGCGACCGGACATGTCACGCAACATACATAAAGCATCTTCCCTATCCTTTGGCTTTCCCAGTACCTTGCCATCCAACCAAACAATAGTATCGGCAGTTATCATCAGTTCGCCCGACTGCAACATATTCCGATAGGCATTCGCTTTTTCTTTTGCTATATAGAGAGGGATATCCGCTCCTCGTAATGTATCAGGATACGACTCATCCACATCCGGCAACGTACGTATTTCATAGTCAACTCCAAGCCCGGACAGCAATTCTTTTCGACGCGGAGAGTTGGAAGCAAGTATCACTTTATATTTCTTGAGATTATCTAACATGACGCTAATATGAGTTATAAGTTATGAATTGCGAGTTTTCATCCGATAAGAATTACCAGCCAAAGGCTTTCTCATCTGCCATCCAGAGACCTTTTACTTTAAGAAACTGCTCTATAACGTCACGTCCGCAGCCATATCCTCCGGCCTTGTAAGAAATATAGCGGGCAACAGATTTCACTTCAGGAGCAGCATCATTCGGACAACAAGGCAAGCCGCAAGTACTCATTACTTCAATATCGGGAATATCATCACCTACGTATAATATTTCCTCATCCTGCAAACCATAACGGTCACGAAAGTCACGATAGTCATGTATCTTAACAGAAGAACCCATATAGATATTTTCGGCCGGTATCCCCAAAGCAAGGAAACGCCTGCGCACAGCCTCTGTACGTCCACCTGTAATAATAGCTAATGGAATCTCGTGCTTGGCAGCCAGATGCAATGCATAGCCATCTTTTATGTTTACCGTACGCAACGGTTCGCCATCCGTACTCATCGGGATAACATTAGCACTTAATACCCCATCCACATCAAAAGCAAGGGCTTTTATCTTATTCAAATCATAATTGATTGTACTCATATACCATTGTTTTCTTAAAGGTTAGCTGTTTTGCCGATGTATGCTTTCGCTAATCAGCCTGTATAGTTCCTGCATTTCCGGCTCATCGGAAAGCATCTGCAGATGATTATTGATGACATTTTCATCGTAACGTATGGCAGGCCCTGTTTGCGCAAGGTGTGGTTCAATCTCGTGTACTTTGCGGGCAGTCTCATCTATCAGAGGCAGCATTATCTCAAAAGGAAGTTGATGCTTCTTCAAAAGCCCGGCAGCAAGAGCATACATATGATTTGTAAAATTACAAGTGAAGACTGCCGCCAAATGCAGGTTCTTGCGTTGCTCGGAAGTTGCCTCATAGACTTGCTTTGACAGTACGGAAGCAACGGCTTTCAGAAACCGAGTATCTGCTTCAGAATTACTTTCCACGAAAATCGGTATATGCTGAAAATCAACTACACGCTGTTTACTAAATGTCTGCATAGGATAAAGCACCCCATACCGGTTCACTTTATCCGCCCAAACATCCATGGGAATACTACCGGCAGTATGTACCCATAAGGCATTTTCTTTTCCGGCAACAATTTCGGGCAGCAGTTGCACAAACGCCGCATCTTTCAGAGAAACAATATATAACTGAGCATCCGTAACCACAGACGACAAGTCAGTTGTATAAGTAGCCTCCACTACCTGCGCCAATGCCCGCGCCGACTCTTCTGTACGGCTATAAACCTGAATGATGCGAAATCCGTTATCATAAAGTGCCTTTGCCAAATTCGTCGCCAAATTTCCGGCTCCAATAAATACAATAGATGTATCTTCTATACTTCTCCTCATTTTATCTTGTAGATACCAAATATAATATACCACCTACGACCAATAACGCTATCGGCAACAAATAAGCCGACATTGTGCCAAGCAAAGCCGTTATCAACCCGAAGTTTAATATCAACCACAGCCCTATCAATACCAATCCTACCGATTTATCGTGCTTGAACAATAAAAAGATAATCGCCGTATAAAGTAGAAAATTATCCCTATTCATCACCCACGACAAACCTAATGTAGAAAAATGCAATAATTTATCTGCCAGATAAAGCACGCCAAATACAATCAGCGTGATAGCCGTAGCCTTATATGTATCCTTATTATTGTTTGCCTTTGCCGCACTCACCGTTACTTTCCTCCATATTTATTAAGGTGAATCTTTTCCCATTGCAAATTGTCTTCATTGAAAGGCTTACGCTCCATGCCTTTATGGCCTATGGCTATGATGCTAAGGGCCTGCAACTGCAAAGGTATATCAAGTACATCATGTACATATTCGTTAGAAGATATTCCGGACATCGCAAAACGTTCACGAAGCTGCACCCAGCAACTACCCAATCCCATATCTTCTGCCTGAAGTTGCAGGTAAATGGAAGCGATAGCAGCATCTTCTATCCAAACATCACTTACCAACGGGTCGGCGGTTACAACCACAGCCAATGCAGCATCTGCAATGAATTGTGAAGCCTGCTCTTTACAGAGCGATAGTTTTTTCAATGTATCCTTATCATCCACCACAATAAACTGCCATGCATTACTACGTTTGGAAGTAGGCGCCATCAGTGCGGCTTTCATCAATGTAACCACTTGCTCTTGTGTCAGTTCCTCTTCCGTAAACTTCCGCATGCTGCGACGGGCTTTTATCAATTCACTAAAACTCTCCATATATGTATATCGTTTAGAAATGAATACTTTATTGTTAAGCTATGCAAAGATACAAGATTATTTTTTTAAATTTGCAGCAATGCCCTTGAAACTAACGACATATTACCAGGGGAACCAGATTCCCAAACTACCGGGAACCAATACATTCCACTCTACGGAATTGTTTCACATCTACGAAGCGACTCCGGGATATACTCCTTTGCTTATTGTAGCATCGGAAAACGGAGTACCTGTTGCCAAACTACTTGCCGCCATACGAAAAAGTGTACGCTTATTTCCACCCTCCATTATCAAACGATGTGAAGTATATGGTACAGGAGAGTATTTTGATGAAACAATCAACAAGGAAGCTGTTTTCAGTGATATGTTACAACGGCTTACAGATGAAGCCCTTCGGGATGCATTTCTTATTGAGTTCCGTAACTTGGAAAACTCACTGTTTGGTTACAAAGTATTCCGCAATAACCAGTACTTTGCTATCAACTGGCTACGTGTCCGCAACTCTCTGCATAATGTAAAACAAGCAGAGGTCCGTTTCAGTCCTTCACGTATCCGCCAAATCAAAAAAGGATTAAAGAACGGAGCAAAAGTCAAAGAAGCACATACCCCGGAAGAAATCCATGCATTTGCAAAAATGCTACACCATAATTACTCAGCCAAAATACGGCGCCATTTTCCCAGCATGGACTTTTTCCAACAGTTAGAAAAACAAATGACATTAAGTCGGCAGAGCCGTATTTTTATTGTAACCTATAAAGAGAAGATAATTGGTGGAAGTGCCTGTATTTATTCCGACGACAATGCATACCTCTGGTTCTCCGGCGGCATGCGTAAGACCTACGCTTTGCAATATCCCGGAATCCTCGCGGTCTGGCAAGCGTTGCATGATGCCAAAGAGCGCGGCTACCGACATCTGGAATTTATGGATGTAGGGTTACCCTTCCGCAGACATGGATACCGCGAATTTGTACTTCGGTTTGGCGGAAAACAAATCAGCACCCGTCGCTGGTTCCGCTTTCGATGGGAATGGCTGAACAGGGTGCTGATAAAGATATATGAGTAAACGGACTATTGAGCTATTTTATAGACTACTGACGAATATCCCCCTAATCGTATGGAAGTATCATCCCCGTCTTTGACCTGAACTGTTCCTGATACACCGACTGTTTTTTCGATATTATCCGTCAATGACAACTCAACGGATGCATTTCCAAAATTATGAAGAACAAGCATTTTTTCATTATCTTTTGTCATATACCATGCAGCAATGCTCTTGTACTTTTCGTTCGATTCGTTATATACCGCATGCTTTGTCATTATACCTTGTGCCAAAGACGGATAGGTATTACGCAAACGGATAAAAGAGATATAGGTATTCAACAACGAATTTGCATTTTCCTTCTGTTCTGTCACAGATTTTATGTTCGAAGCCACAGTAGCATCGATCTTATCTGTATAGGAAGTAGTGTAATTATCTCCCCACAGCATCGGACTACGTACATATTCATCCGCCTTTTCTTTCGTTCCGTAGATTCCCAATTCTTCCCCATAATAAATATAGGGCTCACCCGGTGCGGTGAGTAATACGACAGCCGCAAGTTTACACTTTGCCTCTGATTTTCCCAATTTGGATGCAGTACGGTCCTCATCATGGTTGGATAATTTGGTAGCTTCTATGTAATCGGTACGGTATCTCGCATATTTCTGTTGGAAAGAAAGTATATCTTTCGCAAAATAACAACCTGTAGAGTTGGCAATCGCCCAATCCAGTTTATACCAAAAGTCAAACTCAAACAATGCTGGGAGTCCTTGATAATAAGGTGCAACCTCGTCGCTGCCCGAAAGGACTTCACCTACGATATAAATATCATCTGTATGTCCTTTCGCTTTATAATATGCATTCATATCATCATAGAACATTTTTAGGAAACGAGGATTCTCATCCGAAGTGCCGCTGTGATAAATATGCTTCACCGCATCCAAACGGAATCCGTCAATTCCCCTGTCTATCCATTTTTTTGCAGCAGCGGATATTGCTTTATATGCTGGAGAGTCGGCTGCATCGTCAATAGCACCGTAATTAAGGTCAGCAAACCAATCCGTTTGGAAATGAGAATGAAAATACCATGCTTCAACCGATGCAAACAGAATGTCCTCAGGAGTCGTATTACTCAAAGTAAAAGCCTTCCCCAACTGTATTTTACTGGCTTTGGACGGAGCACCATACTTCGTTCCATTGTCCCATGAAGTATTACTTGTCCGGATTAAAAAGCCCCAATCCGTATCAAGATCAACCGTTAACTCATACTTATTATTATCTTTCGCATAGAATTTCTTGCAAATGCCTTCACCATAATACAAATACTTGGCACCTTGCGTGGCTACGTCTGCATTATCCACATCTGGTGTATCCCCTTCTGTAACTGTTATTGTGGGGCTTGCAGCATTAGACCAGTCGAGTACAAACTTATAACATCCTTTCATTGCATCACCTATACCGGCCGAAAACCATTCGCCTGCATTATATCCCATAGAACTTTCCCGCTTTATCATTGGAATTTTACCGGCAGTAATATCTGATTTCGGATCTTGTGAGAAGATGTAATAGTCACGATAAGTATTATCCGGAGAGGTCTTAGCTTCCTTAAACCAAGGATGGGCACTCCCCGTATGATTCATCACATAATCCAGATAAATTTTAATACCGAGATTATGGGCTTTAGCAACCAACTCTTCAAAATCGGCCATTGTTCCATATTGCGGATTCAGCCCCGAATAGTCTGTCACATCATATCCATGATATGACATAGCCGGATGAATAGGCGATAGCCAGATGGCCTTTATTCCTAAATCAGCGAGGTAATCCAGTTTTGTAATAAGCCCTCTGATATCTCCGCATTTATCACCGTCACTGTCTGCGAAAGAGTATACCAGCAACTGATAAGATATATCCGCTCGCTTTTCACCATCCCAGTTGGCGGAAGATGCCGTAACATCTATCCAACTATCGTCGTCATTGCCATTTCCACCACCAACTTCATCATCACTACATGCAATAAAACAAAAAGGAATTATCCAAAACAAAAAAAGAAGAAGTAATTTTACTTTTTTCATATCATTAGATTTTTCTATTTGAAACTAATCTCAAAAAGAAGAAAAGAGGCTACAACGAAGATTTACCCATTGTAGCCTCACTTTCTTTTTATTTTTAAGGCCTATTGTATACTACCGGTATTCGTTCTAAAATCAAGACTAACCGTTTTACCGATTGTTACAGGAACACGAGGTTCCTGATCACCACCCTTGCCACGATATTCAATTTTATCATCTCTTACCACCAGCTCAGACTGCCACCAATCAACGCCTTGTACCCCTGTGGCTACATAAATACGTAAGTCACCGTCTCCGGCTGTTACGGCCTCATAAGTAGCGCCATCTGCCGCTAAAGCGAAAGCAACTTCTAAATCATTTGGTCTACCCGCGCCAGCATCTGCCCATCCACCGGCACAAGCACCTCTTAAGAAGAGTTTCGGCTCAGCAAGAATAACTTTTCTGTTTACAGATTTCTTGTCTGCAGAAAGAGTACAAGATACAATTACCAAATAATATCCTGTATCAGCAACTTTTAAATTAGAACCACCGGCCGGATATTCACCATAACCTTTAGGATCCTCATTTTCAGCTCCAAAGTTATCACCGGTACTCCAACTCTTTTCATTATTGAATTTCATTCCGTTACCTGCCTGCAAATAATAGATGCCCCAGAACATTCCGTCATGACTATGAACAGGTATCATCTCAGGAGCTGTACTCCAATCCTGCGGCCATCCCCAAGCATCACCATTTACAAACATTTTTTCGGGCAATGTAGCAGATGATGTATCTTCAGCTGTACAAACAGCTTTTGCAGAGAAGCGACCGGTACGCAAATCCAGTTTTAAGGTTACGGTATAAACGCCAGCTTTACCCACCTGAAAGTTTGCTCCACCACCTTTACACTCACTAAAAGCTTCGGATATTGCAGATGCATTATCACCATTATATCCCATATTAGTATGAAGTTTAACCTTACCTCCTTGATAAGGGAATTCAAGCCCCCAATCACCTGAATAACGGAACTTCATTTCTTTCTTATCTAAAATTACATCACTAATGGAATATTCAACCGCAGCCTGAGTTTCGTTATAACTTGCCTGCATGGCAGTTTCACCATTCCATTGCAAAGGAGTAGCATCACCAATAATACCGAACTTAGCAGGTATAATCGTCAATTGATTATCAGTTTTATTCATAGCCACATAGTACAAACCATCCTCCACTACAGTGAAAGGTGTACCACCAGCTGCTAAAGTTACAGTTTCAGCAGGAGTAGAAGCTACTACATCGCCCTTACCGTAATTAACCTCATTACCTTCCTCATCTACATTCAGAATAGTAAAACTTCCGCTTGACTTCAACCAAGTGTAAATCCCCACTACATTTGTACCTTCCGGAGCTCCATCCAACGGTGCAGCCACCAGTTGGGACGATGTAGCCGTAGCACTATAAATCGTAGCATCACCAGTGATATAAGCTCCCGGTTGAGCATCAGTAATGATTCTCCAGTTATCATTGCCTTCTTCACAACTTGTTCCCACCACCAGCAGCAATAGGAGCGTTGTCATATATTGGAATATTTTTTTCATATTACTTTCCATTAAATCATTAATTATTAATAACCGTAATTTTGAGTCAGTTTGCCATTCAGGCTCAATACATCTTCATGAATCGGGAATACAGTAGTATAACCAGTCTCTTCTTTCGGTAACTGAGGCCTATCAGTATATGCGCGGGTAAACTTACCGAAACGAACTAAATCCTGACGACGAAGGCCTTCCCATGCAAATTCTCTCAGACGCTCTTCTAACAAAGTTTCAAGAGTAGCCGTCACATCCAAAGTAGCACCGGCGCGCTCCCGAACTTCTGTCAGTTCAGCATCTCCATTACCACCATTACGCACTTTAGCTTCACTCTTCATTAAAAGTACATCAGCATATCGGAATAGGACAATATCATTACTTTGAAGTTTACCATCATTAGTAGCAGAAGCATCCAATTCATATTTTTTCATACGTGCGCCAGCTGTCTTCTCTGAGGCTTTGCCAGACAAATCCAAAGTAATTTCAGAAGGTACATATTCCAAATCAGTTCCATCATCAAGTTTTATAGTCCCATTAGGCCCCTCTACTTTTCCTGCATAATAAGTCAGTTCAAAACGCGGATCTTGAGAACTTGTACCATAACCAAAGGCATCGAGAGCTTCTTTAGTTGCGGACGAACCATTCCATCCACCTTGGCCATAAGCATTACCATGATTATAGTGACGAGAACGAATCAAATTATAAAATTCATTCTTATAAAGATTTGCATCCATCGGAATAGTAAAGATATTTTCTACAGACGATTCATTCTTAAGTGAGAAGTTAGATTCGAATTTAGGTTCCAACTTGTATCCCAGGCCCGCAATCTTATCACAATACGCGATTGTTGCCTCCCAAGCATTCATTTCAGTACCGTCTACTGTAAATTTGATATTCTTTCCATCCAGTTTAGTACCGTCCGTCCAATTGTCATCCGCATATACTTCTGCATTAAGCGCTAACTTTGCCAACAGAAAATACGCAACAGGTTTTGTTATTCTACCATAATATTCACCGGTCAAATTACTATGCGCATCGCTTAAGTCTTCAACCGATTCCTCCAATTCGGTTCTTACAAAATTAAAGACAGCGGAACGTTCAGATTGTACTACATCTTCCATTGCTACTGAAGAAGAAGTAACCAGTGGAACACGAGCAAACATATCCAATAAATAATAATAGTACATTGCCCGGAATGCCCGTACTTCCGAAATGTATTTGGGAACTGAAATATTCTCCGGATTGTTCTCCAAGATTTCTTTTAATTTATCCAATGATTGATTGGTTTGTGCAATCACTTTATAAAGATAATCCCAACTGCCTTTTACCAAATCATTCTTCGTACCCCAATTATGAAGGAACAGATTTTGCCACAAGCCACCATCATACCAGTCACCACCGCGCGTGGGAAGCATAGCTTCATCAGTTGTGAAAGTATTCAAGTCATAAAGTCCACGGTCAGTACCCTGCAATCCTGCCCCGCCACCGTTAGCACCAACTTGCGTATAAAGGGAAGCCACCGTATTCAAGTACAATAAGGTAGAATTCTGGTAAGCCTGTTCTTCTGTAATTTGGTCTTTCGGATTTTCCGACAAGAAAGATTCACAAGAAGATAAGCCGAGTGTTGCTGTTATCAACAAACTATATAATATTCTTCTTTTCATAATATGCATCTAATTAAAAGTTAACACTAAGTCCCAATGAATAAGTACGTGACAAAGGATAGAAACGCTTGTCATCAATACCAAGGTCACTTCCTACCGTTGTACTGTTTATCATCGGAGAAAGCCCTGAGTATCCTGTAATCGTAGCCAAATTATTTACAGAGAAAGTAACACGTAAAGACTTGATAGCTTTCAGATTTTTTGTATTCAAGTTCCAACCCAATGTAACATAGTCGAAATGCAAGTAATCACCTTTCTCCAACCAATAATCGGTTACGGTTTGGTCTTTGATGTTTTTCTGAGGAGCTTCAGCCAAAACATTATAAGTCGGGAACTGACTCATATTCATATAAGACAAAGAAGTACCATTATAAATCTTATGTCCAAAAGCTCCATTCATTTGTACCTGAATATCAAATTGCTTGTAACGGAATCCGATATTTGCACCCAATAAAGCTTTTGGCATAGCCTGACCTGCAATATAACGATCCTTTCCGTCAGCCAAATCAACACCTTCCACACCATCAATATCTTGAACATGATAAGTATAATCACCAAAGCCATTATCAACCAATCCATCGCATTTAGGCAAATAGAATACGCCTACCGGCTGTCCAACCATTTGATAAATAATTTGATTATACCCACCAATAAATCCGGCACCATTCATGCCACCTAAGTTCATGTATTCCTTAGCTGTCATGGATTCCCCCATATACGTTCCGTTCAAAGAGAGCAACTTATTCTTTTGAAATGCAACATTAGCACTGATATTCAGTTCCATATCTTTTGTTTTCAATGGAGTACCGCTAATTGCAATTTCAAAACCAGTATTACGCATTGCACCAAGATTAGCAAGCAAAGTAGGATAAGTAAAAGGTGGAACCTTTACATCATAATTATACAACAAATCTGTTGTCTTTGAATTATAGTAGTCTAAAGTTAAACTCAATCGTTCATCGAACATTCCAAAGTCCAAACCTACATCAAAAGTTTTCTTCACTTCCCACTTCAAATCAGGATTGTAATTGCGAGTAACTCCCATTGTTACTACGGGAAGTCCATTTACTGTTGTCGTACCATTAGGACTCATCAATGGCAATGAATTATAAGAGCTAATAGCATCTTGATTACCGGCAAGACCATAACCTACTCTCAATTTCAAATTACTAATCATATCAACATCTTTCAAGAACGCTTCTTCTTTAAGAACCCATGCAAGAGATGCTGATGGGAAAAATGCCCATTTATTGTTCTCTCCTACTTTAGAAGAACCATCTGTACGGGCATTCACTGTAACAATATACTTATCTGCGTATGAATAGTTGACACGTGCCATGAAAGAAGCCAAACTCGGGTTATTATAATAAGATGTATTATCTCCCCACTTCAATACAGCACCAGCCTGCAAATTATTATATAAAAAGTCGTCTGTACTGAAACCATGTACCGTAGTTCCAAAGCCTGTATTAGTCACCCGTTGAACTTCCGCTAGACCTAAAGCGTTGATATAGTGTTTTCCAAAACCTTTTTTATAAGTTAACATCAAGTTAGCCAACATCGACTGAGATTTATTATCTCCACGATATGCCTCTCCACGATTGCTCAGACCGGCCTTTATAGAAGAAGGAATATATTTTTTATTCTCTTTTACATTATAAGTATATGAACCGAATGCACTTAGTTTCAAATCATTATTAATGCTCCATGTAATACGGGCATTTGTATTTATAAAAGCATTTGTTTCACGATCATCAATGTCCAAACGGCCTAATGGGTTTTGTACCTCGTTAGCATTGGCATTTTCATCCCACATACCTGTTTCCGGGTTTTTAAAATTAGGAAAGGTAGGATTATAAGAAGCAGCAGAATAGAATGTTTTCTGATAGTCATTCACATATCTGTTTTCTTTCAACGAACCGAACATTCCAAATTCCAACTTCAACTTATTATTGAACATATTCTGCATAGCATCAATCTTAGCGGTATAATTACGCATTGTATTATTTTTTATAATACCTTTTTGATCTATAACACCGATAGAAGCACGATAGTTTGAATCATCATTACCATTAGAGAATGACAAGCGGTGATTTTGAGTATAACCAGTCTGCTGCATTTCTTTAATAAAGTCTGTATTATGTCCCTTATCCAATATATCAACTCCTAACCTCTGTGCGGCAGCTCTATACTGATTAGCATCCAGCATTTCCAGATTCTTATAAACCGTTTCAATACCGAAACTACCATCATAACTTAAGCTCTTAACACCATTCTTACCTTTAATAGTGGTAACAACAATAACACCGGAAGCACCACGAGAACCATATTGAGCTGTTTCAGAGGCATCTTTCAGCACTGTAAAATTCTCAATATCAGCAGGAGAAATAGCATTCAGCATATTCAAATCGCCAAATACACCATCAATAATAACCAACGGGTCGTTACCACCAGTCAAAGAAGTAGTACCACGCACACGAATAGCCGGAGCAGCAGTAGGGTCACCACCGGTTTTCTGAATATTCACACCGGCAACTTTACCTTTAATAGCAGATAACGGATTAACGACAACGCCGGCATTCATTTCTTCACGTCCCACTTTCTGAACTGCACCGGATATTGTCCGTTGACTTCCTGTGGCATAACCAATCACAACAACATCATCAAGAAGTTGAGCATCTTCTTTCAAAACAACATTAAGTACGGATGCCGCTTTTACTTCTGCAGGAAGATAGCCCACGAAAGAAACAACAAGAGTTGCACCCGCCGATGTTTGCAACTGGAAATTACCGTCTAAATCAGTAATAACTCCGTTTGTAGTACCTTTTTCCAGTACATTCGCGCCAATTACAGGTTCACCCGTAGCATCTTTCACATTTCCTTTTACAGTAATGTTCTGTGCATAAGCGCCAACTGACAAGAATAGCCCTAACAACAAGGGAAGAATCGTTCGATAGATTCTAAGATTAACTTGCTTCATGCATTTAAAAATTAAAGTTAACAATATTAATTATCTACTATAACCATATATTCAAAAGAACATTTCAGTATATTAACTCTATTATACAATGTCTTTCAAATACATTTATTATACTGCAACAAATGTATGCCATATTATCGAACAAGAGACAAAGATGTTATAAAAAGTACAATAAGAAGAGCGCAAACGATTGCATCACATTTTCGTTTCCTCACACCAAAATCAATGAACAAAATTTAGTAGTAGCTGTTATAGAGTACAAAAAACATCAACCGTACAATTTTTAATAATTAGTATACATCATCACCCTAAATAAATAGAATTACAAAAGTTCCTGCAATCGTTTGCACTTATCTCTAATTCAATAACTATCAATAATGAAGCACTTTTCTTAAGATTCTATTATTTTTGCAATCGCATCAAAGAAGTTAAAATAACAAAGCTTATTTTGGTACTGCTTTTTGTTTACATTACCTTTGGCTGAAAAACAAATCATTACTAATGGATAAACCGCAAATAACCATCAAGGATATTGCCCGGGCATTAAATGTCTCTCCCTCCACTGTGTCGAGAGCGCTCAAGGATAATCCGGACATCAGCCGGGAGACACGTGACCTTGTTCATGCCTACGCGCGCGAACATAATTATAAGCCCAATGTGCTTGCCGTCAACCTCCGTTCGAGCCGAAGCAACACGATTGGTGTGATTGTACCTCAACTGGTGCATCATTTTTTTTCGTGCGTATTGAGCGGCATTGAAATGGCAGCCGCCGAAGCCGGTTACAACATAATCGTGGCACAGAGTAACGAATCGTATGAACAGGAAGTGAAAATCGTCCAATCCTTTCTCGCCGCCCGCGTCTGCGGTGTCATCGCATCGCTTGCCAAGAATACGGAACAATACAATCATTATCAGGAATTGTTAGACAACAATATTCCGGTCGTCTTCTACGACCGCATCTGTACAGGGCTGAAAACGGAGCGAGTGGTGGTAGACGACTATGCCGGATCGTTTGCCGCTGTGGAGTACATGATTCAGACAGGATGCAAGCGCATCTTCTTTTACGGAGCCGATCCACATCTTGAAATCACCAAAAACCGACGCAACGGATATCTGGACGCCATGAAGAAATACAAGATTCCCGTAAACGACAGCATGATCAAACTATGCGATAACCGCGAACGCGCCATTGCCATAACGCCCGATTTATTGGAAAGCGACAATCGTCCCGACGGCTTCTTTGCGATTAATGACGAAACGGCGGCAGGTATCTTGTACGCCTGCAAGCTGGTGGGGCTCAAAGTGCCGGACGAGGTCTCCATTTGCGGTTTCACCGACGGAGCCATTGCCCAAAGCACCGACCCGAAGCTGACAACAGTGGAACAGCATGGAGAGGAAGTGGGGAAAAACGCCTTCAGCATCCTTACGGACAAGTTAGAAGGAAACGAAGAAAAAAGTACAAACAGAATTGTACGGACCAATCTGGTGGTAAGAGGAACAACGAAATAACAAGTCATTAAAAACTAATATCATAAAAACAAAAGAGCAATGAAAGTAAAACCCGATTTAAGTTTCTGGAAACTGTGGAACATCAGCTTCGGTTTTTTTGGCGTGCAAATCGCATATGCTTTGCAAAGCGCAAATATCAGCCGCATTTTTTCCACATTAGGAGCTGATCCGCACAGCTTAAGTTATTTTTGGATATTACCGCCGTTGGCAGGCATCATAGTGCAACCCATTGTCGGAGCTGCCAGCGACAAAACGTGGACACGATTCGGACGTCGTATTCCTTATTTATTCATAGGCTCGTTGGTTGCTGTGCTCGTGATGTGCCTGCTGCCCAATGCCGGCAGTTTCGGCATGGCGGTGAGTACGGCAATGATTTTCGGGCTGGTATCGCTGATGTTTTTAGACACCTCTATCAACATGGCGATGCAACCTTTCAAAATGATGGTGGGCGATATGGTGAACGAGAAACAAAAAGGACTTGCCTATTCGATTCAAAGTTTCCTGTGCAACGCCGGCAGCCTGGTGGGCTACCTGTTTCCCTTCATATTTGCATGGGTAGGCATCAGCAATACTGCGCCGCAAGGGGTCATTCCCGATTCCGTCATCTATTCGTTCTACATCGGAGCAGCCATTCTGATATTCTGCGTTATTTACACCACAGTCAAAGTCAAAGAGATGCCGCCTGCCGAATATGCCGAATATCATGGCATTACGGAAGAGCAGGAACACGAGAAAGTCAGTATGCTGAAACTGTTGATAAAAGCACCGAAAGCCTTTTGGACAGTGGGACTGGTACAGTTTTTCTGTTGGTTTGCCTTTATGTTTATGTGGACATATACCAACGGCAGCATAGCTGCAAATGTTTTTGACGCTCCCACAGTAGAGCATACGGTGAATGGAGTCAGCAAAATAGTCCTCGACACCAAAAGCCTGCAATATCAGGAAGCTGCCAACTGGGTAGGCGTGCTGTTTGCCGTACAAGCTATCGGCTCCGTACTTTGGGCGGTATGTATCCCTATGTTCAAAGACCGCCGCTTTATCTATGCGCTGAGCCTCGTCTTGGGCGGTATCGGATTTATATCCACTTATTTCGTGCACAGCCAATACGTACTATTCATATCCTTCTTGCTGATAGGCTGTGCATGGGCCGCTATGCTGGCATTACCTTTCACCATTCTCACCAATGCCTTGTCCGGCGGGCACATGGGAACCTATCTGGGACTGTTCAACGGAACAATCTGCATACCGCAAATCGTAGCCGCAGCGTTGGGAGGAAGTATTTTGGCATTGTTCACGCCGAAAGGGATGCTTCCACCCGAAATTAACATGCTGGTAATGGCGGGCGTGATGCTCATAATCGGAGCCGCCTGCGTATATCTGATAAAAGAAACCAAAGGAGAAAGGCCGTAAAGAGCCTCTATTCTTCCTCACCGACAAACTCCCCATTCGTCACCGATGAACTCCTCGTTCCTCACCGACGAACGGGGAGTTTCTTTTTCCGTATCTTGTTTATTTATTCTTTTATTTGTTTATCTTTACACCGATAACACAAAAGAATACTGCCATGAAGAAATTCCTTAAAACTGACGAATGGAACATTATAGAAGACAGCTTTCAAGCCGACCGCATGCGATGGTCGGAAAGCATATTCAGCCTTGGGAACGGCCGTTTCGGACAACGGGGATATTTTGAAGAGCCATATAGCAGCGACAGCTATCGCGGCACATTCGTGGCAGGCATAACTTTTTTAGACAAGACCCGCGTGAACTGGTGGAAAAACGGTTTTCCACAATTTTATACGCGTATTCCCAATGCTCCGGAATGGAGCCGCATCAGCCTGCGCCTCATCGACGAAGAATTGGACTTGGCCCAATGGGACGTGGACAGCTTTAACAGGCGTCTCGACATGAAGGCGGGCATCTCCTACCGCGATGTAGAGGTGACCTCTCCACGCGGCAACAAGCTCCGCTTGCACGTAGAACATATTGCCGATATGGCCCGTCCCAACCTCTGCCTTATCAAATACAGTGTTACCTCCCTTAACTATGCAGGGAAAGTTTCCCTCGTACCGACTTTCGACGGAGACATTGCGCAGCATACCGAGCATCCGGATGAAAAGATATGGAATATCCTTCGATCCGGCACTACCAGTGATTGTGCCTATCTGTGGACACAGACCAGGCGGGAAGACGCACAGACATGCTATGCCATGACCTACCGGTTCTTCAAGAACAATAAAGAGACATTTGCCAACCCCATACGCATAGAAAAAGAGAAACAAACCGGATTCAGCGTAGGCATCGAGGTGAAACCGGGCGATACCGCAACGCTCATCAAATATATCGGCATCACGTCGTCCCTTTATTATGAACGGCAGGACCTGATAGAGGAATCCATATCGGAAGCGCGCAAAGCCAAAAGCTTGGGCTGGGACATTCTGGAAGAGGAGCACCGGAAAGCCTGGCAGGAAATATGGGATGAAACGGATGTCACAATAGAAGGAGATCCGGAAGCCCAGCAAGGCATACGTTATAATATCTACCAGCTTTATCAGACCTACCGGGGCGATGACCCGCGCCTGAATATCGGTCCCAAAGGTTTCACAGGAGAGAAGTATGGCGGCAACACCTATTGGAATACCGAATTATGCTGTGTGCCTTTCTTCCTCCTGTCCACTCCGAAGAAAATTGCCGAAAACCTGCTGATGTACCGTTACAAGCAACTTCCCAAAGCCATTGAAAACGCCAGAAAGTTAGGGTTCGGCAACGGCGCCGCCCTTTTTCCGCAAGTCACCGGCAATGGAGAAGAATGCCATAGCGAATGGGAAATCACATTTGAAGAAATCCACCGGAACAATATAATTGTCTATGCCATTCTTCAACACGCCACCCTCACAGGTACATTGGACTACATTGCCCGTTACGGACTGGAAGTGATGATAGCCGTCAGCCGTTTTTGGAGTCAACGGGTATCTTTCTCGCAGCCCAAACAGAAGTACGTCATCCTCGGAGTCACCGGACCCAATGAATACGAGAACAACGTAGACAACAACTGGTACACCAACTACTCCTGCATGCGCTGTCTCAAAACCACTCTCAGCTTTCTTGAAATCATAGCGCGGCAATATCCCGACGAGTATGCCCGCGTGCGTCGCATTACCAATCTGAATTATGCGGAAGAGAGTGAACGCTGGCGGGATATTATCGAACGGATATATTTGCCGGAAGACCCGGAACGCGGTATTTTCATTCAAAACGACGGCTACATGGACAAAGTCCTGCAAAGCACCGATGCCATTCCCGACAACGAGCGCCCTATTAACCAGTATTGGTCATGGGACCGCATCTTGCGCTCCTGCTACATCAAGCAAAGTGATGTTCTGCTTGGCCTATACCTATACTACTTCAACTTCGACACAGAAACCATTCGCCGTAACTTTGAGTTCTACGAGCCGATGACTGTCCATGAGTCTTCCCTTTCCCCGCATATCCATTCCATTCTTGCCGCACGCATTGGAAAAGTGGAGAAAGCCTACCAATTGTTCATGCACGCCACCCGTCTCGACCTTGACGACTACAACAACGAAGGCGAACAAGGACTCCACATCACCAGCATGCCGGGCAGTTGGCTTGCGATTGTACGTGGATTTGCCGGATTGCAGATAGTGAATGACATGCTTAAGATAGAGCCCGTCCTACCGGAGAAATGGAACAGTTATTCCTTCAAAGTGAATTACTCAGGCAGCACCCTGCACATACAAGTAAGTAAAGAAATAAAAATCGGCCTGACGGCCGGAAACAAACTGAACATACAGGTATATCAAAACGTTTATGAATTAAAACAAGAGGGGAGTCTGACCATTCCCCTGAAAGACTCGTTTTAATCAGAAACAAATGAAAAAAATGTACCTGTTCGCCCTGGCGATGACGTTTCTCATCACGTCCTGCGGGCAAAAAAAGGGGGAAGATACTGCCCTCGTGCGACCTGTGAAAACCGCTACCGTCAGTTCACAGTCAGTGATCCTTAAAGACTTCTCCGGCATGGTGGAAGCAGTGGAATATGTGAAGCTGGCTTTTAGGGTCAGTGGACAGATCATCAACCTTCCGGTTGTGGAAGGACAAAGGGTCAAGAAAGGGCAGCTCATTGCCGCTATCGACCCGCGTGACATTTCCTTGCAATATGCCGCCGACAAGGCTGCCTATGAAACTGCCGCCGCGCAGGTTGAGCGCAACAAACGGTTACTGGGACGTCAGGCCATCTCCCTGCAAGAATATGAAATCAGTGTAGCCAATTATCAGAAAGCAAAATCCGCTTACGAGCTATCCACCAACAATATGCGGGATACGAAACTGCTGGCTCCTTTCGACGGTTCTATCGAAACACGTCTGGTAGAGAACTATCAGCGCGTCAATTCGGGAGAGGGGATCGTACGGCTGGTCAATACTCGGAAACTGCGTATCAAATTTACCGTACCCGACGATTACCTTTACCTGCTTCGTGCCAAAGACGCTACATTCAAAGTAGAATTCGACACTTACAAGGGTACGGTATTCAATGCCAGACTGGAAGAGTATCTTGACATATCAACCGACGGTACAGGTATTCCGGTAACAATCATCATCGACGATGCCGCTTTTGACCGCACCATATACGATGTGAAGCCGGGATTCACCTGTAACATCCGCCTGGCATCGGATATTGCTCCTTTCATAGAAGAAAAACTGATGAATGTGCCGCTAAGCGCCGTATTCGGTGACAGCGAAAACAAGAACACCTATGTATGGATAGTGAAAGACAACAAAGTGAACCGTCGCGAAGTAACCGTATATTCACCTACCGGAGAGGCTAATCTTCTCATATCCAAAGGTCTGAAACCAGGTGAAACCGTTGTCACAGCCGGAGTGTACCAATTGGTGGAAGGACAGAGAATAAAAGAGGTAAAATGACAGAGATATGAACTTAGCTAAATATTCATTAGACAACACCAAGATTGTTTACTTCTTTCTCGCAGTGTTGCTCATCGGCGGTGTATTCTCATTCGGCCGTTTGGGAAAGAAAGAAGATGCGCCCTTCGTCATTAAGACGGCGGTCATCATGACACGTTATCCCGGAGCCGAACCGGCTGAAGTGGAACGGCTCATTACCGAGCCCATCTCCCGCGAGATACAAAGCATGAGTGGGGTGTACAAAATAAAGTCCGAATCCATGTACGGACTTTCCAAAATCACGTTTGAGCTGCAACCATCGCTCTCCGCTGCATCTATCCCGCAAAAATGGGATGAGCTGCGCCGTAAGGTTCTCAACATACAGCCCCAACTTCCGGCAGGAGCTTCCGCACCGACAGTATCGGACGACTTCGGCGATGTATTCGGGATTTATTACGGTCTGGTTGGCGACGATGGTTTCTCTTACGAAGAGATGCGCAACTGGGCAGAGCGTATCAAGACCCAAGTCATCACTGCCGACGGTGTTATGAAAGTAGCCCTTTTCGGCACACAGACGGAAGTAATCAATATCTTTATCTCCGTAAACAAACTGGCTGGAATGGGCATCGACCCCAAACAACTGGCAAGCCTGCTGCAATCGCAAAACCAGATTATCAATACCGGTGAAATCAGTGCAGGCGAACAGCAGCTACGCGTTGTTGCCAACGGCACTTATACCACCGTCAACGACATCCGCAGCCAGATAATCACTACTCCCGGCGGCCAAGTCAAGCTGGGCGATATAGCGATTGTAGAAAAAGGTTATATGGATCCTCCCGGCACTATCATGCACGTAAACGGGAAGCGCGCTATCGGCATCGGTATCTCCACCGATCCCCAAAAGGATGTGGTGAAAACTGGCGAACTGGTAGATAAAAGGCTCGCCGAGCTGCTGCCTCTTATCCCCGTAGGACTGGAGCTGGAAAGCCTCTATCCTGAAAACGTCATTGCCAAAGAAGCCAACAACGGTTTCATCATCAACCTGATAGAGTCTATCCTGATCGTAATCGTCATCATCATGCTGGTAATGGGTCTGCGCGCCGGCGTATTAATCGGTTCTTCACTGATATTTTCCATTGGCGGCACACTGCTCATCATGTCGTTTTTGGGCGTAGGACTGAACCGCACTTCCCTTGCAGGTTTCATCATAGCTATGGGCATGCTGGTGGACAACGCCATTGTGGTGACAGACAATGCACAAATCGCCATAGCACGCAGTGTGAACAGGCGAAAAGCACTGATAGACGGTGCCACCGGGCCGCAGTGGGGATTGCTGGGAGCAACTTTCATAGCCATCTGTTCTTTCCTTCCGCTTTATCTTGCACCGTCTTCCGTAGCCGAAATCGTAAAGCCGTTATTCATTGTATTGGCTATCTCACTGGGATTAAGCTGGGTACTGGCATTGACGCAAACCACGACATTCGGCAATTTCATACTGAAAGCCCAAGCAGGCAACAACGGTAAAGATCCGTACGACAAGCCCTTCTACCATAAGTTTGCATCTATCCTCAGCATACTGATACGTAGGAAAGCGTTGACATTGGGAAGCATGGTCGTCCTGTTCGTCCTCTCTCTCGTTGTAATGGGACTGATGCCGCAAAACTTCTTTCCTTCGCTGGACAAACCCTACTTCCGCGCCGATGTGTTCTACCCCGACGGATACAGCATCCGCGACGTAGAGAAAGAGATGAAGAAAGTGGAGGCCCACCTGCTGGAACAGCCGGAAGTGAAACGGGTGTCAGTTACCTTCGGCAGCACCCCGTTGCGCTACTATCTGGCATCTACTTCCGTTGGGCCCAAACCCAACTTTGCCAATCTGCTGGTGGAGGTGACAGACAGCAAGTACACCAAAGAATATGAAGAGCATCTGGACAGCTATATGAAAGAGAACTACCCCAATGCCATTACCCGCACCACGCTGTTCAAACTCTCGCCTGCCGTAGACGCCGCTATCGAAATAGGTTTTATCGGCAATAACACAGACACTTTGGTAGCGCTGACCAACAAGGTTCTGGAAATAATGCACCGCGACAACGATCTTATCAATGTGCGTAACTCCTGGGGCAACAAAGTTCCCATATGGAAACCGATATACAGCCAAGAGCGTGCGCAACCGTTAGGCGTATCCCGCCAGAGCATGGCGCAAAGCATACAAATAGGAACCAGCGGAATGACCTTAGGGGAATACCGCCAAGGCGACCAGGTGCTTCCTATCCTACTGAAAGATAATGCAATCGACTCATTCCGCATCAACGACCTCCGCACGTTGCCGGTGTTCGGGACTACGCGTGAAACGACAACGCTGGAGCAGGTAGTCAGCGATTTCGACTATCAGTATAAGTTCTCCAACGTAAAGGACTACAACCGGCAAATGGTTATGATGGCGCAAGCCGATCCCCGTCGGGGCGTAAATTCCATTGCCGCCTTTAACCGCGTATGGAAACAGGTGCAAAAGGAGATAGATGTACCCGAAGGATACACCATGAAGTACTTCGGCGAGCAGGAAAGCCAAGCAGAATCCAATGCGGCATTGGCAGCCAATATGCCGCTGACGTTCTTCCTTATGTTCGTTACCCTGCTGTTCCTGTTCAAGAGCTATCGCAAACCTATCGTCATCCTGCTGATGCTCCCTCTCATCTTTATCGGCATCGTACTGGGCCTGTTGCTATTGGGCAAGACATTCGACTTCTTCGCTATCTTGGGATTACTGGGGCTGATTGGGATGAACATCAAAAACGCCATTGTCCTCGTAGATCAGATTGATGCGGAGACAGCCATGGGGAAAACGCCGCGCGAAGCGGTTATCAGTGCAACGACCACCCGCATTGTCCCCGTAGCCATGGCATCGGGAACAACCATTCTGGGCATGCTGCCATTGCTGTTCGATGCCATGTTCGGCGGTATGGCCGCCACTATCATGGGCGGTCTGCTTGTAGCTTCGATACTCACCCTGTTCGTATTGCCGGTGGCCTATTGTGCAATACACAAGATAAAGGGATAAGGGAATTTGCAATTTGACTATTTACGATTTACAATTTGAATGATGAGAAAGATTATATTTATACTATCATTAATGGGCTTCGGCATAAGCGGCGTGGCACAGGAAGCATATCTCAGCCGCGAGGCCTATCGGAACAAAGTGGAGGCATACAGCCAACTGTTGAAACAGCAACGCCTGAAAGCAGCGGCAAGCACCGAAGCGCGGAAAATAGCGCAGACAGGCTTTCTCCCGAAGATAGACATCACAGCCGAAGGAACCGCCAACCTAAATCGCCTGGACGACTGGAACAGCCCCGCAGGACAGTACCGCCCCTACACCTATCAGGCATTGGCAACACTGGGGCAGCCTCTTTATACAGGCGGTTCACTCATTGCCCAAAAGAAGATTGCCAAAGCCGACGAAGAGCTGGACAGGCTGGCCGTAGAACTGACGCTCGACCAAATACATTATCAGAGTGATGCCGTCTATTGGAACGCCTCGGCCGCATTGGCCACACTCGAAGCCGCAGCCCGTTTTGAAGAAATCATCAATCAACAGTACAACATCATCTTGGACAGGTTTAACGACGGCGCCATCAGCCGTACGGACCTGCTGATGATTTCCACCCGCAAGAAAGAAGCGGAATTACAGTATATCAAGGCTCGCCAGAATCACACCCTTGCCTTGCAACAATTGAATATTCTGATGGGAGCAAAACCGGATGCCCCGGTAGACAGCCTTTGTGAAATCGGCACCCTCTCCCAACCCGTCAATTTATTGAGTCTCGATGAAGTTTTAGGACGCCGCGCCGACTATGCCGGCACCAACGTCAGCATTGCCAAGAGCGAAGCGCAACGCAAAGCCGCCCTCAGCCGGTACAATCCTCAGCTCAGCATGTTTCTGGCCACCGGGTGGGACACCGGTATCACCTATATGGGACAAGATGTGCCCCATACACCCATTGCCGGTCTCAATCTCAACATTCCCATTTTCCGGTGGGGTGCACGCTTCAAAACCAATCGTCAGCAAAAGGCATATATCGGCATCCAGAAATTACAGCAAAGCTATATAGCCGATAATATCCTGGAAGAGCTGTCCGCCGCCACCACCAAACTGGCAGAAACGGAACAACAGGTACGGACGGCCCGAGAGAATACGGCGCTTGCCGAAGAAAACCTCGACTTGGTTACCTTCTCATACAATGAAGGCAAAGCAAGCATGGTCGATGTGCTTTCCGCACAACTATCATGGACACAGGCGCAAACCAACCTTATCAACGCATACCTTGCCGCAAAAATGGCAATGGCGGAATACAGAAAAGTCATCAGCGAATAAAAGCAGACAAACATAAAAAAAGAATGTACCGAAATAAGGTTGAAAAATGAATCCTTATTCCGGCACATTCCTTTTTTTATGTCGTAAATCTCCTATCCGAGGAACGAAATCAGCACGCCCGCTGCCACCGCAGATCCGATGACACCGGAAATATTGCTGGACATACAATAGTTCAGCACATGGTTTTTGGGATCATACTTGGTTGCAATTTCATTACATACCCGGCTCGCCATAGGCACAGCACTCAATCCCGTTGCACCGATCAGCGGATTAATCTTCTTCTTGGAGAACAAGTTAAACAGCTTCACAAAGAAGATACCACCCGTAATGGACAAAGCGAATGCAAGGAAACCGCCGATGACGATGCCGATAGTAGTCCAGTTGAGGAACGCCTCGCTCGTCATGGTAGCACCCACACTCAGTCCGAGGAAGATGGTTGCCGCATTCATAATGCTGTTGGCCGCCGCATCGAACAAACGGCTGGTATCGGAACCGATTTCCTTAATCAGGTTACCGAACATCAGCATACCGATCAGAGGCACTGCCGTCGGCACGAAAAGGGCAACAATGGTAGTGACAGCAATCGGGAAGATGATTTTCAATACACGCAGGTTCTTTATCTCAGTCTTTGAAGGATAGAGCTTTTCCTGTTCCTTCATGTTAATCATCAACTCCTTCTTTGTGCAGAACAGCTTCACAACCATCGGAATGATGACGGGAACCAATGCCATATACGAATAAGCCGCAATGGCGATAGGACCCAGCAGATGCGGGGCGAGCTTAATGGTGGTAAAGATAGCCGTAGGACCGTCCGCACCGCCGATAATGCCCAATGCACCTGCTTCCTGCGGTGTGAAGCCCATCATTACGGCACACAGCAACACCGTAAAGATACCAAGCTGCGCAGCAGCACCGAATATGGAAAGACGCAGATTGCGAAGCATCGGCCCGAAGTCCGTCAGCGCACCCACACCCATAAAGATGACAGGCGGCAGAAATCCGGTCTTTATCAGCATATAGTAGATGAAGTTCATCAGTCCGAGGTCGTGTGCAATCTCATGCAACGGCATCTCCCAGATGTTCTTCAGCACTCCGTTCACCATTACCATACCGTTTTCATCCGCCTGAATCACTCCCATATCACCGCCCGGGAAGTTGGCAATGAGCACACCGAAAGCAATGGGAACCAGCAACAGCGGTTCGTAGTGCTTCTTGATGCCCAGATACAGCAAGATGAAGGCAATGGCATACATTACAAGGAACGACGGGTCGGCAATGATATTGCTGAACGCCGTCATATCATAAAGTTTTGCAAATATATCTTCCATTATCCAATCTTCATTAATACATCATCTTCAGAAACAGAATCACCCGGATTGACGCAGATAGCAGTCACTGTCCCGCTAAATTCGGCCCGGATGGCATTATAAGTCTTCATGGCCTCAATGTAGCAAAGCAAGTCGCCTTCTTTCACTTTATCCCCTACTTTGAGAGGAGTTTCCTGTGCATTTTTAGTCAGGAAGAATTTGCCTTCAAGCGGAGCTGCTATCTCTTGTCCTTCGCCTACGGGGGCAGTCACTTTCTCGGTAGCGGAAGCCGGCAGGTCGATGTCACCGTAAGCCACCGTCACGCGATAAGCCTGTCCGTCCACCTGTACGGTGAGCGTCTTGGGTTTGGCATCGTCCAAGGGCGATTTGTCACGTTCGGCGCGGCGCTTCTCCACATCAGCCAGGAAGTCTTCTTTTGCCTTGCCGCTCTTGTAGGCCTCGTACTGTGCCGGGTGCATGGCATATTCAAAGAGTTCCTCATCGTCTTCCCCAAGTTCCCATTTGTTCTCTTTCATCAGCTTGCGATACTTGTCAAGGGCATCGGGATAGTTGTCCTGCGGGTTGCCGTTGAAGAATTTACGTCCTTCACGTTCAGCTTTTTCCACAATTTCAGGTGCAAGCTCACCCGGCAGTTTACCGGCCTTGCCCAACAGCATATCCCAAATATCATCGGCAATCATACCCCAACGTTCTTTGCCCTTCTCCATGGCCATTACGTTCATCATGGAAAGGTTCTTCACATACTGGCTGAACGGAGTCACCAACGGTGGATAGCCCACACGCGGCCATACGTAGGCCACTTCATTGAAGAGTTTGATGAGCAGTTCATCCTGCTTCATAAACGGCAGGTTACGTTTTGCCTTGTACTTATTGATAGATTCCAGATTGGATTCCAAGTCCGCCATTAAGCTGCCCATCATACCGCCCGGCAGTCCCGGACCAATCAGCAACGAGTTCATCAGACGGTTCTTCGGACTGATGTACAGACCGAGGAAATCATCCATAAACTCCTGAATGAGGGCGCGCACCTTCATGTATGCTTCCATATTGATTTCGGGCACTTTGAAACCTGCATCTTTCAGCATAGCCTGTACGCTGAGCAAGTCGGCATGTCCCGTTCCCCATGAAAGCGGTTCCATACCTACGTCGATATAATCGCAACCCGCCTCGCAAACTTCAAGAATGCTTGCCATATTGAAGCCGGGTCCCGCATGACTGTGATACTGAACGGGAATTTCCGGATGGGCAGCCTTGATATTAGCCACAATCTTGCCCAAAGATACCGGACGGCCGATACCGGCCATATCTTTTATGCAGATTTCATCCGCACCGAGTTCGATAAGTTTCAATGCCATATCCGTATAATACTCTACGGTATGGATAGGCGAATGAGTGATACAAAGAGAGCACTGTGAAATCATTCCCGCCTCGTGCGCATAAGTGATAGAGGGAGCAATGTTGCGTATGTCATTCAGCCCGCAGAAAGTGCGCGTAATGTCCGTACCCTGCGCTTTCTTCACTTTATAAAACAACTTGCGTACATCGGCAGGCACAGGACTCATGCGCAGACCGTTCAGCGCGCGGTCCAGCATGTGTGTCTGAATACCGGCTTCATGGAAAGGCTTCGTCCACTCCCGCACAGCCTTATTGGGGTTTTCACCAAACAAAAGATTAACCTGTTCAAAACCGCCGCCATTTGTTTCTACGCGAGCAAAACAACCCATTTCAATAATGGCGGGCGCTACCTTCACCAGTTGGTCTACACGAGGAACATATTTTCCGGCACTTTGCCACATATCCCTGAACACCAAACTGAACTTAATTTCTTTTTTCATACTAAATTATTCCTGTGTGTGTTTATATAAGATTAGTTATTTCAGATTTTCTCTACTTTGGCAACTTTACCCTTACCTTGCGTCACTACCGTAACTGCCGCGCTGATAGCTGCCATAACATTAGCGGGAATAGCAGCAGGACCACTTGCCGCCAGTTTGGCAGAAGAGACCTCTTCGGGTGCATATTTATTCACGAGGGCTATAAGTCCTTTTCCTAAGTAGATAACAATCAGCAGGATAGCAAAGACAGTTGCCATGCCTACCACCATTAGTAGAAGTGCTGTATTCAAGTTTTCCATATTATAAATTATTAGTTATTCTATCAGATTTGCAAAAAATCGTCCGAAATTAGCGATAATTAGCGAGAATACAGAATATTACAATGATAAAATATGCTAAAATGAAAAGTTCCCATACCCTCAGGAGAGAGTACGGGAACTTTTTTGTCAACACTGTGACGCCAGCATCTGCCGCTTACGAAAACGAAAGACAATTATCCCAGCGGATCTTGCTCCTCGCCGCCTTCCGAACCGCTACCGCCCGGATTAGAGGAGCCGCCACCATTGGACGTGATTTTGCCCCATTCTTCCCAAACAATCTTGGTGTTTACCATACTGCGGGTAACAACTTGATTACCGCTATTACGTTCTACTTCAGGGATGAAACGAACATGTACTCCATTTATCTGTGAAGCGCTGACTTCTTTCTCTGTTTCCACTCCTTTCTTGGCAGACGTAGCTGTATAATAGAATGTTCCAACACCGTCAATTTTCACTGTACGTCCTTGCCCCATATAGCTACTCAACACCCGTCTCAAATTCTCCATCACTGCATACGTATCACCACGCGTCACAGTAGAAAGAACGGATAATTCGTCTGCCACTTCACGAGTAGTCACCGCCTTACCCCATGTTACTGATTGAGGATACCATAAATTGTTTACTTGCTTTTGTACTCTTTTAAAAAATGCCATAATGTAATGTTTTAAATGATTAATAATGTATATCTAAATTCTCTTGTCTCACCCGGGAAAGCGGAAGTTTCATTGTGAGGCCTCAACAAATCAGCCATTCGCTTTTCTCAAATTCGATGTTGCAAAGTTAGGGTGAGAAACAAGGGAAAGCAAGAAAATGGCATCTACAACCATTTTATATAAAACATTAACTAACAACACATTACCAAAACATCATCTCTACAGGTTGAAAAGACAGCGGTTCTAAGAAAAAGATAATTATAGTTGCATCCTCTACAAGCAATAGAGGTAAAGCATTGATAATGAATCACAGCTTTCAATAGAGTCTCTACAACTCTTAGAATTTACGGACACAGAAATTCCCCCATCGTTTCCCTATATATATTACCATAACAATCTACATTATAGACAGAGACATGCGATCCCAATGTCTGATGAAACATAGCTAAATAAAGTTCACGTAAAGAAATATTAGAATTCTTTCGTGTTTGCTCCAATAAGACGGAGGTAAACCTGTTTGTCATCCACACATTCAAATTGTTATTGAATACATCCGCCTTTGACGTTTCTTGCGGGTTAGCAGCCGTAAACATGAGCAAGCCCGGTATACCACAACATTTTTCCGCCACACTTCCTGAATAACAAGTTTCAATAAAACAAAGCATCTTACGGAACATTTTCTTTTCAGACATCTGCCTGAATGTTTCCGAAATAAGGTCGGCAGACACTGAATCGTCATCTCCCGGGTAGATAGACGATATGCAGACGGAGAAAGGACGGGGCGGAAAACCCTGTACACTCGTATACCCCTTTGTCACGCTTCCGGCGAATGGCACACCTTCGATAGATGTCCGTGCGATGGGCTTTCCGGCTGGTTGGGAAAACGAGGATATTTGGAAATAGACTACAATGTTGCCTAAATTCCGTACACCGTCCTTACCTTTTCGTCACCCCCTGCAACCTTCGGCAGCGTAACAACCACAATTTCATCCGCCAGCCCGTTATTCAGCAGCATAGCCGCAATTCTTCCACCGTAGGTGGGCGGAACTCCCGTACAGGAATTTGTCAAATGCTTGCAGATTGTGAGCAATTTGCGTGTTTTGCGGCTCTTGCGGGAGTGTTTTCCATGATTCAATGCTTTTGGATTACATATCATCATTCTGGGCAATGTCGATGCTTTCCCAGACGGTGACGATTTCGCCTTCGATTTCGCACATGATGGGTTTGGGAGTTCCCAACGATACCATTCCGGCGAGCTGTGTACGCTGTCCGTCGCCGGATTTGCTGCCGATACAGCCGGTGAAAGGCTTGTCGCCCCGTAGCGAGAGTTCCGGTACGCCCGATGCCGGGAAATGGGCATAGTCCCATCCTCCGAAGAAGCCGTAGCCTGTTATGAGGGCTTTGAATGCTCCCGGTATTGTTTCCTTCTCAGTCATGGCGTATCTTTTTGTCTTGCTGTTGTGATTAATAAATTTGTCGAATCTCTCACTTTTGCGCTATTCCCCGCTGCGAGGCGGGGAAGTGCCTTATCTGATTTGACACCCGGACATTAACGCATGGCTGTCCGAATAGCTGGTGGACGGTTATCGTTCCGGCTTGGGTGTATATGCGATGGGGACAGGATACGGGGACGGGCGGGGATGGCCCGTTTGCCCCGTCCCTGTGCGTCACGACTGCGGGACGGGGTACGGCTTTCTGTTCGTGGCCCCGGTTCCGTCAATGGTAATGGTGCTGGTGTTTATAACGCAATACCCGATGCAAACGTCCGACGGGGTGCCGCTGTTGTAGCTGTTTCCGGTGAGGGTGATGCTGCTGGAATTTGTTGCTGTGGCAGCTCCAATGATACCGCCGAAGGAGGAAGATTCATGTCCGTTGGTGCTCACGTTTCCGGTGTTCGTGTTACTGCTGATTGTGAAGTTGCAGTTGTGGCCTTGATTAGCCACGTACCCGGCAATGCCGCCGACGCGCCCCTGATTTCCATCTCCCGTAGTGCTGATGGAGCACCGGTTGGTGCAACCCGTGATGGTGCTGTTGTCCAGTACATGCGCGACAATGCCGCCCAGTATGCTGCTTTCATTATCAGTATTGAAGCTGACGGAGCCGCTGACGGTGACATCCTTCACGGTAGCATTAATGATTTCTGCAAACAATCCGCCCTTCTTTGAGTTGGTGCACTTCAGGTTGCTCACGGTGTGATTCTGTCCGTCGAAGTTTCCATTGAAAGTAAACTTGGAACCGATGGGTGTCCATTCGCGGTTGTTGAGGTCGATGTCGGCAGTGAGCTTGAATGTGTAGCCTCTAAATATATTATTTTGCTTTGCCAGCCATGCCAGCTCGGCGGCGGTGGTGATGCTCACCTCTCCGGGGGAGGTGGAGCTGTAGCCTGCGGGCTCGGAGGTGGAGGTGCCATCCCACACTAACGCATTGACATCATAGTCTCCGGCCGTTGTCTCCTCCCAGTTGTCGCTCACCGTTACGGAGAGCTTGGCGCTACCGCTCGGCACGATTGATGTATTCAGGATAGAGCCGCTGATGTTGGTGCGCTTGTTGCGGACAGCGGGCATATTGGCGGGGATGGTGAAGTCATCCAAAGTGACAGTCTGATCGCTGGAGGTAAATGTCAGTTTCATTTCGCCCAGTGTGGTCTGACTCGTCGTGGCGGGGGCGAAGATAAAGTCGTAGAACAGATTGGCTTTGCGGGCGGTGGTGGCGGTGGGCAAAGTGCTTACCGTAGGATTCACCGCTACCGTCGTTCCCGATGGAGCGCCGGTTTCGACATCGAATTTATCGGGGACGTTGTACTCGAGCGTCATGGTTGCCACCTTAGCGCGCAGGTCGGTGTTTTTCTCGATGACGTTGATTTGTCCGAACGGACGGGTCAGTTCTACGCTCTTCTCAAAAGCACCCGTTTCCTTTTGGATGGTGATGCAGGCGAAGAATGCGTCGCGCGCCTCGTTGTTTATCACATAGTCCGTGCCCGCCTTAAGCAGTTCGACGGCTTTCAGATTATTCGTGGTTGTGTAATGAAGATCTGCGTAATGGGTGTACGTGTTGGGAGTGTTTACCTGACTTGTCGCTGCACTCGCCGATACGAAATCCGCCCACAGCAGGGCCTTGTAGTTTCCTACGTCCGCCAGGGTAAAATCGAACGTCACGGCTCCGGCTGTCGTTGCGGTTTCTTCAGCGCGGTGGATGCAGGCAGGAGATTCAGTCGTGCTCCACACTTCGAGCACGTAGCGCAGTTTATGGTTTGCGGGGATGTTTACTGAAGCGGCGCGTGTCTGCAACGGGTTGATGCTTGTGCCGATGCGCACCCGGTGGCTTGCTTCGTTTTGCGGCCCGGCGGCTTCGTCCTGACTGCACGCGGTCATTAGCCCCACGAGGGCAACGATCCAAAGGTAAAGATGATACTTTTTCATGTTCTTAGTAATTTTAATTTATTGGTAATTCACTCGTTTTATTATTGTAGCGGATTGTCAAGGTCTATATTTATATCGTCGTCATCAAAATCGGGGTCGATGCCGATGCCCGTGTCGTAGCGGTTGGTCAGGAAGTGCCCCCGCACGGTAGTGAGGTGTCCGCGGCGGTAAGGCACATCGATGCCCGTGGTGCGGCTGATGCCGTTGCCTGCGTTGTCCTTGATTTCGATGCCCAACGGAACATACGATTCATCCCCGTTCACGAAGATGTAGTCCGAAGCGAGCGTACACTCCCCGCTGCCGTTGTCCGTGACGACAAGCGGAGCGGTAAACGCCACACCCATTTCCGAACGCTCGGGTTTGCCGGTCAGCACATTGAAGCCCAGCGGGAAGTAGAAACCGTAAGAGACGGTGATGGTGTACGCCGTGCCTCCGGCTCGCTGCTTCTGCGTCTTTTGCAGGAACTTCTGCACGTCGGTAGCTATCAGTTCGTACTTTGCCAGCGGGCGTACCATATCCACTTTCACCTGCACCCGGGCGTTCCATTCGTCGCGGTACTGCCGCAGGTCGAGGACGGCGGAGCCGTAGAGGCAGTCGCGATAAGGGGTGCTGCCCGTATAGGGGTCGCGGCAGGCTACCTGCTGCAAGTTGTCCGTATCGTAATAGAGGTCGTCCGTCGTACCTGCCTTTACGTAGTCCGTCCATACGGCGAGGGTATAGTCCAGCGCATGAAGTTTCAGATGAATGGGGAGCGAGATTTTCCCGTCGCCGTTTTCTTCTTCGGCAGTCTCCATCACCGTCACTTGCCGGGCTGTGGGCTTACCCTCCCGCCACGCCTCGATGATGAAGCGGCGGCGGTAGTCCGTTTGTTCTCCGGTACGGGCTTTCGTGGTTTCATCGGGAGCTGTCGTTGTTCCGCTGCGGGCCTTATTGGTTCCGCCGCGTGCATTTTTCTGCGTGATGATTTCCAGCGGTATAAGTTCCAGATCGAGCGTTACTTCGGTATTGACCTCCACCAGCGTGGGGTCAACGCCCTCTTCGCCGTCTTCCGTCATGGACGGGTAATCGTGTACACAACCGGCAAGGACGATTGTCAGCACAAGGGCGATAAATCCTATCGTGTATTTCTGTTTCATAAGCCGTTATTTTTTAAGGTTAAAGCGATAGACCACGGACAGCCCCACGCGGGTGATGCCCCAGTAGTTCTTCGTCCGGGTGTCTATGCGTGCGCCGTTATCTATATTATAATAGGTGTCATAGCGCATGTTGGCATAGCCTGCGCCAAGGGTGAACTCGCCTGCCCAATGCTCATTGAACGGCAGCAGGTAACCGTAGCTGATGCCTGCTCCGAGTAGCGGACGGTCGGCATCCTGATAGCGGTCGCGGTTCCACTTCACGCTGTACCAGCCCACGTGTGCATGAACGCCGAGAAAATGCCCCTCTCCGGGTTTCGATAGCCAGTAGCGGGCTTCGGGCTGGATGGTAAACGTCTTGACGGCGTGCTTGCTGCCCACGTACCACGGACACCAGAGTACAGGCAATTCTACGGAGAAATGTTCGCTCACCTGCACATCGGCGGCAAGGTTCATTATCGTACCCGCCCATGCCGCAAGGTTGGTCTTGACGGCGAGGTAGCGACCGGAGGAAGATGCGGTTTCCGGCGTTATCTTTACGGTTTGTTCCGGCTGTTGCACTTCCTTTTTAACCGGAGTTTCAGTTTGTTGCTGTTCTGCCACCGTTATTTCTTTTTCCGGAACAGGAGGAACAACCTTTCCGGCTTCCGCCTCTTGCTTCACGGGAGCGGGTACGGATTCGGTTTCCGCCCGTACTTCCGGTGCATCCGCGAGGGCAAGCCTGACAATGCCCTGCACCTCAGCGCGGCGTGCTTTCTCCGGGCTTTCCGTTCCGGTGTCTATGCCGCAACCCTCGAACGTGATCCGTTCCGGTGCAATGCCTTTCTTCACGAGGTAATTGCGTACGGTGCGGGCACGGCGCAACGACAGTTGTTCGTTGAACGCCGCCGTACCGCTTTCGTCCGCCCAGCCGGTGATGATGATAGGCACACCGGCATTCGCCTCGGCCCACCGCAGGATGCGTCCCACGACTTTGTACTGGCTTTGCGGAATCCACTCGCCTTCGTTCTTGGGAAAGCACACGGCAGAACGATACACCACCGAATCGCCCGGCACACCGGTCGGCGACTCCATCCTTTGCGCCCATGCGGACACCGCAAAGGCAGCAAATACAAACAGGATGATTGAAATCTTTATTTTCATAATGTTTTATTTTGATATTCAGCAAAATGGTTCTTTCTCTTTTCCGGCGGTGTCTGCACATCACCGGGGAACAGGCGCATGCGCCAAATGGCAAGGACAGGATGGGAGAATGGAAGGACAAGACACACAAAAATCCGCAAAAAGAGTCTTCTTTCTTTTTGTGGATTTATATTGTAAACAACTGTTTTTTAGATATATTACGTGCGCGTAGGAATTACTTAATATACGTCTGCCCTGTGTGTGTGTGTGTGTGTGTGTGTGTGTGTGTGTTTAACAGAAAATCAGATACTTGCAAATTCTTAGCACACTTTTTTTCTTCTTTTCCGAAAGTTTTTCCACACAGGATTGCAGTACCCACTTTTGACGGAGTGAACTTCACATCGGCTTGTTCGGAAAACGAAACACAAGCTGTTAGTTTGTTCGATATGTGGATATTTGCTTTCATAGTGCATCGCAAAGTAAACAAAAATAAGTAAATAAAAGAAATAAGACTCTGTATTTTTTTGCATTTGTGGAATTTTAGATCTATCATCCAGCCCCATTTCCCTGATTCTATATCCCATTAAAATTATGTTACCAAGTCAAAGAACATTGTCACAAATCATGTCTAATGGTAAAAGAATATTATCCCCAAAAACGCGTATTCATGTTCTTCTCTTCCTTTCAGACATCACGAGAGCTATCGCTTGTAATGATTTTCCACCGAGTATCTTCTTTGATCCCCAAAGAAGTAAAGGCTTAAATCCAACCCCGCTCAAAACAGCTTCTGAAGTGGGGGTATCTCTGTCCTATACTTAGGTAGTCTCTGTCCTATACTTAGACTACCTAAGTATAGGACAGAGATACCCTCGATACAAGACTAAGATAATATCATTTCCAAAACAGATTAAGGAAAGAAAGACTTACAGATATTTTTGTTAAAGAAAATCAAAGATATATATCTAAAACATTATCCTAAAAGAAATCCCCATTAAACAAAAGAACTTATTTATTTCTCGTTCTCAGCCCGATTACATACATTTGCATCAGGCTGTCAGAGCAAAAAAGAGAATAACAGGCATCCATCTTTTGATACATTTATTAAAACGCCACATTTATGAACATTGAATTACGACTTGAACAACCGGAAGATTACCGTAAAACGGAGGAAATAATGAGAGAGGCTTTCTGGAATTATTATGCTCCCGGATGTTATGAACACTACTTGTTGCATATCATGCGGAACTCTCCCAGCTTCGTTAAAGAGCTTGACTTTGTGGCCGTCCGGGAAAATAAGATTATAGGGAGCGTTGTGTGCCTAAAGTCTTTTATTGCCGCCGACAATGGGAATAAATACGAGGTATTAAGCATGGGGCCCATAGCCGTTCTTCCTAAATATCAGCGTATGGGCGTCGGCAAAGCACTGATAGCACATACACGCAGCGTAGCAGCAGAAATGGGGTATCGTGCCATTCTGTTGTGCGGGGATCCCGATTATTATTCAAAAGCAGGATTTGTGGCAGCAGAGCAATTCAATATCCGCACCTCCGAAAACAAATATATTGCAGCTCTCCATGTGTGCCCTTTATGGCCGGATGCCTTAGCCGGTGTGACGGGACAATATTACGAGGATGAGATTTACAACATAAATATTGCAGAGGCAGAAGCGTTCGACCGTTCATTTCCTAAAAAAGAACGCATAACGGGAACTCCCACGCAAAAGCGTTTTGAGGAAGTGGTTGCCATGCAAAAAGAGTACATGCAGCAGTCAGGGAAGTGACAGATTAAGGACATCTACCATTCGTCCGTTTATCTATTCCCCGGACTTCTATTTTAGCCTTCTATGTAAGTTCCATCCATTTGAACCAGATTGTCTAAAAAGCAGTAAAGTTCCCGCACCATCTGAAGATGATACAGGAACTAACATATAAAAACTATTGAAAACTTATTCCGTAACAGAGATTCGAGCCTTTTTCAGATCTTTATCCAAGGATGAAGCACCAACCATAACAACAAATGTTCCCGGTTCAACACCATACTTCATCTTTCTGTCAAAATATGCCAACTTGTCGGGAGTAACCGTAAAAAAGACAGTCCGTTTCTCTCCCGGTTTCAATGTGACGCGAACAAAGTCTTTCAGTTCTTTCACCGGACGTGTAGCGGAACTGTACTCATCCCGGATGTAGAGCTGAACTATTTCTGTACCGGTACATTCACCCGTATTAGCAAGTTCTATGCTGGCTGTAAAAGAGTCTTCAGCAGACATTTCACTACGAGAAAGCTTTAAATCCCCATAAGCGAAAGTTGTATACGAAAGCCCGTAACCGAACGGATAAAGCGGAGTGCTCGGACCATCTTTATACTTATGGAAATATTGTGACGGCTTGTGGTTATAAATCATCTGAATCTGTCCTGCGTGACGGGGAATACTTATCGGCAACTTGGCAGAAGGATTCACCTTGCCTGTAAGTATATTGGCTATGGCAGTTCCGGCAAATGACCCCGGTTCCCAAGCCTGTATCAAAGCCGGAACATTTTGTGCAATCCAGTTTACGCTAAGCGGACGACCGCCCACAAGCACTACAATGACGGGAACACCCGTTTTATGAATTTCCTTCACTAAAAGTTCTTGCGTACCCAATAAATCAAGCCCCATGCGATCTATGTTCTCACCACAGGTTTTTGTTTTCTGATAGCGAAGCGGATTTTCTCCTACCACAACAATGGCAAGATCAGCTTTTTTTGCAAGACCGGCAGCGGCTTTCACTTTCTCCGGAGAATTCAGACGAACATCATCACCGTAGTCATAATAGGTCACCTTATCGCTCCCGGCAACTCGACGTATACCATCCAGTACGGTCACAACGTTCTCATCCGGCTGTTGTAATGTCCAGTCACCCAATACGGTATGATTATCGGCATTCGGACCGGTCACTAAGATGTTTTTGTATTTAGAGAAATCAAGTGGCAAAAGGCCATTATTCTTTAACAAAACAATGGACTTTTCGGCGGCTTCCAATGCAGTGGCCTGATGTTCTTTATTGAAAAGGACCTTCTTGCTCTCCTTCGTATCAACAAAGGGATTCTCAAACAAGCCTAATTTAAACTTCGCTTCCAAAATGGACCGACAGGCACGCTCCACCTGCTTCTCGGTAAGACGTCCTTCCTTCACCAGCTCTACTACCCCTTCCATAAATCCGGGACCATGCATGTGCATATCCAATCCGGCTTCAACCGTTTCACGATAAGCCTCTTTCAGGGTAGGAGCTACACGATGCAATTCCTTGATGCGCTCCACGTCCATCCAGTCGCTCACGATGAATCCATTAAAACCATATTCACCACGCATAATATCAGTCATCATCCATTTGTCCGCATGACAGGGCACGCCGTTCAGTTCGTTATGGGCAGCCATAAGCGTAAACACACCGGCCTCTTCCACAGCTGCTTTATAAGGCGGCAGATATACCTCGCGCAATGTACGCTCCGATACATCCATCGGTGCGGCATTCGTACCATTAGACGGTTCACTTCCGGCAATCAGATGTTTGGCACAAGCCAGAGCCACATCACTCCCCAAACAGTTTTCTCCCTGATATCCCTTAATCGTAGCCACCCCCATTCGCGTCACCAAATACGGGTCCTCACCGAATGTCTCGCCCGTACGTCCCCAACGCGCATCGCGCGCTACGTCAATGTTGGGCGTAAAAGTCCAGTGGGCACCGGTGGCACGCACTTCCAATGCGGATTCCCGGCTCAACTTCTCTATCAGCTCCAAATCGAAGCTGGAAGCCTGACCGATAGGTGTAGGATATACCGTTGTCCCATTTACCAGCGCATTACCATGAATCGCATCAATACCTATTATCAACGGTATCTGCAGACGGCTTCTCATAGCAAGTTTCTGCAACAAATTGGCTTCTTCAGCGGTCACCACATGAAGAAAAGAGCCGACTTTGCCCTCTTCCGTCATCCGATACAGATCGTTAATGCTCAAGTTCGGATAGAATCCATAGGCATCATCATTTTTGGCGACCTTCGTACCCTTAAAGCGTTCCTGCGTTTCGCGAATATGTTCGGGACCTACATACTGGCACATCTGGGCAACTTTTTCTTCAAGAGTCATACGCTGCATCAAATCGTCCACACGCTTGCCAATCGGCTGACGGACATCTTTATATAATGGCTTCTGAGCCACGGCAAGCAGTGCCGCAAAGAGCACCGCCAGTGTCAATAAGGTTCTTCTCATCATCATTTATTCTTCATATTTAAGCATATATTTGTCTGTCATTTTACGACGATCGTCCAACGAAACAGTATCATTGTATTGTTTCTGCAAATTATCTATTTCTGTTTTCAACTCGCTGATGATCTCCGCATATTCCGGATTGCCGTATTGATTGTCCATCTCATCCGGATCTTTTTCCATATCGTAAAATTCCCACTCGTCTATATTATAATAGAAGTGAATAAGCTTATAACGATCGGTACGCACACCGTAGTGCGGTTGTACATTGTGCCATTTGGGATACTCAAAATACTGGTAATAGGCAGACCTACGCCAGTTTTTCTTCGTCTCTTCATCATCCTGCAACAGCCCCTTCATACTCCTGCCCTGCATATCTTCCGGAATCTGGACACCGGCAAAATCAAGCAATGTAGGAGCAATATCCACATTCAATGTCAAGTCTTTCAGACACATTCCTTTCTTCATGCCGTTAGGATAGCTTATCAGGCAAGGCATCTGCAAGGCTTCTTCATACATCCAACGTTTGTCGTACAAGCCATGTTCACCGAGAAAAAATCCCTGATCGCCCATGTATACAATGATGGTATTGTCATACAAGCCTTTTTCTTTCAGATAGGCCACCACACGACCTACCTGATCATCCACAGAACGGACCACACGCAAATAGTTCTTCAAATATGTCTGAAACTTCCATTTCTTCAGTTCTTCGCCTTTCAGTTTCGGATCCGGTGTCCAGAACTGGTCTTTACCCGATCCACCCCACCAAAGCCATTTATTACGTTCCTGCTTGGAGAGTCCTTCAGGCGGAGTCTGTTTCAGGTCACCACGCGAAAGGTGGTTTTCAATTGTCCCCATAGACTGCCCGAGCGTTTTCTCACGACCTTTATAATCATCATCAAATGTGGCGGGATAAGGGAATTCCACCTCGTCAAAAAGATTCAGATAGCAGGAATCTGGTTCCCATGGACGATGAGGTGCTTTATAGTGCAACATCAGGCAGAACGGCTTGCTTACGTCGCGTAAGCTGTCAAGCCATTGCAAAGCATAGGTCGTGGTAAGTTTCGTGGCATAGCCTTTCTCTTTTGTTTTTCGGCCATTGGTACTATATATAGGGTCCCAATAAGTACCCTGTTGACTGGCATTGGCATGAATTTTATAGTAGTCGAACCCTGCAGGATCGGAAAACAGATGCCACTTGCCAAAAAGCGCAGTGGTATATCCATTGTCGCGCAATATCTTCTGATACTGCTGTTGGGTATTGTCAAATACAATACCACCTTCATTCTGATAAAATCCATGACTGGTGCTGTATTTGCCTGTGAGTAAACAGGCGCGGCTGGGACCTGAAATAGAATTAGTACAGAGCATGTTCTGCATAATGGCGCCATTTTCACCGATAGCATCTATATTAGGCGTAGGAGCCAGCTTTGAATTAATGCCGCCATAGGCACTTATGGCAGTGCGCGCATGATCGTCTGCCAATATAAAAAGGATATTGGGTTTCTCTGCAACCTGCTTCTTGCCTGCGGCGCAGGATGATAAGGCTGCAAGGCCACATCCCATAATGGATAATAGCTGTTTGCTTCTCATTACAAATCTTTTTATTTTTAATTATTCTGTTTATTTCCTTTATTGTTTCCTCTATTGTTGGCTAATTTGTCTTCTTGCCTGAACGTTTTTCCTTTCGGGGTTTCTGCCATAAAGCTCTTGCCGCGGCGTTTCCGGATTTCCTGTTGCAGGCGAGTAATGGTTTCCTTATACTCCGGATTACCGGCCATATTTTTTGTCTCCAGATAATCGTTGCGATAGACAAAAAGCATATCAGTCTGAAAGTTATCCTGGCGGTCGTTCCATTGGGTATAACCGAAATCACGATCAAAGTAAGTTATTCCATTGTGCCATTTCACGACAGCGCAATTTTTCCAGCCCTTATCTTCGCCTGTCAGCAACTTCATCATGCTTTCGCCCTCGGTATGCGCAGGAATGGCAAGTCCGGCAGCCTCGCACAGTGTGGGATATACGTCGACAAACTCAACCACTTTCGCTTCCGGACCTTTCTTCTTGTTTCCAGGCATGCGGATGATAAGTGGAGCATTATTCACAATGTTGAAGTTGGAATGTTTGCACCATTGATTGTGGTCACCCAAACTCCAACCATGGTCACCCAATAACACTACTATCGTATTCTTGTCCAAGTCCAGTTTCTTCAATTCGTCAAGTATCCTCCCCACTTGTGCGTCGGCATAGCTGACACAGGCACGATAACCATGAATCAGCTTCAGTGCTTCTTCTGCCGGAATATCGCTTTTGGAAGGAATATCTTTATAGTATCGTATTTCGTTATAGGTGTGGAAAGCCTGGTCGGGAATGCCTGTACGATCAAACTCAAATGTTTCCGGCAGGCGGATCGTCTTGGCATCATACATGTCCCAATACTTCTTGGGAGCATTGAAAGGCAGATGAGGCTTCAAGATGCCGGCAGCGAGGAAGAAAGGCTGTCCGCTTTTCTTCAGACGACGCAGGTCTCCAATGGTTTTGTCGGCAGTCTGCCCGTCACTATAAGCATTGTCCGGCACATCTATACACTCAAAAGCTTCCGGACCGCCACGTCGCTTCTCCACAGCCAAGTTCTCTTCACCCAGATAGTCGCGCCAAGTGGCAGACTTCAGCTTCGGCTTCCAGACTTTATCCCACGAACGCTCTCTGGCATCGTTCTTGCCATGTATCACTTTACTATTAGAGATAGTGATATAACCGTTCTCACGAAAATATTGCGGTAGTGTCACTGTTCCGGGAGCCTCGCGATCTATCTCTGCATTTACATCCCAGTAACGGGTATTCCCCGGACGTAACCCCGAAAACAGAGAAGCACGCGACGCACCCGATACAGGTACATTGCAGTATGCATTCTCAAACATCACACCTTGCGCGGCAAGCCGGTCGATATTCGGAGTTTTCATATACTTCACACCGTAGCAATTCAACTCTGTACGAAGGTCATCTACAATCAGAAACAATACATTCTTTTTAGACTGCTCTTTCACTTCCTGCGCCCGGACTCCCGTTCCGAAAACGGAGTCCAGTAGCAAAGAAGATACCATTAACCCTAACCTATAAAAATCCATAATCAGTTTTTAGTTACTTACTTAATATCCGGGATTCTGTTCATCCTGTCCCATATTTTCATTTCGATTGATTTCGTCTGCCGGAATAGGCATCAACAGATTCTTGGTGACGTTTTCATTGCTGGTGTCATAAACATAAATCACCGGCACGTTCTTATTGCCATACAATTCTTCAATGCGGGCATTATGCTCTTCCATAATCTTCTTTAAATAGCCAGCGCCTCTGCGGCGAACCGTATACCACTCGTCACATTCCCCGGTCAACTCTTTCAAACGTTCACGAAAAATAAATTCACGCAAGGAAGCTTTGTCTGTTTCTACAGGATCACTCGGATAAATTTCGTCTGCAGCGACACTGCCGTCACCATTGCTATCGCGTGCACGATCCAGAACTAATTTCAGATAAGGCATAGCATCCTCCCCTATTTCATTCGCAGCCTCAGCCAAGACAAGCAGTAAATCGGCATAGCGATAATAAACAAAATTTGCATTGGTAGCTATCACCAAAGTAGGATCGGCATATTTCTTCCAGGCAGGATATTCCGAATCTTTGTTGATATAGTCTTGTCCTTTGCCTTTTTTAAGAAGAGGATATAACGCCACTCTATCCGGTTTGCCTTCTCTGGGGAAACGTGTCTTATATTCTGTATGAACGAAGCTGAACTCACGACGCGGGTCTCCTTCCTCAAACTGGTCAAAAGCCCGCTGCGTGGGACGGGTCTTACCCCAGCTCTTACCTTTAGCAGGCAGATTGCTCATCAAGCTATGCCCTGAAGGGAAAGTTGTTTCCGTCATACGCCCGTCATTGACAGAACCCGAAAACTGAATTTCAATGATAGATTCCTTATTATTCTTATTGGTGCTGCCATACATCTTGTCGAGCGTAACCAGTTCGTATCCGCCATGCTTATAAACATCCAATGCCGCATCATAGGCTTTTTGCCAGTACTCCGATTCTTCCTCATTGCCTGCCAATGTCAGATAAACTTTGGCCAATAATGCCTGAGCAGCATATTTATGCGGACGTCCCACCACTTTGTCCGCAGGCAGCGGAAGCTTGCTATAAGCATCCGTCAAATCGGAAATAATTTGTTTGTATACGTCAGCCACTTCCGCACGTGGTGTCTGCGCATCGCCATACGATGTCGGAGGCATTATTACCAATGATACCCTTCCAAACAAACGTACCAGATTGAAATAGGTCATGCCCCGCATCAGGTAAGCTTCTCCCGCAATTCTGTTCTTTTCCGCTTCGGAGGAGATAGCGCTTGTCTTCATACCTTCAATAATATCATTCACCACACGAATAGTCTTGTACATTCCGATATACATTTTAGTCATATTCGTATTTGTAGGCTCTATATTCATTGCGGTCAATCCCTTATCATTATCTTTAACGCTTACCCCCATTCCTGAAGTTACATTGACTACATGGAAATAGTTGAATCCGAAATAGTCATACTCCGCTAATGTTGAGTACGCACCTGACAAAACAGCATTTGCCGACCCCACCGTATTGTATATACCTTCTTTTTCAAAAGCTGTTTGAGGTGTCTCTACCAAGAAGTCGTCACAGGCAACCAGCCCGACAGCAAGACTGATTCCTATTATATATTTAAGTGTTCTCATTTGTTTCATTTTATTAGATTAGAAATTAGCAACCACACCAAATGTAAAATTACGTGCGGAAGGATAAGAGGTTAAGTCTATACCCATCCGGTCCACATCGTTGGCAAATGTGTTTACGTCCGGATCATATCCGCTATAAGAGGTAATGGTAAAAACATTAGAAGCTGTAAAGTTGAAAGTCAGGTTCTTGATGACGTTCGATTTCTTTAAGTTCAGCAGATAACTCAGAGACACCTGCGAAAGTTTCAGGTAGGAGCCGTCCTCTATATAACGGTCAGTCAACATGGATTTTGTTTCATAGCCCAGCCTCGGATAGGTATTGCTTTTGTTCTCCGGAGTCCAAGCCTGATAAAAGGCATCCTTGCGCACATTCTTATTAGCATTGTCCACCAATGTCTCGTCAATTAGATTGGCATTTATAATCTCGTTGCCCACTACACCATTGAAAGCAAGATCCAACGTCCATTGTTTATAACTCAAAGTTGTGTTTAATCCAAAGGTAAAGTCGGGATTCGGGTTACCCAAAATCACGCGATCATTATCATTTATCACGCGGTCTCCATTCTGATCTATATAACGGATATCACCCGGCAACATATCGGTTTTGGAATTTGCCAGTTTCAAAGGTTTCTTCTGGTTCTCCACGCTGTAATATTCTTCTTCTTGCATGATGCCGGCGGTCTGATAACCAACGAAAAGGCCGATAGAATGTCCTACGAGGAAGGCATTGGCCGGAAATTTATTGTCATTGCCGTTTCCTACATTCTCTCCCCAATATCCGCTTACGCTTTTAATCATACCGAAATCGCTGGGAGCTATACCCAATTCCTTAATAGTGTTCTTAGCAAATGAGATATTGCCGCCGATAGTCCAGTTCCAGTGTTTCTTGGCTACCGGTGTACCCTCGATAGTCAATTCAATTCCTTTATTCTCAATTTTACCGTTGTTTATCCACATTGTGGTATATCCGCTGGCATAAGGCAAAGCTATCTGCTGTAACAAGTCTTTTGTGGTCTTGAGGTAAGCATCTGCAGTAATGGTTAACCGCTGGTCGAAGAAGCCGAGATCTATGCCCACGTTGTACTGTTCGGAAGTCTCCCATTTTAAATCAGGATTGGGAATACGTTCCGGAATGATACCCGGCTCAAGCATACCTTCGGCCGTAGCATAATTGTTTCCGCCGACATATCCACCCAACGTCTGGTACGGAGAGATTGCCTGGTTGCCTACTTGTCCCCACCCTGCACGTAGCTTCAAATTGGAAATCTTGTCGAACTGCCGCATCCACTTCTCCTGATTGATGCGCCATGCCAAAGCAAAGGACGGAAAATAAGAGAAACGATTGGATTTATCGAACTTGCTCGAACCGTCGGCACGAAATGTGGCGGTCAGCACATAACGATTATCATAGTTGTACACGCCACGTGCCAACACAGAGAATAATTGCTCACCTGTTTTCTCCAGTTGATAAGGATATAGTTTTGCCGCATTTGAAATACCGTCGGCACGCAGTTCAGGAGAAAAGAAGTTCTCACCTACCACACCGGTACGCTTCACGTCTTTATTGTCGTAAACCACGCCTACTGTTCCATTTATAGTGTGTTTCTTCTTGAATGTATGATTGAACAATGCCAAAGCCTCCGTATTGTACGAACGGCTTGTCAGTCCGGCAACGCCCGCCTTGCCATTAGCTTCTGCGCCTGTATGCGTCAATAATCCATACCACATGGCACGTTCTTTATTCTTATATACCATGCCTCCTTTCACACGAAACGTCAGCCACTTCAGCGCCTTTATATCCAGGCTCAAATTGGTATTGAACACATTTTCTTCGCTATCATCATCATAATCGGTAAACCAGGCATCGGGTGTAGTCAAGTTCTCATCGTACAAATCGCTCTCATTTTCTTCAGCTACGGCAGAACGATAGGGTTTGTACGAAATCATGTGACGGACGATACTGGTACGCGTATTTGCCAGCTTATCAGTGCCTGAAGTCATAGATGTCTTGATGGTACTGAAGAATGAATTACTTCTCAAAGTGATGCGGTTACCGATTTCCTGATCCAGATTAAAGCGGATGTCATACTTATTGACGTTGGTCTTGCGTATCACGCCTTCCTGATCCGCATATCCAACAGCCAAATAATAACCTGTTTTTTGGCTTTTCCCACTTACACTGGCACGATAGTTCTGTGATACGGCAAGACGAGTAGATTCCTTTTGCCAGTTGACAGGAGTACGTCCTTCCATAGTCATAGGAGTATCTCCATCCTCTTTGAAAGCATTATTGAAAGCTATATATTCTTCGGCATTCAACATCGGTATTTCACGCGCCAGTTTGGACATGGTGACATTGGCGCTTACCATAACGCTCGGTTTTCCGGTAGTCCCTTTCTTAGTAGTAATCAGCACTACGCCATTGGCACCCTGCGAACCATAGATCGCTGTGGCCGAAGCATCTTTCAGAATTTCTATACTCTCAATATCCTGCGGACTGATAGCTGCCAGCGGATTCTGCTCCTGCATACGGGAATTGCCGCCGGAAGTACCGGAAGCCATCGGATCCATAGTATCCCCCAAATCACTGATAATATTTCCGTCCACAACATAGAGTGGAGAGTTATTACCACGCAAGGAACTTGTGCCACGAATACGCACGCTGACCGATCCGCCGGGAGCTGCACTACCGGTAGATACCATAACACCGGCTGCTTTCCCCTGCAACATCTTATCAAATGAAGTGGCACGTGCAGCTTCCGCCTCATTGGTTTTGACGGAAGTCACAGAACCGGTAAGATCGCTCTTGCGCATGGAACCGTAGCCCACTACCACAACTTCGTCCAAAGCGGTCACCTCAGGTTCCATCTCCACAGTAAGAATAGTACGTCCCCGCAAAGGAATATGTTTGGTTTTATATCCTATATAAGACACAATCAAGACGCCTTCTTTCACATCGGGCACTTGCATGACGAATTTCCCGTCCATATCCGTAATAGTACCTACACCGGCAGCGCCTTTCAGCTGTACGGTGGCACCGATAACAGTCTCTTTATTCTCATCGAGCACTGTGCCTTCCACCTTGACGGCATGGGCAGCCATACTTGTCAGTAAAAAGAATGACAACAATAATAACAGTTGGTTTTTCATATATAAATAATTTAAGAATTATACTCTTTTACTTCTTTTCAATATATCTAATCAACACTTCTTTTATACGATTGTAAGCCGGACGGGGGGTGCCGTCATTACGCCAGATACAACCGTTCCAAGCAGAATTGGCAGTGTCTTCATCACGTACGTTCCAGAAATTGACGCCTACCTTGCCTTGTTTATAATGTTTCAGTACCGTTTCTATCACCGTAGCAAAGGTTTCCGCCTGTTGTGCTTCAGAGGTGGTTTCCAGGTCTTTTATCCATACATTCATCTCAGTAATGTGAAACTCCAGGTTGTTGGCATGACACCAAGTGATGAAATCGTCCAAACGTTTCACATTACCCTCTGTCTTTTCCCAGCCGGTATCGATGTGTGCTTGCCAACCTATACCGTCTACCCGGCGACCTTTACCGCGCAGGTATTTCACCAGTTTTTTCATCTGTTCCCACACTACTTCTTCAAAGTTCCCATGCTGATTGATGATTTGCTTCACTCCAGGAGCATATTTATTACTAAGTGCAAAAGCCATATCTATATACAGAGGCGTACGGATGTCGCTTGTCTCATCATATCCGATGATTGTCCATGGATTTTCCCATTTGTCCGTTCCCTGACGTGCAGCAAACCATTCTCCTCTCTTCTGTGGACCAAATACGGGATCATTTACATTCTCTTTCGCAATGGTCTCATTCACCACATCCATCCAACGGACATTAGGTTGGTTGCCGTAACGCACACAAAGCTGAGTCATATACTCTTCGAGCATCTTTACCAGTTCTTTACTTGTACGTTTATCCTCTTTCACCCATTTAGAACATTGCGGACTGATAGGACCATGTATACGAAGCAACTGCCCTTTTTCTTTAGCATGCAGTAAATAAGCATCGGGGTTGTTCCAACGCCATGAAGTAAAAGTCGGGTGAATATAACTCTGCTTGAAATCATTGGAAGGGGTGATGTAGTTGAATTCTCGATCGGCTATCTCGGTAGATAATTGTCCTAATGACTTTGCATGATTCGCTATGCCCAGATAGAACTTATCAGAATAATATTTCTCTATAATTTCGCGAAAGGTTAGTTCCATCAAATTTTCGTCTTTGTTCACCAAAGGCTTAACCGGACCCACCTCAGAAATTCCTGCCGAGCAATCCACCTGTGGAAACAAGAGCGTAAACATAAGAATGAATACATAATGTAACAAAGTGTTCTTCATAACAATCATTTAAATACTAAATTTATTGGCATATAAAAGTATCTTTTCGATACTGCAAATATAATGGAATGGTCCTTTGAGATACTCCTCCTTTTTGCTCTATAAGGTTTGAAATCTGTTTTTTTGGAACAAATCAATCAAAAATCAATCATTAACGGCTCTGTTTATATTTCTGCGAAATTGTTTGATACACATTTAAGAACCTATTTTGATACATACCATATCAGATTTTCATCCTACGAAAAAAAAACATCCTCCTACCTAATTCGAAAAATCGGCCTTTTAATGATATTGAAGCAAAAGCAACTTATCAGAACTCTCCCCGGAACCGGATAAATAAGAAAACCGGTTCAATGATTAAAAATCAATAGAACCGGCTAAATCCATAAATCAGTCAAGTCTTTTTATGGCTGCACCTTATTGTTCCCAACTAAGTTTTGGATAAACAATTGCTCCTCCTTCACCATACGCGCCTATACTTCCCCAAGCTGCGTCAACAGGCCATGTGGGCCAAGCATCTGATGCAAATTTTATTGCTCCGGTGGTAGTTCTCTTAGCCGCCTTATCAAAATAAGTATCTGTAACAACAGCACTCCCTGAAGCCAAGATAGCATCTGCAACAGCTGCATCACTAGTACTTTTCGTCAACGTAACGCTTGCACTTACGTAGCAACGAGTAATAGTAAACGAAGCACCTTCAGCAACTTTACCGCAAATACCGCCGACTTTATCCGGAGAAGTTGCCCCTGTATTGGTTACCTTCGCTGCATTGTATGAGTCTTCAATAAGAACAGTACCGGCAACTATTTCTCCGATAAAGCCACCGACATTGCTTCCTGTTGCCGATTTAGTTTTCACAACCGTTGAGTTTGCTCCCATTTTACAAGCCTTCACAGTTAGAGTTCCACTTTCCACTTTACCACAAAGGCCCCCAACCACTTCACCGCCTGCAAGATTCAGGCCGTCGCACAGTACATTGGTAATATTTACAGAGCCACGTGAAATTCCACAAAGGCCTCCCGCTACGCCACTTTTGCTAAAATTCTTCACATCCTGTATTCTAATGTCTGTAAGCGTTGCTCCTTCTACAACCCCGAACAAACCCGTCGCAGCCATATTGTCATGAGTTACAATCAACCCGCCAATCGTTTTTTCATTTCCATCGTACGTTCCTTTGAAAGGGTGTTCGGCAGTACCGATACATATTTTATCAGTATCTGTATTCAATGCAATTTCTCCTGTTTGTATATAATAAGCATTACCATAACTTAGTCCTGTTTCACTTCCCGGTACAACCTCTCCCGCATTCACCAATTCCATCAATTTCTTTAAATTATCTACTGAAGTAAGCTGAAAAGGCTCACCTTGCGTTCCTCTGCCGGCGAAAGCAGGAACGTCAGGTTTCACATCTTCATCGGTATCTACCGTAACATCAGCATCAGCCCATGTATCTGTTATTTCAGTTTCCACTTTTACGCTCGGACCATCAGGAAGCGGTGCTACCAACATATAAGAACCGCTTACAATGGTACGCTTATTTTGATGAACAGGCAAATTGGGAATGCCATCTTTTGTAAACGTTGCACCTTGACTATCTTCCCCTGTTAAAGAAAGTCCGCTTATTGAGTATCCTCCATCACCGGTTGTCGCAAAAATATAATCATAAAAAATTGTATAATCCTGACTATCTGCATTACCTGCCAAATTTTGATCATTGGCAGTTACTGCATGAACATCGGCACTACGGGTAGAACCTGTTGCCACATTGAAAGATTTAGGAACATTGTACGATACGGTAAAAGATGCACTTTGCGTATAAGCAACCTGTTGCTTTTCTTTCAATACCAACTTACCGACAGCACGTTTCAGTTTTTGGGTTTCAAGTATGGCTTGTTGAGCAGTTTTCTCAAAATCATAGCTGCCATAGAAAGCATCGCGAGAATCATCATTCAACTGATAAGCCTCAGGAATGATCATCACATTCTCCAAGTCTTGAGTATTATAATATTTATCGGTATATGTGTCAGCTTTTGTAGCCTGAGTTGCTACATAATCAGCCCAGAACAGTAAACGGTATTTTCCTTGTTCCTGTAATTCAAATTCAAAAGAAGCCGTATTGTCTCCATTTGCCAACTGCTCCATGCGGTGCTTTATGGTTTCATAACTTTGTTGGGTTTCATTGTAACTCCTCACTTCCATGATATAGCGAAGCTCTACTCCAGAACCTGCACGAGTAATAGGAGTCAGTGCCACTTCGGGTACATTAAAAGAAACAAGCACTTTTTTGCCTTCCTCCAATGCCTTCAATTCATCTTCTTGTTGTGTACATGCTGCGAACAGGCAGAGTAATGTACAAAAAAACATCGTAATCTTATTCATTCTATTATCTATTTAAGTTTAACAAATCTTTTAATCAATATCTACATTAATATCCTCATCGAACTCTACATCGACTTCTATACCTGAAGACTGCTCAGAGGTAAGAAAATTATTTTTCAGTGTGGTAAGGTACCCTTTCCTGTAAGGAACTTGCATATTCTTCACTTGATTGAGTAAATTACCTCCCTCATCTTTAATATCCAAAGTAACAATGGCATTAGTTCCCTCCTCGCCTACAAAAATAAAGTCAGTGGCAATTTGCAATCCTTCTTCCAACCTTTCCGCCATAGAGAGAGGAACCACAAAAGAAGTACCCATTTGAGAACGCATGGGCAATCCGGTAAGCGCATTGAATCCCATAGGAACATAAAAACTGTAAGTAAAAGTAACAGTAGCCTTTTCCGCTACTTTCTTCCCATGCTTCTCCACAAAATGCTCATAGTCCGTAGCAATGATCCGAATAGGTGAAGCAGCACGTTCTAAATCAATGCTTACTTGGATTTTTTTATTCCATTCATTGCAGTATTCAGATAGGTTAAGTAACGCTGTGCCATAAAGAGCATCGCGATAAGCACAATTTCCCTGGTAAGGCTCCAAGCTATAAATATCGGTCAAGGCAGTTGTATTATAAAAATAATCTTCACCCGTACCCACTTTTATATAATCTGTCCATACTACCATTGTATAGTCCAGCGGTTGCACATTCAGGTTTATAGGCAGACGAAAGGCTTCTTCCTTTGTTCTCACTTCGTCTATAATAATCACTTTACGTTCGGCAGGCCTTAATAAATCGTCTTTACGGTAAAGGTCGACAATGAAACGACGATAAAAATCAGATCCCGCACGCGACTGCGTAACGAAAGGATCTATAGTAAAATCAAGCGATACGTTCACTTCTACATTTACTTTGGTCGGATCAACCATGCCCCCGGGAGCCAAAGGATCCGGAGATTCATGGAAACAACCTGTAAGCAGACAGAGCATGACCAAACAATTCAACCTGTTGAGTATGTTTTTTTTCATTGCTATATTTTTTTAGAAACGATAAATAAGAGAAAGTCCCAAACGGGTGATTCCCCAAATAGATTTATTTTCCGAACCGATGAGCAATCCATTCTTCACATTGAAGAACTTTTCATAAGAAGCCCGCATATATCCTGCCCCTAAGGTGAATTCGGCTCCCCAATGTTCTGAAAGAGGTAGCTTATAGCCATAGCTTAGACCGGCTCCAAGCAATGCTTCCATATTTTGATAGCGATACTTATTCCATCGCATATTATACCACGAAGCCATTATATGGATTCCAGAAAAATGTCCCTTACCCACTTGCCCAAACCAATACCTGACCTCAGGCTGAATGGTAAATTGTTGCAAGGCATGTTTTTCACTGACCTCCCATGGACTGTAATAAATAGGAAGTTCAACAGACAGATGACTATTAACTTGCAGTTCTGCAGCTATATTCACGGCTCCCAACGCCCACCCCGCAAGATTCGTTTTCAAAGCTATGTATCGTTCTCTAACCGGACACTTTCCTGCAGAGCTTTTTTTATCAACACTTTTCTGAAATCGACTCTCCTTTGTTTTCACAGTAGTGTCTAAAACGGCAACTACCACTTCATTATCCTCTTGTTTTGTTTCAGGAACAGGATGCAAAACAGGATGTTTTTCTACAGCAGAAGTTTTCACCCGGACAGCCGGCTTTGGGGAAGAGCTTCTTTTTAAAGAGAAGCTTGTTTTGTCTGTATGTTGCATCCTACCGGAAGTGTCTTCTACAAACAACGATACACTGTCGTTTTCAACAGTCTGCACCGTTTTTGTCATAACTTCTGTTTTATTTTCGGTCACAACTTTCTTTCCACTTTTATTATCGCACGCACTCAGAGCCAGGACCAACGCGACAAGTAATAAACAAGGTAAGCGTAAAACGCTACATGTATTTCTCATTTCCATTCATAATATTAAATTCATAGCAAATATGGGCTTTTTATTTACCACGCAGGTTTCTTTACTGTTTTTTCAAGTTTTATTTTCGTTCTATCACTCTCTATTCCAATGTAAATACGGATAATGAGAAAGGCCGGGCTGTATGCCTGCTCACATCTGTTGTTTCCTCCTTCTCTATGCCCTTGCCCATACTCACATTATTTTCATAAGGAATATCACTCCAATATTGAGTTACTTTCACATTATCACCGGATGAGAAAATTCCACTAAAATCTATCTCTGTTTTAGAAGTGGAAGCAGAATTGAGCAACAATACAACTTTCTTGCCGGTCTCATTTGTAAACTGCCAACCATACAATTTAGCGGCAGCATCAGCATTAGCAACATCACTGGCCGATACTGATATTTGAGTTGCAATAGTAGCTCCCTTTATTGCACGCAACAATTCACCATAAACAACACCTACTGAACTCAGCTTCGTCAGTTCGGTGGTAAGCACTCCTGGTTTAAGTGTGATGTGTTGCAACTGAATGGTCTCTACTTTGTCCGCCCAATTAATCCATGACATTGACATAGCAAGATACTCCAACCCCGTCACCCAACGACCGCATAAGGCATTCCCAGCCTCTTCCAACCCATATTCGGTAATCCATAGTTTTTTCCCTTCAGGAACTCTTTCATAATCTGTCTGAACACTTTTCACGTACTTAAAGCCTTCAGCTATCATATTCTCGGCAGTAACAGCATCACTGATAACAGCTTGACTACCGACTTCTTTTTTTATATAATGATGCTGAACAATACCATCTACATTTTTACTAAACTCCGCACTGGTTTCTAAAGCGTTAAGGATAGCACTGTTCCAGACATCTCGCGATGAACTCTGTTTCTCTCCACCTTTACTGGTACAAAGAATTACTTTCATTTCAGGATACACCTCCTTTATCTTGGCAGCAATAACGGGGACATGTTTTAAATATTGTTCAGGATTAGCTGTATAAATGCCATAATGTTCAGCCTTATTGAAATAAAGTTCATTACCCAATTCTACGGCAACCGGAAGGTTGCCTTTATCTTTAAATTCTTTTAATGCGGCCAGCGCATCTGCAATTTTCGCTTGCAAAACCTCATCACTGCGAAGTTTAGTGTCATCAGTTTCCTGACTAAATCCTGTTGCAGGAGTAGGATGTACCATGTTCATCACATATACAATCTTCGTATCTTTTGTATTCTCCCCCTTTTTTAATCCGGACACCAAATCTCCTATCAGATATGAGTTTTTAATTTCTTTCCCCATAACTCCTCCTTTACTCCAGTCCCAGGAATTGGCAAGCGTTCCTCCCGGATAGCGCACAATACTTGGCGACATCCAATTTACCATATCAGTAAAAGACTTTACAGTCCATCGGGGTCCCTCACTGGAGCGCCCATTAAACCCACCAAATAGTTTGGAAAGAGTCTTTTTATTATTACTCAAAGAAACTGTAAAATTAGTAAATGCAGGATTTTCATTTTCTGATGATATGAGCATATTGGTTCCTTTTACAACAGTAGGTGTATTCTGCTTTATTGTAATAGCCTTAGTTGCAACGGTATTATTCGTATATTCAACATTATTCGCATTTTTTCCTTTCAAAGAAATACTTCCAAGGGTATAACCTGCCTTAGAAGCAAAAAGATAATCATAGCACAAAGTATATCCTCGCTTTTCATCATAATCTCCCACCAATGGCAAATCCGTATAAGAAACGTTATACACATCTGCTCCTGTCTGCTTCCCTTTTTCTACACTGAATACGGAAGGAACAGTATAAGTAACAGATAATGATTTGCTTGCCTTGAAAGCTTGTTCGCTCCTTTCTGTCAATATTAACTTTGCCATGGCGCGTTCCAATATCTGTTTATCCATCAGTAATCCTTTACCGGTTTCTTTCACAAAATCACAAGATGCATAAAAAGCATCACGGAACTCTGTATTTATTTCATAAGCAGCACTATTAATTGTTACAGCTTTTAAACCTTGATAAAGGGTAGCACTTTCTTTTGTATTGTAATACTTGTCTGCATAGTATCCATCTACATCAGCAACGGCACCGGCATCAATATAGTCTGCCCAAAGCAACAAACGATATTTTCCAGGCTCTACTTCAAAAGTAAAAGTTGCACCGTAGGTATTCTCTGTCTTTAATTCACGACGCACCACCATTTTAGTAGTATTATCAGCATCAAGCTGCCATGCTTCCATCACAAAACGTAAAGCCACTCTACCTCCGGCACGTGTAGAAATAGGATCCAGCAAAACATCGGTTATTTTTGGCATGATTTTAACTTCATCTGTATTCACAGCCGCTTCAAACTCTTCTTCTTGCTGAGTGGTACAGGCACTGAAAAAAGACAATGCCAGCATACACCACATAATTACTTTGTTTCTATTCATCATCATTGATTTATTATGTAATATTTTTAGTATTATCCGCCCCAACAGGAGAGTTCGGAGTTTCCGAACAAGAAAACAGAAAAGATATGGAAAAAAATCCGGTAGTCAGCAAAAGCCACTTCCGCCAAGGAGAAAACAGGTTCGTCATAGCTGATAGTTCTAAGGTTTGATACAATAAAAAAGCTGTGGCAAATGTACTTACTTTGCCACAGCTCAGGGTTTCATTATTATTTAAAGGAGTTTGATTTCTAATCAAATCATACAGATTCTTTATCTTGCCATTTTCTTACCCACTTTCTTCTTTTTATTCTTCGGTTTCATTTTCTCTCCACCTTTTTTATTTCCTTTAATAGAAACAACTTCCAGCTTATCCATAGGTATGAAAGCTCTCAATTTCGCCGCACTAGCTTCATTTCCACTAAATATATTTTGCAATTCTCCATTGTCAGCATGCAGGTTGATTAGCATCTCACCACCCCCCATGCCGTCAAACAAGGTGTACTTCACCTTATCATCAATTACAGTAAGAAAGCCCTGCCCCTCTACATAAAGTTTACTACGCAATACACCTTTTCCCTGCCCTTTGACACGCTGTGCCAAAGATATTCCATCAGTGTGAGGTGCTTCAATATCTGCCAGTTCACAAATAGTAGGGAGCAGATCCACTCCGTTGCACACTAAAGAGTTGTCACGAGTGCCGGCCTTGATTCCAGGACCACAGAAAACAAAAGGCACACGCTGACATTCCTCATAAGGAACACCTTTCGTCACCATCTGATGCGCTCCTTGCATTTCTCCATGATCAGACGTGAAAATAATAACCGTATTTTTCTTCAGTTCCGGATTTCGGTCGAGTGCATCAACAATATGACCTATATGACTGTCTACCAACGAAACCAGCTGTCCGTATGTCCAACGATACTTACGCCAATAATATTCGGGAAAGTCTTTAGAAGGAGATTTTTTTTCGGCAGGATAAGCAGTGGTCTTAGCAAAGTTGAAAGGTAAGGCAGGAGCATACTTCTTATAAAAATCGACCGAATCGATAGCTGCGGCACGAGCGCGCATTTGACGTACACATTCAGTGATGACCTGTTTACGTCCTCCCTTATCCTCTACTATCGGTGAAAGTCCGGTGGAGCTCTCAAGACAAATATCATGTGGGTTCAGAAAAGAAGCCACGAGCAAGAACGGTCTGTCGAGTGCACCTTTTTTCAAAGCAACTGCTTTTTCATCCAAAATGCGTGCAGCTTCTACTCCCAGGGCGTCCCGTTCATCCTTAGTATAATAGTTTTCAAAACCATATCCCACAGGAGCAGAAAAATGTCCTTTACCTGCCTTTCCGGAAAAAGGCAAATGTACCTTCCCCCCATAATAAGTATCGTAACCGTTACGAGCAAAAACGCCCCCCATACCATTGACAGCAAGCATTGGACGCACTTTCACTTCCTCAGCAGCGGTACAGCGATTATCACGTATATTATATTGCCCGCCATACATACCTGTAAAAAGCGAAAAACGGGAAGGAACGGAAACCGGATTAGCACAATAAGTACGCGTAAAGGAAATACCACTCTTAACCAATCTATCTATATTGGGAGTCGAGAAGTAAGAACCTCTATACATATCAGAGTGGGCACCGATAGTGTTGTACGATTGTTGGTCAGTCACAATCAATATAATATTAGGTCTTGCTTGCTGTGCAGCAACCTGCATGACGGGAAACGCCATGACCCCCAGGGAAAGTTTCTGTAAAATATTCATATACCGTATGTTTTCAAATATCATTATTTTTTAGCAGCCTTACGAACAACTTTCTTCTCCGCCTTTCGAATAGCTTTTTTGGCAGCCTTAGGATCTGAAGCCTTGTCGCCCGGATTCAGTTTGCCATCATTATGGTTCATTGTCTTGGAATCTGCCATTTTTACACCGGCAGAAGTACGCCATGCATTTATTTTTGCCATCATCTCTTTGACTATTTCGGGTTTCTTAGCCGCCAGATTGTGAGTTTCACCCGGATCGGTCTGTAAATCATATAACTCTATGCGGTTCTGACGATAGAAGTCAATAAGTTTGTACCGCCCGCTACGAACGGCAGACGAGACATAATCACCCGTAGAAGTAGGCCGCTGCGACGCCTTGTGCCAAAAAAGATCACGCTCTTGCAATGATTTTTGCTCTTTTCCTGTCAGTAAAGGTTTCAAGCTGACTCCGTCCAACTCGGCTTTCGGATCAACAGGAGCATCGCATAGATCTGCCAATGTAGGTAACAAATCGTAACTGACAACCGGCACATCCGATTTGACTTCTTTCTTCTGTCCGGGAAGATGAATAAGCAAAGGAACACGCAAACCACCTTCATAAAGGTGTCCCTTACCCGCTTTAAAAGGCAGGTTGGTAGTGGCAAGCTCGCGATTATTATTTCCTCGGTTGGAAAGCCCTCCATGATCGGAGATCAGTACAATAATCGTATTATCATACTGGCCTGTCTCCTTCAAGGTCTGTATCATGTGACCGATTCCCTCGTCTACCGATTCTATCATGGCGGCATAAACCGGATGATCTTGTTGTGTTTTCGCCACACCGGCTTCCTCTTTCTTCATAGGATCTTCACCCAGGCCCAGTTTCCGGACTTTGGCACGATAGCGTTCTGACACCTCTTTCTTGGCTTCAATAGGAGTATGCACAGCATAGAAACTACAAACAGCAAAAAACGGCTTGTTCGATGTAGAAACAGACTTTAGATAATCCACCGTTTTGCGGGACATATAATCAGTGAGATATTCACCGGGCTTCGCATCTTCCATTCCATAGATGAGTTTGTCAGGATTTGTAGCATTTGGCTTGTTGAAAGGTGCAAAGTAAGTTCCGGTAGATCCCGCCTTACCGGCTCCTATATTGATGTCAAACCCTTTATCCTGCGGCATTGTCTTTCCGTCACTCAAATGCCACTTTCCTATAATAAAAGTTTGGTAGCCAGCCGCTTTAAAAGGCATAGCGATACAGTAGCTTCCAGCATCAACCTTACGATCATCGCTTTTTGCTCCTGCCTGCGGACGGGCACAATGGCGCCCCGTAATTAACGAATAGCGTGAAGGTACACTGCGCGGATATGCAACATAACCTTGCGAAAAAACGGTAGATTGTTCCGCAAGCCTGTCAATATTGTGCGTTTCATAGAGTTTCGAACCGGAAAGTGAAAGGTCATGCGCTCCCCAGTCGTCTACTACCAGCATTAACACATTAGGTTGCTGTGCTACTTTCTGCGCACATAAGCTGCCAAAAGGGAGAACGGCTCCTGCCGCTACCAGCCCCATGGTTGTTTTTAACAAATCGTTCATAATCACCTATTTTAATATTTTTATTACTTTTCTATCACTTCTTTTTCACAATAACCGGATATGTAATAGCATACGGGAGTATTGTTACCGGGCTGACGGTAAGCTCCGCACTTAAAATAGTAACCGTCTTCATCATTACGTCCCACTTCTACCAAACGGTTACGAAGAAGATTTATAACCTTATGTTTGCCGTTATCTTCCCACTCCATTATTATGGAAAGCCTCCCCGGATACCTCACAGAGTCATGCTCCTTGTTATAGGATGTCCAATGTACATTTATCTTAAAGCCCACCCATACATCTTTCGGAAAATCCATCCATGGCAGTCGACTGGCAATAACAGAACTTTTAAAGCGAGTTGATACCGGAACCATTACCCTTGCCAGACCAACATCAGCATCACAAAGCTCTTTTGTGTCGGTCAGCCACTTGCGGTCAGAGTTTGCCTTCACATAAAAAAAGCCGTCAGCAAATCCGAAAGCAAGCACTGGGTGCCCACCATGATCGGCGGTCCACCCGTTAGGCTTTCCTTTTTCATAACCCATTCCTTTTCGAAAAACAATATTCTTCTCCGCATCGGCAAAGCCATGAACACCCGGCCGCAAATAGTTACCCTCAGTATCGGCAATAAGGGTACGCGTAGGCATTCCATGCCATTGGGCAAAAATGACATCCGCATCCGGTTCCATACTACCGGGCACAAGTATACGGAAAACATACTCCATATGCGCCCCCTGGCTGCAAGCGCCTTTACCGGAATAATGTACCGTTTTGCGCCGACGTGCCTGCTCAAATGAAGTCTCATTTTTGTAATCGGATGCTACGGCATAACAGTAAGATAGCTCTGCACGCGCCACCTTTTGTCCGGGAAACAGCCCTTCGATCGTATTGTCGCCACTACGCAGTTCAAAACGATAAGCCGGCTCTCCTAAGGGTAGCAAAGTAGTATCCCTTCCTATTGCATAATCATTTTTCAAGCCTACCGCTACCCATTGTCCGTCTATTATATATTGTGGATCTGCTTTCTCAGTCTGTATGTTGACACGTTTTTTTATAGGGATCCACGAAGCTGTCCTTCACATCCCATCGATTCTCACTTTCTTATACTCGCCCCAATATTCTTTCATCTGTTTCAAAGCAGCTGCATATTGAGGATCGCCAGCAACATTCACAGTTTCATTAGGATCCTTTTCATAGTCGTAAAGTTCTTCGCCCAATATTTTTTCAACATCCAGTTTACGATTACGCCAATCCACCCAAACGGTATAACGATAACGGCTGTCACGAAGCGAATACCCCATTTTCCCTACTCTTGGATACTGACTGGCGGCATAGGGTTTAATGACTTTCGCATTTTTTTCACCTTTCACAATCCGCGCAAGGCTCTCTCCGTCCAGGTTAGCAGGTTTAGGCATACCTGCCAAATCGCATACCGTAGGATATATAGATAAAAATTCAACGGGGGCCGTAACTCTTCTCTTTCCCCGGGCAGAGGGGTCAATAATCAGCATCGGAACATGGGTGGCATGTTCAAAGTTGGTATGCTTATTCCACAGGCCATGATCACCCAAGTGCCATCCATGATCACCCCAAAGCACGATAATCGTATTTTCCAGTTCTCCGCTATCTTTCAAGGCATCCAACACCTTTCCTACTTGTGCATCCATATAAGAGATACAAGCATAATAGCCATGTATCAGTTCACGAGCTTTCTCATTAGGAATTTTAACATTGTCTATATCCGAAAAAGAAATCAGGGGAGGAATATCGCTATACGACTGCAACTCACCGCAATTGTGGTAAGCAAATGCCGGGCTATTAAGGGCCCGTTTCCGATAAGCCGCCAACGGCATATTTTCACGTTGATAGAGTTTCCAATACTTCTCGGGGGCACAAAATGGCAAATGCGGTTTCTTAAATCCTACTGCAAGAAAGAAAGGCTTATCAGACTTATATTTAGCGAGGAATTTCACCGCACCATCCGCTACCGCACCATCTGTATAGGCATTATCGGGAACGGGTGCACACTCCACCGTCGGTTTCACATATTCTTGAATGTATTTCTCAATCTGGTTCTTCTTTTGCAAACCTTGTTCCTCGGCTTTCTTGCGGTATTTATAGTAGAGCTGCCGCGTCTCTTTATCCTGATAATGAGACATGACGGGTTTTTCATATTTTTCATTCAAATATTCCTCATAATTCATAAAAGGCTGTGACCACGAAAGAGCATCTGCCTGCTTGTCCACCGAACGCGGATCATATATCTTCCCAATACCGGCCACTGTATATCCGCCTTCCTTGAAAAGCTGCGGCAATGTGACAACATCCGGATTCTGTGAACGAATCAATGTTTTCAAATCCCACACACGCGTACGGTCGGGGCACCAACCAGTAAGCAAGCTGGCACGTGTAGCTGCCGAAACCGCCTGCTGACAATATGCCGAGGTGAACACAACGCCACGTTCAGCTAACCGATCGATATTGGGCGTCTTTGCCAGCGAGTCGCCATAACAGCCCAGTAAAGGCTTCAAATCATCTACCGCAATCATCAACACATTTTTTCTTAATTGAGTTTGCTCACCATCCGCGTTTATTTCAGAGGCTGCCATTACCTTTTCCGAAGATGCGCCACCTGCTACCGCCGCCAAAGCCAACGAATACAAAGTAAAATTTTTCATAATCCGTATTTCATTTTATAAATTATTTCTATCCTGCATCTTACCCCCCGCAACAGTTTCATCGCGTACGGCATTTTCTTATTCAAGGTTTTTAACCAAGTCTTTCCGTTGGACAAAGATAGCGAAAGATGTGGTCTGAAAGGTTTCAAAATCGGCGGAAGAGGTTTGTTTTCTGATTTATCAGTTGAGGCACAGCGGTAGAAGTATTTCTTTTCATTATCTTTGCCTTCCGGGGAATTCCAACAAAAATCAGATTTGAAACCATGAAACAAACCATCATCCTGCTTCTGCTATGGCAGTTCTGCACCGTCCTATCCGTATATGCCTTGCCCTTCAAAGAACTGTCCACCACTGCCGGACTCAGCAACCGGAGAGTGCTGGCATCTATAAAAGACGGTGACGGCTATATTTGGTTCGCCACCCGTATGGGGATAGATCGCTACAATGGCGAGAGCTTTACAAACTATAAACTCGCCGACAGTCCGGACATCCCGGAGGAACATCCCAAAGGCATATTCATCAATGGGCAGAACGAAATTTATGCTTTCAGTGAACACAATATATATAAATATTCTTACGATAAAGACCGCTTCTCCAAGCAGAACACTTCGGGCATTCCACGAAGAGAGACCATTAACACCGTTACGGCTGATCCCTCAGGACACTTTTGGATAGGCACCAATGCGCATCTGTACCGGCTTATGAAAAGCGACTCCATTGTCCGCCCAGTGAAGCAGAATGTATCAGTGTACTGTATTCTTTTCCAAAACAACCAGTATGGCTGGTTTGGAAGTTCCAAAGGAGTTTTTCATCTGCTCGGGCAGGAGGACGAAAGCTATCTGCCCCAAAAAGACAAGAATTTGGCAGTACTCAATACCAAACGCATACAATCATTATATCACGATACACTCACCAACTATCTTTGGATAGGTACTTTTGATAACGGAATATACATATACGACAAGAACCAGCGCAAACTAAAAACCGTCGGCAACACTCCCGGCCGTTCACTACCCACACGAAGCATTACCTGTATAGGTACCGACCGCATATGGGCGGGAATAGACGGAAGCGGAATACGGGAATACAACCGTTTTAACGGAAAGTTTAAAACCGAATATTCCCAAAACGCAGCCGGATACAATCATATAAAAGTAAACAACATCTACCATATTCTTGACAACGGAAATTCCGTCTGGATTTGTACTTATACAAGTGGTGTATTCGTTCACAACAAAAGCCGTATGATAAATACTTTTTATACCCATGCCGAAAACAAACCGCAATCTCTCATCAATAACCACGTTAACTGTATATTGGAAGACAGACAAAACCGTTTATGGCTGGGAACCAATTCCGGCATCAGCCGCTACGACCGCAACACCAATATCTGGAAACATTTCCTACAGGACAGTTCAAACGGAAATGCCATTGTGCTATCATTGTTTCAAGACAGCGAAAACAATGTGTGGGCGGGCGGATACGCATGCGGTGTAGTCCGCATAGACACGAACGACCAGATTCATCCCTTGCAAACTTTGCCCAGCGGACCAGCCATGCCCAAATACGTCTATGCCATTTCCCAAGACAATGACGGAGACATATGGTTAGGCGGAATTATCAACAACCTCACCAGGTATAAACCTTCAAACCAATCCATCAAGCAATATCCCGTCAAAGACATCAACCAGATACGTCCTTATGGAAAAGACACCTTGTTGTTGGCAACATCCAAAGGTGTACTGTTTCTGAATAAAACCAACGAAAAGATCAGCCAACCCACTCCACCGGAAAAAAGCATTATCACCAAGGCCAACACATTAAGCATATGCGTATTGCCCAGCACCCCCACCCAATTGTGGTTCGGTACCGAAGGGCAGGGTGTGCTTTGTTATGACTTAAACGCCTGTAAATGGAAACAATATACACAAGCCAACGGTCTCTCTTCAAACAGCGTCTGTGGAATACAGCACGACACTCAGGGACGCCTATGGATAGGTACTGAGAACGGGCTGAATTGTCTGTTGCCCAAACACAACTGCATAGATGTATTCTATGAGCCTGACGGACTGCCCAGCAACACCTTCAACCTACGCTCTTACGCCCTACTCCACAATGGAAATATCGCGTGGGGAACGCCCGAAGGTGCTTTCGAACTGATACCCGATGAATTCAACCGTAAAACAGGAGAGAACTACAATTTGCGCTTCGAGGAGTTTGCCTTATTCAACAGGCCTGCACACCCTTCGGATGTAGAAACTCCGCTTCATACCACTATCGACCGCAGCAGCCATATCACCCTTGACCACAACCAACATTCCTTCTCTTTTCGCTTTCTGAACCTGGGTTACCTGAATGCTGCCAAAAATATGTATAGCTGGTATCTGGAAGGATTTGACAAGGAATGGAGCCTGCCCACCGACCATCATCATGCCGTATACACCAACATTCCTCCCGGCAAATATACTTTTCGCGTGAAAGTGTTCAACGGCAGTGACGACAAGAACTTTCAAGAAAGAGCCATCCACATGACTATCCGGTCTCCCTGGTGGAACACACGAATAGCATGGACAGCATACGTCATAGCCACCATCCTTATCATGTACTATCTTGTCAGGGCATATAAGGACAGGCTGGAAGCCAGAGACTCGGACCAGAAAATACGTTTCTTCATCAACATAGCACACGATATCCGCACCCCACTCACCCTCATCAAGGCTCCTTTGAATGAAATCGAAGAAGAGCCCCTGACAGAAAACGGACATTCGGCACTGACATTGGCACAACGTAACACAGAAAAGCTGCTGAACATGGTAACACAACTTCTCGACTTCCAGAAGATAGAAAGAGAAGCCATGAGCCTTCAAGTGGAAGAGACCGAAATAAACTCCTTTATCGGCAATGCCGTCAGCAATTTCGAACCACTCGCCCGCGAAAAGCAGATAAGCCTGCACCTACAGCTTACGCCCGAAGAAAGCAACAAAGTATATATAGACCGGCGTAAATTATCTATCATAATAGATAATCTTTTATCCAATTCCATAAAATACACTTGCCAGCATGGAAATGTGTGGATTAAAAGTTCGGTAGCTTCCGGCAGGCTGGCCATCGAAATTACCGATGACGGAATAGGAATCTCCCCACAGGCTCAAAAGAAACTGTTCAACCGCTTCTACCGGGCCGAAAATGCCACCAACTCCAAAGAGACGGGCAGCGGCATAGGACTGTTGCTGACCAAGAAGATGACATTACTTCATAAAGGAAGTATCAATTTCTCCAGTAATGTAGGAGCAGGTACTACTTTCCGTATAGAACTGCCAGTACAGAAAAACGATTACGCAGAAACGGAAATTATCAAAAAAGAGTTTGAACAGCATCCCAAACCCCATACCGAACAGACCGCGGAGGAAACCAACAAACTGAAACTGCTTGTGGTAGAAGACAATGAGGAACTACGTGGGTATCTGGCACATTGTCTCAACCGCGATTACCGTATCATAGAGAGCGCTGACGGTCAAGCTGCTTTAGATATCATTCACAAGGAAAACCCGGACTTCATAATCTCGGATGTAATGATGCCCGTTCTTTCAGGCATCGAGTTGTGCAGCCGACTGAAGTCCAATATCGAAACATGCCATATTCCGATCATCCTGCTCACCTCACTTGCCGAACGCGAAGATATTATAAAAGGACTCAATGCAGGAGCCGACGACTATATCACCAAACCGTTTGATCTCTCCGTCCTGAAAACCAAAATAGCAGCCATTATCAACAACCGCCGGCTTTATCGCAAAAAGTACATTGACAAGTCGGCTTTCAGTGATGAGACTTCAGTTATCAACGAACTGGACAGGAAATTCATGTCGAAATTGGTAGAATATATCGAAGAGAAAATGATGAACGAAAACTTTTCCATAGATACACTTGCCATGGAAATGGCGATGAGCCGTTCCGTATTCTTCAAAAAGATAAAATCGCTGACCGGACAGAATCCGCAAGAGTTTATCCGGGACATCAAGATGAAAAAAGCCGCAACTTTGCTGAACGAAAAGAAATACAGTATCGGAGAAATAGCCTACCTCACCGGCTATCCTAACGCCAAATATTTCAGCACAGCTTTTAAAAAATACTACGGAACTACCCCAAGTACATTCATTGCCGGAGACCAGCCTGCAGACCCCTTATAAAAACTGCAACAACCCGGACAACAACTTTTCTATAAGAAAAAAAGTGCAAAGTCAGGCATAGGTTATTACACATTTTTTACCACACCTGATTTTATTGTCCTTCACTTTCCCTACCCTCTTCAGAGCACCTTCTGAAAGGGGGTACAATGAGTCAGTGACTGAAAGGCATTGACTTCCTGACTGAATGCCTTTCAGTCACTGACTCATTCCCGTTCGTTCGGTGAGTGAAATAAAAACGGTTCAAGAAACCGATGGCATTACCTGCTTTTTGTTGGAATATTTCCAACAATCATCTCCAACGTCTCCCCTTCGGCAAACAGTCCTTCCTCCGCCTGTATCATCCGCTTTTTCAGACGGAACTTCTGCTGGGATACGGAAGAGGAAGATACGGCAGTGAAGGCGGCTATCTGTGCATTGCTGAATCCCAGCCGGATGAGGAGACAGAGCTGGTTGTCGGCAGGCGTAAGCTGGGGAAACCGCAAGGCCAAGCGGCGCGAAGCATCCTTGTACACTCTATCCGTAAGCTGTTGCAAATACTCCCATTGGGCGTTCGTGAGAAACTTGGGATGGCTGCGCAGCTGCTCCACCACTTCATCGCCATCTATCAAGGCGGCGGTGAGCGCCTGTACCTGACCGTCCAACTGCCGGGCACGCTCACTCTCCTTCATCATCAATTCCAACTCACGAGGCACAGAACGGTCTTCATACTCTTTAAGACGGGTACGGAGCTGTTCATTTTCTTCACACAGACGGCTGCCATGATCCATCAGATTTGTCAGCGAGCACTGCACTTCTTCACGCTCTTCATCAGTGAGCGACATTTCACCCAGACACTCCTCCAGTTCGGCACGCTCACGCTCGTTATTGTGCAGCCGCTGTTCGTTCTCGCTCAAATCTATGAGGTAACGGCGATGCTTGCGCTCATCCGAGAACCGGATGTCACGTATGGAGAACCACACGTTCAGCCCAAGCATGAAACAACCGAATGTTCCCCAGAAAAGGCGTTTCCATCCTGTTGCAGGCATCAGGCGGATGCGCTTCCCTTCGGAAAGCTCTTTCACCCGGGTGTATTTGTGATGCAGGTCGGACAGCAGACGAACGGCACAAGCACTGTCGGCACTGCCGGATTGCACCAAAGAATCGGCATGAATGAGAGATTGTTCGTAGTCGAGGATATTCCTATCGGCCGGAGCTGAACAAGATACGGTTACCAGCCCCCAAAGAGAAGTCAGTAAGAGAAAGATATATACGTGTTTCATCCCTAAAAAGGTAGTACTTTCTCCCTACAAAAGACACAGAGGCGCAAAGTTTTTTTTACACTTTGCGCCTCTGCAATAACATTAGGTATCTATTTCTTTAGAATTCGCTCGTAAAGTGGAACTTAATATTCTTGAAGTCCATTTGCGCCATCTGCAACACGTAGCCGCTATCTGCCAAGAACACGTCCCTGCCCTCGCGGTCTTTCGCCATATACTGGTATTTGCGCTTCTTGAAAGCCTCCAGTTCCGCAGGGTCGTCACTCTCAATCCAGCAGGCCTTGTACAGGCTCAGCGGTTCCCAACGGCATTTGGCGCTGTATTCATTCTCCAAACGGTACTGGATAACCTCAAACTGCAACTGACCTACCGTACCGATGATCTTGCGCCCGTTGAACTGGTTGACGAACAACTGCGCCACACCTTCATCCATAAGCTGGTCGATGCCTTTGGCAAGCTGCTTCTGCTTCATCGGATCGGCGTTTTCGATGTACTTGAACATCTCCGGCGAGAAGCTCGGGAGCCCCTTGAAATGGAGCATCTCACCCTCTGTCAGCGTATCGCCAATCTTAAACGTACCGTTATCCGGCAGACCGATGATGTCTCCCGCCCATGCCTCGTCAATGGTCGTTTTGCGCTGCGCCATGAACTGCGTGGGCGACGAGAAACGCATTGTCTTGCCATGGCGTACATGCAGATAAGGCGTATTGCGGGTAAACTTGCCGGAACATATCTTGCAGAATGCGATGCACGAACGGTGGTTCGGGTCGATATTGGCGGTAATCTTGAAGATAAAACCTGTGAACTTCGGTTCGCCCGGCTCCACCTCACGTTCTTCTGCCTTTACCGGACGGGGGCTGGGGGCTATTTCCACAAAACAGTCCAGCAACTCCTGCACACCGAAATTATTCAAGGCAGAACCGAAGAATACGGGAGCCAATTCACCTTTCAGATATTCCTCCACCTGAAAATCGGGATATACACCGTCTATCAGTTCCAGTTCGCCGCGCAGCTTGTCCGCCAACTGGGTCCCGATCTGATTGTCCAGCTCTTCCGTATTGATATCCACTTCGACCTTCTCCGTCACCACCTGCTTGGAAGGCTGGTAGAGATTCAGGTTGTGCTCGTAGATATTGTAGACGCCTTTGAAGCGCGCGCCACTCTCGATGGGCCATGTCAAAGGACGCACATGGATGGAAAGTTCCTCTTCCAGCTCATCCAGCAGGTCGAAAGGATCCTTCGCTTCGCGGTCCATTTTATTGATAAAGATAATCACCGGAGTATTGCGCATACGGCAGACTTCCATTAGCTTGCGTGTCTGGGTTTCCACACCTTTCGCACCGTCCACCACAATGATAACGCTGTCCACCGCAGTCAACGTACGATACGTATCTTCGGCAAAATCCTGGTGGCCCGGAGTATCGAGGATGTTGATTTTATAATCATGATAGTCAAATTCCATAACAGAAGTGGTTACGGATATACCACGCTGCTTTTCAATGTCCATCCAGTCGGACGTTGCCGTTTTCTTTATCTTGTTACTCTTTACTGCACCGGCCACCTGAATCTGACCGCCAAAAAGCAGCAGCTTTTCAGTCAGTGATGTCTTACCGGCATCCGGATGCGCGATAATCGCGAAAGTTCGTCTACGTTCTATCTCGTTGTTACTTGCCATATATATAAATAGGTATAATATTCAAAAAAAACATCAGTCTGCCTGCTGTGCCAGCTTATCGATGCAGACCTGCAGACTCTCCTCCCAATGAGGAATCTCAATGCCGAAAGTCTTTTTAATCTTCGTCTTATCCAATACGGAATATTGGGGACGCGGAGCCTTAGCCGGATATTCATCCGTATGCAGCGGACTGACTTTGCATGAGGTGATACCCGCCATGCGATGAATAGCCACCGTAAAATCATACCAGGAACAGACACCTTCGTCACTGAAATGATATACACCGGGAACAATGCCCTGATTGATGGCCGCAAAGATGGCGCGGGCCAAATCGTTGGCATAGGTCGGCGTGCCGATCTGGTCGAAAACAACCCCCAGTTTCTCACGCTCATTGCCCAAGCGGATCATTGTCTTTACAAAATTATTGCCGTAAATGGAATATAGCCATGCAGTGCGGATAATCATGGCACGATTGCATTTCTCCCCGACCGCTTGCTCGCCTGCCAGCTTTGTGGAACCATAGACGGAGTTGGGACAAGGAGCAATGTCTTCCGTATAAGGAATATGCCCGGTTCCATCGAAAACATAGTCCGTAGACACCTGTATCATGGCAGCGCCACAGGCTTCAGCCGCTGCAGCCAGATAGCCGGGAGCTATATGGTTCAGCTTGTCGCAGAGCTCCGGATTATCCTCCGCCTTGTCTACCGCCGTATAGGCTGCACAGTTCACAATGACATCCACCCGGTTGCCGGACACAAATGCGCGTATGGCCTGTTCGTCACATATATCCAGTTCCTGAACATCCGTAAAAAAGTAGGTGTGCTGCCCATTCTCAGCGGAAAGCGCCCGCATCTCATTACCAAGTTGTCCGTTGGCACCGGTTACTAATATATTCATCTCGATAATTACTATTTATTCCCTACGGTCATGGCACATCTTCCATCCTTAACACATAGGTACGTTGACATATTTCAATTTACTATTTATCACTCAAACATCCCGTCAATCATCCCCCAGCTTCAACTCGCCTTTCTTGTCCTTGTCGTAGTAGTTGGCAAGCAACGAAAGGAAACTGCTGATAGACTCCACCGCCTTAGCAGTGCCCTGACTGATCTCCTTCTTCTGCAGGCGCAGCAACAATACCCCGTAAAGCGCCTCGAAGCACGTCTCCAGCTCCGACTCTTCTTTCGGCCCGCTCTTCTGTCGCAACTCTACGATAAAAGGCAGCGCTTTGAAGTATGCTGCATTATAAAAGGGGTATTTCGTGGAAGCCAGCAGCTCGGCATGCAAATCCGTAAGGTTACGAATAACGTTGCGGTTAATCTGCAGATGTCCTTTCTCCACCACTCCTTCTGCACGCATCATATCGGCAAGGTTCCCGTACCACTCTTCCAGGGCGGCATGCTCTTCCGCCGGATAGCGGGAGATGATATTATTGCGGATAAAATCAATATCGCACTTGTTGGCACGAATCAAATCTTCCACTTGCCACATATATATAAGGTATTCGGCAATGTTCTTCTCTTTCAGTTGTTGCGAAATCTTCACGATAAGATGTATGATTTTAGATTTATGATTTATTATCCGTTTATCCGTCGGGAGAGTTAATTGCCTGCTAATACAACGACTCGCCCATCAGCGTAAACACCAGTCCAAATGCAGATACCAGCATGACAATGCCGCCAATAATGCGATTCAGCATCCAGATGCCGCGTAAGTTGAACTGCGTACGAACCTTGTTTACGAAGAAAGTTATGCCAAACCACCAGGTCAATGCCCCCAATGCGATAGCAAGATATCCCGTAACAGCCTCAAAAACCAATACGCCCTCACTTACAAAAGCAAAGCGTGCAAACAGACCCACGAAAAGAAAGATAATAAGCGGATTGGAAAGGGTGACAGCAAACGCTGTGATAAAATTATGGAAATAAGAACCTTTGCTGGTGGATACCGGGCGAATGGACTGCACCGGATTGCTGCGGAACGTATAAATACCGAATATCAGCAACAGGATACTTCCAAACAATTGCAGATAGAATATATTCTTGTTGACATAATCAAAGACAAAACTCATTCCGTAACCTGTCAGCAAAGCATAGGCTATATCACTCAACGAAGCTCCTATGCCTGTCACAAAACCATACCAACGCCCTTTATTCAAAGTGCGCTGAATGCACAGCACTCCTACCGGGCCCAACGGTGCAGATACTATAACACCGATAATGAACCCTTTCCACAATATGTCAAATATGGTCTCTATCTGAATCATGCCTGCAAATATCGGACTTTTTTATGAGACAAGCGAATAGAGTTAACGTTTTTTCGTCAGAAAAGGACTTTGGAAAGCTATGTTATCTCTGCAACAACCGAAAAATAATAAAAAAACAGACCGGTACACCCCCATGACAACGCATTATACGCATAGGATAAAACTTGTATATTATAACTTCCCATATACGGCATACAACCACACAAATTGTTAAAAAGAAAATAAACAGGATAAATAATACAACTTTTCAAATACATTATTAATATTATATTCGTATCTTTGCAGCGAATGCCAACAAAACAACAACTTTGCAATATGAAAAGATATCTAAAACTCTTATTTGCAGCAAGTATTATAACACTATTCAATGCCTGCGAAACCGATGTGTACGATCCTGAAAAGATAGAAAACACCAAGGATCTTGTAGTCCCGGCGGACTTTGACTGGAAAACCACCCAAAGCCTGACCTATTCTATAACTTCAAAAGTAAATACAGTGATATCCGTCTACACAGACAGGAACTGTACCGACGAGAGCCTGTTGATTGAGAACTTTGCTTTAAAAGCCAACGAGGCAACAGAAATTCCCGTAAGCATTCCAGCATATGTAACCAGCATCTTCGTGCAATATCCCACGACAGACGGACAGGACGTACTGGAAATCAAGACAAACGAAGCTGCCACACGAGGCAACAATAAATCTGTCATCTTACCGGCTGACAAAGAGATAGACAAATTCTTGTGGAACACACATTATCACTATCCAAGCAAAACAAGCAGAGGGACATTGATGTTCGAAGACCTCTATCCGTCAAAAGGAGATTACGACTTCAATGATTTTGTCATCGGATACAATGCAGAAGTTTTCTACTCTCAAATAAGGAATGCAGAAATTTTATTTAACGACGGATTCAAGATGAGCTTCCAGATACGGGCCATTGGCGGCACAACACCCTATCGTCCGGCAATCCGCCTGAAAGGATTTGCCATGAAGAACATCGAGGGAGCCAAGATAGAATTCCACACAACCAGAGAAGGCATTAGTATGGAACTCCTGAAAGAAGGCCGCAGGGCAAATGATGACGTAATCTTCGTAATAAACGGTACAGAAAGTCTGCGTAGCGGCGGATATTACAACACGGATCCTGAAAAGCCGATAGACAAGGACATGCCCGTAGTCACCTGCGAGGTTACAAAAGACAACTTCGGCTTCGGGAATTATGATATCTCCTTGCAATATGCACTACTGGCGGAAGAACTCCCCCGTTATTTCGACTTCTTCATCCAGAACCAAGACAACCTGAATGAAATCCACTTCAAAGGATTCACTCCCACCGGTTTAGGCAAACAGTCACCCGATACAGAGTTCTGTTCTGAGGAAAACTTAGTTTGGGGCATAGCCGTTCCGGAAGAAATTGCTCACCCGGCAGAAAGGAATGACATTCTCAACGTATATAAAGGTTTCGAAAAATGGGTAACAAGCGGCGGACAGAACAACAGTAACTGGTACGGTCAAAAGCCCATAGGTCCTGTTATTTCATTAAAATAACATCCCAAGCCACCTATTTCCTTTCGGAATTTAAGATACAACTTCAGCCGGACATGTCCTTTCATGTCCGGCTGAAGTTTTTTATGTACATTTCTTTCTCCTACCCAACGATTTTACTTATCTTTGCCCCTAAAATAAAAGCCCTATCATTTAGCGGCTTCAACCGTAATTTGCAAATCGTAAACTCTTAAATAAAAGTATGATCCTTTTTTTCAGAACACCATCCAAGAGCGTGATTGCCGTAGAATGTGACCACGAACTTACTCAGGCAGACAGCGACAAACTCTGCTGGCTTTTTGGAGAAGCCACCCCCGAAAGTGAAAACAACCTGAAAGGACATTTCGTAGGTCCGCGCCGCGAAATGATTACCCCTTGGAGTACCAATGCTATGGAAATCACCCAGAATATGGGTTTGAGCGGTATCACCCGTATCGAAGAATATTTCCCCGTAAAAGACGAAAACGCAGACCGCGACCCGATGCTGCAACGCATGTATAAAGGCCTCGACCAAGACGTATTCACCACCAACCGCCAGCCGGAACCGATTATCCACATCGAGGATCTGGAGGCATACAATGAGAAAGAAGGCCTGGCACTCTCCAAAGAGGAAATGGATTACCTCAAGAAAGTAGAAAAGGACTTGGGACGTCCGTTGACCGACTCCGAAGTATTCGGCTTTGCACAAATCAATTCCGAGCACTGCCGCCACAAAATCTTCGGCGGTACATTTATCATTGACGGAGTGGAACAGGAATCCTCTCTCTTCCAAATGATTAAGAAAACCACCCAAGAGAATCCGAACAAGATTATATCGGCCTACAAAGACAACGTAGCCTTTGCCGAAGGTCCGGTTATCGAGCAGTTTGCACCGGCAGACCACTCCAAACCCGACTTCTTCCAGATAAAAGACATCAAGAGTGTTATCTCCCTGAAAGCCGAAACCCATAACTTCCCTACTACCGTAGAACCTTTCAACGGAGCTTCTACCGGTACGGGCGGCGAAATCCGCGACCGTATGGGCGGCGGTAAAGGTTCATGGCCTATTGCCGGAACTGCCGTATATATGACCTCCTATCCCCGTACGGACGAGGACCGTCCCTGGGAAGAGATTCTTCCGGTACGCCAATGGCTGTATCAGACTCCCGAACAAATCCTGATTAAAGCCTCCAACGGCGCCAGCGATTTCGGTAACAAATTCGGTCAACCGCTGATTTGCGGTTCCGTACTTACCTTTGAGCACAAAGAGAAAGATGAGGTATACGGTTACGACAAGGTTATCATGCTTGCCGGCGGTGTAGGATATGGCACACAACGCGACTGCCTGAAAGGCGCTCCCGAAGCCGGCAACAAAGTTGTCGTTATCGGTGGCGACAACTACCGTATCGGTTTGGGCGGCGGTTCCGTATCATCCGTAGATACGGGGCGTTACAGCAGCGGCATCGAGCTGAATGCCGTACAACGCGCCAATGCGGAGATGCAAAAACGCGCTTACAACGTAGTACGCGCACTTTGTGAAGAAGACACCAATCCGGTGGTTTCCATCCATGACCATGGTTCTGCCGGACACGTAAACTGCCTGTCCGAGCTGGTAGAAGAATGTGGCGGGCTGATTGACATGAGCAAACTGCCTATTGGTGACAAGACATTATCTGCCAAAGAAATCATAGCCAATGAAAGCCAGGAGCGTATGGGCCTACTGATTCAGGAAGAAGCTATCGAGCACGTACGCAAGGTGGCCGAACGCGAACGGGCTCCGATGTACGTAGTCGGTGAAACTACCGGCGACCACCGCTTCGCTTTCCAGCAAGCCGACGGTGTACGTCCGTTCGATCTTGCCGTAGAACAGATGTTCGGTTCTTCTCCTAAAACTTACATGGTGGACAAGACCGTAGAACGCCATTATGAAATGCCGAAATACGAACTGTCGCAACTGCATGAATATCTCACCAATGTGCTCCAACTGGAAGCCGTAGCCTGCAAAGACTGGTTGACAAACAAGGTAGACCGTTCCGTAACAGGCAAGATCGCCCGCCAGCAATGTCAGGGTGAACTCCAGTTACCGTTGAGCGATTGTGGCGTCGTTGCATTGGACTATCGCGGCGAAAAAGGTATTGCAACTTCTTTGGGACATGCCCCTCAGGCGGCACTTGCCGACCCGGCAGCCGGTTCTATCCTCTCCGTCAGCGAAGCACTGACCAACTTGGTATGGGCTCCGCTTGCAGAAGGCTTGGACAGTGTATCCCTGTCCGCCAACTGGATGTGGCCTTGCCGTTCGCAGGAAGGTGAAGACGCACGTCTCTATAAGGCAGTCAAAGCATTGAGCGACTTCTGCTGCGCACTGCAAATCAATGTTCCCACCGGTAAGGACTCTCTGTCTATGACCCAGAAATATCCCGACGGAAGCAAAGTCATTGCTCCGGGTACGGTCATCGTTTCTGCCGGCGGTGAAGTTTCCGACGTGAAGAAAGTGGTATCTCCCGTACTTGTGAACGATGCAAAGACCACCCTTTACCACATAGACTTCAGCTTCGACAAGCTGAAACTGGGCGGTTCCGCCTTTGCACAATCGCTGGGTAAAGTAGGCGATGAAGTGCCTTGCGTACAAGATGCCGAATACTTCCGCGATGCTTTCCTCGCCGTACAGGAGTTGATCAACAAAGGACTGATCCTTGCCGGACATGACATTTCAGCCGGCGGTCTCATCACTACGCTGCTCGAAATGTGCTTCGCCAACGTAGAGGGCGGTATGGAAATCAACCTCGACAAGATGAAGGAACAAGACCTCATCAAGATATTATTCGCTGAAAATCCGGGTATCGTTATCCAAATCAGCAATAAGCACAAGGAAGAAGTCAAGAAGATTTTGGAAGACGCCGGCGTAGGTTACATCAAGATAGGTACACCGACCGACGAACGCCATATCCTCGTAAGCAAAGACGATGCCACTTACCAGTTCGGCGTAGATTATATGCGCGATGTCTGGTATTCGTCCTCTTACCTGCTCGACCGCAAGCAATCCATGAACGGATGTGCCAAGAAACGTTTTGAGAACTACAAGATGCAGCCATTGGATTTGGTGTTCCGCCCTGAGTTCAAAGGTAAACTGTCACAATACAACCTTGACCCGAACCGTCGTACTCCGACCGGTATTCGTGCAGCCATCATACGCGAAAAAGGAACTAACGGTGAACGCGAAATGGCATATTCACTTTACCTTGCCGGCTTCGACGTGAAAGACGTCACCATGACCGACCTTATCAGCGGACGCGAAACATTGGAAGATGTGAACATGGTGGTTTATTGCGGTGGTTTCTCCAATTCCGACGTGCTGGGTTCCGCCAAGGGCTGGGCCGGCGCTTTCCTCTTCAACCCGAAAGCCAAAGAAGCACTCGACAAGTTCTATGCACGCGAAGATACACTGTCTCTCGGTGTATGCAACGGTTGCCAGCTCATGATGGAATTAGGCCTTATCACTCCCGACCACGAGAAGAAAGGAAAGATGCTGCATAACGACTCCCACAAATTCGAATCAACTTTTATCGGCCTGACCATTCCTACCAACCGCAGCGTTATGTTCGGCTCTCTGAGCGGCAGCAAGCTCGGTATCTGGGTAGCACATGGAGAAGGTAAGTTCTCCTTGCCTTACGATGAAGACCGGTACAACGTAGTTGCCAAATATACATACGATGAGTATCCGGGCAATCCGAACGGTTCAGACTATTCCGTTGCAGCACTGGCCAGCGCCGACGGACGTCATCTGGCAATCATGCCTCACTTGGAACGTTCCATTTTCCCTTGGCAAAACGGCTACTATCCTGAAAATCGCATCCACAACGATGAGGTTACGCCATGGATAGAAGCGTTTGTCAACGCACGCAAGTGGGTAGAGGAAAAGACAAACAAGCGATAAAGCGTAAGTATATAATGTAAAATATGGTAATGCGCCAAAGTTTATGCACCGGCAATAACTTTGGCGCATTACATTTCTTCCCCTCCGCCTCCCTTTCTCCGACCATTCTATTTTACTTTTTTATCCGTATGTTACGATAAGCCTTTACCATAACACTTGAAGTTAGCACTGAAAGGAAAAAGAATTTATATAAAAAAGGCTAATGGATAGAAAAGAATTGCTATCTTTGCCATACTCTATAAAAAGAGTGTAGGTGCGAATCACAAAGAATATTATTGCTTGATATGCAAAACAATTTTATTACTTTTGTGTTAATATTAAGTCCCCCCAAACGTTTATCAAACTCCAAAACTGGCTAATATGAAAAAGCATTTCTTTTTCTTTATTCTCCTGCTATTCCCTCTTTTGGCCGCTGCCCAAACATATAAGTATATCGGCGTGGAAGATGGTTTGAGCAACAGACGGGTGTACGCAATTCAAAAGGGACCTAAAGGCTACATGTGGTTCCTCACGCACGATGGTATCGACCGTTACAACGGGAAAGAGTTCAAGCATTACAAACTCATGGACGGAGAGGAAGAAGTAAACTCCATGATGAGCCTCAGCTGGCTATATACGGATGCCAAAGGAAGATTATGGGAAATCGGCAAACAAGGACGTGTTTTCTGCTACGAAAGCAAACATGACCGTTTCCAACTGGTATACAAACTCCCCAAAAGCGAGACAAAAGATTTGCATACTCCTGTGAGCTACGGGTTCATAGACGATAACTACATAGTATGGCTTTGCAACCAAAAAAACATCTACCTGTACGACAGCGAAACAGAAAGATGCACTACCATTAAAAATGAAATCAATGAGAGCATAACGGATATTGAACAGATTGATGCCAACCATTATTTCATCGGCACAGATGTCGGCATACATTATGCCGAACTGAAAGACAAGAAACTTATGCTCAGTCCCTGCAACAAGCTGGACACCCTGAAATTACAAGTAAACGAACTTTTCTATCACAAGGGAAGCCGCAAAGTCTTTATCGGAACTTTTCAAAGAGGCATGTATGTATATGACCTCAAGCTCCACAAAGCATCCCTCGTAAAATCCGGTTTGGCGGACATCAGCATAAACCGTATCATTGCTTTCGGAGACAAAGAAATACTTATAGCCACAGACGGTGCCGGTATCCACAAAATGAATGTGGAGACTTACTCTACCGAACCCTATATCGTCGCTGACTTCAACCGATACAACGCCATGAACGGCAACACCATCTACGACATATACATCGACGAGGAGCAGCGCATTTGGATGGCAAACTACCCCATAGGCATTACTGTGCGTAACAACCGGTATAACGATTATAAATGGATAAAACATTCGATAGGCAATAAACAGTCCCTCATCAACGATCAGGTAAATGCGATCATAGAAGACGGGGAAGGCGACTTATGGTTTGCAACCAACAACGGAATCAGCCTATATGAGCATCGCACCAAGCAGTGGCACTCATTCCTTAGTGTATTCAATACTGACCACAAGAACCAAAGCCATACATTTATTTCTTTATGTGAAATCAGTCCCGGCATCATCTGGGCAGGCGGATACAGTTCCGGCATTTATCAGATAAACAAGAAACAATATTCTGTCGATTTCTTTACTCCCGCATCATTCGGCGGAAAAGAGATTCGTCCGGATAAGTATATCCGTTCCATTACTAAAGACAGCGAAGGTCATATCTGGTCCGGCGGGTATTATAACCTTAAAAAGATAGACTTTAAAAATAAGAAGGTCACCTCCATACCCGGACTGGATGCCATAACGGAGATAAAAGAGAGGAATAAGGACTATATGTGGATAGGTACAGCCAACGGGTTATACTTATTGGAAAAAGCAACCGACAAGTATCAATACATTCCGATGCCGGTAGAGTCCTCCTATATATACTCATTATACCAAGCCCCCAACGGGTTGCTGTATATCGGGACGAACAACTCCGGCCTGCTCATCTATGACCCCGTCAAGAAAGATTTCCAGCATTATCATAAAGATAACTGCGCACTCATCTCCAATAATATCTACATGATTCTTTCCGATGGAAAGAATGACATATTGCTGAGCACCGAGTATGGCTTGAGCAGTTTCTATCCTCAAACAAAGATATTCCACAATTGGACAAAAGAACAAGGGCTGCAATCCGACCATTTCAATGCCAACTCAGGAACGCTCCGCAAGAATGGGAATGCCATATTCGGCAGCACCGACGGCGCCATAGAATTTCCTAAAAAAATGGTATTGCCGCGCGAATATAAATCACGCATGATATTCAGCGATTTGCGTGTGTTTTATCAGACGGTATATCCGAAGGATGAGGGCTCTCCCCTTATTATGGACATCGACGAGACCAGCAGTTTACAGTTGAAGTACAATCAAAATATATTCTCTCTTCAGGTGTCTTCTATCAACTACGATTATCCTTCCCTCATACTATATTCGTGGAAGCTGGAAGGATTCTATGACGGCTGGAGCCGTCCGGGAGAAGAAAATATCATCCGTTTCACTAATTTGAGTCCCGGCCACTACACATTACGCGTTCGTGCCATATCCAACGAAGATCAGCGTATTGTGCTGGAAGAGCGCAGCATGGACATCATCATCGAGCAACCTGTTTGGCTAAGTATATGGGCTCTGCTACTGTACACGTTCATCCTGATTGCTATCGCAAGCACAACATTGCGCATTATCGTGTTACGCAAACAAAGAAAAATATCCGATGAGAAGATTCGTTTCTTTGTCAATACGGCACATGACATCCGCACTCCGTTAACACTTATCAAAGCTCCGCTGGAGGAACTCTCCGAACGCGAAACGCTGACCAAAGACGGGGTTGACAATCTCAGTACGGCGCTTCGTAATGTGAATGCTTTGCTACGTCTCACAACCAATCTAATCAATTTTGAACGTGCAGACACTTATTCAAACAATTTCTACGTATCCGAATACGAGCTGGAGACTTACATGACCGACATCGTCAACGCCTTCCGCGCGTATGCATCCGTAAAACATATCAACCTGACTTATGAAAGCAACTTCCGTTATCTGAACGTCTGGCTGGATAAGGATAAGATGGATTCCATCCTGAAAAACATCATATCCAATGCATTGAAGTATACGCCCGAAGGCGGAAAAGTGCATGTCTATGTATACGAGACAGAAGACACCTGGAACGTAGAAGTCAGCGATACGGGCATCGGTATTCCACTAAATGAACAAAAGAAGCTGTTCAAGATGCACTTCCGCGGCAGCAATGCCATCAATTCCAAAGTAACCGGCAGCGGAATAGGCCTGTTGTTGGTATGGAAACTCGTGCACATACACAAAGGGAAGCTCAGTTTTACCAGTACGGAAGGCAAGGGCTCCTGCATCAAAGTCTCTTTCCCCAAAGGCGAGAAGCGCTACCGCAAAGCCATGCACCGCCCTATTCCCCTAACGGAAAAAGAGCAGGAACGGAAAAAGTTAAATGACCTGGAGCCAATAACCCCTGCAAAGGAGAGTACGCCGGATCTTCCCGTTGCAACGGCAGTTACTTCCGTAGAGGGTTACGAAGATGCCCAGCTGAAAACTCAGGACGCCGATAACCGTTCAAAGATATTGGTGGTAGAGGACAACGACGAGTTAAGAGAATATCTGCGCCGCACTCTGGCAGAGAACTACCATGTGCAGGTATGTTCCAACGGTAAGTCGGCGCTCTATATTATAAAAGAATATTTCCCCGACCTGATTATATCGGATATTATGATGCCCGAAATGCGGGGCGACGAGCTATGCCAGGTCGTAAAAAACGATATTGCCACTTCCCACATTCCCATTATCCTGCTAACCGCCCTCAATACGGATAAAAACATCATCGACGGGCTGCAAACCGGAGCAGACGAGTACATCGTGAAACCGTTTAACATCGGAATTCTGCGTGCCACCATTGCCAATCTGTTAGCCAACCGCGCTTTGTTGCGCCACAGATATGCCGATCTGGAGTTGAATGATGACACCCACAATACGGAATGTCTCAACTGCGCTACGGATCTGGACTGGAAATTCATAGCCAGCATCAAGAAGAATGTGGAAGAAAACATGGACAATCCGACCTTCAACATTGACCTGCTTTGCACCTTGCTCAACATGAGCCGTACCAGCTTCTACAACAAGCTAAAGGCGCTGACCGACCAGGCTCCGGGAGATTATGTCCGCCTGATCCGCCTGAAACACGCCATGAAGCTGCTGAAAGAACAGAAGCACACAATCACTGAAATTGCAGAAATGACCGGATTCAGCGATGCCAAGTACTTCCGCGAAGTCTTTAAGAAACATTTCAATGTAAGTCCGAGCCAATATGCAAAAGAAGACGGCAATATTGGCGAAACGAAACAACAGACCGAATGATAGCATTACCTATATGATATGACGAACATATATATTGAAGCATTTACCATTTTCTTTAAAATCGGAGCATTCACCATCGGCGGCGGTTACGCCATGGTTCCCTTAATCGAAAACGAAATCGTTACGAAGCGCGGATGGATAGCCAAAGAAGATTTTATAGACCTGCTTGCCATATCCCAGTCGGCGCCGGGTATCCTCGCGGTCAACATATCCATCTTCATCGGCTATCGCCTGAGAGGAATACGAGGAAGCATCATCACAGCTTTGGGAACGGTACTTCCGTCTTTCCTCATCATCCTTGCCATAGCTCTATTCTTCCATAATTTCAAAGACAATATCTACGTAGAACGCATCTTCAAGGGGATTCGCCCGGCCGTTGTGGCACTGATAGCCGCCCCGACCTTCAGCATGGCGAAGTCCGCCAAAATCAACCGCCACACAATTTGGATTCCGGTTGTCTCGGCACTGCTCATTTGGTTATTGGGCTTCTCCCCTATTTGGATTATCATAGCTGCCGGCATAGGCGGATACCTGTTCGGAAAGCTACGTTCTCCGAAAGTTAAAAGTTAGAGAGGACGGTAGCACGCTGATAACTGATAACTGATAACTAACCCCTAACCACTTAATCATTGCATTATGCTTTTTCTTCAACTATTCTATACATTCTTTAAAATCGGCCTTTTCGGTTTTGGCGGCGGATACGCCATGCTGTCCATGATACAGGGTGAAGTAGTGACCCGGTACGGCTGGTTGACATCACAGGAATTCACAGATATCGTAGCCATCAGCCAGATGACACCCGGTCCCATCGGTATCAATTCCGCAACTTATGTAGGGTACACCACGATAGCGGCGCATTATGGCACAAGCATGGGAGTGTTGGGATCGTGCATTGCTACCTTCGCCGTAGTGCTTCCCTCGTTCATCCTGATGCTCACTATCAGCAAATTCTTTCTGAAATACCAAAAGCATCCGGCGGTGGAAGCCGTATTCAGCGGACTTCGCCCTGCCGTAGTGGGATTGTTGGCATCGGCGGCCCTGGTCTTGATGAATGAGGAGAACTTCAGTTCGCCCGATGAAGACATGTACTCTTTCATAATCAGCAGCATCATCTTCCTTATAGCTTTCATCGGAACAAGAAAGTACAAGGCCAACCCCATATTAATGATTATAGCGTGTGGAATAGCCGGGCTGCTACTCTATTAGTGCCGCTCCAAGGCCAAGCCGTAAGGGAGGCAGACAGATCATCCCCGGAGGCAAATAAAATATGCCCGGAAGAAACGTATATATCTTCCGGGCATATTTTGCATAAAGCTGCCGCAGCTCCTACAACTTCACTTTCTTTGCCACCGACTTGGATTCGTTATGCAAGCGGTCGAGCGCCGTAACGACATAGCGGTATTTCGTCTTGCCGTCCTCATAAGGCAACTTATAGAAAGTGTTGCGTGTGATAGCCACAATGTGTGAAGGATCGTCAATGTCCACCTTCTCTTTTGAGCCGAAGCGATAGACAACATACTGTACAGGACGATTCATCTCATCCTTAAACTTCGGTGCTGTCCAGAAAAGGATGTAGCCGTCGGCAGTCCATACCGGCTTCACTTTACGCACTTTGTCCGGCGCGTCATTGTCCATAAAGTCGAATACGGGCGGCAAAGCCGGATATTTATGATACTCGGCCACCAGCGCGTCCCGGTATTTTCCTACGTTCTCCACTACGGCACTGGCAGGCCATTGGCAACTGCCGCCAATCGTCTGGTAGGCCCGTTGCAGAACCATCTTACGGGGAAGCTGGTTGATGGAAGGGTTCTTCGGGTCAGCGTTCTGCACCGTATTCACCACAGACTGGCCTATGAATAACGGACGGTTCTCCGTATGCCTTGCCCACCATTTCACCAATGTTTCATAGTCGGCAGCCGGATGTCCTATCTGCCAGTATATCTGCGGAATGTTATAGTCCACCCAGCCCTTGCGTGCCCACAAAAGCACATCGGCATACAAATCATCATAATTCTGCAAGCCATTCGTATCGCTGCCCAGCGGGTCGCTTTTCTGATTGCGATAGATGCCGAAAGGACTTACTCCGAACTTCACCCAAGGCTTCAGCCCGCGAACCGTCTCGTGTATCTTCTGAATGAGGATATTCACATTGCTGCGGCGCCAGTCCGCCTTATTGCTGAAACCGCCGCCATAGCGTGCAAAGCTCGCATCATCCGGAAAGTCCTTCCCTTTAATGGGGTAAGGATAGAAGTAATCATCCATGTGAATGGCATCCACATCATAACGCGAAACAATATCGGTGACCACCTTACAGATGTGGTTGCGGCTTTCGGGCAATGCCGGGTCAAAATACAACTGATCGCCGTACGTCACAAACCACTCCGGATGCGAGTTATAAATATGGATAGGCGAAAGTTCATTTTTCAACGAAGTCTTTACGCGGTAAGGGTTAATCCAAGCATGAAACTCCATGCCACGCTTGTGACATTCCTCAATCATGAACTGCATCGGATCCCAGTAAGGCTCCGGCACCTTCCCCTGCACGCCCGTCAGGAAGCGGCTCCATGGCTCATATTGCGAAGCATACAATGCATCCGCCTCAGGACGCACCTGAAAAATAATGGCATTGATACCTGCGCCTTGCAAGCTGTTCAACTGGTTTATCAAAGTCTGCTTCAGCTTATCAGTGGGCATGCCACGAAACTGTCCGTTCACAGCCTGTATCCATGCGGCGCGGAATTCACGTTTGGGATGATTGGCAGCAGGTGTTTGCTGTGCCTGTATGGTCAGTACCTGAACGCACAGCAATAATAGCAAGAGGAGATTTCTAAATTTCATTTTGTTCTTTTTAAATATTGCATGGCAAAGATAATGATTATCTTTGTACCCCAATTCATTTTCAATAGTCTATGACAAAAAATACATCTATCATCATAAAAGGAGCTCGTGTCAATAACCTGAAGAACATTGACGTAGAGATACCCCGCAACAGGCTGGTCGTCATCACCGGACTATCCGGCTCCGGCAAATCCTCACTTGCATTCGATACGCTTTATGCCGAAGGGCAACGCCGGTACGTGGAGAGCCTCAGCAGTTACGCCCGTCAGTTTTTGGGACGCATGAGCAAGCCCGAATGTGATTTCATCAAAGGCATCCCCCCTGCTATTGCCATCGAACAGAAGGTAAGCAGCCGCAACCCGCGCTCCACAGTGGGAACCTCCACCGAAATTTACGAATACCTGCGTTTGCTCTATGCCCGGGTGGGACGGACATTCAGCCCGGTCAGCGGTCAGGAGGTGAAGAAGCACTCCACCGAAGACATTGTGAACTGCATGCTCCAGCAGCCCGAAGGAACACGCTACACCGTACTCGCTCCGATATTGCTCCGCGAGGGACGCACCTTGCAACAGCAACTGGAGATAGATATGAAACAGGGATTCAACCGGCTGGAAGTAAACGGAGAAATGGTGCGCATTGACGAATACCTGCCAAAAGACGGCGACACCCTGTTTCTTTTGGTAGACCGCATGACTGCTTCCAGTGAAAAAGATGCCGTCAGCCGCCTTACCGATTCCGCCGAAACCGCCATGTACGAAGGCGACGGGGCCTGTCTGCTACGCTTCTACCAGCCGGACGGCAGCACCAGCCTGTACCGTTTCAGCACCAAATTCGAGGCGGACGGCATAACGTTTGAAGAGCCCAACGACCAGATGTTCTCCTTCAACTCCCCTATCGGAGCCTGTCCGGAGTGTGAGGGTTTCGGACGTGTCGTCGGCATTGACGAGCATCTGGTCATCCCCAACCGTTCCCTCTCCGTCTACGAAGGTGCGGTGGTGTGCTGGCGAGGCGAGAAGATGGGCGAGTGGAAAGACATGGTGATACGCGGTGCGGAAAAAGCCGGCTTCCCCATTTTCACCCCTTACTACCAACTGACGGACGAACAGCGCCGGATGCTGTGGGAAGGGACCCGTTACTTCGAGGGCATCAACGCCTTCTTCAAGATGGTGCAGGAGAATCAATACAAGATACAATATCGCGTAATGCTGGCACGCTATCGCGGCAAAACGCTTTGCCCCAAATGTCATGGCACAAGGCTGAAACCCGAAGCCGGCTATGTCCGGGTAGGCGGACGCAGCATCTCCGAACTGGTGGACCTGCCCATCACCGAACTAAAAACCTTTTTCGATAACCTGAAACTGGACAAGCACGACACCGACGTGGCACGCCGCATCCTCATAGAAATCAACAACCGCATCCGCTTCCTGCTGGATGTAGGTTTGGGATATCTCACGCTGAACCGTCTCAGCAATTCGCTTTCCGGCGGCGAGAGCCAGCGCATCAATCTGGCAACTTCGCTCGGAAGCAGCCTTGTGGGCAGTCTCTACATATTGGACGAGCCGAGCATCGGACTTCACAGCCGCGACACAGACAAGCTGATACATGTCCTGCGCCAACTGCAACAACTGGGCAATACGGTAGTGGTAGTGGAACACGATGAAGAAATTATCCGGGCTGCCGACTATATCATCGACATCGGTCCCAAAGCCGGACGCCTGGGAGGAGAAGTTGTGTATCAAGGGGACATGAAAGACCTGCAAAAGAACAGCAACAGCTACACAGTGCGTTATCTTTTGGGCGAGGAAATCATTCCCGTACCCGAAAGCCGCCGTCCCTGGAACCAGTATATTGAAATCACAGGTGCACGCGAGAACAACCTGAAAGGCGTGGACGTACGTATCCCGCTTAATGTAATGACGGTAGTCACCGGCGTGTCGGGTTCGGGCAAGAGTACGCTGGTACGCGACATCTTCTTCCGCGCCCTCAAACGCGAGTTGGACGAATGCAGCGAACGTCCCGGAGAGTTTGCCACCATCGGCGGAGATTTGCAGAACCTGCGCAATGTTGAGTTCGTAGACCAGAACCCTATCGGCAAATCTTCGCGTTCCAATCCCGTAACCTATATCAAGGCTTACGATGAGATTCGTAAGTTATGGTCGGAACAACCCCTTGCCAAGCAAATGGGCTACACCGCCGGGCACTTCAGCTTCAACAGTGAAGGCGGCCGTTGCGAGGAATGCAAGGGAGAAGGCACTATCACCGTAGAAATGCAGTTCATGGCCGACCTCGTACTGGAGTGCGAATCCTGTCATGGCAAACGTTTCAAGACCGATACCTTGGAAGTGAAGTTCCACGATGTCAACATCTATGATGTGCTGGAAATGACCGTTAACCAAGCCATTGAGTTCTTCACCCAATATGGGCAAAAGAAAATAGTGAAACGCCTGCAACCTCTGCAAGATGTCGGATTGGGATACATCAAGCTCGGCCAGTCGTCGTCCACCCTGTCCGGAGGCGAGAACCAGCGCGTAAAATTAGCCTACTATCTCAGCATGGAGAAAGCAGACCCGACACTTTTCATCTTTGACGAACCGACCACCGGACTGCACTTTCACGACATCCGCAAATTGCTGGAAGCCTTTGATGCTTTGATACGCCGGGGACACTCCATCGTCATTATCGAGCACAACATGGACGTGGTGAAATGTGCCGACCATGTTATCGACCTCGGCCCTGAGGGCGGAGACAAAGGCGGATATATCGTAGCAACCGGCACGCCGGAAGAGGTAGCGGCATGTGCAGCAAGCTATACCGGACAGTTCCTAAAGGAGAAACTACAATAAAACAACAGTGCAATCCCGTCAAAATCGTCTCGTGAGATAAATAAATTCATCTCGTGGGACGATTTTTTTCATCCCATGGGACAAAAAAATTCGTCTCGTAAGAAGAAATAAATCCTCTCACGAGACGAAATCAACTATCCTACAAGCGTTCTTTCCTCTTCCCTTAGAAGTAGAAACCGAATCCCACTTTCAGCCCTAACTCCGAACGGTCTTTGTCTATATCCCAATAAACGGCAGGTTCAATGGTCACTGTGCGTGACAGGAAAAATGCATAACCGGCCTCCATGCCGAAGCCGAAACGGGTTTTATCTCCACCGTCCCAATCGTAACGGTTCAGGTCTACGCCGGCTCCCAAGAAAACGCCTACCTTACTGATGTAGTAACGTCCGCCCACACCCAACGTATAGACATCCGTTCCCCCGCCTTGCCATTTCGCACCGGCATCTATCAGCAGAGCTACATTATCCACCAAAAACGCACCGCCTTTGGCTTCAAGGCCGAAACGGGCTTTGTCCGTTTCTGTATTATAGGAGAAGTTGAGCCCCGTAACGGAAGGATTCACGAACCATTTCCCTTTTTCAAATTGCGCGTGGGCAGCCATAGTACCAATAAGCAGGCACACGAGTAATGCTAATCTTTTCATCTTATTTCTATTTTTGAGTGAATAATTATTTTTGTTCTGTCCTATCCTCTTCACGACGTTTCCGCTGTAACTCTTCTTTTTTACGAAGCACCAGCCACAACACAAGTACAATGACATACGAAGCAATTACGGTTATATATTTCTCCGTATTGCTGATTTCCGTATTGCGCGGCAGGAAATATGCCGCAGTAGCAGAAACATAAATAAGCAGGGCTACGGTCAGCCCCGTAGATTTCTTGAATTTCTTCATCAATTAAAGGGTTTTAGTCTGTTTGTTTTTCCATACAATGAACCACGCCAACGCAATCACAACACTTGCCATTCCCATGCCGTAGGCCACCGGATGTGACATGCCGAATCCTTCCGGTGCTATGCAGATATAAGTTGTACAGACGCAGGTCATGAAGAAAGCCGGTATCAATGTGAGGAAATATTGTTTCTTTGCACGCACCAGATACACGGTTATCGCCCACAAGGTGAAAACGGACAACGTCTGATTGGCCCATGCGAAATAACGCCATATCATGTCAAAACCGTCTTTGTCGCGCAGGCTGTACAGCAACAATCCGATAGCAGCCAAAAACATCGGCACACATATATATAAACGACTGCGAATGGACTTTTGTTCCATACCCAGAAAGTCCGCAACGATAAGCCGCGCCGAACGGAAAGCCGTATCGCCACTCGTAATGGGAGCAGCAATCACTCCCAGCACAGCCAACACGCCACCGACGGCTCCCAGCCAGTTTTTCGTAATGGCATCCACTATGACAGCGGCATTGGTCTCTTCCATTCCGTTCTCGTGGAAAAAACAGGTAGCCGCAGCAGCCCAGATAAGCGCTACGATGCCTTCGGTAATCATAGCCCCATAGAATACGGGACGGCCGTGGCGTTCACTCGTCATGCAACGCGCCATTAACGGGCTTTGCGTGGCGTGGAAACCACTGATTGCCCCACACGCAATGCTGACAAACATGATAGGAAAGATAGGCAATGCGGAGGCGTTGGGATTGGTATTCTGCAAGCCGTCCCATACTTCCGGCAGCACCGGATGCTTCACGTAAAGCATTACCAGAATTCCTACCGCCATAAACAGCAGTGCGATAGCAAACAGCGGGTATATCTTGCCGATAATCTTATCTACCGGCAACAGCGTGGCAAGTACATAATAGATAAAGACTACTACAATCCAAAAAGTGGTGTCCAGCGTTTCCGGTGTCAGACTGGCAAGCAACCCGGCAGGTCCTGCCACAAACACAGCACCTACCAATATCATCAGGATAACGGTGAATCCGCGCATGACCTGCTTGGTGGTCAGCCCCAAATAGCGGCCTATAATCTCCGGCAAACTCTCGCCATCGTGGCGCAGCGAAAGCATTCCCGCAAAATAATCATGCACCGCACCGGCGAAAATACTTCCCAAAACAATCCACAGATAAGATGCCGTACCGAACTTGGCTCCCATAATCGCGCCAAAGATCGGTCCCAAGCCTGCAATGTTCAGAAATTGTATCATAAAGATTTTCCACGTAGGCAGCGGAATATAGTCCACCCCGTCGGCTTTTGTGAGAGCTGGTGTCTTGCGGTCGTCCGGACCAAATACGCGCTCTATGAAACGTCCGTAAATGAAATAGCCTGCAATCAACGCCAACAGGCAAAGCGTAAATGTAATCATGGCATGCTAAATTTAATGTGGATGCTCAGTGTTAATGTATTTTATGTATGCAAATGTAACAGTTTCCAACCAAACTATGCAAACTTATCAGGTGATTTACTTATCTTCGCCGTAAAATATAACAGAAATAAAGAAGTTAATGGGAATTTATTTCACCCCAAAACAGGATACTATTATGAAGAAATTATGCTTTATACTACTATTATATGCCTTCTGCCTCCTGCCACTTGCCGCACAGCATCCTCCCAAGCATGAAGTGCGTGCCGCATGGATCACCGCCGTTTACGGATTGGACTGGCCGCGTACTCGTGCCACCACTCCCGAAGGCATCCGTAAGCAACAAGCCGAACTTGTGGAAATACTGGACAAACTGAAAGCAGCCAACTTCAATACGGTACTTTTCCAAACCCGTACTCGTGGCGACGTATTATACCAATCAGCAATCGAACCCTATAATTCCATCCTAACAGGAAAAGTCGGCGGTAATCCCGGTTACGACCCGCTTGCCTTTGCCATAGCAGAGTGCCACAAACGGGGAATGGAATGTCATGCCTGGATGGTTACCATCCCCTTGGGCAACCGCAAACACGTTGCCGCCCTCGGCAAAGAATCGGTCACCAAACGCAAACCGGCAATCTGCGTGCCCTATAAACGTGAATACTTCCTCAACCCCGGACACCCCCAAACCAAAGAATACCTGATGAGTCTTGTCCGCGAAGTGGTGGAACGCTACGACGTAGACGGTGTGCACTTCGACTATCTGCGTTATCCCGAACATGCCCTGCGCTTCTCCGACAGTTACACTTACAGGAAATACGGCAACGGACGGGATCTTGCCCAATGGAGGCGGGACAATATCACAGAGATTGTCCGCTACCTTTACAAAGGGGTCAAGGCGCTGAAACCCTGGGTCAAAGTCAGTACCTGCCCCGTAGGCAAGTACCGCGACACATCCCGTTACCCGTCCCGCGGCTGGAATGCATTCCACACTGTCTATCAGGACGTACAAGGCTGGCTGGGCGAAGGCATACAAGACCAGGTCTACCCCATGATGTATTTTCGTGGCAACGGTTTCTATCCTTTCGCCCTCGACTGGCAGGAACAAAGCAACGGTCGGCAGATTATTCCCGGACTGGGCATCTATTTCCTCGATCCCAGTGAAGGCAACTGGACAGTGGATGAAGTGGAACGGCAGATAAACTTCACCCGTACACATGGCTTGGCAGGCGAAGGGCACTATCGCGCGAAGTACCTCATGGACAATACGCAAGGGCTTTATGATATCCTTGAAGAGCATTACTACACTGCTCCCGCCTTGCAACCCGCCATGCCATGGATAGACAATGTGCCGCCCAGCGTTCCCACTCGGCTCAAGGTTGAGAAACTGTCCGAAGGATATTGGAAAATCAGTTGGCAGCCCTCCACCGACAACGACAAGCAAAATGCTCCGATGTATGTCCTCTACGGCTCCAATAGCTACCCGGTAGACACAACCGATCCTAACAATATATTGGTCCAGCGCATACAGGGGACAGAATGCATATATGCTCCTACCCGTCCCTGGACCACCCGGAAATACTTTGCCGTCACCGCCATAGACCGTTGCGGCAACGAAAGTCCGGCTGCAACCACTCCCCAAGAAAGAAGATGACAGGAAGAATCATATCCGGGCATATGCCCGGTAACAACTCTTGGCTGTAACCGGAACCAATGGCAGATAGCCGGAAACAAGTCTGCCTCCTTCTATTACCAATGGATAATTCTTCATGTCCCGTTCGTGTTGCACACGCAAGGTTTCATTGTCGGGAAAATACTCTATATTAAAATATCCCATACGTCCGGGAGCCACATAGTTATCGTAAAACAACCGGGCCACCACTCCCATATTCATACGCATATTTATCTCTACACAAGGGTGAACAACATATTCACGTCCGTTCTCCTGTCTGCAAATCATCATATCAACGCCCAAATAACCAACATAGGTGCTGCCGTAGATCGCTGTCAACTCCGTACGGAGAGTCTCACGTATCAGCATCAGTTCATCAACCGGAAAGTTCTGTGCTATAATTTCTTCTATCCGGCTGTCCGATGCAAGCAGATTACCGATATAAGCCCCTCGCTCATTGGTAGAAAACAGGGAATAGCCCGCAAAAGTCACCCTTCCCTGCCCGTCAGAGTAAAATTCGACGGCAAAATCTTTCACCTTATTATATATAGGCTCTGCCGTAAGACAGCCCTGCTCTTTCAAAACTCGTCCACACCAGTTGGATATGGGCTTCGTAAGCCCGTACAGACACCAGTTCAGCCCCTTTCCGCTGCCCGACCAAGGCACTTTGAGCAAACATGTGTGCATGGTGTTTACAACCCGTTCGCAATCCTCCATATTCTCTATAAGATGATGTTCACCGCAGGTATATTCCGGATAACGGCTTGTTATATGTTGCGTCACCGCCACGGCCTGAAGGCGGGAAGAAAGCAAGCGATACTCCCCAAGAAGCTGTGCAGCAGGCAACCTATCTTCACTGACGCCACCCCTCAGCAGATATTTGCGGATAGAAGGGTTCCAGCCCCAAGGCAGCACCTCTGCCTCCGCATAATCAGGTAATTCAGGCTCGGTAGCCAGTTGCACTTGCAGCGGAAACAACTCCCGCATCTGCTTCAGGAAGTCTGCATTATAGGCGGAAGGAGCCAACACTGCATTATACGGCTCTGCATACCATACCGGCAATAGCGCCAAATCCTGAGCCATACGACGCGCGGAAACCGGAGCTATGTAGTTCGTTTCGTTATTGGCAAGCGCCAAATCGGAGTCGGGATTAAAAAGATATAGTTTCATTGATTATAGTTCATCATGATTAAGAACTGCAAACTTACAGAGAAAAAGAACAGCATGCAAAATATATAAAACTTAACTACAAACAAGATATTTTGCTATCTCTACTTTGCAAATCTACAAAAAAGCTGTATATTTGTCGCCCGATAAACCGAATTTAAAGCATGGAAGCATTTTACCGAACACACGCTTATCTGGTAGAGCATACAAATGCCCCCGTTCGCCGCGACCTCATGGATGAGATTGACTGGAACGACCGTCTTATCGGTATCAAAGGTACCCGGGGTGTGGGTAAGACTACATTCCTGTTGCAATATGCCAAAGAAAAGTTCGGAACCGACCGCTCCTGTCTTTTTATCAACATGAACAATTTCTACTTCTCCGGCCACAGCATCGTGGACTTTGCCTACGAATTCCAACGTCGCGGCGGAAAAGTGCTGTTGATAGACCAAGTTTTCAAACATCCCGACTGGAGCAAGGAATTGCGTTTGTGCTACGACCGTTTTCCTAACCTGAAAATTGTCTTTACCGGTTCGTCCGTAATGCGCCTGAAAGAAGAGAATCTGGAATTGCGCGACATCGTAAAGAGCTACAACCTGCGTGGTTTCTCTTTCCGCGAGTATCTGAACCTGCAAACCGGCATGAAATTCCGTTCCTACTCACTGGAAGAAATCCTGAGCAATCACGAACAAATAGCCAAGGGCATCCTGTCAAAAGTACGCCCGTTAGATCATTTTCAGGACTATATGCATCATGGCTTCTATCCTTTTTTCCTTGAAAAACGTAACTTCTCGGAAAATCTGCTGAAGACAATGAATATGATGGTGGAAGTGGATATTCTGCTGATCAAGCAAATAGAGCTGAAATATCTGTCCAAGATAAAAAAATTGCTATACTTCCTGGCCGTAGACGGACCGAAAGCCCCGAATGTGAGCCAGCTTGCCAACGACATACAGACATCCAGGGCTACGGTTATGAACTACATCAAGTATCTGGCAGATGCACGACTTATCAACATGGTATATCCCAAGGGAGAAGAATTCCCCAAGAAACCGTCGAAGATAATGATGCACAACTCCAACCTGATGTACTCCATCTACCCCGTAAAGGTGGACGAACAAGACGTACTGGAAACTTTCTTTGCAAACACAATGTGGAAAGACCACAAAGTGAATAAAGGAGACAAAAACATTTCGTTTATGGTAGACGAAGTGATGCCTTTCAAGATTTGTCAGGAAGGTATGAGAATTAAAAATAATCCGGGAGTGACATACGCATTGCACAAGGCGGAAATAGGCCGGGGCAATCAAATACCTCTCTGGTTGTTCGGCTTTCTATATTAATTGAGAGATTTTTTTACTTAATAAATTCAATTTAGTTATGACTAAACAGAAGAAATTCATTACTTGTGATGGTAATCAGGCTGCTGCACATATCTCGTATATGTTCTCGGAAGTAGCTGCTATCTACCCCATCACTCCCTCATCTACGATGGCTGAATACGTAGACGAATGGGCTGCCGCAGGTCGCAAAAACATCTTCGGCGAAACAGTATTGGTACAGGAAATGCAATCCGAGGGTGGTGCTGCCGGTGCCGTTCATGGCTCTCTGCAAGCCGGTGCGCTGACTACTACGTACACTGCTTCACAAGGTTTGTTGCTGATGATACCTAACATGTACAAGATTGCCGGTGAATTCCTGCCTTGCGTGTTCCACGTATCTGCACGTACTTTGGCAAGCCATGCACTGTGTATCTTCGGTGACCATCAGGACGTAATGTCTGCACGCCAGACAGGTTTCGCCATGTTGGCCGAAGGTTCCGTACAGGAAGTTATGGACTTGGCCGGTGTTGCTCACTTGGCTACTATCAAGTCACGTGTTCCGTTCATGAACTTCTTCGACGGCTTCCGCACTTCTCACGAAATCCAGAAGATCGAAATGCTGGAAAACGAAGACCTCGCTCCGCTGATCGATCAGAAAGCATTGGCCGAATTCCGCGCACGCGCACTGAATCCGATGAATCCGGTTGCTCGTGGTATGGCTGAAAACCCTGACCACTTCTTCCAGCACCGCGAATCTTGCAACAACTACTACGAAGCAGTTCCTGCTATCGTTGAGGAATACATGAACGAGATCAGCAAAATCACAGGCCGCAAATACGGTTTGTTCGATTACTACGGTGCAGAAGATGCAGAACGCGTAATCATCGCTATGGGTTCTGTAACGGAAGCTGCCCGCGAAGCTATCGACCACCTCGTTGCCAACGGCGAAAAGGTTGGTTTGGTTGCCGTTCACTTGTACCGTCCGTTCTCTGCCAAGCATTTCCTTGCTGCCGTTCCTAAGACTGCCAAGAAGATTGCCGTACTCGACCGTACAAAAGAACCGGGCGCCAATGGCGAACCGTTGTACCTCGACGTAAAAGACTGCTTCTACGGTGCAGAAAATGCTCCGGTTATCGTAGGCGGCCGTTATGGTTTGGGTTCTAAGGATACTACTCCTGCACAAATCATCGCAGTTTACAAGAATCTGGCTATGCCGATGCCGAAGAACCACTTCACCATCGGTATTGTGGACGACGTGACTTTCACTTCTCTTCCCCAAGAAGAAGAAATCGCATTGGGCGGCGAAGGCATGTTCGAAGCTAAGTTCTACGGTTTGGGTGCTGACGGTACGGTAGGTGCCAACAAGAACTCTGTAAAGATTATCGGTGACAACACCGACAAGCACTGTCAGGCTTACTTCTCTTACGACTCCAAGAAATCAGGTGGTTTCACTTGTTCTCACTTGCGTTTCGGTGACACTCCGATCCGTTCTACATACTTGGTAAATACTCCGAACTTTGTGGCTTGCCACGTTCAGGCTTACCTGCACATGTACGATGTAACCCGCGGTCTGCGTAAGAATGGTTCATTCTTGCTGAACACTATCTGGGAAGGTGAAGAGCTGGCTAAGAACCTGCCTAACAAAGTGAAGAAATACTTCGCACAGAACAATATCTCGGTTTACTATATCAACGCAACTCAGATTGCACAGGAAATTGGTTTGGGCAACCGTACCAACACTATCCTCCAATCTGCTTTCTTCCGTATCACAGGCGTAATTCCTGTTGAACAAGCTGTTGAACAGATGAAGAAATTCATCGTTAAGTCTTACGGCAAGAAGGGTGAGGACGTAGTGAACAAGAACTATGCTGCCGTAGATCGCGGTGGCGAATACAAGACATTGGCCATTGATCCGGCTTGGGCCAACCTGCCGGATGACGTTAAAGCGGAAAACAACGATCCTGCATTCATCAATGAAGTGGTTCGTCCTATCAACGCACAGGATGGTGACTTGCTGAAAGTATCTGCATTCAAGGGTATCGAAGACGGTACTTGGGAACAAGGTACGGCTAAGTACGAAAAACGCGGTGTGGCAGCTTTCGTTCCTGAATGGAATCCTGAAAACTGTATCCAGTGTAACAAATGTGCTTACGTTTGTCCTCACGCTTCCATCCGTCCGTTCGTACTCGATGCCGAAGAGCAGAAGGGTGCAGAGTTTGCTCAGCTGAAGGCAGTGGGCAAGGCATTCGACGGTATGACATTCCGCATGCAGGTAGACGTTCTCGACTGTCTGGGTTGCGGCAACTGTGCCGACATCTGTCCGGGCAACCCGAAGAAGGGTGGCAAGGCTCTTACCATGAAGCATCTTGAAAGCCAACTGTCAGAAGCAGCCAACTGGACTTACTGTGTAGAAAATGTGAAGAGCAAACAGCACTTGGTTGACATCAAGGCAAACGTTAAGAACTCACAGTTTGCAACTCCGTTGTTCGAATTCTCCGGCGCTTGCTCCGGTTGTGGTGAAACTCCGTACGTGAAACTGATTACTCAGTTGTTCGGTGACCGCGAAATGGTTGCTAACGCCACCGGATGTTCTTCTATCTATTCCGGTTCCGTTCCTTCCACTCCTTATACCAAGAACGAAAAGGGTCATGGTCCTGCTTGGGCTAACTCACTGTTCGAGGACTTCTGCGAATTCGGTCTGGGTATGGAACTCGCTAACGAAAAGATGCGCGCACGTATCGTGAAGGCTATGGAAGAAGCTATCGCAGCAGAAGGCACTCCGGCTGAATACAAAGAAGTGTTCCAAGCTTGGATTGAAAACATGTACGATGCAGACAAGACCAAGGAACTGGCCGAAAAGATCATTCCTATGGTAGAAGCTGCCAAAGACAAATGTGACAACTGCAAGACTATCGCCAGCCTGTCTTCATACTTGGTTAAACGCAGCCAGTGGATCATCGGTGGTGACGGTGCTTCATACGATATAGGTTACGGTGGTCTCGACCATGTAATCGCCAGCGGCAAGGACGTCAACATCCTCGTTTTGGATACAGAGGTTTACTCCAACACAGGCGGTCAGTCTTCCAAGGCTACTCCGGTGGGCGCTATCGCCAAGTTTGCAGCTGCCGGTAAGCGTGTACGTAAGAAAGACCTCGGTCTGATGGCTACTACTTACGGTTATGTATATGTTGCTCAAATCGCTATGGGTGCCGACCAAGCTCAGACTTTGAAGGCTATCCGCGAAGCAGAAGCATATCCCGGTCCGTCACTCATCATCGCTTACGCTCCTTGTATCAACCATGGTTTGAAAGCCGGTATGGGTAAGAGCCAGGCAGAAGAAGAAAAAGCCGTTAAGTGCGGTTACTGGCACTTGTGGCGTTACAACCCGGCTTTGGAAGCTGAAGGCAAGAATCCGTTCACGCTGGATAGCAAAGAACCGGACTGGGCAGGTTTCCAAGACTTCTTGAAGGGTGAGGTTCGTTACGCATCTGTAATGAAACAATATCCGCAGGAAGCAGAAGAACTGTTCCAAGCTGCTGAAGAAAACGCAAAATGGCGTTACAACAGCTACAAGCGTCTGTCCAAAGAAAATTGGGGCGCTGAAGTTGCCGAATAATTTCAGAAATTGAAATAATACATTAAAATAGAGACTGTTTCCAATGAACCGGATACAGTCTCTATTTGTTTACAGAAAAAATTCCGCCGCACACGCATATCCCTCTTCATAAAGGTCCGTCAGCTTCTTTACATCCCTTTCAATACGGTCTACCACTATCGGCTTCTGCGGACGTATAACGGTAATTTCCCCCGCATCTTCAAGCCGCTCCACCAATTCCAGCTGTTCGTTGTAAACGTGACTGCGCCGGTTGATAGCTTCGCGCAAATGAGGGTATTTCTTATAAATGAATGAAGGAACCTTAGTGCCCTGAATATCTTTACGGTACCCCCTGTTACGTGTCAGCACCACTACATTACGGGTGTATCCGTCCTTGCGGGCATGCATCAAAGGGATACTGTCCACAATGCCGCCATCCAGCATCGGCACATTGTCCACATAGACAATGGGACAAACAAAAGGCAAGCTGCTCGATGCCCGGACAATATCAATGACGCGCTCCTTATCCTGCTTTTCCTCAAAATAATTCGCCTCTCCCGTCAGGCAATTGGTAGTCACCATGACAAAACGTTCCGGAGAACTAAAATAAGCATCATAATCGTACGGCAGGATATGTTCGGGAAACTCCCGGAACAACAGGTCGAAATCCATTATGTTACGCTTCTTCAGTAAATATTTCAAGCCGATATAATTATACTTCTCCAGCAGGTCGATATTACTGTATTTGGCACGTCCCCGCTGACCCGACATATACGACAGACCATTGCACGCCCCCGCACTGACACCAATCGTATAAGGGAAGCGGATCCCCCTATCCATAAAATTATCCAACACACCACAAGTAAAGACGCCGCGCATGCCGCCGCCCTCAAGAACCAGTCCACTCCGATTGTCTATACGTACTAATTTATCCATAAGTGCCAGAATTAACGCACCAAAGATAGCTTTTGTTTACGATATTCTACCTATATTTGCAGCTACAACTATAAATTAATAACAATTTAATCATGATGAAGAAGTCTATATTAATTGCCGCTTTGGGACTGTTCAGCCTGAATATAACGGCACAAGACGCCCCGAAAGAAGAGGGATTCGTCTTTACCACTGTTAAGGAAAACCCTATTACATCCATTAAGAACCAAAACCGTTCCAGTACGTGTTGGAGCTTCTCAAGCCTCGGTTTCCTGGAAAGTGAATTGCTGCGCATGGGTAAAGGAGAATATGACCTTTCCGAAATGTTTGTCGTACACCACACAATGGTAGATCGGGCACAGAACTACGTACGCTACCATGGCGACAGCTCTTTCTCACCGGGCGGCAGTTTCTATGACATCATGTTTTGCCTGAAAAACTATGGTCTTGTTCCGCAAGAAGCCATGCCGGGCATCATGTATGGCGACACGCTACCTGTACACAATGAATTGGATGCCGTAGCAGGTGCATACACAAATGCCATTGCCAAAGGCAAACTCACCAAACTGTCTCCTGTATGGAAAAACGGGTTGAGTGCAATCTACGATACTTACCTCGGCAAATGTCCTGAAAAGTTCACTTATAAAGGAAAAGAATACACTCCAAAGACTTTCGGTGAGTCACTCGGTATCAATCCGGATGACTATGTGTCACTGACCTCTTACACACACCACCCGTTCTATACCCAATTTGCCATTGAAATTCAAGATAACTGGCGCAACGGTCTTTCTTGGAACCTGCCGATAGATGAGCTAATGGCCGTCATGGACAATGCCATCAAGAAGGGTTACACCTTTGCATGGGGGAGTGACGTCAGCGAACAAGGATTTACCCGCGACGGCATCGCCGTTATGCCGGATGCAGCCCGCGGCGCCGAACTGACCGGTTCGGACATGGCACGTTGGACGGGGCTTACTGCTGCCGACAAGCGCAAAGAACTGACCAGCAAACCATTACCGGAAGTGAATGTTACTCAAGAGATGCGTCAGGCTGCTTTTGATAACTGGGAAACAACCGACGATCATGGCATGGTTATCTATGGAATTGCCAAAGACCAGAACGGTAAAGAATATTTCATGGTAAAGAATTCCTGGGGATTGAGTGGAAAGTATAAAGGCATCTGGTATGCTTCCAAAGCTTTCGTTGCTTACAAGACTATGAATATTCTTGTTCATAAGGATGCATTGCCAAAAGATATCGCCAAGAAATTAGGGTTTAAATAAAAAGCAAAAGTAAAAGTAATATACTGAAAAAAATGAGAGTGATGAATAGCTATATATAAGACAGCTATTCATCACTCTCATTTTTCAATATGCTCAACCGGCAAACGACGTACAGGCGCAGATATCCTCAACAATCTGCGGCGCTGTCAGTCGATTCTTCAAAAGCTGTTCGCTTACATCAAAACGGTCTATAAACTCTTTCCTTACGCCATAATTCAGCACCTTCATTTCAGACGGGCCATAATAACGGGCTATCTTTTCGCCGAAACCTCCGTCCAGTACCCCGTCTTCAAGCGTTACGACCAGCGTATGCCTTTTCTTCAAATCATCAAGCAGAGCCTCATCCAAACCGGTTATGAAACGCGGGTTGATAAGCGTCGCATCAATTCCTTTCTCCTGTTCAAGCAGTCGCACTACCTCCTCACCCAACTGATAGTAAGAGCCCAGCCCCAACACCGCAACCTTTTCACCGAGGTGTGATATTTCATAACGATTCAACTCACCGTAATCCTTTGCAGGCTCAATACCGCGGGTGATAACTCCGTTCACAGGTACACGAATGGCAACCGGATGGTCTTTTTGTCGGATACCCCACTCCAGCATGGCGAAATACTCTTCACGACAAGTAGGCGCCAGATAAACCATATTCGGAATATTACTGATAAGAGGAATATCGAACAGACAAAGATGAGTGACATCATTCATGCTCTCCAAACCACCCCAAAAGACAAGGAGCAATGCCGCGTTATTGTTGATACAAAGATCCTGCGATAACTGGTCGTAGGCACGCTGAATGAAAGTACTGTACACTCCAAACACCGGTTTACCGCCCCCGGCAGCAATGGACGAAGCCATTGCCACAGCATGTTCTTCGGCAATACCCACATCAACAAACTGCTTGCCTGCCCTCTTGCGCCGTTCCGCTGTAAAGCCAAATACCGTAGGCGTACCGGCAGTGATGCCGACCAATGTACGGTCTTTTTGCATCTCATGCAACAGATATTCCGCCGTAAGATCGGCATAGTCCTCGGCATTTCCTAAATCCGCAAGCAATTCACCTGTTTCCAAACTGAACGGAATACTGTAATGAAAACGCTCCTGTTGCTGTTCGGCAAACTTGAATCCTTTTCCTTTCAATGTATTGATGTGCACAACAATGGGATGATCGATGTCCTTTACCCTTTGAAAAGCATCTACCAATGCCTGCACATCATTTCCGTCTTTCACGTATAGATAATCCAAGCCCATCGCCCTGAAAAAATTGCAAGGGGCCTGCCCATTCGTTTCACGCAACAGTTGCAGGTTACGGTATAATCCGCCATGATTTTCGGCAATGGACATTTGGTTATCGTTGACAATGACGATGAAGTTCGTACCCAGTTCGGCCGCATTATTCAGCCCTTCAAAGGCTTCACCGCCACTTAAAGATCCGTCACCGATTACAGCTATCACATTACCCGTATCGCCTTTCAAATCACGAGCTTTGGCAAGTCCGCATGCCAAGCTGACCGACGTTGAAGTATGTCCGATCACAAAAAAATCATGCTCGCTTTCTGACGGCTCGGAATAGCCGGATACTTCATCATACTCATCCACATTCATGAATGATGCCTTACGCCCTGTCAGCATTTTGTGCGCATAGCTCTGATGTGAAACATCATAGACAATCTTATCTATCGGCGAATTGAATACATAATGCAGGGCGACAGTAGCTTCCACCATACCCAGATTCGGGCCTACATGGCCGCCATGTTCACTCAGTTTCTTTAGCAATACGCTACGCACTTCTCCACTCAATGTTTCCAGTTCACCAGCCGAAAGCCGTTTCACGTCGGCAGGTCCGTTAATTTTTTCTATATACATAGCCTTTATTATAAATATATGATTTATTGATGTCTTCGATGCTGCAAAAATACAACGGGAAAATCATCCTGAAAGTAGACGGATTACGGTTTTCGCTACCATTTTTACGCTTTACATTCTTGCTCAAAATCTCTCCGGATGTGCATTTTTTACTTTGTTTTCTTGTCAAACCCAACTCTTTGCGTAAATTTGCAAGCTGATAGTTAACCGGATAATTTCAGTAGCAGGACTCTACTACTCCTATTCCCGGCACTGACATGATAAAAATACTAATACTAATCATTAATAGCATGAGTTTGAAAATTGTTGTATTGGCAAAACAAGTTCCCGACACACGTAACGTTGGGAAAGATGCCATGAAAGCCGACGGCACCATTAACCGCGCGGCACTCCCTGCTATCTTCAACCCTGAAGATCTGAATGCCCTTGAGCAGGCTCTCCGATTGAAAGATGAACATCCGGGCTCCACCGTAACCATCCTGACTATGGGACCCGGACGTGCAGCCGAAGTTATTCGTGAAGGACTTTACCGCGGTGCCGACAACGGTTATCTGCTGACCGACCGCGCTTTTGCCGGAGCCGACACACTGGCTACCTCATACGCCCTTGCCACAGCCATCAAGAAGATTGGCGACTATGACATCATCATCGGCGGCCGCCAGGCTATTGACGGTGATACGGCGCAGGTAGGTCCTCAGGTTGCCGAAAAGCTGGGATTGACGCAGGTTACATATGCGGAAGAAATTCTGAATGTGGACAAAGCCTCCAAGAAGATTGTCGTAAAGCGTCATATTGACGGCGGTGTAGAAACAGTGGAAGGCCCGCTGCCTATCGTTATCACCGTCAACGGAAGCGCCGCTCCCTGCCGTCCGCGCAATGCCAAACTGGTACAGAAGTACAAACGCGCGCTTGGCGCACAGGAAAAAGCAGCCATCGAAAAAGAAGGCGCTGAACTGCCGTATGCAGCTCTCTACGAGAAATATCCCTATCTGAACATCACAGAATGGAGTGTGGCCGACGTAAACGGTGACCTCGCACAATGCGGTCTGAGTGGCTCTCCGACAAAGGTGAAAACCATTCAGAACATTTCATTCCAAGCCAAAGAAAGCAAGACACTGACAGGCAGCGACCGGGATGTAGAAGATTTGATTGTTGAACTGTTAGCTAACCACACGATAGGATAAGATTATGAATAACGTATTTGTATATTTAGAGATAGAAGGCACTACGGTTGCCGATGTCAGTCTCGAACTCCTGACCAAAGGTCGTAAATTGGCTAATCAGCTGGGCTGCCAACTGGAAGCTGTTGCCGCCGGAAACAATTTGGCAGGCATTGAAAAACAAGTATTGCCTTTCGGCGTTGACAAGCTTCATGTATTCGACGCTCCGGGCCTGTTCCCATACACTTCCCTTCCCCATTCTTCCGTCCTCATCAACCTGTTCAAAGAAGAACAGCCGCAAATCTGCCTGATGGGCGCAACCGTCATCGGTCGTGACCTCGGTCCGCGCGTATCGTCCGCACTGACCAGCGGACTGACAGCCGATTGTACTTCTCTCGAAATCGGCAGCCACGAGGACAAAAAAGAAGGTAAGACCTACGAGAACCTACTGTACCAAATCCGTCCCGCATTCGGCGGTAACATCGTGGCAACGATTGTGAACCCCGAACACCGCCCGCAAATGGCAACCGTACGCGAGGGCGTGATGAAGAAAGAGATTCTGGATGCTAACTATAAAGGTGAGGTCATCAAACATGATGTAGCCAACTATGTTCCCGAAACGGACTATGTAGTAAAAGTCATCGACCGCCATGTAGAAAAGGCCAAACACAATCTGAAAGGCGCACCTATCGTCATTGCCGGTGGCTATGGCATGGGCAGCCGCGAAAACTTCGATATGCTGTTCGAACTGGCAAAGGAACTCCACGCCGAAGTAGGCGCCAGCCGCGCCGCCGTTGACGCAGGCTATGCCGATCACGACCGGCAGATTGGGCAGACAGGTGTAACCGTTCGCCCGAAGCTCTATATCGCTTGCGGCATCTCAGGACAAATCCAGCACATCGCCGGAATGCAAGAGAGTGGTATTATCATCTCCATCAACAACGATGAAAACGCCCCTATCAACACCATTGCAGACTATGTTATCAACGGTACGGTAGAGGAAGTTATCCCGAAGATGATTAAGTATTACAAACAGAATAGTAAGTAAGAAAACTATGGCTAATTTTTATACAGATATTCCGGAACTCAAGTATCACTTGAATAATCCGATGATGCAACGTATCTGCGAGTTGAAAGAACGCGGTTACGAAGATAAAGACAAATTTGATTATGCACCGCAGGACTATGCGGATGCAATCGACTCCTACGATAAAGTGCTCGAAATCACAGGTGAAATCACAGGTGAGATTATCGCTCCCAATGCTGAAGGCGTGGACGAAGAAGGTCCGCACTGTGCCAACGGTCGTGTGGAATATGCCAGCGGCACCAAACAGAACCTCGATGCCATGGTGAAAGCCGGACTGAACGGCATGACCATGCCGCGTCGCTTCGGTGGACTGAACTTCCCGATCACTCCGTACACCATGTGCGCGGAAATCGTAGCTGCCGCTGATGCCGGCTTCGGCAATATCTGGTCTTTGCAAGACTGTATCGAGACTCTTTACGAGTTCGGCAACGAAGACCAGCACAGCCGCTTCATTCCCCGCATCTGCGCCGGTGAAACCATGTCCATGGACCTGACCGAGCCCGATGCCGGTTCCGACCTTCAAAGTGTAATGCTGAAAGCCACCTATGATGAAGCCAACAACTGCTGGCGTCTGAATGGTGTGAAGCGTTTCATCACTAACGGTGACGCCGACCTGCACCTCGTACTGGCACGTTCAGAAGAAGGAACAAAGGACGGTCGCGGCCTGTCAATGTTCATCTATGACAAGCGTGACGGTGGCGTAAACGTTCGCCGCATTGAGAACAAACTGGGTATTCATGGTTCTCCTACTTGCGAACTGGTTTACAAAAACGCTAAATGTGAGCTTTGCGGTGACCGCAAACTCGGTTTGATTAAATACGTAATGGCATTGATGAACGGCGCCCGTCTGGGCATTGCAGCCCAGTCCGTAGGTTTATCACAAGCTGCCTACAATGAAGGTCTGGCCTATGCCAAAGACCGTAAGCAGTTCGGAAAAGCCATCATCGAGTTCCCGGCCGTATACGACATGCTGGCAATCATGAAAGCCAAGCTGGATGCCGGCCGCGCCCTGTTGTACCAAACTTCACGCTATGTGGACATCTACAAAGCCTTGGATGACATCGCCCGCGAACGCAAGCTGACCCCGGAAGAGCGTCAGGAACAGAAGAAATATGCAAAACTGGCAGACAGCTTCACTCCACTTGCCAAAGGTATGAACTCCGAATATGCCAACCAAAACGCTTACGACAGTATCCAAATCCATGGTGGTTCAGGTTTCATGCTGGAATATGCCTGCCAACGCATTTATCGTGATGCGCGTATCACCTCCATTTACGAAGGTACGACACAGTTGCAGACCGTAGCCGCTATCCGTTACGTCACCAACGGTTCTTATGCCGCTACCCTGCGCGACTATGGGCTGATTCCTTGCAGCGAAGAGATGCAACCACTCCTGGATCGTGTGAAAGAAATGACAAACAAGTTTGAAGCCTGCACCAATGCCGTCAAGGAAAGCGGCAACCAGGAATTGCTGGATTTCGTAGCACGTCGTCTTTATGAAATGGCTGCCGTATGCGTTATGTCCCACTTGCTGATTCAGGATGCTACAAAAGCGCCGGAACTGTTTGCCAAATCAGCACTTGTATACGTAAACTATGCTGAAGCAGAGATAGAAAAACACTTCAACTTTATCCGTAAGTTCAAGGCTGAAGAGTTAGACGGCTATCGCAAGTAAGCCCCTTAAAACTTTGATTGACATCCCATCCTGTCATTCAGAACGGAGCGAAGAATCTCTTCTCCTAATGTATAGGGAAAAAATTCTTCGTTGCAAACTCCTCTGAATGATAAGATGGGATGTCCTTTTGAAATTTCGATATATCCATCTTCTTTATATCACTGCCGCAGGGTCAGTCCAAACCGTCCAACAGCCTCAACTTATTGTGCAGCGAATAAATCTCCTGCTGCATTTCCTCCATACGTTCCAACAAATGATGAATGGCGTCAATGCCTTCTATATTAATGGACAAGTCGTAGTACATACGGCTGTAACGCTCCACATCCGGCAGTTGGGAGAACAACAAACAACGTTCTCCGTCTTCCGTCCGAATATCTATCAGGCCACCTTCCTGCAACATTTCAATAAACGAGGGCTCTATGTGGCACTTGTCGCAATATTCACTGATTATAATTAATTCGTTCTGCATACCCCATTCTCCTTTTTAGTTCATACTTTGAATTTTGCGGAACATCTCTTTCTGCTGTTCCGTCAGATTCGTTGGTAACTTTACGGAATAAGTCACAATCAAGTCACCGGACTGCCCTTCCTTCTTGTACACCGGAAAGCCTTTTCCTTTCAGGCGTACCTTCGTCCCGTTTTGTGTTTCGGGCTTTACTTTCAGTTTCACCTGACCTTCCAAAGTATCCACCAACTTTTCACCACCCAAGAGCGCCGTATAAAGGTCTATCTCCACACCTACATACAGGTCATTGTCCAAACGTTTAAAGACAGGGTCTTCCGCTATCACAAAAGTGATGTACAAGTCACCGGCGGGACCTCCGTTGATGCCCTCTCCACCGTAACCTTTCAGCTTGATGACCTGACCGTTGGCCACCCCGGCAGGAATAGTAATACGGACATTTTTACCGTTTACCGTCAATATCTGCTTATGGGTTTGGGCAGCATCACGAAGTGACAGATTCAAATCCGCATGGAAGTCTTGTCCACGAAAACCGGCATTCGCTCCTCCTCCACCACGCGTACGGTGTCCGAACATCTGTTCAAAGAAATCGGAGAAACCACCTGCATTACTTCCGGAAAATTCCTGTCCGTCGGAAGAGTACCAATATGTGCCGCCACCATCTGTACCAAAACCTGCGCCACCCTGACCGCCGAAACCTGTACCGCCAAAGCCTCCGAAACCTCCTGCCCCGGCCTGTTGCCTTGCCCGCTTCTGGGCTTCAAACTCATCAGCATGCTTCCAGTGCTCACCATATTCATCATATTTCTTTCTTTTTTCAGGATCACTTAGCACTTCGTTGGCTTCGTTGATAGCCTGAAATTTGTCTTTGGCAGTAGCATCATTCGGATTCAAGTCGGGATGATATTTCCGGGCCAATTTGCGGAACGCCTTCTTAATATCATCCTGAGATGCCGTTTTGTCTACTCCAAGGACTTGATAATAATCAATATAAGCCATAGTTTATAAGTTTTGTATTCTAAAAAGGATAGAACAAATAATACACCAACATTGTTTTCAGGAAATTAAAATACGTAAACAAATTTTAAAAACCATTCTACATCATATCAACCAATAACAAACAAGCATTTACCATTGTCTGTTCCGCTCTTCCGGTCTTCATTATGCCAAAAGAATGTAAATAACACATAATATCGTATAATTATTCACTCCAACACTTTCTAAAATTGATAGAAACTGCTTTATTTGCAATTAAATAAGCCTGTTTTCATAGTTCTTTCAACCTTAAATAAAAAGTCATTTATGAAACACTATTACCGGCTCTTAACACTGACACTGGCATTCATCCCCTTTCAGGCAAGGCGGGTGAAAAGAATACATATTGAAGCCACAAGTTCATCTTCAACAAAATCATCAAAGTAGAAAAGAAAAAAGGTTAGTTAGAAGGTTATCAAACAAAGGTATTTTAAGGTAAAAATCAATCAGTTTGTTTTCAGAAACCTTTCCACTCCAAGAGGAGGAAAGTTACAGATTAAGCTCCCCGGCCTGTGAAGGTCAGGGAGCTTTCAAACGAATTTCATTCTGCTCTTCATTCCTAAAAATAGAAAAAGTAGTCTTTCAGCAACTCATCAATTGCCGGGCGAGGCATGTCAAGAACAACTGAAACTAAGCCGGACAACCTCATCGGGCACAAAAAACCGCGACACCTTCTGAAAAGGCATCGCGGCACTCTATATGATTAAGATATCAAGGGAAAAGAATTACATCATTCCACCCATACCGCCCATTCCGGGAGCGCCCATAGGCATTTCGGGCTTATCTTCTTTCTTTTCTACAATGACACACTCAGTAGTAAGGAACATACCTGCAATGGAAGCAGCATTTTCAAGAGCCACACGAGTAACCTTAGCGGGATCTACCACACCGGCAGCGTGCAGATTTTCATAAACATCAGTACGTGCATTGTAACCAAAGTCTGCTTTGCCCTCGCGAACTTTCTGCACTACCACAGCGCCTTCCTTACCTGCGTTGGCAACAATCTGGCGCAACGGCTCTTCGATGGCACGCTTGATGATGTCGATACCAGTAGTTTCATCGGCATTGTCGCCCTGCAAACCTTCCAAAGCATCCAGTGCACGAATGTAAGCCACACCACCACCGGCAACAATGCCTTCTTCGATAGCGGCACGAGTAGCGCGGAGAGCATCATCTACGCGGTCTTTCTTCTCTTTCATTTCCACTTCGGAAGCAGCGCCTACGTACAGAACAGCTACACCACCTGACAATTTTGCCAAACGTTCCTGCAGTTTCTCCTTGTCATAATCAGACTTGGTAGAAGCAATCTGCGCCTTAATTTGTTCGCAACGTTCCTTGATATTTTCTTTTGCACCGGCTCCGTTTACAATAGTCGTATTGTCTTTGGAAACAGTTACCTTATCGGCTGTACCCAACATTTCAATAGTAGCCTGTTCCAGTTTCAAGCCTTTTTCTTCGCTGATTACAACACCACCGGTCAATACGGCAATATCTTCCAACATTTCCTTACGACGGTCGCCGAAGCCCGGAGCTTTCACAGCACAGATCTTCAACTGAGAACGCAGACGGTTAACAACCAATGTAGTCAATGCTTCGCTGTCCACATCTTCTGCAATTACCAACAGCGGACGACCTGTTTGTACAGCCGGTTCAAGGATAGGCAAGAAATCCTTCAAGTTAGAAATCTTCTTGTCGTAAATCAGGATGTACGGTTTCTCCATTTCACATTCCATCTTTTCAGTATTGGTAACGAAATAGGCAGAAAGATAACCGCGGTCGAACTGCATACCTTCTACTACACCGATAGTAGTATCCGTACCCTTAGCCTCCTCGATAGTGATAACACCGTCTTTGGAAACTTTGCGCATAGCATCTGCAATCAGCTTACCGATAACCGGATCATTGTTGGCAGATACAGAAGCCACCTGCTCGATTTTATCGTAGTTGTCGCCAACCTTTTCAGACTGGCTCTTGATGGATTCCACCACTTTGGCAACAGCCTTGTCAATACCGCGCTTGATATCCATAGGACTTGCACCGGCAGTGACATTCTTCAAACCTTCGGCTACAATGGCCTGTGCCAATACGGTAGCAGTGGTTGTACCGTCACCTGCATCATCACCGGTTTTAGAGGCAACTTCCTTAACCAGTTGCGCACCTGTATTTTGGTAAGCATCGGCCAGTTCCACTTCTTTAGCCACCGTTACACCGTCTTTCGTGATGTGGGGAGCACCGAATTTCTTTTCGATGATTACGTTACGTCCCTTCGGGCCGAGAGTTACTTTTACTGCATTTGCCAGTGTATCGATACCTTTCTTCAATTGGTCGCGGGCATCGATATTGAATAATATTTCTTTTGCCATAATGTTTATCTAATTTAGAAATTACAAACTATAAATTACTAATTATCCCAAAACAGCGAGCACATCGCTCTGACGCATGATAAGGTATTTGGTTCCTTCAACTTCCAGTTCTGTTCCGGCATATTTGCCATACAACACTGTGTCACCAACCTTCAACACCATTTCTTCGTCTTTTGTTCCGTTGCCAACTGCTATAACTTCACCCTTTAAAGGTTTTTCTTTTGCCGTATCAGGAATAATGATACCGCCGATTGTCTTTTCTTCTGCAGGTGCAGGGAGTATCAGCACTCTGTCTGCCAATGGTTTAATGTTCATAATTCTTTATTTTTTATATGTTATACATTTGCATTATTAATAGTAATACTGCTTTATGCAAGCGATAAAGAACTTACGAAAACTGTGCCAAAAGGCAAAGCTGTTTGTTTGGCAGATTTAAACTGCCAAAATGGCAAAGAATAAAACGGCTAATGCTATATTTGCAGCCTCAGAAGAATGGTTCCTTATCGCATCATCTGTTTATACAAAACGCATCATCCGTTAAGCCTCAACAGATGATGCGTTTTGTATAAACAGATGATGTGTTTCGCTCCAATCTTTATCCGCAGTGGAAATATTTCTCAACCAATTTCAACATCGCTTCCTGATTATTCTGAACCTCACTACGCAAAGTCCTGTCTTCATAAGCACGAAGTTTGGCAATTATCCCGTCAATCATAGCAGGACTGAAAACATTATATTTCTCGAAAGCGGCACGTTGCTTCTCCAGACAATCGGCAGAAGCGGCACAACTATCGGGAAGCTGAGCCAACTGTTTCAGTTTGTCCTCATTCTCTTTCTTATGGATATTCACATTCACATACGTTTTTTCTGCTACCTCCAATGCATCCGCCATTTCAAAACCGCGACGGCAGGCCACTGCCAGTCCTGCAATCAATTGGTACAAATCGGCAGAACCGTCCGGCGAGCGCATCTCCACCGTTTGTTTTTGAGTAGTGTCATAATGGCTCGGAGCCTCCAAAGGATTGGCAAGCATACACATATCCGTCTTAGCCGACCATCCCAGCGGAACACGCACCAATACGGAACGGTTGCGGTCGCCCCAACAAATATTGGTCGGAGCCTCCTGATGGGGAACAAGACGGAAATAAGAAGTAGGATTCGTATTGCCGAACGCAGTAATGGAAGGAGCCAGCTCCATCATTCCTGCAATGGCTTTGCGGGCTGTTTCAGAGAGCACGCCGTCTGTCAGCATCTGGTTCTTCCCGTCTTTCATGATGCGCATGTGGATATGCAATCCCGAACCTGCTTTTCCTGCCGTTATTTTCGGAGCAAAAGTAAGATCAAATCCATATTGATAAGCAAGGTTACGGATTATCCATTTGGCAATCATCAACTGATCGGCAGCCTGATCAGCGCGCACCGGCAGAAATTCTATTTCGTTCTGCTCGTATATCTTGCCATCAAGGGTGAAATTACCCACTTCGGAATGCCCGTACTTGATTTGCCCGCCGGCTTGTGCAATGTATGCCATACATTCGGTGCGAAACTCATTGAATTTGGCATAAGGAGCAGATTCGTGATAGCCTCGCTGGTCGGTGGCGGGGAACATACCGCTGTCTTCCGAGATAACATAATATTCCAATTCGCCCATAGCCTGAAACTCCATGCCGGTCACCTCCGTAAACGACCGGCACGCCTTGCGCAAAGTGTGTTCCGGAGAGCTTTCCAGCGGTTCGCCGTCTTTATTGAAAAAAGAGCAAAGCATGGAGAGCGTAGGCTGTTCGGCAAAAGGATCCTCAAAAGCCGTACAGAAACGGGGAACCACGTATAAATCACTACTTCCCGCTTCTATGAAAGGAAACAGGCTGGAGCCGTCCACACGCTCTCCGCACGTAAGTATCGCATCGAGATAGGCGGCATCATTGATGACAAAGTTCAGCGTTTTCAACCGTCCGTCGGCAGCGGGATACATGAAATTCACCATAGTGATTCCATTCTCTTTTATATAAGAAATTATGTCGGCTTTTGTAAGTTCGGAAGCCGGCTTTTGAAGTTTAGCCACCAACGGATTGGCATGCATTGAGAAATCTTGATTCATGATTTTGGTTGTTTTTAAGTTATGATATGATTAACAAAGCTTGTCTGTGCCGAAAATTCAAGACACAGATTTACAAATATACAAAAAGACAACTAACCACAACGAATTAGTTGTCTTTATTTATTCCTTGTATGGATAAATACTGCAAAAACAAATTATGCACGAGTAAAACAGCGAGTTAACATCATAGCCCATACGATGTTAACATCATCCACATCATGATGTTAACTTATTACACCACATTCAGTTAACTTCATCCGGGCAATCAAGTTAACTTCCTATAAGCCTTACTGCCCAAACATTACTCCAGCAGGTTCTCAATAGAGTAGTTTGCCCAAAAAGTCCTGGTAGAGTGCACCAGCGAACTTCCCATATAAAGCAGAAACAACACCGCTATGACAATCATCAAGAAACTGACGAGGGCATTGTGCTTTTCTTGTTTGAATTGAACGGAAACCATACAAACCTCCTATTTTATTGTCATTGCAAAGGTAAAAGCCGAATATTACATTTCTGCAACACCTCCTTTACAAATATACAAAGAACTCGCAAAAAAACGGCAAAATTTGGATAAATAAAGTAAGTGTTTGGTATTGAGGAGAGTTAAGCCAAATTCT
>ENA-UESE01000061-UESE01000061.1-human-gut-metagenome-genome-assembly--contig:-NODE-61-length-180955-cov-20.310994_pt1 | contig 180955 bp, 115 predicted proteins | sample MGYA00242995_ERZ507996 | MGnify/ENA primary metagenome ERZ507996 (study PRJEB26167, sample SAMN06115489) | human gut metagenome | host: Homo sapiens | place: China:Sichuan | collected 2015-04-15...
CATCCGTGTCTGAAAGATTACTTGCACGCCGAAGGAGAACCTTGCTCCAGCGCTACGCTGGTAAATTATCATTTAACAAAAACATATAATTTCAATGAACAAGCTTGTTTGGAAACTTCTTCGCCAGCACATCAGCATCGGACAATTAAGTGGCTTTTTTCTCGCCAACATCTTCGGTATGCTGATTGTACTGTTAAGCGTGCAATTTTATAAGGATGTTCTTCCCGTCTTCACGCAGGGAGACAGTTTCATGAAGAAGGATTATATCATCGCTACCAAAAAGATCAGCACTCTTGGCAGCATTACCGGACAAAGCAATACTTTTTCCAAAGATGAAATCAAAGAACTGGAAGCACAACCTTTTACACGCAGCGTAGGCGCCTTCACACCTACCCTTTTCAAAGTGTCGGCAGGGTTGGGAATGCAACAGGCCGGTATCCGTATTTCTACGGATATGTTTTTTGAATCTGTTCCCGATGCTTTTGTCGATGTCAGCCTGGACAAGTGGCACTTTGATGAAGGTACACAAACCATACCTATCATCATTCCCCGCAATTATCTGAACCTTTACAACTTTGGTTTTGCGCAAAGCCGCAACTTGCCGAAATTATCGGAAGGTGTGATGGGACTGATACAAATGGATATCAACATGCGTGGCAACGGACGTGTAGAACAATACAAAGGAAATATCGTCGGTTTCTCCAACCGGTTGAATACCATCCTTGTGCCTCAATCTTTTATGGAGTGGGCAAATCAGAATTTCGCCCCCGAACGGGAAGCGCAACCCTCCCGCCTCATCGTGGAAGTGAAGAATCCCACAGATACAGCCATCACCGACTACTTCCAACAAAAGAACTATGAAACCGAAGGAGACAATCTGGATGCCGGAAAAACAACCTATTTCCTCCGCCTCATCACAGGCATTGTTTCGGGAGTAGGACTATTTATCAGTATCTTGTCTTTTTATATCCTGATGTTAAGTGTATTCTTGCTGCTTCAGAAGAATACGGCAAAGTTAGAAAACCTGCTATTAATAGGTTACAGTCCTTCTAAAGTCGCATTGCCCTATCATGTATTGACCGTAGGCCTGAATTTACTGGTACTGCTCCTCGCCGTCATTGGTGTAGTCTGGTTAAGATCTTACTACACCGGAGTCCTGCAAACTCTTATTCCACAACTGGAAACAGGTTCTCTTCTGCCCTGTATCCTTGCCGGAAGTATCTTATTTTTAGTGGTATCCGCTTTAAACATCCTCCTGATACGAAAGAAAGTTCTCTCCATCTGGAAAGGAAACAAATGATTACTGTTTTTAGGCTCCAAGAGTAGCAACTTACATTTTTATCCATACCTTTGCGCCCGAAAAGTAAAGAGTATGATAAAACGAAAAATAACCAAAGTAATAGTAGCATGTCTCATGCTGCTATTTCTTTTATCAACAGGTATTTTCATCTTCCGGGGAAGCCTACTGCGCCATATCGCAGATAAACGCATTACCAGACTGGAACAGCGTTACGGGTTAGACATCAGTTACAACAAACTCCACATGAAGGGGTTGAATACGATCTCTATCGACGGACTGAATGTGGTTCCACAGAAAAGAGATACATTGCTTTCCCTTCAATCTCTCAATATCCGTATCGGTCTTTGGAAACTACTGTGGGGAGACATCAAGATCAAAGAAGTCCGCCTGGACGGACTCTCACTCAATTTCATAAAAAAAGACTCTACAGCCAACTATGATTTCCTTTTCCTGCCCTCTTCCGAAGTAACTGCCTCCAATGAAAGCAATACCAGTACCGATTACACCCGTCGCATCAATACAACATTAAATCTCCTTTTCGGCCTGTTACCCGGAAACGGTGAACTCACCCATCTTACAATCACTGAGCGGAAAGACCGTAATTTCGTCAGCTTCCGTATTCCCCGCTTTGTGATTGACGACTATCATTTCCAATCAGAAATAACAGTTCTGGAAGACAGCCTGAACCAACAATGGAATACCGAAGGAGAATTTAATCCTTCGGAAAGGCGATTGCATGCAACTTTACATGCTCCACAACTGGCTGTTCCTTATATCCACCGCCGATTCGGTGCAGAAGTACAGTTCGATAGTCTGACGTGCAACTTCTCACAGGAAAAAACTAACAACGGGCTTACATGTTTGGTTGGTCAGTCGGAAGTACGGGGATTGCAGGTATATCATAAGCGGTTGTCGCCCGAAACAATCAACCTGGATCGCGGACAACTGGATTTCCACGTAAATGTCAGTCCGCAAGCCGTAGAACTGGACAGTACCAGCCTTGTACGTTTCAATGCACTGACCTTCCATCCTTATTTAAAGGCAGAATGTATCGGAAAAAGTACAGACAAGAAAGAGTGGCATTTTATAGCTTCTGTCCGGAAACCCTGGTTCCCTTCGGAAGAGTTGTTCGATTCATTGCCCAAAGGACTTTTCGAAAACCTGGAAGGTCTCGGCACTACCGGACAATTAGCTTATCACTTTCTATTGGATGTGGATTTCTCTCAACTGGATAGCTTGAAGTTTGAGTCGGAACTGAAAGAAAAAGATTTCCGTATTCTCCATTATGGAAAAACGGATTTAGGTAAGATGTCCGATGAGTTTATCTATACAGCGTACGAGAACGGACAGCCCGTATACACCTTCCCTGTCGGTCCGTCATGGGAGAATTTCACACCCTTGGACAGCATTTCTCCTCTGCTGCAAATGTCTGTCATGCAGAGCGAGGACGGAGCTTTCTTCTATCACCGGGGATTCCTGCCGGATGCCATGCGAGAAGCTCTGATTCATGACCTGGAAGTTCGCAAGTTTGCCCGCGGAGGTAGCACGATTTCCATGCAATTGGTGAAGAATGTTTTCCTGAACCGTAACAAAAACATTGCCCGCAAACTGGAAGAAGCGCTTATCGTCTGGCTCATCGAAACCGAACACCTCACTCCGAAGGCACGCATGTACGAAGTTTACCTGAACATAGCGGAATGGGGGCCTATGGTTTACGGCATCCACGAAGCGGCATCTTTCTACTTTAACAAACGCCCCTCACAGTTAAGTTTAGAAGAAAGTATTTTCCTGGCTTCTATCGTTCCTAAACCGAAACACTTCAAAAACTCATTTACGGCAGATGGGCGGCTGCAAGAAAGCCAGGAAGGCTACTTCCACCTGATTGCGGAAAGATTAGCCAAGAAAGAAGTGATAACCGATGCACAAGCGGCACAGGTAAATATTAATAATGTGGTACTAAAAGGAGTGGCTAAATCAAGTTTCGTAAGTGAAAGTTGGCAATAAAGCAAAACGGGATAGAAAGGAAGGAAACCAGTTGACGAGTTGACAAGGGAACAAGGGGCTGCGCAATGCTCCTATGCCGCATGGAACCTTGTCCCCTTGTCAACTTGTTAACTCGTCAACTTTCCCTCATAACCCATCCATAATAAATAAATTCCTAAAACTTACCCCTGATGTGCCAACATATACTCCTTAGGCGACATCCCATGCACCTCCTTGAAAGAACTGGAGAAATGTGACAGATTCGTATACCCCGTAGCATAAGCTACTTCGGAAACTGTCAGTTTCTTCTCTTTCAGCAGTGCGGCAGCCTGTTGCAAACGGATATTCTTGATAAAATCACGTGCCGAAAGGTTTGTCAGTTCTTTCAGCTTCCGATGTACATGGACGCGACTTAGACCGACATTTGCCGCCAACATCTCTACATTCAGATCCGGATTGGAAAGGTTCTCATTGATAACCTTCATTATCTTGCTCATCAATATCTCATCCGCCGATTTCATGCTCAGCTTCTGCACCTTGTCCTCTTGCTGTTGCGCACCACTGAATTTACTCTTCAGCAGTTTACGGTTAGCAAGCAAGTTGGCAATCGTACTCTTCAGCAGCTCCGTATTGAAAGGCTTCACCATATAAGCATCCGCACCGGTTGCCATTCCCTCCATGGTATCTTCGGGTTTCGACTTGGCAGTCAATAAGATTACAGGCACATGATTGACATTCGTATTCTGCTTAATCTTCCGGCAAAGTGACAGACCATCCATTTCCGGCATCATAATATCGCTGATTACCAAATCAGGAGTATCTGCAAGAATAGTATCATAAGCCTCCCTGCCATTCTTCCGGGTCATTATCCGATAGTCCCCTTCCAATTCTTCTTTCAGATAAGAAAGAATCTCCTCCTCATCTTCCACTATCAATATGCGCATACGGTTCTTTGCCTTACCGGTCTTCTTGCCTTCCTCATCCTCTTCACCCTCTTCTTCTTCAAAGACTTCCTCCAAGTCCGTCTTTTCCGGTTTAACCAGCACGGCATGAGGGGTGATGAGTGCTTCCACATCTTCCAGTTCGTCCGTACGCAGATGTGCTGAACCCAAAGGAATACGGATCACGAAACGACTGCCCGGAGCATCCTCCCTGTTCTCTGCAAAGATAATGCCATGATGCAGTTCCACCAATGAACGGGACAAATGCAAACCGATACCCGTACCGAAATTCGACTTCGTCACATCATTATCTATCTGATAAAAACGCTCGAATATGCGCTCTATCTTCTCCCGGTCGAGTCCGATACCACTATCCGTGACCGTTATTTCAAAATATTCCTTCAGAGGATCGCGACGGGTAGCATCGCGCCCGGTAGAAAGCGAAACCGTAATTTCACCCTGCTCCGGTGTATACTTGAAGGCATTGGAGAAGATATTCATCAATATCTTGTCGAAGTTATTCATATCCACCCATACCTTCAACTGCGGCATAGCGTGCTCGAAGCTGAAATGTATCTTCTTCTTCCGCGCCATATAATCGAAGGTAAGCATCACATCATCAATGAAACCAACCATATCCGTTTCACGGAACTTCATGAACATCTGTCCCTTATCCAGTTTACGGATGTCCATCAACTGATTTATCAGACGAAGAATACGTTGTGCATTCCGGTAAATCATCAGATAAGTCTTTTGTACTTCCCCTCCCTTCTTTTCGGCCAACAACTTCTCCAGGGGATTAATGATCAGCGTCATCGGAGTACGTATTTCATGCGAGATGTTGATAAAGAACTGTAGCTTTGCTTCATTCAGTTGTTCGGCATGTTCGCGCTTCATGATTTCACGGCGATGGCGCATACGCGACAGGATGTAATTCACAATGCCCAATACAAGCAAGCCGAGCAGAAAAACATAAATGCAATACGCCCACCACATCTCATACCAAGGCGGAGTAATCAGAATCTTAACCGTACGTATCTCCGAAAGATTGCCGTGACTCAGTGCCCGCACATGGAAAGTATATTTGCCCGGCGGAAGATTATTGTAAGTCACCCTGTTCACACCCGGCTCGGTGCTGAGCCACTGGTTGCTCAATTCCTCAATCTTATACTGATAGGATATCTGCTCCGGATTGTTATACTGCAACGTGGAGAAGATGATACTGAACGTATTATCGTAATGAGCCAGTTGGAACATATTCGCATCCGGCACAGACGTATAGATAACGGTATGCCTTCCCGAACGCGTATTTTTCCGCACAGGCTGGTTGAAGATAAAGAAGTCCGTAATCCAGACCTTGGTGTCTTTCAGCACACTCCCTATAGATAAAGGCTGGAAATAGGTAATACCATTTATACCGCCGAAATAGACTTTTCCCGCCTGGTCTTTATAGAATGCGCCGTGCGTGAACTCGTTTCCCTGCAATCCGTCACCCGCATAATAATTGATGTAACGGTTGTTCTCGACATTATACTTACAGATACCCATATAGGTACTGATCCACATATTATGTTCCTCGTCTTCGCAAATTCCACAGATTACATTATTAGGCAAACCATCCGCCACCGTAAAACAGGTCAGTTCTTCGGTCTTCTTATTGAAGCGATAGAGTCCGTCCGTCGTACCTGCCCAAATATTTCCGGCATGGTCTTCCTGCAAAACATACCCTACCCGGTCTTCAATCAGAGTATTCACATTGCGGTAATTAATGAAACTCTCATTCACCGGATTGAAGCAACTGATACCTTTATAGTGTCCCAGCCAGATCATTCCCTCACTATCACAGAAGATGTAGTTCACCCAGTCATTTGCCAGTTCATTCCGGGTCAGGTCGCCCGACTCATCTTTAGACGACTCATAATGCTCCAACTCCCTTGTCACCAGATTATAGCGGTAGAAACCCGAACCGAAAGTAGCGATATAAAGATTCTTATGCCGGTCTTCCGTAATCGAGAAAATCTTCTCATTGTCCACCGGCAGCGGATATTCACACTCACCGGTTCTCCGGTTTAGTTTTGCCAGTCCCCGGGTGTACGTGCCGAGCCAGAAATCTCCGTTCGTATCCTCGTACATACACATAATCGTATTAGCCATCGAACGCGGGTTATTGCCGGGCTGATAATGCCGCAGCCTCTTTCCTTCCGCATCCAGTTCAAAGATTCCCTCATTGTCCGCCCCTACCCACAGGTGACGGTTACTATCCTGATAGATGGACATTACACATCCTTGTCCGATGGGATTATAATAAATGGACCTGTTGCCATAATACTCAAACGGATTCTCCTGCTTGGGCATCAGTACAATACCTTTCTGAAACAATCCTACCCACAGGTTCTTGTCCCGGTCTTCCATGATAGCGTGTATCTTTCCTTCCGAAAAATCCAGCGGTGCGGAATTGATGCTATAATCCTCTATCTTCCCGGTCATCCGGTTATAAGTCTTCAGTCCCTGGCCGTCGGTGCCTATCAACAGACGGTCGTCCACCAGCGTCAGACAATAGATGGACAGTTCCTCGCTACCCGTATAGGGAACAGGAATAAAGCGGTTCTGCTCACGATCATAACGGGACAAGCCATGCTTTTGAGTACCGATGAACAGATTCCCGTACTTATCTTCACCAATAGCCGACACATAGTTATCATTAATCACCGGATATCTGAACACACGGACTTCTTGCGTAGCGGGCAGATAGCAAATCAATCCATGCCCTTCCGTACCAATCCAGATATTATAATCAGAATCTTCGTATAAATTCGACTGGAAGTTATAATTCACTTGCCTCATGATGGCGTCAATGGACTCCGCCTGCTGCTTCTCTTCGTCCAAACGGAAAATACCCTGTCCGGTAGTTACCACCCAGATCTCACCATTATGCAATTTCTGCATCTGCGTGATGTGTGGAAAAACCCGCTTGCCCGCACGTATCATTGGAATCTCCCGGAAAGTATCCGTTTCCGAATCATACTTCATCAACCCGTCGATGCAACCTACCAGCAGATTCTGCCGGCTGTCTTCAAAAAGCGTGCGCACATAATTGTTTTTAATGGAAGTGGAGTCGCCGGATATATGCTTATAGTTGGAGAAACGAAGTCCGTCGAAACGGTTCAGTCCGTACTCAGTAGCTATCCAGATAAATCCGCGCTTATCCTGAAAAATCTGGTTGATAAGACTGCTGGACAATTCGTTGTTAGTAGAATAGAATTTACCGGTTTGTGCCGTCAAAGGCAGGACGGTCAAACATAGCAATAAGACTATAAGGAGGATTTTATTAAGAGCTGTTTTCATTGCATTTTATACTTAAAGGCAAGCAAAGATAAGAAAAACTTTCGAAATGGACAGGGAAGCCATTGCATATATGCTCTTTATCTCTTCGGCATTATACCTAAAGGAGCGGAACATTAAACCCTTTTGCCAGGAAGCCTTATACATCTATTGCAAAAGATGGCATCTTTTACATCGAAAGGTGGCATCTAATGATACAAAAGATGGCATCTTTTACAGCAAAAGATGCCACCTTTTGCATCAGCCCTCTTATTGATACGGATGAAAGGAATAAATGATATAAGTGAAAGGAATATGGGATTTATCACTTAATTCTCTATCTTTCGGACGTCAACAAACCTGGGACGTAACACCAGCGAATGATTTTGTAACACAGAGAAAAGTCATGTTACATTTAAATGTAACACAGGCTACAATTAAATATCCGCTTTTTCTTTTTATAGAATACCTTTGTCACAAACGAAAAAGCAATGTTTAACCCTTTAATCTGATAAATGCAAATATGGAAACTTGAGAATGAAAAACATGTCTTCACATCTTTATTAAGGAAAGAGAATATTATTGTTATCCAACTAAATTAATTTCAGTTATGAAATGCACAAATTATTGTTTTAAGCCTTTGGGGCTTCTATTCTTATTATGCCTGATACCTCTATGGGCATTTTCACAGAATATCACTGTGAAAGGTGTGGTGAAGGACGCCACAGGAGAATCGGTTATCGGTGCGAGCGTAGTGCAGAAAGGCACCAGTAACGGTATTATTACCGACATCGACGGTAACTTTACACTGAATGTTCCATCCAACAGTACCATCGTAATTTCATTTGTGGGCTACAAGACACAAGAAATTCCTGTAGCCGGGAAGACACAAATCAATGTCACGATGAAGGAAGACACTGAGATGCTGGACGAAGTCGTTGTAGTAGGTTACGGACAGATGAAACGTTCGGACCTGACGGGTTCGGTGGTATCGGTAAATGACCAGGCCATCAAGAAGTCGGTTCCGACTTCTATCGATCAGGTATTGCAAGGACGCGCTGCCGGTGTGCAGATTCAGGCAAACTCCGGTACACCGGGTGCGTCCACCTCTATCCGCATCCGTGGTATCAACTCACTGAACGCCACCAACCAGCCTATCTTCGTGATAGACGGCGTAGTGGTGGACTCTGCTACTGACGATGAAAACAGCAACCCTTTATCAAGCATCAATCCGTCGGACATCGTATCCATGGACGTACTGAAAGATGCTTCGGCAACCGCCATCTATGGTTCGCGCGCATCCAATGGTGTCATCATGATTACTACTAAACGCGGACAGGCAGGCGAAGCAACCGTAACCTACGACGGATATGCGGGCTGGCAGGAAATGCCTAAACAACTGGATATGCTGAATCTACGACAGTATGCACAGCATCACAATGACCGCTCGGCTCTTGGTCTGGTAGAACAAAGCAGTTCTTTCGTACGCCCTGACTTACTTGGCGAAGGTACCAACTGGCAAGACGAATTGTTCAGCAAAGCCTTCATGACGAGCCATAATATCTCTGTCAGTGGCGGTAACAACAAAACCACTTATGCTTTTAGCGGCGGATTCCTCGATCAAGACGGTATTGCATTAGGGTCCAGCTTCCGACGTCTTTCCCTGCGCGCCAATATCGATACTGAAATCAAATCGTGGTTACGCGGAGGTGTAAACTTCTCGTTTGCTGAATCCAAGCAAAATGTCGGTACCGACAATAATACGATTATGAGCGCACTGATACAGCAACCTACGGTCGCCGTTACATCTCCCGATGGTTCCTTCGACGGTCCGGACGATGTGTGGATGCCCGAAAATCCCGTAGGACTTGCTTCCATACGCACCAACAATAACCGTAAAACCAACTTCCGTTTCAATACCTATCTGGAAGCAAACCTACTGAAAGGATTGACTTTCAAGACGGAATTATCAGCTGACTGGAACTTCAATAACTATTATTATTATCAGCCAGACTACCAGTTCGGTATCAAAACAAGCGACACACGTACCTCACGTTGGACCAAGACCAACACCAAATACTGGTCATGGCGCAATATCCTTACTTATAATAATACGTTTGCAGAAAAACATAACATCAACGTAATGGTAGGTCAGGAAATGTCACACTCCAACTGGGAGACACAAGTAGGTACAGCCACAGGATTCCTGAGTAATACAACTCCCGACCTGAGTGCAGGTGATGTCACCACTTCCACTACCACCGGTTCACGCGTGGTGAATTCCATCGCTTCCTTCTTCGGACGTGCCTTCTACTCTTTTGACGAACGCTACCTGCTGACCGCTACCATTCGTCGGGACGGTTCCTCCAAATTCGCCAAAGGCAATAAGTGGGGTTGGTTTCCGGCAGTGGCTCTTGCATGGCGTGCGTCACAGGAATCATTCCTGCGCAACAACGCAATTATCAACAACCTGAAACTCCGCGCAGGTTGGGGTGCCACGGGTAACCAGAACGTTAGCGACTATGCTTATATGGCACTGCTCTCTTACAAAACCACTCCCTGGGGAACCGGTGTACTGACAGGCAATACCGCCAACCCTGACTTGACATGGGAAACCACTCATTCCTATAACGTAGGTATCGACCTCGGTTTATTCCAGAACCGTATCGAAGTAATCGCCGATGTATATTATAAGAAGACTAAAAATCTGTTGCTGCAACTCCCCTTGCCCGCCTATCTCGGTTCAAGTGGACAAGGTGCCGCTTCCAATCCTTGGGGTAATGTAGGTTCTCTTGAGAACAAAGGTATCGAGCTTACCGTGAATACGACTAACATCACAAACAAGGATTTCCAATGGACATCCAACCTCGTATTCTCACTCAACCGTAACAAAGTACTGGAACTCGATACGGACAATTCTTCCATTGAAAAGAGTTATCAACCCAGTTCCGCAAGCTACATCGTAACCAAAACGACCGTAGGACAGCCTATCGGACAATTCTGGGGCTACAAAGTAATCGGACGTTTCGATGAACCGACGGATTTCTACTACAAAGATGCCGATGGCAACGTGAAGCAAGTAGCCATACCCGAAGGTAATACAATTGCCAAGAACAGTACGTGGATAGGCGACTATATCTATGAGGACCGCAACGGTGACGGGGTCATCAACAACGAAGACTGTACCTACATCGGAAACCCGGAACCAAAGTTCACTTACGGTATCGGTAATACATTCTCTTACAAAGGATTCGATCTGACAATATTCTTCTCGGGGTCTTACGGCAACAAGGCTTTGAATCTGACCCGCTACCGTATTGAAGATCCCCGCTCCAACGGCAACATACTCAAATCTTCGCTGAACTATGCACAGATAGGTTTGATAGACCCCAACGGTCCGGATGACGACTATCGTAACCTCCATGTAGTAAACGGCTCTGCCACTACATTGCCGGCTTTGCAGGAATCGGATGCTAACAATAACTTCACCCGTATCAGCGATATGCTTGTAGAAGACGCTTCTTACATCCGCCTCCAGAATATTTCCATCGGCTATACATTCCCCAAGAAATGGATAAACAAGATTTTCCTCAATAACGCGAGAATCTATGCCAACATACAGAATGTATACACCTGGAGCAAATACAAAGGCCTCGACCCTGAAGTAGGTGCCATCTATGGAGATGCATTAATGACAGGTGTGGACTACGGGCGTTATCCTTCGCCACGCATCTACACATTCGGATTAAACATATCCTTCTAATCCTTTAAAAAGAATTATACGTATGAAAAATAAGATATTAATCATAGCAACATTGGCCGGTTCATTGGCATTGAGTTCCTGCGAGGACTTCTTGACACACGATAATACCACCAGTGCCAACCAAGAGACCTTCTTCGACACTGACGAGGCTCTGGAAGCAGCTACCGCACCGCTTTATAACTATGTGTGGAACAGTTTTAATGATAAAGCCTACTATAGCATGGGAGACGGACGTGCAAACAACATCACCGCCCGTTGGTCAGACTATATCTATCCTTATACTAACTTTACGGAAACAGCATTGAGTCCGGGACTTGAAGATGCCTGGGGGTCTTTCTACTCCGTAGTGGCACAATCCAACTACGCCATCAACAATATTAAGGATTATTCCGGTCCGCAAGTCAGTGAAAAAGCCAAAGTACAAGCTTATGCCGAAGCACGCTTCATGCGCGGACTGGCATACTGGTACATCGGCTCTTTATGGAACAAAGGTATCATCTATGAAAATACGGCAGAACAAGTAAATAACTCTGTGGTTCCTGCCAACCGTGGTGTGGATGTGATAGAATTCGCTATCCGCGACCTCGAATATGCAGCAGTCAACCTCAGCAAGACAGCATCTGATGTAGGTCGCGTCACTTGTTACAGTGCTTACGCTATTCTGTCGCGTATGTATCTCTCTATGGCAGGTTTGACTACTGAAGGCGAATACAACGGCAGTAATATAGCTACTGATTTCAACCGCGATTCGCGCAACACGTACTATCTGGATATGGCGCGCAAAGCTGCCACGAAGGTGATCGAAGAAGGCCCGTATTCACTTCTCGACAACTATGGAGACCTCTTCGCACCAAGCACATGCAACAACAACAGTGAAGCCATCTTCCAGTTGCAGTGGTTGCAGGGTAGCACGGATGCTATCGGTTGGGGATGCAATAATTCCATATCAACCTATTTTGGCTGGTCTACTATGGTAAGCGAACAGAACTGGGGTAATGCCACCTATGCCTCTTATGACCTTGTACGCGCTTACGATCCTCAAGACCGTACCCGCCGCCATTACACTATCGCCACCGTAGGTGAGTATTATCCGGATCTCAACACCAAGAACGGAGGGTACACGTATAACGTCACCGAAACCGGTTATGACAACAAATGTAACTTCAAGAAATACGTGATAGGTAAGATTGACGACAATGGCCAAAGCTATGCACAAAGCAGTGGCATGAATACCTACATGATGCGTCTGGCAGAAGTATATCTGAATCTTGCCGAAGCAATTCTTGGAAATAATGCTTCGACCAGCGAACAAGCAGCTTGTGACGCCTTCAATGCGGTGCGCAAACGTGCCGGTATGCCGTCCCTGACAACCATCACATATTCAGATATCCATTACGAACGCCGCATCGAGCTTGCTCTGGAAGGACAATACTGGTACGATCTGCTGCGCCGTTCCTATTACCAGCAACAGGAAGTGGTGAACTACCTCAACAGCCAGGAGCGTAATGCCGGTTACGAATGGGATGAAACAGAAGCCTGCCAGTATGCAAAGACTTCTGACGGAACCGGAGTTTCAACCGCTACATCGGCCAATCTGACACTGCCTATCTCGGATGTAGACCGCGGACGTAATCCGCTTCTGAATAACGACCCGGTAGCTTACGAATTCGGTGCAAAAGAAGTCACAGAAAATGATTTGTTCAATGATTAACAAACTATAGAAGATATGAAAAGCTTAAAATATATATGGATATTATGCTTGTCATGCCTGGCCGCAGGCCTCACCTCATGCAATGAGGAGGATAAATACTTTGACAGCAAATACCAAAGCACAAAGATTGTGGTTGACCAGATCTATCTGGAAGATTATGAATCGTCTGTACCCGACCGACCGGTTACTTTCGCACGCCTCGGACAGTTGATCCGTGTAGAAGGTAGCGGACTCTATGGCATGAAGAAAGTCTACATCAACGGATATGAGACTTACTTTAACCGCGCCTACGTAACCGACCACTCCATGTTGATTCAGATCAACAGCAATACCCCCGTTGAAGACGCTGAAGAGGCAGACCGCAATAAGATCCGCTTTGTAAAAGATGACGCCACGCTGGAGCACCCCTTCATCATCCGTGCAGCATCTCCTACCATAACAGGCATCAGCAATACTTTACCTAAGGACAAGGAGAAAGTAACCGTATACGGTACCGGCCTACAGGAAACCACCAAAGTAACCCTGCCCGGCGGAATAGAAATCACAGCCGACATTGAAAGTGATGAAGACGGTGAATGGTATTCATTCATCATGCCGGAAAACTATTCAGGAAGCGGTTCCATCTATTCGGAAGGCGCCAACGGACAGGCAGCCACTCCGGCTTACTTCAACTTTGCAGACTGTATGATACTTGATTTCGATGGCAATGGCAGCCAAGGCTTCTGGAGCTGGAGCGAAACTGGTTCGATGATAAATGCTGACGACCTTGTAGAAGATCCTTATGATAGCGGACGTGGCAAATGCGTTCAGATTGTTCCCGAACGTTTATTAAAAGCAGGAGTTATATCCGGCAAACCGCGTGTATCCGAATGTTGGACAGCCGGCAATGACGATGCAGCAGATGATTGGAGCCGTATGTATTCTTATATACCGGCAACTACCCCACTGACCGAAGTAGCATTGCAATTCGACGTTTATGTGCCCGAAGCATGGAGCGGCACAGGACATCTGCAAATAAGCTTATTCAACAACTTCAATTTCGGAGGTATAGGTTCCGACGATGATGGTGCTTCCAATCAGGTGGCATTCTATGTTCCCTGGATTCAGGAAGGTGCTATCGTTCCATTCTCAACCACAGGTTGGCAGACTGTAACTATTCCGTTTAGCCAGTTCAACAAATACGCCACCATGATAGAAGATAAAGAAAGCCCGGTATTCCAAAATGTGGTAGAAGACCGCAATGCCGCCACTTACAGAAACTTCGGTATGGGATTTGTCAATACAGACTTTACTTACCAAGATGTAAGCATCACATCCACAGCTTTCTCAAGCCGTATCTATCTGGACAACTGGCGTGTAGTACCTTACAAGACTGTCACAATCTCCGATTATCCTGAAGATGAAGAAACTACGGAATAAACTCAGTAGAAACCCATTAAACATTAAGAATTATGAAACTAAATAGAATTATTCTTCCACTGATGGCTTGCGCACTGACATGGAGTAGTTGCGATGACCAGATAATGGAATGGAAAAACTCCGACGGAAGTATCACAGCCTCCGACATTCCCCTTGCATTAAAGGAAAAGATAGCAAATTATGACTACATAAAATCGTATGTGGCACAATATGCTCCTAACATGAATGTAGGACTTGGCTTAGGAGCCGACCTATACATCAACGATGCGGCATACAGAACCATAGCCGATGCTAACTTCCAGATGTTTACAACCGGAAACGCCATGAAACATTCGGCTGTAGTGAAAGCGAACGGTGAATTGAATTTCACAACAATCGACGCATTCCTGAACCTGGTTCCGGCCGACATCCAGATATATGGGCATAACTTCCTCTGGCATACTCAGCAAAAACAGACATACTTGAAATCACTGATCGCACCGGAAGTTGTCGTTGAGGTAGGTGATGATGATGTATGCGAGAATATTGTCAGCAACTACGGATTTGAAGGAGGCAATGCAAATGGATGGACAGGGTTATGGGGCAAATACAACTATGCCGTAGAGCAGCCGGGCCATGACAGTGACTACGCCATTCGCTTCACCATGACCAGCGAATCAAATGCGAACTATGACTGCCAGCTGTTCTGGCCTACCGGAATGCTCGAAACAGGAGTAACGTACGCTTACTCATTCTGGGTGAAATCGGATCAGAACATAGCCGTTCAGTTCATAGGCCAGAACTCTTCTTATGGGGGCATCTACAAAGATACATTTACGGCACCTTCCGAGTGGATTCGCTGCACAGGCGAATTTACCTATGCAGAGAGCGACACTAAGGACATCGAGCGTGTGGGCATCCAATTCGGCGGAACACCGGGAAGCACGGTATGGGTGGATGATTTCAAGTTCGGAAAGAAGATAGAGGAAAAGATGATCAATATCATAGACGATGGAAAGTTTGAAGACGGAACTCTCGGCTCATGGTTCGGTTGGGGAAATGGCTCTACCCGTACTATCTCAGAAAAGGGACAAGGTTACAACAGTGATTACTGCATGGTGATGGTCAATCCTTCCGATGGAGATTCCTGGAGTGCTCAGACCGCTCACTCATTCCCAGAGACATTAACCGTTGGAAAGACCTACATGTACTCTGCTATGGTAAAGGCAACCGTCATCAATCCCGACTTCACACTCCAGGTACAAGACGCCAATGGCGGTAGCGGTGAAGGATACGTAAGTGCTGCAACAGCCGTTGATCAGTGGATACCTATTGAAGGCGAATTTGTTTGTAAGAATGAAGGTATAGCTCGCCTCTGCATCAACTACGGAAAAGTTGCCGGAACTTACTACATTGACAATTTCAAATTCGGTGAAAAGAAAGAAACTGCAACAGCCCAGACTTTACGTGCATCAACCCGTGCCGGTGGCATAAGTTACAAACTGAAGACTCCTGAAGAGAAAAAAGCCGCTTTACTGGGTGCAATGGAAGCATGGATTAAAGGTATGCTGCAACATCAGGGAATGGAACGCGTAAAAGAATGGGATGTCATCAACGAACCTATTGCGGACAACAATCAATGGCGTGGCATAGACGGTAACTTCATGAGTAATGGTGAGGACGCGCCGGACACTGCACCGGTAGAAGACGAAGAAAACGGTCTGAACCTGAACTGGGCAAACGATCACTTCTATTGGGGATACTACATCGGTAAGGAATATGCCGTGAAAGCATTTGAATATGCACGCAAGTATGCAGCTGCCGACGTTAAGCTCTATGTTAATGATTACAATCTGGAGACAAACCCAAGTAAGCTTGCAGCTTTGATAGACTTCGTAAATTACATCGAAGACAATGGACAAACCGTTGACGGTATAGGAACCCAGATGCACGTGACTGCTTCCAGTATCACAAGAGAACAAATAGATGCCATGTTCAAGACAATGGCTGCCACCGGAAAACTGGTTCGCGTAACAGAATTGGATGTAGCATTAGGAACATCCAGCCCCTCTGCCGAACAACTGGCAACTCAGGCCAACGTTTATCAGATGATCTTTGAATCATACAAAGCAAACGTTCCTGAATCTCAGCAGTCAGGTATTACCATCTGGACGCTGAGCGATAATGCCGCAGAGCATGAATATTGGCTGTCAGGCGATGCACCGAACCTTTTCGACGCAAACTATGAACGCAAACATGCCTATAAAGGCGTATGCGATGGTATTGCCGGAAAAGATATCAGTGCAGATTTCAGCGGTGACGACTGGAAGAATGCGTATGAAACAGAAGGAGAAGAAACTCCGGCTGAATAAAGTGTGAAGACAGGAAATCCGGTAAGGCTCCGGCCTTACCGGATTCCATTCATCAAACCATTTACCAAACTATTCCCGAATACGGTAAAAACACCTATTTTACCCCCTGAAACAGGGAAATGTACGATAAACAAAAAATTATGTAACATCATTGAGGAATGATGTAACCGAAATGAAGTTTTCTGCAACACTGCGAAAAGCTTTCTAAATTATAGCTTACTATCTTTGTTGCAATGGAAAACATCTCAAATCAATACCAGAGACAAACGATGAAGAATTGGATTTTAATTTTAGTTTTGAGTGTAATGACAGTTGGGTATGTAAATGCTCAAAAGAGTACATTACAGAAACAAGGCACCGCTACTCAATTAGTAGTAGACGGCAAACCATTTCTTATTTTAGGCGGTGAATTAGGAAATTCATCGGCAGCATGCACAGAAGATATCGAACGTATCTTCCCGAAGCTGCAACGGATGGGACTGAATACAGTACTCGTTCCCGCATACTGGGATTTGATAGAACCGCGGGAAGGACAATTCGACTTCACCCTCACAGATAAAGTCATCCGTCAAGCCCGGCAGAACGATCTGAAAGTAATCTTTCTTTGGTTCGGTGCCTGGAAGAACTCCATGAGTTGCTACGCTCCCCTCTGGTTCAAAGAAAACTATAAGAAATATCCGCGTGCTTATACACAAAAAGGAAAACCACTCGAAATAGCCAGCGCATTCTCTAAAAATGTATTCCAAGCCGACAACTGCGCTTTTTCTCAATGGATGGAACACGTCGCAGCCATTGATAAAGAGGCAGGTACCGTCATCATGATACAGATAGAAAATGAGATAGGTATGCTGGAAGATGCGAGAGACTATTCTAAAGAGGCCAACGCACTGTTCAATGCACCGGTGCCCGCTGAATTAATGAGTTACTTGCAGAAAAATAAGAAAACGCTCCACCCCCAAATGCTTGAGAAATGGGAAAGCCAAGGTAGCAAGAAGCAAGGCACTTGGCAAGAAGTATTCGGAGCCGATATTTACACCGATGAATTATTTATGGCCTGGCACTACGCCCGCTATGTGGAAAGAATGGCACAAAGCGCCCGGTCCATCTACAATATTCCACTATACGTGAACGCTGCCATGAACAGCCGCAACCGGAAGCCGGGAGAATATCCTTCTGCCGGTCCGCTGGCACACCTTATTGATATATGGCATTGCGGAGCGCCCAACATCGACCTTCTTGCTCCCGACCTGTACGACAATGGCTTTACAGACTGGGTAGCTAAATATAAATTACACAACAACCCGTTGTTTATCCCCGAAATCAAACTGACAGACAATAATGGAGTAAGAGCTTTCTATATCTTTGGTGAACATGATGCCATCGGTATCAGCCCGTTCTCCATCGAAGGAGGTTCCGACTCTCCCAACTCTCCGTTGGTGAAAAGCTATCGTACGCTGAAAGAGTTCATGCCTCTGCTCGCTAAGTATCAGGGTAAAGGCGCAATGAAAGGATTACTCTTCGATCAGGAAAATAAAGAACGTATCATTTATCAGGATGATCTGAAGATAACCTGTCGCCATTTCTTTACTCTTCCCTGGGATGCGCGTGCCACCGATGGCAGTGTATGGCCCGAAGGTGGAGGTGTATTATTAAGACTGGCACCTAATGAGTATATCGTAGCAGGTAGCGGTATCGTTATCGAGTTTGAGAAAGCTACAGAAAATCAGGTCAAAGTTCGGGCGTTGGGCGAAGACGGATTTGCCCAGGCAGGAGGAAAGGGTGATGGAGTGATAAGTGATAAGGTGATGTGGAAAGGGGCACGATGCGGCATCGGTTCCGTAGATGAAGTGAAGGTGAACAAGGACGGTACGCTCTCTTACATCCGCCGTCTGAATGGTGATCAAGACCATCAGGGACGCCATGTGCGCATCTCAGTGGGAGATTTCCAGATACTTCATGTGAAGTTGTATGAGTATAAGTAGGTAGTAGCTAAGTAGTGAATAAAAAGATAAATTAGATATGAATCAGGTTAGTTTTAATAAAGTTAGGTTGAGTCTGGCAGTGTTACTTTGCCTTTGCGCTACTTCCATGGTAAACGCAAAGGTAAAGTTACCTGCCTTGATTTCTGACGGAATGGTACTACAACGCGAACAACCCATTAAAGTATGGGGTACGGCAGATGCCGGAGAAAGCGTACAGGTAAAGTTCCTGAAGAACGCCACCCCTACAGGTGTAAAAGGTGGGAAACTAAAAGCTACTTACACAGCCACAGCAGATGAAAACGGCCAATGGTCCCTCACCCTGCCTGCCATGAAACCCGGCGGGCCTTACATCCTTCAAGTAAATGACATCGAACTGAAAGATATTCTGGTGGGAGATGTATGGCTATGCTCCGGTCAATCCAATATGGAACTGCCCGTCAGCCGGGTTACGGATATGTTCCGTGATGAAATCTCCGCTTACGAGAACACGAATATACGGCAACTGAAAGTACCCAATATCTTCAACTTCCATGCACCGCAAACGGACTTGCCGGATTACGTTGCCTGGAAACCACTGACGCAGGAAAACGTCATGAACTTCTCCGCTCTGGGCTATTTCTTTGCCAAAGCCATGTATGAAAAGAACAACATACCCGTCGGACTGATAAACTCCAGTTGGGGCGGAACTCCCGTTGAGGCATGGATAAGCGAAGAAGGACTGAAAGAATTTCCGAAGTATATTAATGATAAACGGCAATATGAAGATGATGCCTATCTGAAAAGCATTAAACAGACAGAAGGTTTGAGCTTCTATCGCTGGAACACTTCCCTATACCGGGGAGATGCAGGACTGCACGAAGCAACACCTTGGTATGCCGCCAACTACAATGATAAAGACTGGAAGACCGTTGATTTATTCTCTACCGACTGGGGAACCAACGGTTTGAATCCGATAAACGGTTCGCACTGGTTTCGCAAGGAAGTGGAAGTACCGCAAGACTGGAACGGAAAAGAAGCGACCTTGCGTTTAGGTTGCATCGTAGATGCAGACTCCGTCTATGTGAACGGTACATTCGTAGGTACTGTTTCCTACCAGTATCCTCCACGCATCTATACCATTCCGGCAGGTGTGTTGAAAGCAGGAAAGAATACAGTAACCATACGCCTCATCAGCAATAACGGTTATCCGCACTTTGTAAAGGAGAAGCCTTATAAAATTGTTTGCGGAAATGAAGAAGTAAGCCTGCAAGGAGAATGGAAATACAGATTAGGTGCTTCCATGCCTCCGGCTCCGGGAATGATGTTCTTCTGTTACAAGCCGGTATGCCTGTACAATGCCATGATTGCCCCATTACAAAACTATGGTATCCGTGGTGTACTCTGGTATCAGGGAGAGTCCAATGTAGACCGCCGCAATGAATACGCCGCACTACTGACAGCTATGATTGCTGATTGGCGTAGCACATTCGGCAACCCGGAATTACCTTTCTACATTGTAGAACTGGCAGACTTCCTGTCCCGAGATGACGTCAGCGGTCGGCAAGCCTGGGCTGAGATGCGCAAAGAACAGGCCAAAGTAGCTGAAACCAACCGGAACACCCGACTTATCCGCAACAGTGACCTGGGCGAATGGAACGATATACATCCATTGGATAAGAAAACCCTGGGACAACGCGCAGCAGAAAGTGCGCTGGAGAATAATAAATGACGGACAACCGGAAACGGATAACAGCAAACGAACAACTGATTACTGACTATTAATAACTGAATAATACAGCACTATGAACGCACTAAGTCAAAAAGTGTCTATGGCCGAGAAGATTGGCTATAGTTTAGGAGATTGCTCTGCGAACCTCGTGTTCCAGATGATGATGATTTATCAAACCAAGTTTTATACCGATGTCTTCGGTCTGGAAGGCGCCATTGCAGGATCAGTGATGCTGATTGCCCGCATTGTGGACGCTTTTGTAGACCCTACCGTAGGTATATTGTCCGACCGGACACAAACCAAATGGGGCAAATACCGCCCATGGGTACTCTGGACCGCATTGCCGTTCATGGTGTTCTATGTGCTGGCATTCTACAATCCCGGCATCGAGGATAAAGGTTTGGTAGCGGTGTACGCTACAATCTCTTATACCTTGTTGATGACGCTTTACTCGTTCAACAATACACCGTACGCATCGTTGGGTGGTGTAATGTCAAGTGACATCAAGGAACGTACAAGCATTACGTCTATCCGTTTCGTTGCCGCTACCATTGCACAGTTTGTGGTACAGGGCTTGACGCTCCCGTTGGTAAGCAAGTTCGCAGGTGAAAGCGGTGATAAGGGGCACGGTTGGCTGTGCACTATTTCCTTATTCGCAGTCATCGGTTTCGTGTTCCTGGTTATTACCTTCTTCTCCAGCCGCGAACGTATCACACCGCCGGCAAATCAGAAAACTGATACCCGGAAAGACATCAAGGATGTATTCAAGAATATTCCCTGGCGGGCTATGTTCATCCTGACGCTCTTCCTTTTCACGACCCTTGCCATGTGGGGAAGCGCTATGAACTACTACTTTGAGAATTATGTAGATTCGGGCGCATTATTTGCCTTCCTCGATAAGCTGGGATTGGTGGCTACACAGGCCAGTGATTCGGTGGGCTATACGATACTGAATGCTTTCGGTCTTATTGTCAGCAGTCCTGAAAAGGCGTATGAAGTAGGCTTCGGTGTGTTCAACATGCTGGGAGCAGTGGTACAGTTCTTCGGCGTTATCTTCCTGTCCGGTTTCCTGGCCAACCGTTTCGGAAAGAAATCGGTATTTATCGTTTGTTTGGCTCTGACGGCAGTGTTCACCGCCTTCTTCTATTTCCCGAATGAGACGGATGTAGAGACGATGTTCGTCCTGAACTTCCTCAAGAGTTTGGCATACGCTCCTACCGTTCCGTTGCTTTGGGCTATGATTGCTGACGTGGCAGATCATTCGGAATATGTCAATCACCGCCGTGCAACGGGTTTCGTATTCGCAGGTGTGGTATTTGCGCTGAAAGCCGGATTGGGTATTGGCGGCGCTATATTGGGTTTCCTACTCTCCGGTTTCGGTTATGTATCGGGCGCAGGGATCGCACAAAGCGAATCGGCTATTCATGGTATCGTGCTTTCATCCAGTATTATTCCGGCCGTTACGTTCTTCATCGGCGTCATAGCGCTGTACTTCTATCCTATTACAAAGAAGTATAATGAAGAGATGCAGGCTGAACTGACGGAACGCAGAAGTAAAGAAGATTATTAAGTGTAAAGGCTGATAGGATTTATTCATAATGGTATAGAAAAGAACAAAAGTGATTAGCGCCATTCGGTATATTATTTTTTAGACGCGGATGACGCGGATAACGCGGATTTAAAAAGCTGCGCTATAAAAGTGGATAAAAAAAAATCCGCGTCATCCGTGTCATCCGCGTCTAAAAGATTATTTATCATTTAACTCATAACCCGTACATTAAGAGTAAATCCCTTCAGCAACCAAATCATACCAATTATAGCATGAAATTAAAGTATTTAGCATTATCAGTTTGTGCTGCCGCATTAATGTCTTGTAATAGTGACAAACCTGTTGCAGCAGACCCGACTCTAACAAACATTCTCGGTGATAAATTCCTTGTCGGTGTCGCCATTAATTCCGAACAGGCTGCGGGGCGCGACACCAGCGCAGTCGATGTAGTGCGCCGCCACTTCAACTCCATTGTGGCCGAAAACTGCATGAAGAGTGAAGTGATACACCCGGAAGAAGACAGATATGACTTTAGCCTGGCAGACGAATTCGTTAAGTTCGGCGAGGATAACGGAATGTTCATCATCGGGCATTGCTTGGTGTGGCATTCCCAGCTCTCACCTTGGTTCTGCGTAGACGCCGAAGGAAAGAATGTTTCACCCGAAGTCCTGAAAGAGCGACTGAAAAGCCATATTCATACTATCGTGGGCCGATACAAAGGTCGCATTAAAGGCTGGGACGTAGTAAACGAAGCCATCGAAGGAGACGGAAGCTACCGCAAAAGCAAGTTCTACGAGATACTGGGAGAAGAATATATCCCGCTGGCTTTCCAATATGCACATGAGGCAGACCCGGAAGCGGAACTCTACTATAACGACTACGGTATGCACGAACCGGGACGCCGAGACGCAGTGGTGCGTATGGTCAATTCACTCAAAGAAAAAGGATTGCGCATAGATGCCATAGGTATGCAGGGACACATGGGATTGGATTACCCCAGTATAGGTGAATATGAAACCAGCCTTCTCGCCTTTGCCTCTACAGGCGCTAAAGTGATGATAACGGAATGGGACATGAGTGCTTTGCCAACCGTAAACCGCGGAGCAAATATTGCCGACAAAGTAGCCTTTGAGAAAGCCTTAAATCCCTATCCCGAAGCTCTGCCGGATAGTGTTTCCAATCTGTGGAATGCACGTATGAAATCGTTCATGGAACTTTTCATAAAGCACTCGGACGTCATTACACGCGTAACCGCCTGGGGAGTATCGGATGGCGACTCCTGGAAGAATGACTGGCCCGTACCGGGAAGACGGGAATATCCCCTACTCTTCGACCGTAACTATCAGCCTAAGCCCTTCCTGAAAGAAATTCTGGAACCTAAAAAGGCCGTGTTCGATGAGTTCACATATACGGTAGCTCCCAAGGATACCGATAAAGCAACTGATCAGGTTACCACACCGGGTACATTGAATCCCGTGTTACCGGGTTGTTACCCCGACCCGAGCATCTGCCGCGTAGGAAACGACTATTATATGGTCAACTCCTCTTTCGCCTTCTACCCCGGCGTACCCATCTGGCACAGCACAGATCTGACGAACTGGGAACAACTGGGCTACGTCCTCAACCGCCCCTCACAGTTGCCTATGTACGACGGCCTGCGCATCAGTGGCGGTATCTATGCTCCGGACATCAAATACAATCCTCACAACGGACTGTTCTATCTGATCACTACAGCCGTAGACGGTGGCGGCAACTTCTTCGTCACCACGGATGATCCGAAGAAAGGAAACTGGAGTGATCCCACTTTCCTGCCCGAAGTGGGCGGCATCGATCCCGGATTTCTCTTCGACGAAGACGGGAAAGCATACATTGTGAACAATGACGGTCCGGCAGGAAAGCCCGAATATGACGGTCACCGCGCTATCTGGATACGCGAATTTGACTGGAAAAACGGTTGTACCGTAGGAAAACAGAAGATGATTATTGACGGGGGAGTAGACAAAACCCAGCATCCCAGCTGGATAGAAGGTCCACACCTCTACCACATCAACGGCACATACTACCTAATGGCTGCCGAAGGTGGAACAGGCCCCAACCACTCGGAAGTGATCTTCACCTCTGCGTCTCCGTTCGGCCCTTTCAAACCTTGTGCCATCAATCCGATACTGACGCAACGCGGCTTGCCAGGCGACCGTCCCAACCCGGTTACCTGCGTCGGTCATGCCGATCTGGTGGAAACTCCCGATGGCAACTGGTACGCCGTCTTCCTTGGTGTCCGCCCCTACCGCAACGGTCACGACGTGATGGGACGCGAGACTTTCATGCTCCCGGTGACCTGGAAAGAGAATCAACCCATTATTCTTCCTGAGGGTGATGTCATCACTTATACCGCCGACCGCTCCTACGGTCCTGCCCCACTATGGACAGCAAACGGACTGGCTAAAGAAGCATTTTTCATCCGCACTCCACTGGTGCCCTGCTATGATATAAACAGCAAAGGGCAGTTGGAAATGACCGCCAGCAGCACTGATCTTAACCAAAAGCGTCAGCCTGCCGCCATCGGCCGCTGGATTAACAATTGGACATTCACAGCTCAGACCGGCTTGGACTTCGTGCCACAACAGCCGAAGGATTTCGCGGGTATCATCTGTTTCCATGATGATAATTGCTATATTCGCTTCGGAAAGACATTGGACCAAGACGGCAAACCCGTCATGCTTCTGGAAACATACAGCCATGGCAGACTGTGCAGCCAGGCAAACAGCCCGCTAACCCGGACAGATGAAAAAGTATATCTGAAAGTAGAAGGAGATAATGCAGTAAACTATACCTTCAGCTACTCCACCAGTCCTAAAGGTAACTGGACGCAAGTAGGCGACCCCGCCTCCGCCGACCTGATAAGCACGCAGACAGCCGGAGGTTTTACCGGAACCATGGTCGGCATTTATGCTACAGGAGGCTATTAGAGGCAAAGATCAACAGAGAGAACACTCATATTTGGTAGATCGCCACATACCTATTGGGTGGATCACCACATACCTATTTGTGAGATCACCACATACCTATTTGGAGGATCGCCACATAGCCATTTGGAGGATCGCAAAATTATAGCTTCTTCAAGCTGAAACTATTTTCTCGATAAGATGAAACAAATTAAGAATATTAACCTTTAAAATTATAGAGTCATGAAGAAAGAAAAAAGATACTTGGTACCCGGAGATTATATGGCAGACCCTGCCGTGCATGTGTTCAACGACCGTCTTTACATCTACCCTTCCCACGACTGGGAAAGCGGTATCCCCGAAAATGACAACGGTGACCATTTCAATATGAAAGACTACCACGTCTTCTCTACCGATGACCCCATGAAAGGTGAAATCGTAGACCATGGCCTGGTACTCACCACCGAAGATATTCCTTGGGCAGGACGTCAACTCTGGGATTGCGACGTAGCTGAGAAAGACGGCAAATATTATATGTATTTCCCCCTGAAAGACCAGAATGATATCTTCCGTATCGGTGTTGCCATCAGCGACCGTCCCGAAGGTCCGTTCATTCCCCAACCCGACCCGATGCGCGGAAGTTACAGCATGGACCCTGCCGTTCTGAATGATGGAGACGGTAACTACTACATGTACTTCGGTGGTCTGTGGGGCGGACAGTTGCAACGCTATCGCGACAACAAAGCTCTGGAAAGTGGAGCTACTTTCCCCGCAGACAACGAGCCGTCCATCCCCGGACGCGTTGCCAAACTCAGTGCGGATATGCTGCAATTTGCCGAAGAACCTAAAGCCGTAGTGATCCTGGACGAAAACGGGCAACCGCTGACAGCCGGAGACAACGAACGCCGTTTCTTCGAAGCAAGCTGGATGCACAAGTATAACGGAAAGTATTACTTCTCCTACTCTACCGGTGATACCCACCGCCTGTGCTACGCCATCGGCGACAATCCTTACGGTCCTTTCACTTATCAGGGAGTAATCCTGACTCCGGTGGTAGGCTGGACTACCCACCACTCCATTGTGGAATACCGGGGCAAATGGTATCTGTTCCATCACGACAGTGTGCCTTCCGGCGGACGCACCTGGTTGCGCAGCCTGAAAGTATGCGAACTGGAATACGACGCCGAAGGGAAGATTATCACCATTGAAGGACTGGATTAACCTTTGCCCGATAGAGTATAGAGTATGGATACTGTCAAAATAGGTATTATAGGTACCGGGTGGATTGCCGAAAAGATGGCAATCACCCTCGAAGGAATGGAGGGAGTAGAAGCTTATGCAGTCGCTTCCCGCCAGTTGCAGACTGCCTGTGACTTTGCCGACCGGTGGGGTTTCACCCGTGCCTACGGTTCTTATGAAGAAATGCTGGATGATGAAGAGGTGGAGTTGGTATATATTGCCACTCCCCATTCCCACCATTTCGAACATGCCCGTATGAGTCTGCTGAAAGGCAAGGCGGTTTTATGCGAAAAGGCATTCACCGCCAATGCCCGCCAAGCGGAGGAACTGCTGAATCTTGCCAAAGAAAAGGAACTCTTCATCACCGAAGCCATCTGGACACGTTACATGCCTCTATCGCATACCATCAATGATCTTGTAACCAGTGGAATCATCGGACGCCCCATGACGCTGTCTGCCAATCTGGGTTACCCAATCGGCAACCGTGAGCGCCTCCGCCAACCGGCACTGGCAGGCGGGGCTCTGCTCGACCTGGGAGTGTATGCACTGAACTTTGCTTCCATGGTTTTCGGGACGGAGGTAGAACGTGTCACTTCTACCTGCGTAAAGACCGATACCGGAGTCGATGCACAGAATAGTATCACTCTTACATTCAAGGATGGAAAAATCGCTGTGCTGCACAGCAGTATGCTGAGTATGACCGACCGCCAAGGCATCATTTCCGGTGACAAAGGCCATCTGATCATTGAAAATATCAACAATCCGCAACGAATCAGGGTGGTAACAGAAGATTATAAGACGGCAGTTGTCTACAACTGTCCACCACAAATCACCGGATACGAATACCAGGTATATGCATCCATGGAAGCTCTGAGGAACGGGTGGCTCGAATCTCCCTATATGCCTCACGCCGAAACCCTGCGCATCATGCGCATGATGGATGACTTACGCCGCGAATGGGGAGTACGCTACCCCGCCGATGAATAAACCAACCAATACTTTTTGTTTATGAAACAACTGCTCTCTTTATTTTTATTATTATCTTGTTTACTCGGCCCCGTATCCGCGGAAGACGGCAGCCGCTTGTGGCTCCGGCAATCGACAGATGCCCACGCACAGATTACAGCGCCTCGCCAGTCTCCGACACTAAACATAGCCGTCCGTGAACTGAAACAGGCATGGAAAGGGCTCCCCGTTACGCTTGTACTGAAGAAAGACAAACAACTATCTCCCGAAGGCTTCCGTATACGACAAGTAAATGGAAAACTCACCGTCACTTCTCCCAGCGAAACGGGTTTGCTCTATGCTGCCTATCACCTGATCCGCCTGCAAGAAATGCGGAACTTTGGAAAGCCTTCGGAAACAGACTTGGAAATAACGGAGAACCCTGCCTATGACCTGCGTATTCTCAATCATTGGGATAACCTCGACCGCAGCATCGAGCGCGGTTATGCCGGCAAATCTCTTTGGAACTGGGAAGAACTGCCCGGCACACTCTCCGACAGATACGAAGCTTATGCGCGTGCCAATGCCTCCATCGGAATCAATGCAACGGTGCTGAACAATGTAAATGCTTCTTCTAAAATCCTTTCCGCCGAATATCTGGAAAAGGTAAAGGCTCTGGCAGACATATTCCGTCCTTACGGCATCAAGGTATATCTCTCTATCAACTTTGCCTCCCCCATGCAACTGGGCGGGCTTTCCACAGCCGATCCTTTGGACAAAGATGTCATCGCCTGGTGGAAGCAGAAAGCCAAAGAGATCTATCGCACCATTCCCGACTTCGGTGGCTTCCTGGTGAAAGCCAATTCCGAAGGACAGCCCGGCCCGTGCGACTTCAACCGTACACACGCCGAAGGTGCCAATATGCTGGCAGATGCATTGAAGCCCTATAAAGGTATTGTCATGTGGCGCGCTTTCGTCTACAGCCCAACGGATGCAGACCGCGCTAAGCAAGCCTATCTGGAATTCCAGCCTTTGGATGGACAATTCCGCGACAATGTCATCGTACAGATAAAGAACGGTCCGGTCGACTTCCAGCCTCGCGAACCGTATAGTCCTTTATTCGGCGCTATGCCCCGGACTCCGCAGATGGTTGAGTTCCAGATTACACAAGAATATCTGGGCTTCTCCAATCACCTTGCCTATCTTGCTCCGATGTGGGAAGAGTTCTTCGACTTTGTAAAGCCGGCTTCACTGAAAGCCATAGCAGGTGTCGCCAATATAGGTACGGATACAAACTGGTGCGGTCATCCTTTTGCCCAAGCCAACTGGTACGCTTTCGGGCGCATGGCCTGGAATCCTTCCCTGACATCAGGAACAATCGCAGAAGAATGGCTGAAACAGACTTTCTTCGATGCAAGTAATCCCAAACATGCACCCATTGCCTATGAAATACATAACATGATGATGGAAAGCCGCGAGGCTGTGGTAGACTATATGATGCCGCTCGGTCTGCATCACCTCTTTGCATGGGGACACCATTACGGTCCGGAACCTTGGTGCGACGTGCCCGGTGCACGCCCCGACTGGATGCCGTCTTACTATCATAAAGCAGACAAACAGGGGATAGGTTTCGACCGCAGTCATACGGGTAGCAATGCTACAGCCCAATATCCCGATTCACTCTGCCACCTTTACGATGACATCCGTACTTGTCCGGATGAGTATCTCTTGTGGTTCCATCATGCCCCTTGGGGGCACACCATGCAAAGCGGACGTACTTTATGGGACGAGCTTTGCTATCGCTACGATCATGGTGTACAGCAGGTAAGAAGCTTTCAGAAAAAATGGGACCTGGCCGAGAACTATATCGATGCGGAACGTTTCAAGGATGTACAGTCACGCCTGAAGATACAGGCACGTGATGCCGTATGGTGGAAAGACGCCTGCCTGCTATACTTCCAGGAATTTTCGGGTATGCGCGCCCCTTACGAAGTGGAAAGACCAATACATGAATTGGACGATTTGAAACAAGTGAAGCTTCCTATCGACAACCATGAATGCCCGACACCGAAAATGCTGAATGAAAGAAGGTAATCACATACTTCACAAACCTATCTTTAAGAGGAGAAGCCAACGCTTCCCCTCTTTTTTATATTCGGCTGATTCTATGAAAATATGAAGGCTATTTTTATACACGAACAAAGTCCATGCTTACATACGCAACTATTTATCAATATATTAGCAATCTGCAAACGTATTTCAAACGTATAATTTACCTCCGACAAAAGTATGTAAAGAGTAGTGATTCACTTGCTTTTACTCCTCCCATCCTCTACTTTTGTATCAGCCAAACAGGCCAAAGGATGGACGGACTACAACGCGCGGTAACCTCGGATATCCCTTTTCCCTGTATTGCATGAAAACACTATTATTAACTATTAAATCTTTTAATATTATGAAGAAAAGACTGCCACTTATCACACTGCGGCCTCTTGCATGGATACTATTTCTTCTTATAACGGCAAGCGGATACGCACAAGAGAGTCTTATTCAAGGTCTGGTGATTGACGAAAACGGAGAGCCGCTGATTGGTGTATCCATACAGGACCAGAAGACACTAAAAGGTACCATCTCCGATATAGACGGTAAATTCTCGCTCGAAACCCGCATAGGAAACATGCTGAAGATATCTTATATAGGATATCGCACCGTAACACTTGCCGCTGCCAAAGATATGCGTGTAGTTATGAGTGAAGACAACATGAAACTGGATGAAGTAGTAGTCGTGGGATATGGCGTCCAGAAGAAAGTAAATCTGACGGGTGCCGTAGCTTCCGTAAAAAGCGACGAGATTCTGAAAGCCCAATCGGCAAACACCTCCAACGCACTTATCGGACAGATTCCCGGACTGATAGCCAAACAAACCACCGGAGAACCGGGACTGGACGGCTCACAAATCTATATCCGCGGTGTCGCCACTTTCCAGGGAGGAACTTCACCTACCTATATCATCGACGGCATCGAACGCCAGGCAGAAGACTTTGCCCGCATAGATCCCAATGAAATAGAATCGCTGAACGTATTGAAAGATGCCGCCTCAGCCGCCATCTTCGGTATGCGCGGTGCCAACGGAGTTATACTGGTCACTACCAAACGGGGTAATACCGGGAAAATCCACGTGAAGTATTCGGGAAACGTATCGATACAGAAGCCTACAAGTCTGCCGGAGTTTGCCAATTCTACCGACTATGCCCGGATGAAGAACATATACATGGGCAATACAATCTATACAGACGAGGAAATCAGAAAATTCGCTGACGGCTCTGATCCCGAACGCTATCCGAATACCGACTGGTACAAAGAAATGCTGTCAAAGAATGCAGTGCAGCATCAGCACAACATTACCGTGGATGGCGGACGCGATAACATCAAGTTCTTTACCAGCTTCGGATATGTACATCAGGATGGTTTGTGGGACAATCTGAACTACGAACGCTACTCTTTAAGAAGCAATATCGACGTAAAGATCACTTCTACCACTCAGCTCTCGGTAGATGCATCCGGTCGTGTGGAATACCGTCATGGAAGCCCACAGAGCAGTACCAATGTCTTCCAGCAGCTGATCCGTAATACTCCTGTGCTACTTGCCAAGTATGACAATGGCCTTTACACAGTACCCGATGCCACTCACCCGAACATCATGGCGCAAACCAGCAAAGACGCGGGATACAGTGACTCACGAAACAACAGTCTGTTAACCCGCCTCGAACTGACTCAAGACCTGCCGTTCGTAACCCAAGGATTGAAAATAAAGGGTGTCTTCTCATACGATAAAAACAATTACGCCCAGAAGACCTGGTCACTCTCCCCTTACCTGTATGTACGCGACCAGGACAACAACTACAACTTGCAGCCACGGGGTAGCGCCTCACTCTATCAGAATCAGAATGACAACGAATACATAGAGTGGCAGGGACATCTTACCTACGACCGTTCTTTCGGCAACCATACCGTTTCGGTCCTGTTGATGGCATTGGGACGCAAAGAAAAATACCACAACGTATGGGTATCCCGCAACTCATTCGACTCGGACGTTATGGATCAGATCAGTGCCGGTAACAGTACCGGACAACAATTGGGTGGATATGACAGAGAGTCGGCACGCCTCAGCTATGTGGGTAGAATCAACTATAATTACGGCGGCAGATACCTGTTTGAAGCGAATATCCGCCGGGACGCTTCCGAAAACTTTGCTCCCGACAAACGTTGGGGAACATTTGCATCCGCGTCTATCGGCTGGGTGGTTTCGGAAGAGAAGTTCTTCGAACCTTTGAAGAATAAGATAAACTTTCTGAAGATCAGAGGATCCTATGGTACATTGGGTAACGACAATACCGGTGGCGTAGCCTTCCCGTATTACAGCCGCTTCGACTTGTACGCTTCACGCGGTTCGCATGGCGGCGGACTGGCGAACAACCTTGGCGACTACGTATTCGGAGAATTGGTTACCAAGGGTTTGGTTCCCGGTCCCATAGCCAATGCACTGGCAACCTGGGAAACTTCCAAGAAGATGAATATCGCGATAGATGCAGGTTTGTTTGATAGGTTCAACCTGTCTTTAGATTTCTTTAAAGAAACCCGTTCCGACATCCTTGCACAGCGAGGAGCCGAAGTGCCCTGGTCGTTCGGTGGAGAACTCCCGCTTGAAAATATCGGCAAGGTGGAGAATAAAGGTATCGATGCCAACCTGACGTTCAATCATCACATCGGTAAAGTCCGTTACTCCATAGGCGGAAACTTCACTTATGCCCGCAACAAGATATTGGAAATGGCTGAGGCCGCAGGAACCTCCGAGTATCTGAGAAAAACCGGACGTCCCATCTACAGTTACTACGGTTATAAGACAGACGGCATCTTCCAGAACCAACAGGAAATAGATGCGTATGCCAAACAGGAAGTGGCAGGAAGCGACTATGTGACCCGCCCCGGTGATATCAAATATGTAAACGTAAACGGTGACGAAGTGGTAAATGCCGGTGATATGACCTATCTGGGATACGGCAACGTACCGGAAATCGTATACGGTATCAACGGAAGTCTGGCATGGAAGAATTTCGACCTCAGTTTCCTCTTCCAGGGAGCAGCCCATGCGCAGGTTTATCTGAATGGCGGCGTAGTAATGCCTTACTTCAATGATGGCAATCTGCCTCAGTTCTGGGTGAAAGAAGCATGGAGCGAGAACAATCCCGGCACACGTTATCCGCGTCTGGAGCAGTCCACGCACAACTTCCCGAATACGGATTTCCCGCCCGTGCAGACCTATCTGTATGATGCGTCTTATTTCAGACTGAAAAACATTGAAGTAGGTTACAACTTCCCGCGCAAATGGTTGAGTAACCTCCGTTTAGAGAATGTACGTGTGTACGTCAGCGGGCAGAATCTCTTCACCATTACCGATGTTCCTCAGATAGACCCCGAGAATATAAACTCACAAGGTTGGTCTTATCCGCAAATGAAATCATTTAACGCAGGTATCAGTATTCAATTCTAAACAGACAATATCATGAAAGAAATATTTAAACCCCTATTCATACTACTTGCCGCTATCAGCATGACTTCCTGTACTGATATGCTAGACATCAAGCCTACGACATTTGTCTCCGACGACTTGATTTGGCAGGACAAAAAGCTTATCGACCAATTCGTAGCCAATACGTACGGTACACTGGTATGCGGCTTCAACCGCAATACGCAGGGATGGGATCAGGACTGGGCCGCCGCTTTCGGCGGTAACTTCGATGCCGGCGCCGACGACTTTGACGGCAAGTTCGATGCAAATGTAAATCAGTTCAATACAGGGCAGATCACAGCGCAAAGCACTCCGTTCATCGATGAAATATGGAAGAGCAATTACAGCATTATCCGCAAATGTAACCTGATAATTGCCGCCGTTCCGGACACCAAAGACGTGGTGCTGACACCGACCGAAAAGAAATATTACGAAGCGGAAGCACGTTTCCTGCGGGCATTCTGTTACTTCGACCTTGCCAGGACATTCGGACGGGCACCGTTGATTACGGAAGCTCAGCAACTGGAAGACAATCTGCTGGTACCGGCCACCGATTTCGAAGGATTGATAAACTTCATTGCCACCGAGAGTGATAACTATGCGGAAGATCTCGACCCAACCGTTTCCGACGCCATGAAAGGGCGTGCCACCCGTGGTGCCTTCCTGGCGCTGAAAGCCCGTGCCCTACTCTATCTTGCCAGCCCGCTCAACAATGCCTCCAACTCTAAAGAGCGTTGGGAAGATGCTGCCAAAGCCGCACAAGCTGTCATGACTCTGGGAGTGCATCATCTTTACCGCAACGGTGAGGATGCCTACGGTTCTTTATTCTTCGACAAATCGAATGCCAACACGGAGATTATCTTTGAGCGCCGCTTCCAGTTCCCGGAAATCACGCATAACATCCACATGCAATGGAGTCTTGACCCTGCCGATGCCGACCGCGGTTCCTGGAACGGTTTATATCCCACCCAGAACTTAGCCGATGCTTACGAAACTACAGATGGTAAACTGATAACTGATCCTACATCTATTTACAATCCGCAAGATCCATACGCCAACCGTGACAAACGCTTCTATCAAACTTTGCTTTATCATGGAAGTTACTGGGAAGGAAGCCAGTTGCTTATGCATCGCCATCTGCAAAACCCGGATTGGAGCGGCAACTGTCTGCCCAACGATTACCGCGCACGCTGCGGGTATGGGCTTCGCAAAATGATGCGGGAATATGACGGAGCATCTGCCGACTTATACACCGGAGCCTTTGCACAGGATAACAACTGGCCTTATTTCCGCTATGCAGAAGTGTTACTGAACTATGCCGAAGCGCAGAATGAGGCATTGGCTGCACCGGACAAGAGTGTGTACGATGCCGTCAACGAAGTTCGCGACCGTGCAGGCCAACCGGGATTACCGGAAGGTTTATCCAAAGACGAGATGCGTATCCGTATTCACAATGAGCGCCGCGTAGAGTTGTGTCTGGAAGAACACCGCTTCTTCGACTTGCGTCGCTGGAAAGAAGCAACGACTCTACGGGCACCCATCAAGGGAATGACGGTTGAGTCTGACGGAAACAATAATAACTATAAAATAGTAACCATTGAGGAACGGGTATTCAATGAAAACAATTACTATCTACCCATTCCTCACAGTGAAACAGAGAAGAATCCGAATCTGAGGCAGTAATGGGATGAATTCAACGTGGTGCGGTAATGAGCTATATTCCCGTTAGGACTGAACATACTTCCCAGTACGACTGAAGCCACTTCCCACTACGACTGAAACCACTTCCCACTACGACTGAACTAGTGTTCCACTACGACTAATCTTAGTGGAACACCAAGTACACTATCACACAAGAAGTTACGTTCTTCTGTTCACTCCTATATAACGCATATCGGTATAGTAATGAATTTATTAAAACTATAAACTCTTATTAAGCATGAAATCAATACTAAAGTATATCATACTTCCCCTCCTTTTCACCTCCTGTATCGGATGTGAGAATAAAGAGCACGATACCCCCGCCCCGGAACCTGACGGACGGGAACTCTCCAAATACGAACCTGAAGACGGCAAATGCTTTGTCTTCATCGGTCAGGATCTGGGAGCAGTGGGCGGACTGGAACAGTACAATGAGGGCTACTGTGATCATTTCCGGACTCCGGCAGGAATAACCGTTTACCTGGGACTGGGCGGTAGCGACACCGATAAAGTATCCGGTCTTTATGATATCGACAATTGGGGTTCAGGCGATTGTTGTGCCAACTTATACCCTCAATCGGAACGTTTCAACAACTCAATGATCGCCATAGGGCTTGCCATTGTGGGAAATGAAGCGGACATAGCATCCGGCAAATATGACCGGAAGCTGGACATAATAGGTGAATGGTTCAAGAAGCTTGCTCCCCGTCCCGTCTTTCTGCGCATCGGCTATGAATTCGACGGTACAGACTGGAATCATTATGTACCCGAAACGTATATCCCCGCCTATAAACACATTAAAGATCATTTTGATGCGGCAGGCATCCGCAACGTAGCTTATGTATGGCAGTCCAAAGGAGATGGTACTCCCTTGGCTGATATGCAGAAATGGTATCCGGGAGATGAATATGTGGACTGGTGTGCCTACTCTTATTTCGGGCAGCCGGATCAGGTAATGATCGAGTTTGCCCGGATGAAAGGCAAACCGGTATTCATAGCCGAATCGACTCCTGTCTTCCAGAAGGGACAGACTTACTTCGATGCGGATATCAAAAAGCCTGAGATAGCCCGGAAGATATGGGATGAGTGGTTCACCAAATTCTTCAGTGTTATCGAAGAAAACAGCGATGTGGTTAAAGCTTTCTCCTACATCAACGTGGAATGGCTCTCGCAACCGATGTGGATAGTAAATGTAACCTTCCAGCAATGCGACTCGCGTATTCAGCAAAGTGAATATGTAAGCAACCACTGGAAAGAGAAAGTTTCGGGCAATGGCTATATACATGCCGCGGAATTGGATTGGAGTAAGCTGCCCCAATAAACACGCTGTAATTATGTACCCTGAATAAATCAATCAATGGATAAAAGAAACAATGCATATCTGTACATCACCTGCTTCATCGTCTCGATAGGTGGTCTGCTGCTGGGCATATCAGCCAATGTATCGGGAGCAAGCATGTACTTCGGCGACTTTTTCGGTCTGACGTCCGGTTCCTTTCAGGAAGGGCTGGCTGTAAGCATCACCATGCTGGCAACCTTCATCGGTAACTTCTTTGCCGGAAATGTCAGCGAAAGAATCGGACGAAAGAAATCACTCATTCTGGCAGCACTGCTCTTTTGCTTCTGCACATTGGGCAGTGCACTCAGTCAGACGTATATGTTTTTTCTGATAAGCCGCTTCATCGGTGGACTGGGTATAGGAATCTCACTGCTGGTAGTCCCTATGTACATTGCGGAACTTGCACCTTCCGATAAGCGGGGCTTTCTCGTATCGTTCAACCAACTGAACATTGGAGTAGGTTATCTGGTGGCTTACGCTTCCAATACGTTGGTGAATGGCTGGTTCGACAGTCCGGAACTGAAATGGCGCTGGATGCTCGGATTGGGTACTTTGTTCCCGATTATCTACCTTATCGGATTGACATTCGTACCGGAAAGTCCGGTATGGACCGAAAACCGAAGCCAACGGAAAGGTAAGGAAAAGACTGCCCTCTCCTATCAGGAACAAGGACGCAGACTGTTTAAACGCCCGATGCGACTGATACAGTTTATTGCTTTCAGTATAGCCTTCTTCCAGATGGCATGCGGAATCAATGCGGTATTATTCTATGCACCCAGAGTTTTCGATATGGCGGGTTTCACCCCCGACAGTTCTTTTCTGCAATCCAACCTTATCGGGATATGTATGGTGGTTATGACCCTCGCATCCATGACACTGATTGACCGGCTCGGACGAAAACCTCTGCTGATCGTCGGTTCGTGTATCATGATAGCCTCACTGCTGACTGTATCCGCCACATTTTATATGTCTGGTTCCCCCGTCATTATCCTGATCGGACTGCTCTGCATGATAGTCGGCTTCTCTATTTCATTAGGTCCGATTACCTGGATATTGCTGTCTGAGATATTCCCGTATCATGTAAAAGGATTGGGTATATCGCTTGCAGGCGTTTTCAACGGAATTATCAGTTTCGCCGTCACCACCTTGTTCCCGGTTGAGATAGAACATCTGGGCGCAGGCAATACCTTTATGATTTATGCTATCATCATGGTATTCTGCCTGATTTCCGTCAGCCTGCTCTACCCCGAAACAAAGGGGCGCAACATGGAAGAACTGGAAAAAGAACTCATAAAAACAACTTAACACTATGAATATGATTACAAACCCTATTCTGACCGGATTTAATCCGGATCCGTCTATCTGCCGCGTAGGAGATGATTTCTACATAGCCACCTCCACTTTCGACTGGTTTCCGGGTGTACAGATACATCACTCCCGTGACTTGGTTCACTGGCATTTACTAACCCGGCCACTCACCCGTGTGTCTCAACTCAATATGAAAGGAAATCCTGACTCTTGCGGAGTCTGGGCGCCCAATCTGACCTACAAGGACGGAACGTTTTATCTGGTCTACACAGATGTCAAGCGCTTCGACGGCAGGTGGAAAGATACGCACAACTATCTGGTAACGACAACTAAGATAGACGGTGAATGGTCCGCCCCCATCTATCTGAACAGTAGCGGATTTGATCCTTCGTTGTTCCATGACGAAGACGGGCGTGCCTGGGTTCCCAATCTGCTTGTAGATCACCGGAAGGGAAAATTCTTCGGTGGAATTGTCTTGCAGGAATATTCTTACCGGAAGCGCCGGCTTATCGGAGAAGTTTATTACATCTTCCCCGGTACTGCATTGGGAGTTACGGAAGGTCCCGTACTCTTCAAGCGCAACGGTTGGTATTATCTGATAACAGCCGAAGGCGGAACGGAATATAATCATGCCGTAACTCTGGCACGATCCCGGCAGATTACCGGCCCCTACGAAGTGCATCCTACGAATCCGGTACTGACTTCCGCTCACAATCCGGATTTGTATCTCCAAAAGGCAGGTCACGGCTCGGTAGTATCTACTCCCGATGGCAGATGGTACCTGACTCACCTTGCAGGGCGGCCATTAACTACCCGTGGCAGATGTACCCTGGGACGCGAAACATGCCTGCAGGAAGTAGTATGGCACGAAGATGACTGGCTGTATCTGAAAAGCGGAGGTAATGAACCGCAAGTACAAATTGAAGCTCCCGACTTGCCAGTCTGCCGTTGGGAGGTTTTACCGGAACGATGTGATTTTGAAGACGAGACTATGCCTATCGACTTCCAGTCACTCCGTGTGCCGATGGATGAAACCTGGGTATCACTCAGGAAACGGAGCGGGTTCCTGAGTATTAAAGGTAGGGAATCACTTTGTTCCACCCATAACCAAAGCATGATAGCCAGGCGACAACAAGACTTCAACTTTACAGCCAGCACCCGACTGGAATTTCAATCGGATACTTTCCAGCAAATGGCAGGATTGGCCTATTACTACAATACAAGGCACTTTTACTATCTCTTCATGTCGTGGGAAGAATCTCTCAACAGCTATGTGCTGAATATATTCGTTAATGATGATAATCGTTGGAGTGAGCCGTTACCGGAATATATCCGGCTGGAAAAGGGAGAAGTATGGCTGCGGGCAACCGTTCAGAGAGAAAAGTTGAGCTTCAGTTATTCCACCGACGGGGATACATGGCAGGAAATAGGGGGTACATTGGATGCTTCCATTATATCCGATGATTACGTTTGCAACAAGTTTGAATACAAAGCCGCCTTTACCGGAGCTTTCATCGGTATGTGCTGCCAGGATGTATCAGGACGGGGCAAATGGGCCTATTTTGACAGCTTTGAATACAAACCTTTATTGTAAACTCTATTAATCTGCTATATGAAAAAGCTATTTTATCTTGCTATAGTTCTTTGTGCCATAGCTTGTACAAACAAGAAGTCTTCCGTAAACTATGCCAAGTTCGAGCCGGAAGACGGCAAGTGCCTGGTTTTCATCGGTCAGGACATGGAAGCAATAGGCGGTGTAGAAGGGAAAGAAGGATATATTGATTTCTTCGGAACTCCGGCAGGTATAACCATCTATACCAACATCCGCCCAGGAGATGTATCTTACGGATATACTTACCAGGGACTTGACGGGCTTAAATCGAATGCCAATTGGGGTGCAGGCAATTGCTTTGCGGACGCACAACTTGCATCTCCCCTGCTTAAAGACTGTGACGTAGCCATCGGTCTTGAATTAGTAAACCATGAAGAAAAAGTAGCCAGCGGAGAACATGACAGTTATATCATTCGCTTGGGAGAATGGATACAAAACATTGCCCCCCAAAGAGTATTTCTGCGCATCGGCTATGAATTCGACGGGCATGCCTGGAACCACTATCAACCGGAAGCTTACATTACAGCTTTCCGCCGTATCCATACCCTATTCGATTCACTGAACATATCCAATGTAGCTTATGTTTGGCAATCCACCGGAGGCAACAGCAGTATGGATGAACTTTATCAATATTACCCCGGTGATGAATATGTAGATTGGTTTGCATACAGCCAGTTTGCCCAAGGGCGTTGCCAGGCTATGATAGACCTGGCTCGCAAACATGGCAAGCCACTCTTTATTGCGGAATCTACTCCTATGTTCCAGGAAAAGGGAGTTGTAGCTTCCGAGTTACGCCTTTCCAATCCGGAACAGGCCAATCGTGCCTGGCGTACCTGGTACAAGGAACTGTTCAATACAGTGGAGAGTAATCCGGATGTCGTGAAAGCATTTTCATACATCAATGCAGATTGGCCTTCGGAAGCAATGTGGCAAGGGGATACGGTGGTTTTCAGCAAGATAGATGCACGGTTACAGATCAATCCGGACATCACTGTGAAGTGGAAAGAGAAAATGAAAATGGAAAGATATATCCATGAACCGATAGCTCATATTGAATAAATTTATATTTTTGGAGCAAAAGAGGCTGAAATGAAATACACACTGACATTGTTATTACTCATCTTCTCCGTTCATGCAAACTCCATAAAGAACTGGTTACCTTATATCAATAACATCAGTCGTATGGAGTATGGTGGGGGCACGCAGAATTGGACAATCACCCGTGACAACAACGGCTGGATTTATGCAGCCAACAACTCAGGGTTACTACAGTTCGACGGTTACTCATGGCATCTGTTCAGCAATGGCATGATTATCCGAACGGCTTACCATGACAGCAAGGAACGTATCTATGTAGGAGCATTCAACAATTTCGGTTATTTCTCGCCGGACGAAAAGGGAGCTATGCACTATCATTCCTTATCCGACAGTCTGGAAGATAAATATCGCAATTTCAGTGATGTATGGGATATCTATTGCATAGATCATAGCATCTACTTTGTATCCTACAACCATATATTCAAACTTACGAACGATGAAATTACTGTTATCCAAAGTAAGGAACGTATGCTCTGCTCCGCCAATATAAACGGAAATTTATATGTGTTCAAGGAAAACGCGGGGGTATTTCTGCAAACCGGACAGTTATTTATACCGTTGGCAAGTACGGAAAAGATCAGTAACTACCATATCAGCGAAATACTCCCCTATCAGGATCAAAAGCTATTACTGATAACTGAATATCATGGCATTTATATCTATGACAATTCAACAACTGTTCCGCTCATCACTCAAAATGATCCGTTACTCAAATCCAGCCAGCTGTATTGCGCAGAAATAAAGGATGACAAGATTTATATCGGGACGATTAAGAGTGGACTGATCATTACAGATATTCCTACGGGAGAGATTGAGCAATATGATATTCGGTCGGGCCTGCAAAATAATTCCGTACTGAGTCTGAACGTGACCGAAGGAGATAATATATGGTTAGGACTTGACAATGGCATCAGTTATCTGGAAACCAACAGCCCCTTATCAAACCTCTACACCGGAAATCAGAATTACGGAGTAGGCTATGCATCGATCATTCACAATGGATACATCTATTTCGGAACGAACCAGGGATTGTATTATAGCCCTTGGCCCATCAAAGACATCCGCCACCTGGCTCTCCGTCCCGTAAAGAATGCCGATGGACAAGTCTGGAATCTGACCGCCATTGGAAAAACTTTGTTCTGCGGTCACAATAATGGAGCCTTTATGATTGAGGAAGGAACAGCCATCCCCCTGATAGGTGAAAATGGCTTTTGGAACTTTACGCCGGTCGGAGGAAATAAATCCAAAGTGCTGGCAGGCAGCTACACCGGATTGGTTTTACTAGAAAACAAAGGCACGGAGTCTGCACCTCGCTGGATATCCACACGGAAAATAAAAGGTTTTAATCTCTCGGTACGGTATGTAGAATATGATGAATCTGATGATATCTGGTGGATATTTCATGGGACAGGTCTGAGTGCGGTCAAATTAGATTCGGAATATAGTAAAGTAATATCCTGCCAGCATTATCCGAATCAGAATAACTCTTACCAGACCAATCTGTTTAAAGACAAAGGCCGTGTTTACTTCACAACAGATTCCGGTATCTATCGTTATAACTCCATCAGGCAGGAATTCGAATTATCCGAAGAATGGAATCAGCGTATAGGTAACAGAGATTATCTTCGTGTAGTCAGCAATGAAGAAAACAGTTGTGTATGGTATATGCAGTCCGGTAAACTGAAAATCAATTATATTACTCCGTATGGTTATATAACAGATTCTGTCAGTACCACCCGTTTGCAAAACAATCTGATGGGTACCTTCGAAAGTATCAACAGAGTGGACTCGGCTACTTATATTATCAGCACTCTGGATGGTTTCAGCCTTTATCGTATCACCACAGATTCATTGTCATCCCTCTCCAACAGTTACAAATTCCTGATTAAAAAAGTAATAATCTCTTCTAGTAATGAAGAAATAGATTCTTATTACTACAACGGCTTCCCAACTGACAAACAGCATCAGACTATCTTAAGAAAATATCGGCCGGATGCTTCATATCGGTTTGAAATGAATCCGAATACTAATTCTTATGATAAAATCACTTATTCCGTCCAGCTAAAAGGGCTGGATGAACAAATGCTGGCATTGAATGCTTCAAGCATAAAAGAATATACTGGGCTGAAAGAAGGAAATTATACCTTCCTTATACGTGCCTACAATCATCATACCCACCAGACGGAAGTAGAAGAAATTCATCTCAGAATTCTTCCACCTTGGTATAGAAGTATTTATGCTTACATCTTGTACGTACTTCTCATTGTTGCACTCGGATATGGAATCTATAAACTATTGAACCAGAGATTCAACAAACAACACCAAAAACGTCTGGATGAACTGAAGGAAGAAAGCCTTAAACGGGAATTCAAACTAAAAGAGGAAGCTCTTGCCCAGGAAAAGAGGATAGTTGAACTAGAAAATAACAAGCTTCAACAAGAGTTATTATTAAAGAGCCAGGAACTCTCAAATTCCATGTTCTATGTAATCCAGAAGCAGGAAATTTTTACTTTCATGCAAGACGAACTCCAAAAAATTTCTGCCTATCTGCGTAAAGAACAGACCAAAGACGCCTTGCGTAAATTGAACAGACTTCTGGAGAAAGTACATGCCAATATCGAGGACGAAGATAACTGGCAGAAGTTGGAAAATAACTTCAATATCGTACACAATAACTTTCTCAGCCGCCTGAAAGAGCGTTATCCCGATCTCACATCCAGCGAATTAAAATTAGCCGCATATATCCGTATGGATTTAATCACCAAAGAAGTTGCACCACTATTCAACCTATCGGAACGGGGTATGGAATCAGCACGATATAGACTTAGAAAGAAATTAGGTTTGTCACGGGAAGAGAGCCTGTCGAGGTTTTTGCAAAACTTCTAACAGGATTGTAGAAAGTGGCTAAAAGTATAATGAAGCAAATCCCAGTCCACATTTCCATAAAAAAATGCGTTGACTCTTTTAAGCGAACAAGTTGTAAGTACTTCTCCGGAATTGTTCTCTCGAAGCACTTCACGCTGGAAGCACTGACCAATTCATCCTCATCTGCATGAAAGACCAATGTAGGAATAGAGACCTGAGGTAGTACCTCTCTTGTTTTCTTCATCAAACAAAACAAGTCAATCATTCTCGGTGCCCAACTCAAATAAGTGAGTATGGAACAAGGAGCTACACTACTCGCCTCCAATAGAGCATGAGCAGGATCACTTTCCGGAATTTCTTTGCAGAAGCCTACTTTCAGATTATTTCTGAGGGCTCTGCCCTTGACTCTCACATATAAAGGAGTATCTATAGCTACTATACCTATTATCTGCTCCGGACTTTCCATATAAGTAAGAAATGACAAAAGACTCCCCATAGAATGCCCAACCAAAATAATCGAATTATAGTTTTTCTTATAATGGGCGATTTCTGCATTGACATGTTCCAACCACTGCTGTCTGCTACTGCGTGCAAACTCTTCTCCTGTTCCGCCATGTCCCGGTAGTAGCAAAGAAGCAGCAGCAAAACCCAGTTCGAAGCTTCGTTTCATTAATTCCGAAAACTGATCCGGTCCTTCCACTATACCATGTATAAAAACAACAATAGTACTCGCACCTTCCCGTGGATAATAACATGGTTGTTGTCTCTCCATCTGTTCGTTAACTTCTCTCTTGTTCATCTTCCAATTCATTACTTTCAATTGACATGGTATCTACCATTTACACAGAATTCAAAATTAATAAAAACATAAAAGCCCCGCAAACTCTGAATAAGAAATTCGGCATATTAAGTTCATATTTTAAAAGGAAATATAGCGGATATTAAGTATATTTGCAAACATAAAATTAATAACTATGAGGAGCAAATTTATTTTATACCTATTATTTTTATGCTTATCTACCACATTTCACGGACAGGAAGGAAAGATGTTCACGGTCGACAAAGACCTATCAAGCAGTATGCTCAATAAAATATATCAAGATCGTGATGGCATAATATGGATTGCAACAGAAGACGGCTTAAATAAATATGACGGTGCTAAATTCACTGTTTATAGAAATGAGAAAGGTAATCCCCACTCTCTACTTAACGACTACGTACGTACACTTTATGAAGACAGTCAAGGGCGCTTCTTCATAGGGTCTTTGAATGGATTACAAATATATGATCGGACAACAGATAGTTTTATCACCATTCCGATGTACCTCTCCAACGGAGCTCCGATAGCCCCCAATATAGCGACAATACTTGAACGTTATAATGGAGAGATACTAATAGGTACCTCAGGACATAGCATGTTTCTACTGGAGACAAAAGGAGACAGCATAAATGCCAGACAAATAAGACAATTTATCCCTAGCAATTTAATCACATCTGCATATAAAGATAAAAAAGGGAATTTATGGATATCAACAGGTGATAATGGTATCTTTCGTTTTGATGAAAATAACCAATCCAAACACTATTCAGGCGAAAAAGATATAGCGAAGAATACAGTTTCGAGTATGTGTGAAGACCACCAAGGCAATCTTTATATGAGTAGTTTAAAGAAAGGGCTATTTATATATGATGACAAAGCAGATACATTTATTCCTATCACATATACTCCTAATCCAAATTTGCCTATCAAAATTCTATATCCCGGAGATCAGAATGAGATATTTATCGGTACAGACGGTTCAGGAATAAAAATATATGATACTCAGGAACAAAAGATAAAGGAAGCCAATTTTAACATCACCACATTTAACCTGAAAAAAGCCAAAGTACACTCTATTCTGAAAGACAAAATAGGAAATACTTGGTTAGGCTTTTTCCAGAAAGGGGTTATGATTATACCTGCCACTATCAACAAATTCAAGTACATGGGGTATAAATCTTCCGTACATAATGTGATCGGTTCGAACTGCGTTATGTCAGTATACAAGGATCATACCGAAACTCTCTGGGTAGGTACCGACAATGATGGGATCTATGCAATTGCCCCGGACAACACGTTGAAAGCGCACTTTGCTCCTACAGATGACCCACATTCTGTTCCCGCAACCATCATGAGTATCTTTGAAGACTCCAACTACAATCTGTGGATAGGCTCTTACCTTCACGGCATGGCTCGACTGGACCCCAAGACCGGTCGTTGCGAATACCTGAAGCTATCGGAACAACCGTCCAACCTGACAGAAAACATATATTGCTTTGCAGAAGATAATAACAAGACATTGTGGATAGGAACTATGGGAGGCGGCCTATTTTACATGGATATAAATACCAGGAAAGTAGGTCAATGCTCGATACTCGACAACAACAACACTAACTGGAATAAAATAAACATGCTACATAATTCATGGATAAACAGTCTCTTATACACTGATGAAGGCAAACTGTACATAGGAACTTATGACGGCTTAGGATGCCTGGACATAAAAAACATGGATTTCATTTCCCCTCTGAAAAACAGAAGAATATTATATGGAGATGTAATTTATGCCCTTCACGAGGGTAGTGATGGAAACATCTGGATAGGAACGTCTAAAGGATTAAAACGGCTCAATCCCCAAAGTCTTGATATCCAAGAATACACAGTAGTGGATGGCTTGCCGAGCAATTATATATGCGCAATCAAAGAAGATATGAATGGATATCTCTGGATCAGTACAAATTATGGAATCAGCCGATTCAATCCTAAAAATCAGAGCTTCATTAATTTCTATGCAAGTGACGGATTACAAGGTAATGAATTCAGCAAAGGAGCCGGCTTTGCATGTCAGCAAGGTGAACTGATTTTTGGAGGTACCGGCGGTATCACTTATTTTAATCCGGCAGAAATAACCAATTCGAATAAAAAACCCGAAATTCGGATTACGGATTTCTATATCCATGATAAAATGGTAAAGAAAGGGATGAAATCAGGAAGTAAAGACATTGTCACTACTGCAGTGATGGATGCCAATCACTTCCAGCTTTCCCACAAGGACAACTCTTTCAGTATTGAATTTTCAGCCATGGAGTTTTTCAGTCCAGAGCGAATCACCTATATATACCGCATCAACAACAGCAGCTGGATTAGTTTACAACAAGGCATCAACCGGGTTTCATTCAGTAATCTAAACCCTGGCGACTACACATTCCAAGTGAAAGCAAAAGATAATGACTCCTATTCTGATATTAAAGAAATACATATCACTATTTATCCTGCATGGTATGCATCCGGATGGGCAAAGCTAATGTATGGAATATTACTGATAGTCATCATCTATATCATCATCATCCAGGTGCGCCATCGTTACCGTGCCCGTCAAGAAATATTGGAACATATTCACGCAGAACAAATCAATGAAGCCAAATTACAGTTTTTCATCAATATCTCCCATGAGATACGTACTCCGATGTCTCTTATCATAAGCCCATTACAGAAGCTTATTGCTACTGATAAAGATGGAGAACGACAGAAAAACTATCACACCATTTATCGGAATGCCGAACGTATTCTTCGCCTGGTTAACCAGTTGATGGATATTCGCAAAATAGACAAAGGACAAATGTCACTGAAATTTCAGGAGATAGACATCGTAGGTTTCATCCGAGATCTATACTATACCTTCGAATATCAGGCAAATGCCAAACATATCACTCTTAGTTTTCAAACAGAGATGGAAAACTTACAGGCATGGATAGATCCTAAGAATTTTGATAAAGTTATCCTGAACATTATCTCTAATGCGTTTAAATTTACACCGGAAAACGGAAAAATCAATATTTATCTCCGCACAGGTAACGACATGAATGCTCCCCGCTCTTTACAACATTATTTTGAAATAATAGTGGAAGATAGCGGCATCGGAATTGATCCTGCAGAGATAGGAAGAATTTTTGAGCGTTTCTATCAAATCCGTAACAGCCACAATAACTCTAATGTAGGTACGGGTATCGGATTGCATCTAAGCCGTTCATTAATAGAATTACACCATGGTACAATAGAAGCAGAAAATAATGAGGGGAAACCAGGCTCCCGCTTTATTATACGATTGCCCTTAGGCAAGGAACATCTGAACGCTGAAGAAATAGATAATAACCCGGCTGATAACCATTCTCCCATACATATCACAACCGCTCTCCCAACTTCTCCTATTGATGAAGAAGACGAAAAAGTACGTTCCAGAACAAAGAGTCGTGTTCTGGTAGTAGAAGATGATGAAGAAATACGAAAGTACATCTGTCGCGAATTGGCAAGTGATTTCCATATGAGCGAGTGTACTAATGGAAAAGAAGCTCTTGCAATTATTCTAAAAAAAGAACCGGATCTGATTATCAGTGATATCATGATGCCTGAAATGGATGGACTGACACTTTGCAAAAAAATCAAACAGAATGTAACCATCAACCATATACCAATTATCCTCTTGACAGCCAAATCAAGAGAGGAAGATAACCTGGAAGGTTTAAATATGGGAGCAGATGCATACATCGTGAAACCATTCAATATCGAAATATTGAGAAAAACGGCAATCAATCTTATTAAGAGTAGGGAAATACTGCGTAACAGTTTCAGTGGCAGTCAGATGCAAGAACAGAAGTTGAAGAAACTAAAAGTCCAATCACCTGACGATAGACTGCTTGATAAAGTGATGAAAGTTATTAATGATAATCTCGGTAATCCCGACTTGAATGTTGAAATGATAGCAACTGAAGTAGGTATCAGTCGCGTACATTTGCACCGTAAGCTAAAAGAGTTGACCAACCAGTCAACCCGCGACTTAATACGCAATGTCCGCCTGAAACAAGCAGCATCACTATTGGCAAACCAGTATCATAACATTACTGAAGTCGCTACCCTTACAGGTTTTACTAATATAGCATATTTTTCTACTGCTTTTAAAGAATTATACGGAGTACCACCCACCACCTATATGGAAGAACAGCAAAAGTCTTCTTCTTCTGACGAAATTGAGCAACAGAACTAAACAGAACAAAAAGAAAGCCAACTAATTCACATAACTAATTAGCTGGCTTTCTTTATTATATCAATATATAACACTTATACTACTTTACGTGTTCTATCCATCAAGCTACTTGATAATCCGGAAGTTTCCACTGACATGCAGCATAGACATCATATATACCATACCGCTGTAATAACGAAATTTACCTGTGGGTAATGGTTCATCCCATAGTCTCTGTATGTATTCTTTCGCCAGGTTCTTGTCATTCAATGTAAAAGCTCCGACAGCATTTGCACCAATCATACCTGTTGAATAATTACCGGCAGGTGCTGAACCATCCACATTGAAATATTCGTGCGTAAAATTATCTTGCTTGAAAAAGTTAAGCAATCGACTCATCATCTTTGTCTGGTTAGCAGCATCTTTTCCAAACCAATAATAATCCATACCGACATTCATGGCACAGCGGAGAGCATCAAACTGATATCTTCTTGTATCATACCCCCAATTCTTAGGTTTCCAAGGAGTACCATCAAATGCAGAATAATCAGGGAATAGCCCCGTCTTTTTATGTGATGCATCAGTCAGTAAGCGACGGGCTGCATCAGGTGTTTGCTTCCAGAATTCCTTATTAGTGTCAGACCACAAAGCCCAAAGTTCAAAGAAAGCAGGCAGATTATAAGAAGGATCCGTATAGTTATAATAGACCTTTTCCGGTACAAATGTAACGAGTCTACTCTCAGTATTAAACAGGTTATAAACGCCTTGGGAACCATCTTTAGACATAACATCTTTCAATATTTTCTGGGCCTCCTTATTATAATCATATGCCCCGTCATCCCCCCAACGGTGAGAAGCGAAGAACAAGGAAGTGATAAAGTAAATTTCGCCATCAGAAGCGCAACTCGGCTCCTTACCTATCTTAACACCATGAGGTGTACAGTGCCAGGCATAATATCCCGACCATTTACCCGAAGTATACAGCATATATTTCTTGGCCCACCGCCATAACTTATCGAATTCAGCCTGCTTATCCAACTGTACACATATCATCATTCCATAGGACATTCCTTCTGTACGTACATCCTGATTCCCGGTATCATAAATATAGGCAGTATTGTCATCACTCTCATAGTAAACTTTTGTTTTTTCATTCACAAAGAAGTGATTCCAGATTTGCTCCATTTTCCGGTCGGTTTGTTGTTGAGAAATACCTAAATACTCATTAAACAAATTCCGATATTTATCAGTATAATAAGCTCCTGCAGGAACCGGGTCCCCACTATTATTTTCCTGAATAGGATGAGCCTGAACTCCAAGTGAACAAAAGCCGGAAAGTATCAGGCTAACACTAACCGCAAATAAAGTTGTAAGTTTTATCATTTCAAGGTTTTGTCACAATTAATAGACTACTAATATCATTACATGCTACGCTCCAGCAAATAGTCTTCTCCCGGCTGAGTAACAATATCATATTCATAAGTACGATAGAGAATCGGAGATTGAGGATTTATCTGTTTTGAAACGATTGGTTCTTTTATAACTGCCGGTGCATACAGAGGATTCGGACAAGCACCGTCTGCCACTTGCACCCCTTTTCCTTTTAAAGGAACATAAGAACGGATGCGCAGTACCCCGCCCAAACGAGAATGTACCTTCGCCTTATTCAGTTGAACGCCATCCCATTCCATATCCACCACAAAACCGCCACGGGCAACAAGTCCTTTCACACTTCCTTTCTTCCATGCTTCGGGCAATGCGGGCAACAATTGTACCGCCCCGTCATGGCTTTGCAACAACATCTCTGCCACTCCTGCCGTATAACCGAAGTTACCATCAATCTGGAAAGGCGGATGGGCATCAAACAAATTAGGATAAGTACGCCCTTCAGGATATTCTTTCTGAACTTTATCATTAGGCAAAAGATGAAGCATATTCTGTATGATCTTATAAGCGTGATTGCCATCCAGCATACGTGCCCAGAAATTAATCTTCCAACCGATACTCCAACCGGTAGCCATGTCACCACGCTGTATCAAAGTATTGCGGGCAGCCTGGAATAACTCAGGATTTGTAGTCGGAGAAATCTGATTACCGGGATATAAACCATATAAGTGCGAAATATGCCGATGGTCATCCAACGGATTATCAGCATCAATCAGCCACTCTTGCAATTGGTTATGTTTGCCAATCTGCATGGGTGGCAACTTGCCCAACATATTCTGTAAAGAATCTTCATACTGTTTATCACCACCCAGAATACGACTCGCCTGAAGTGTGCTGTAAAGAGCATCAAAAGCAATCTGATTATCCATTGTACAACCTGCCGTAATCGTTGTTTGTGAACCCCGATAACCATGTTCCGGAGACATGGAAGGCACCGTAACCATCCACTTATACTTCGGATGTTCCACTAAATGACTTAAATAAAAATCAGCAGTTCCTTTCAATATCGGATAATACTTCTTTAGAAATTCTTTATCACCGGTAAATAAATAGTGTTGCCACAGATGTTGTGCCACCCAAGCACCTCCATTAGGCCACATGCCGAAACTTGCAGCATCCACCGGTCCGCAGGCACGCCATATATCCGTATTATGATGTGCTACCCAACCTTTGGCGTCATAAAGAACTTTAGCCGTCTCACTGCCTGTAACCGCCAGGTCGGCCACCATGTCAAAGAAAGGTTCATGCGTTTCACTCAGGTTGGTTACTTCAGCAGGCCAGTAGTTCATTTCAGCATTGATATTAATCGTATATTTACTATCCCAGGGAGCATATGGGCTGTGATTCCAGATACCCTGAAGATTAGCAGGCTGACCACCGGGTTGCGAAGAAGAAATCAACAAATAACGGCCATATTGGAACATCAAAGCCGCCATCGCCATATCATTTCCTTCTATAAAACGCTGTACACGGACAGGTGTCTCCAAAGCAGAAACTTTAGTACTTTCCAAAGTCAGGGCCACACGGTCATATTGCTTGCGATAAGAGGCGATATGACTCTTCAAAGCCTGTTCGTAAGGAACACGGATGGCTTTCTGCAAATAAGTAGTCGCACGCTTTGATTCATTAGCACTGACATCATGGTAATTCACAAAATTGGTAGCTGCCGATATGTACAAAGTAGCCTCGGTAGCCCCATTTACAGCAAGTGCGCTTTCTTCTTTACTAACTTTACCATCAGTTTTTACCTGCACCTGGCATTCGGCACGCATAGCAGCAGGAATTCCTTCATGTTCAGCTCCCTGACAGGAGATAATCAGTTTGCCACCCTTTACTTGTACATTCGATTTCAGCGGACTGTTGTATGATATGGCGAAATTCAAAGCCTTTGCCTTATCCGCCTGAATGTGGACAATAATCACATCATCACTCAAAGAGGCAAACGCTGTACGAACAAACTTCACTCCGTCCACTTCATAACGGGTGGTAGCAGTAGCATTCTCCAGATTCAGGTCCCTATAATATTCAGAAGGATTTTCATGTCCGGGGAAATTCAGGAAAAGACTCCCCATTGTCAAGTAGCGCATGCCATGCTGAGGCGTCATATAATTCTCATCAATGAGTTTCTGTGCCTCCAGAGTTTTGCCTTCAAAAATAAGACGGCGTATTTCAGGTAATACCTGCAATCCTTTGGGATTATTATTATTGTAAGGTCCGCCGGCCCAGAAAGTCTCTTCATTGAGTTGCAGTTCTTCACGGGCAGTTCCGCCAAATACCATAGCTCCCAAACGGGAATTACCCAGTGGCAGAGCTTCCAGCCAGTCTTGTGCCGGACGACCATACCACAACTTCATATTCTGGGCAGATGTCCAATCTCCATATCCCAAAATAGAAAGCATCTTAGCAGCATAGCGTGCTCCCAACATCCGGTATCCTTCGGCTGTAAAATGAAGATTATCGAATGCAGCCGGACAACCGGCAGAGGATATGACGTGTGCAGTAGGAATTACCTGTGGCAAACTATCAATGATTGTATTCATGCTGGCACAGACTCCATTCTGATCCGCATGTACCACCTCACCCGCCAGTAAAGGCACATTAGCTGCAGATAATCCCAAATCTTTCAAAAGATTATCATACACTCCCTTTACTTTTGAAGGCCAGTCTTTATCATTTGTATTCGACTCTCCCTGGTGCAGCAGAATACCTTTAATTACCCCATCCTTTTGAGCAAGCTTTGCCATCTCAACCAAACGTGCATAAGGATTGCCACCATATTCTTTTACCATATTCTTCAGCCAGTCCGGAGAAGTTTCTACGTACGACTGATAGTTATCCTTGTCAAACAGTTCTATCCTGCAACCACCTACGGCAACATTGATAATCCCTACCCGCACATTGGATGGCAGGTTAGCCACCATAGCCCGCCCAAAATAATCTCCCGGAGTCAGGCCCGTATAGCAACGTGCCAAAGGAGGAACCGCCTTATACCAATTCCCTTTAGTCCTTCCCAAATTAGGACAATCGACAGCCGCTAATACCTGAAAACGGCTGTCAACTGCCACTGTGTCCTGTTCTTCTACCTTTGCATTTCCCTCCATGTTCGATTGTCCCAAACACAGATAGACATGAAAATTCGCATCTTGTGCAAATGTCGTCATGCCTAAAAGAAGTAAGCATGTAAATACAAATGTTCTCATAATCTGTCTATTATTTATTATTTCTATATACATATTCATTCTTTACCAAATATCCGGGTTACGAAAGGTAAACACTGATAAAGAGCCGAGTGCCAATATTCCCAATCATGCCCTCCATCACGCACCCTGAACTGGCAGGGTATGCCAGTGTTACGCATAGCTTGATAAAACTCTATATTACGATCAAGCAGGAAATCATCATCCCCACAATCTACAAACCAGGCAACACTACGTAAATCAGCCTTACGGTTCTCGTCAGCCTCCATCACATATTTCACACAGCTATTTTCAATAACACTACTGGTAAGTATCGCTATCTTCGAATTCGGATCATCAGCAGGCACTGCTCCCTGCTCAGGAATAGACATCAGGGCACTCATCGCATAGACTGCACAGAACATATCACTATGGCGCTGACCATAATTAGTAGCTCCGCCACCTCCCATTGACAAACCGGCAATGGCACGATGTTGCTTATCACCTATCACCCGGAATTTCTTCTCTATATAGGGCAAGAATTCCGTATAAAAGAAAGTCTCATATTTCCAACCCGGCATATCAAAATATCCGTTCCACTCCATATGGATATTTCCACCGGCATTCGGAGTAACAATAATCATCTCACACGCTTCTCCACTGGCTACAAGCCGATCCATGACATCTTTCACATGACCACGTTCAGTCCAAACCGGATTTGTCTCCCACATTCCATGCAAAAGATAGAGAACAGGATATTTTTTCTCTTTATTCTGTTCAAAGCTTTTGGGTAGAAAAACAGTATAAGCACGCTTTGAATTCAATACTTTACTAAAAAGAGTATCCGTAACTACTTTACTCTGAATATTCCAAGGTGCATTTTGTGCATAACCGGACAGTGTATACATCATTACAGCCAACCATACAATTATCTTCTTCATCATATCTTTTATTTAAAGTTTATCAGACCATTCATATATATCTGCAAAAATAAGGCATGAATCCGATCACTGATTTGCAATTTTAGACATTTGAATATCAATATTAGATAATACTCAATCTGTCAAAGCAATATTGGCTATTACAATCGGCTTACCACCCATAGACCAGAAACCTATAATGTAAAGATGCGAAGGATCAATCTTCACTCCATCCTCATCAATCATCTTATTCAACTCGACAACTACTTTACGAGACGAACCGAAATCATAAGTGGCAGGTTTTGTCCAATAGCTGGTTTTATCAAACAGGCGGAATGAAACGCTACTTTCATTATCATTCCCCAGTTCTATGGTCAGTGTTTTATATCCTGACAAATCAAGCCCGTCAGCATATTGCCAACCGCCAAATCCATATTTCCCTGTCACCAAAGTACAAGTAGCCTCATCAAAAGTACCATTTTCCCAAATGGACGGATTAAACACATCTGCTGTCAATGAGAAAGGGGAAATCACCGTAACTTTCAATGATAACTGCTTACTGACTCCGGTCGCGGATTGGTAAGTAACAGTCACCGTTGCTTTGCCTGGTGCCACAGCCACCAGTTTTCCAGCCCGTTTCACTTTCAGTACAGACGTATTCGAACTACTTACAGTTGCTTCCGCAGTCACCATTCGTGATGTACCGTCCGAATAAGCAGCTTTCACCTTGAGATAACTTATACCTCCCATTTGTAAGCTAAGTTCGCCTTCCTGTCCCATCAGTTCCAGTTTTTCCAACTCCCCATTCACGGTTGTACCTTCAGCATATTCTTTGAACCAATGATACATTGCCCACGGACAAGCTTCAGGATCATTAAGAAAAGTATAATTACCCGGTTCACCCGGTACATCCTTAAATGCCGCTAATTCATGAGACTTCGTGGTAAAAAACAGCCAAGAAACATTGCCCGAATTATCAGCTATATACTTGAAGTTAGCACCAAAGCCTTCACTACCAGCTGTACCCGTAACACTTTTCCCCCAAGTAGCGTCATATTTCTTCGGTGCCCAGTCTATCTCCGTCACCATGATAGGGGCAAAAGCGGCCACAGGTCCTACCTGCGCATCCCATCCACGCTGAAAGGCCTCATACCCTCCTCCTGTAGGCGAGCCGATTCCTTCACCGCTATCCTGTTCCGCATCACTGCCATACCAACCCGGATAGCAATGAACGGCAAAACCAATATTTTCACCTTCAACGCGGTGAGTGGCATAGCCTGCATAGGATGACTGATACGCAAGCCCGGGTACCCAGATAATATTATTGCAATGACTTCGTATTTTATCGACAATCGCTTGAAAATAGATTTTCATGTTAGTGAAACAAGCGTCACCCGTACTTCCATAAGTCCCGTCCGTTCCTTTTATATTGACCGGCTCATTAGCCAATTCAAACATGATTCCGGTATTGTTCTTCAACTTCGCGTGTTGTGATACGATATCCCAGACTTTCAATAAGAACTGCTGATAAGTATCCCCCACCTCTATTCCCTGATATTTATCTGCAGGTTCCTTATTTGGACACACACCTGGCGGACGCATCACCACATACATCCCTTTAGAAATGAAGTATTCCACCATTGGTACAAACAGTTCATCCAAATATTTCCGGAAACGTGTTTCAGAAAAGCGTTCATGCCCTTCATAACGTACATACGGCATAGAAGGATCATCACTCCAATAAGGATCGAGGTGCATCCTCACGAAACTGAATTTCCAACCGGCAGCCATGATTTCATCTACCATTTTCTTGTTATAATTGAGACATGCCTGCACATCATAATTATCCCAAGCATAGTTATTGAAAAAAGGACTGTAAGTCTGAGTAAAGCCGTGCAAGTTTACAATCTCTCCCTTCGTATTCTTAAGATAACGCCCCACTACACTTAGAAGAGGCAATGTATTATTATCCCCCGGTTCAGGATCAGGCTCAACAGGCTCCGTCGGCTCTTCCGATGGCACTATTTCTTGTATAGTATCATCGGAACAAGATGACAATAGTATAAAGTTCAAGAAGAGAAATACTGTTATAATCCTTTTCATTTTAATTTCTTCGAGTAATTAATTGTAAAACAGTTTCTTCATTTGTGCTCCTGCACACTCTTCACAGAGGATGCAGGACAATTTTATAAAATGCACAAATTACATCAAGTTCTCGGGAAGATGAGAACCGATATATTCTTTCAAAACTATTTCTTTTCGATTAGTTCCTTAACAAAAGGCTTCGGCTGATAATTACGGTCAAAAAGCAGCGGATAATCCTTGCGCCCTCTTATCGGAAAACCATTTTTCCAGGAATCACCGTCGGTTACTCCCCAGGCCGTTATGCGGGTTATAACATCCGAGTGCTTCATGAACAGATTAAAGAAATCAGCCATTCTCGCATTCCATTTTTCAGAGACACTATCGGGCAAAGCTTCCATATAGGGATTAAGCATTTTCCTGTAAACAACAGTATCAGAGATATTTGCACTCCGTTTGGCAGTTGGAAGCGCACTCATATCCCACTCGGTAATCATCACTTTGGCACCTGTCGAAGCAAAAGCGAGAATACTTTCTTCAAATTCCTTCATATCCGGATAATCCATTCCCATGTGTCCCTGCATACCGATGGCATCTACCCGCAGCCCTTTTTCCTTCATATCCTTCACCATCTTAACTACTGTATTGCGACGGCCCTCTACATTCATACCATAATCATTGTAATAGAGTTCAGCATCCGGATCCGCTTCATGGGCATATTGAAAAGCAAGAGGGATAAATTCTTCACCTAAGATTTCATAGAATTTCGTCTTGCGATAAGAGCCGTCTTCTATAATGGCTTCATTCACAACATCCCATCCTTTCACACGTCCTTTATACCTACCAACAACCGTATAGATATGATCTTTCATGCGTTGTTTCAGCACTTCCGGTGATACATTCTTCCCTTCGGAATCTGTGCAGAACCATCGTGGTAACTGAGAATGCCACATCAGACAGTGTCCTATAATAAACATACCGTTTTCCTCTCCGAATTTAACGAATTCATCTGCCTGAGAGAAATTATAACGATTTTCTTCCGGATGAATAACCGCACTCTTCATGCAGTTTTCGGCTACAATAGAATTAAAATGTTTCTTTATCAGTTGCACAGCTGTAGTATCACGCCCTGATGACTGAGCCGTATTCATGGCGACGCCTATATGGAACTTATTACCTACCGCTTCTTTTAGGGAAGTTTCATCACCCGTTGCAGGATTGCTTCCACAGGAATTCAAAGCACATCCTATTAGTAATGCATACAAAAGATTCTTGTTTCTCATGTTGTTTTTCATTTGATCTTTAATTATAATTTTAGAAATCTTTCCGGTTCCAAATGTAACAGATAGAAATGAAACGAACCGTATCTTTATGATACATAGTTGTTCGCTGATGTTACATCTTTAATGTCCGTGTTACATTTTCTTTCAGAAACATTCCATCATAGTCCTATACTATTTATTAATCACGGGAAATGTTACTGATTATCAACTCTATGCATCTTCTTTGCAGAAGATGTACAAATGACAAGCAGGATGACAGTTACTCAGTAAATCATTTCATTCATAACTGTGCAGAAATGAGGTAAATGATTTTAGCCTATGTATTCAATCTCTTAGACGCAGATGACACGGATGACACGGATTTAAAGACTGCGCTGTCACATCAATAAATAAAAAATCTGCGTCATCCGTGTCATCCGCGTCTAAAAAATAAATCATCACTTCATTCAAAACCGCTCAATAATGAGCCTAATTCAACTCCTGATTCGCTTTAATACTAATTAGAAAAAAAGTGCCCATACAAGAGTTTCCTGTATGGGCGTTTTATACCTTATGACAGCTTCATCCTATCAAAAACCTAACCCTATATAAGACTAATTACCAATAACGGACAAAATTATAGGTATAAATATCATCTCCGGTAATAGTTCCTTCATACAATTTATAGCTTTTTATATCACCATGATAATAAACTAACGGAGAACCATTATAATCCATTTCGTAAGTTCCTTTCGTTTCTCCTTTCGGAATAGTGATTGAGGCATTACCGTCATACTTTCCACCATCATTGTATGCTTCGTATGGAATTCTACAGTTGATCTCTTTTTCTACGGGATAAGTTGTAGTAGCAGTAAACAATGGATGATTGGAGTAAAGTTCTTTCACTGAAACGATTATATAATTATTAATTCCGTTTTGAGTAATCCCAATATTTAATGTTTTATTAGATTCCGGTTGTTTTAGTATAATACTTCCTACTCTCTTCTCTACAGAAGTATTTGCATCTACTGAAATAAATACTTCATATATTTTATAATAAGGATTCAAAAAATCAATTCTATTCACCCATGTAGGTTTACTCACCACCTCAGGAACTATATCTGCCACAGTAGTACCTACTTGTCTATAAGAAACAATAGTTTGCCTAATAGAATCTTTTTTGTACGGTAATGTCACAATCGGTTGCAATTGACTAAAATACCCTTCAAAATAATATACGCTATCCGAGTTCGTAGTTCGTGTAACAGTCATATCTTCTGCCCTATTAGTCTCAAAAGGTATTTCATTACTACAACCACACCAAATGACCAAACTCAAAATAAATAATATGTTTTTCATTGTTATTCGATTTTTATTACAACAATAAAGGCAGCGGTTTCACATTATGCCCCGCTGCCTTTTCTCATAAAACTCTATTATTTTCCAGCCAATCCATCAGCAAAACCTGCATAGGTATGCTTACGACTGTAGTTGGAATCCCAAAGGCCTACGGGTTCACCACCACGCCAGCCCGAATCACTGGGAGCATCGGTAGCACACCATTGCGTGATACCATACTGCTGGGCAGCAGGAATAATCTCAAAGTACTTCTTCACGATGAACTTATAGTATTCTGCCATCGCTTTATGCTGAGCTTCGGTCATATTCTCTGTCTTAACACTGGTATTATTCTCATCTATATAACCCATATCAAGTTCTGATATCTTTACCAGTTTACCACTTTCTGCCAATATCTCAAACATCTTCACCACATGGTCTTCCTTGCTCTTCTGCGTGACAGCATTGGCATAGCAAGATACGTGCATCTGCGTACCGATACCGTCAATCTTTGTTACACCGTCAGCTTCCCACTTCTCAATCCAGTGTACCAAACTCTTGACTTTTTTGTTATCATCCCAGTCTGACTCCAGATTGTAGTCATTGACAAAGAGTTTCAAAGGAGCAGTACCACCGTTTTCTGCATAATGCTTGCGAGCGGCAGCCACAACAATGCGTACATAATCCACATTACCTAAATAGTCTTGCCAGTAGAAATTGTTCTTGGCATCTTCGGGAGAAACGTTGCTGGCTGATTGTAAGGTATAGAAACCTTCATCGTTACCACCACCGGAAATAGCTTCGTTCACTACATCCCATGCAGTTACATAACCACCGGTAGCTTTCATCATACCTTCTACCCAGTTGTTCATAGCCCAAGTAAGGGTGTCTTTCTTTTCTTCGGGAGTTAGCTCAATACTTGTCTGATTAGAAGAATATCCCTCACCTTCAGCAGACAATCCCTGATAGCCACTCCAACTGGTCCACCCCTCAATCGACTGGTTTTCAAAGCTGGAAGTATAAATATCCGACGTCCCATCTGAGAACACAACATCATCTACATAAATGGTTCCTACAAAATCACCAAAATTAAAGGTAAACTTATCCACTTGTCCATGCCCTGGCGTAAATGTCAAACTGACATCTGCCCATTCGGCACCAATATTTAAGCCACCAGGATATCCTTGAGCACCACCACTGGAAGACTGCGTAAATATAGTACAATTATATGTATCAGTTGCCTTGACCTTGGCTCTAAAAGTGTACGCTTTTCCTTCTGTCAACGGTGAAGCAAATTGATACCACACTTGTGAATCCCAATTATTGTTTTTCTTTTCCGTATTAGTCATTGTCAAGCAAAAACCGGCATTATCATTGCCTTCCTTACCTATTTCATAGGAATATGAAGTCATCCAGCCCGGTCTTGTCCAACGGGATAAATCTTCAGTATCAAACGTACCGCCTTCAATAAGATTTTCATCATCAGCAGAAGACAATGTCACATCGTCAAAACAAAGTTCTCCTTGAAACGTACCGAAACAGAAACGCAAACGATTGATAGGAATATTCGCTGTAAACGTTATGGAAGTTTCCTCCCATTTATTATCAGCTGAAAAAGAAGGCAAATATTGCGTATCACCATCAATAATACCAGGCCAGAAATTATAGGATACCGTTGAAGTAGCCTTAGCCTTCATAGAAATCACATATTCCTTACCTACTACAAGTGGTTCGGCAAGGTCATAATAAATCTCACGATCCCAAGGATTTTTCCCTGCTTCCGGCACTGTAATATGCAAAAACTTGTTGGATGCATTAGGATCAACAGGCAGAGGTATCGGAGCAATCAATCCGTTTAGATACTTGTTATTCTGTTGTGCATGCCAAGCCAAGGTATGCCCATAGATGGTAAGACCATCGGCTTTAGCCGCAGATACAAAATTTTGCACAGCATCAAAATTCATCGTTCCATCATTCCCCACACATGATGCATATTTCATGGCATTGCCTGCCGTCATTTCATGGAAATTAGTATTGGCAAGACGTGTCACAATTCCTGATTTCAAATAATCGTTCACAGCCAGCGCAATCCCCAACTTAAAGTCGGGATTTGCACTGCTTTTTATATAAGATTTCAATACGTCATAGTCGTTGAGGTATTCCATACCTGCAATAGAGGCAGGCTTCTCGACATTGAACAGCAACTTGGTGTCGTCCACACAAGAAGTGGAAGCCGCAGCCACAGCCGTCAAAAGCATTGCTCCTAATATATTCTTTGTATGTTTCATATAAATATTATTTTTTAATAAGAAACCAAATTGTTATTTCTTCACAGGAGTAAACCATTCAGCCTTCACGCCACGGTAGTGAGCCACCAAAGTGTCTTTCGTTGCACAATGGATGCCATCGTAGTCCATGGTGTAGTCCAGATAGATCACATCACGATCTGTGTTGCCCCAGCTGTTCTTATCACCTTTAACCACAAATTTACCCGTACCGGTAGCTGACACACCTTCGGTGTTTGAAGTAATGGTGCAATTTCCGCTTTCGTCGAAGCTAAGCAACAAATTGCTTTCAATATTCTCTCCGGCAGCATTTTTAGTGGGACGTGCCCACTGCACTGTGTTCAGACCTATAGTACTGAATCCGTTAATGGTTTCATCCTTCTCTACATAAGCAGCATGACGAACCTCCGTACCGGTTTTGTTGCCACTATAAGTATCAACACCCCGACGCAGATAATGCGAATCGTACTTACTAATGTACTTCACAGCATAGAGAACATAGTCTTTGGGTTGCACTTCCCAATCGTCCTTGTTTAAGCGATGCGGAGTAGCAACCGAAGGCTTTCCCTCCAAGATGGTATCGGCATTCTGCACACCGGTCATTACCACCGGAATCACATAGTTCAACTTCGTTGACTTAGGGTCGTTGAAGAAGGCATCGGTCAAATTCACAGTGACACCACCCAGCACTTTACCCTTCTGGATAACAATCTTGTCATCGCTCAGCGTATAGTGCGTAGAAGGCAGAGGCTCCAAATCACCTTTAGTGCTTTCGAAAGCATAGCCATCACACAACGAGTTGTCTACCCGGATGCCGATTTCCACATTCTTCTTGTTCTCATATATACCGCCTATGGTAGCCATAATCTGGCATTTATGCTCATTGTCCATTGAGTTGTCCACCGTTTCATCTTCCCCCAGGGTGATGGTGCGGTTGGGGCTTTGATAGGCAAAGTAAACCGCAGAATATTCGTAGTCGGGAAAGTCCCAGTCACCGTTTTCGCATGCTGTGAACAAGGCACCCGCCATAGCGGCTATTATAAGGAATGATTTTTTCATTACGCTTTTCATTTATTCAGTTTATATAAATTCGTTTACATACAGCCTGTTACTTACCATCCTTTGTTCTGGATGAGAGCATCAAACTTCAACACTTCGCTATAAGGCACAGGACCGTAGTACATGTAATCCTTGTAGTCGCGTCTTTCCACGTCTACCACCTCGTAGTTGGTTCCCGTAATCTTCATGCCCTTTACGGTTTCGTTCAGCTTGCTGAGGTCTACCTTCCAGCGGCGCAAATCCCAGAAGCGGAAACCTTCGAAGCAAAGCTCTAGACGACGCTCGTTGCGGATGAGTTCACGCATTTTGTCTTGGTCGCCTTTTATCGACTCCAGATAGGGGTCTGCACCATCTACACCAACACCGGCGCGCTTGCGGATAGCCTTAATCACATCGTAGGCCGAATAGCTGTGTGTGCCCTTGCCTTGCGGTCCCCAAGCCTCGTTGGCTGCTTCGGCATAACCCAGGAAGATTTCGGTGTAGCGAATCCAAGGTTTTACATGATAGCCATTGGTGGTGTTGCTGGGATTAGCATTCACGTTCATATCCAGGAATTTACGCAAGTAGTATCCGGTACGCGTAGAAGCACCGTCGAACTTGTTCATGGCATCATTGTTGGTACCGTCTACAGCAGTAGTGATGACACTACTTGCATTACCGGCTTTGCTACCATTATAGATGATGTACATGGTCAGGCGAGGGTCGCGATTGGCATACGGTTTTTTATCATCGTATTCGCTCAGCGGGTCGTTGATGGGATAACCGTTCGCAGCTGGGAATGCGTCTACCAGATTTTGTGAAGGATTTACACGTCCCTTGCCGAAGAGAGAAGGAGGATACTGATCCTTTTCAAGATCGGCGCTCTCGTTCTTGTTACTTCGCCACAAGAATTCGGGACGGTTGTAGCCTGCCTTCATTTCTTTGATAGCGTTGGCTTCTTCGTACCACTTGTTACCCGTGGGGTCGATATTAGCAATAGGGTCACTGCCAAGATTGGCCAGCACTTCGGCCATACTGTTGGCAGCCTGCTCCCAAGTTACCCCAGAGCCTGCACTATAGGCAGGACTGGCAGCAAGCAGAGCTGCCTGTGCACGAACGGCACGAGCCACACGGGCGCTCATACGATTCTTGGCATGGTCGCCAAACACACGGTTGTACTGGGCAAGGTCGGCACCCATCTGAGCATATTTTGCGGGGGGCACACTGCCTTCCGCCAAATCACCATATTCATCGGGGAGCATTTCGATGGCTTTCTCCACGTCTCTGTTCAGTTGCTCAATACACTCACTGAAGGTGTTGCGCGGCTTGTTATAGTCCGAGGTAGTGGTTTCCGGCTCCAGCAGAATGGGTATGCCCAGCAACTGTCCATCTTCACCATATCCGCCACAACTCATCAACAGATGATACATATAAAGTGCACGCATACCGTATGCATCGCCTTGGAAACGTACTTTGAAAAGGTCAGAAGCCACTTTGTCTTTGGCCCACTCCACATTCTCGGATATTGCCAGAAATTGGTTGAGGTATTGCCATGAGGCACGCAGGTATTGCCAATTGTCCATGGGATTGTTGTCCGAACGCCAGGAACCGGTAGCCATCTTCAGATAATTATTTCCGATGTCATTGGATACAGCGTCATCAGTAGCTACATCAGTAAACTTCCAGGAATTAGCGTTTTCACCCAGCGGATTACTGATATAAGCATGACCCAACAGTCCAACAGCCCACGAAGGCATATTCTCCAAGTCGGACGACTGTTTGTGGTTCTCTATCGCCGGCTCAAACAAGTCGTCGCAAGCGGAGAATGCCATCAATAATGCCGCTGATAAGATTATATTTTTTAGTTTCATAACTTCTTTATTTTTAAAAGTATTCAATTAATCTTTTTCTTAGAACGTGCCCTTGAAACCAAGTTGGTAGAAACGTGTCTGCGGGGCACCGCCTACTCTCAGTTCCAGCGCTTTGCGTTCTTTCGCAATGGTGAGCAGGTTGTTTGCATTGGCAAAAAAGCTCAAACCTTTGATGAAAGTACCTCTTAATACTCTTTGAGGCATCTTGTAAGTCAGCTGAACCTGAGTAAGATTAAAGCGGTCGTTCTTGTACATCCAGAAGTCCGAAGTGCGGTAATTGTTGGCACCGTCGGTGGTTGTCAGTCTCGGATAGGTAGCTGTAGCTGCCGTCTCGGGAGTCCAGCGGTTGCGCACCTCTTCAGAGTACTTACCATCACCTTTTACCCAATAGTATGAATTGTCTTTCATGCCATAACCACCTATATAGAGGTTACCCATGGCATAGAGGGTAAAGTCTTTCCACGCTACAGTGAGGTTGATACCACTCATGAAAGGAGAATCCCAGCGACCCAGCATTACGCGGTCGTTATTATCAATCTTACCATCATTATTCTGGTCTTTGTAACGGATATCGCCCGGCTTCACGTCACCAAATGTCTGCGTAGGAGCACTTTCAATTTCGGCTTGGCTTTGGAAGAAACCTTCACTCTGCAAGCCCCAGTGTCCGTTCAAAGGACGATCTATAGCCGACAGATAGTCGAACTCTATGTTTTCATCGCGCTTTTTGGCAATGCTCTTATAGTACATACCGCTTACACCGAGGGTAAGGTTCACTTCACCCACTTTTTTATTGGCATACACACTGAAATCAAAACCTGTACGCTTATCTTCATTGTAGTTTATGAAAGGAATGATAGAAGATGTGGGATAGCCAGTCTGAGTGAAATAGTTGGGATACAACGAACTGGTACGGGCCAATCCGCCATCCATCTTACTGCTGAAGAAGTTAAAGTCGAAATTTAACAGCCTGTTCAGCAAAGAACCGCGCAAACCTACAGCAAACTCTTTACGCTTCACATAGGTCATGTCGGGGTTATCGCCCCGTTGGAACTCAGTGGCAGCCAAACCGCCATTGTCACCCCAACTGTACCAGCCGCCCGACTGGATCACTGCCTTGTAGAGGTAATAGCCGTCTACATTCTCGGAAGACGTGATATCGAGATCTTGATTGATAATACCTGCCGAAGCGGTAAGCATCAAGTCATCGAAGATAGAGTTTTCCATAAACGATTCTTTAGCCAGGTTCCAGCCCAAAGTCAGTGTGGGAGAGAAAGCAAAGCGATTGCCTTCGGGCAACTTGGTAGAATAAGGCATTGCGGCACTGAAGTCAGCATAATATTTGTGCTGATAGTTATACGATGCCTGAAAACCTAAGTTGGCATTGGTAGTGCGGTGATAACGTCCACTCTGTTGTGTCTGCCAGGCATTGGCCAAAACCATACCGAAGATATTATGGTCGGCATTGATAGTGCGTTGGTAGTCGAACTGGCCCGACACATTGTAGGTGTATCGATAAGCCGAATTATCGATGTTTTCGCTGCCGCTCTTCTCGTCCTTGCCATACTGCGTGATACTCGTGATGACATCCTTTCCGTTATAGTTGCTCCATACCGGTGCAAACGTGGCATAACTGCTTTTATATCCCTGATTATAGGTAGAAGCATAGTCAATACCATATTTAGCACGGAAATAAAGCCCTTTGAGCAATGGAGAAAGATTGACATCAAAGCGTGTATTGAACTGGAACTGACGGCTCACAAACTTGCTGTCGCCGGCTGCGTATGCATCTGCCACCGGATTGGTGGGATTTTGCTGCGTACCACCGAAGAAGAATTTGCCATCTTGAATGTAGCTACTGTTGAGCACCGTGTTCAATGAGTTCTTATCATTCGCTTCGATATAGCTCAGAGGGATGAACGGAGTCACCAGGTGCGGACGCAACGTGGCGGCTTGTCCCCACCAATCTACACTGGCAGCATACGAATCATAGAAAGTAACATTGGCATCGGCCTGTGCTTTGATGAGTTTGTGCAACTCCATATCCACATTACCGCGAACGAAGAAACGGCTAATGTAATTATCTTCCGTTTTTCCTACCTTCAGGAGCGATGACTCGCGATAATAACCTGTAGTAGTGTAATACCTCACCTTCCCGCTACCACCGGAGATTTCGGCTATCGCTTCGGAACGATTGTATGCTTTCTTCAGATAGTCCGAAGAGTACATATCAAAATCGGGATAGCGATAGGGATTCGATCCGGATGCATAATTATAAATCGTTTCAGGTGAGTAGTTGATAGCCTGACCATCATTCACACGAGCCTCGTTGTAGAGGGTCATATACTCTGCCGAACCCAAATATTTGGGATAAGACTTAGGAGTGTAGAAGCCGGAATTGGCATGAATGTTTATTCTGAGATCGCCTATCTCACCACGCTTGGTGGTGATGGAGATAACACCTTTGGCTGCACGCGGGCCATAGAGCACTACAGCCGAGGCTCCTTTTAAAAGCGTAATCTGGTCTATCTCGTGAGGAAGCACGTTGTTTGCATCACGCACCATACCATCTATTATAACGAGGTATTCGGTGTTTCCCCAGATGTTACCGTTGAAACCACCTACCGCATTGTCTACAAAGCCCAAACTATTGTTCGAATATGCTTTTTCTGACATTTCCTTCATATCGATGACCGATACTCCTCCCAACAGATCGTTTCGATCTACGGAACGGAATGCCACTTGTACCTTTGGCAGCGTATCGGTTTGGATAGCTTCCACCAAGTCGGCCAGCGTCTCTTGAGCGGCAGCAGGTGTGTTAGCAAAAGCCAACGCCGCACAAAATACAAGTCCTTTATATATATGTTTCATTTGATTAGAGTTTTTACGTTAATAAAACCATTACCAGCCGGGATTTTGGTAGAACTCCGGATACATTGTCACATCGTCTGTCTTAAACGGTAACCAATAGTGCTTGCCCGAAAGCTTGCGCTCTGTCACAACCACTTCGCGGAAATTGCGTACCTTGCGTTCTTTAGGGTCGGCTGCAGGATCGAATTCCTCTGCACGGTCAAACTTCTGCATGGTCTTGATATTATAAGGATACTCGGTCAGCAGTTTCCAGCGACGCAAGTCGTTAAATCGATGGCCTTCGAAAGCCAACTCAACGGCACGCTCACGGCGAACCTCACCCATGAATTTTTCCAAGTCAGCGGTGTAAGCAGTAGCAACACCTTCCACGCCTGCACGTTCGCGAACTACATTGACTGCATCAACAGCACTCTTTGTGAAAGTGGTAGCCTTAGCAGTAGGCGAACCATAACCTTGGGCAACAGCCTCGGCATACAACAGATATACTTCTGCCAGACGCAACCAAGACAAATGGAAGTGAGTAGCCTTACCATAACCATAGTCATTATCATCCTTATTGGCACCCACCGGGATGAACTTGTAATTGAAGTAACCCGTACGACTGGTAGTACGAGGATCGTTACAGCAGTTACCGCCATCATAAAAGTTGGCGTACTGATATTGCTTGTTATTGTCTGATGGTGCCTTAATCATCCGCACACCGTCATAAATAAAGTTATTATAGAAGCGCGGATCGCGGCCCTTCCAAGGTTGTTCATCATTGAACTCAGATTGAGGGTCATTAAGAGGCAGACCGTTTGCCATACCAAAGTAGTTTACATAGTTGGCAGCAGGACAGAGAATAATACCGTCACCTTCGCAAATAGCTGCAAGCTGGTAGGAGTTCATCTGACGCCAATATGAGTCGGCACCGAAAGTAGGGCTGCGCATAATGGCCTCCGTACCACCAGGCATCAACCAGTTCTGTTCTTTGGTATAAAACAGTGAACTGTATTTATCGAAGCTTACCATAGCATATTGAGTTTGGCCAGCTTCTACCATATTAAGCACTGTGCCCAATACTTCGGCAGCACGCTTGCAGTAGTCGGCATTGTAAGAACGATTGTTATTTTCGCCGCCATTCTGCATTAAGGGGCTACCTGCATAAAGCAAAGTCTTACCTAAATAAGAGAGCGCCCAAATCTTGTTGGGACGGAAAGCATTGTTACCCTTGGTACGATTACCTGTAGTAGTGTTATCCCAATCAATAGGAAGCAGGTCAGCAGCACGCTGGAAGTCGGCTGCCATCTTCTCAGCATTTTCTTGGTAGCTTTCACGCGGCAAGTTAAACTGAGCATCGGGAGCAAGAGGTTTCAGCATATAAGGCAAACCACCCCAATAGGTTGTAAGCTGGAAATAAGTCCAGGCACGGAAGAAATAAAGCTGACCTTCAATAAATTCGCGCTCCTCTTGTGTGGCATCTTTCAACATACCGTTCTCCAGGGCTTCAATACCAAGGTTGGCCTGACGGATAGCATACCATCCACCACCCCAAAGGGACTTAGCAAACCGATCGCCATCTACTTTCCAACTTCTATCCAGGAAGCAATCGCCTTTGTTGAAATAACTACGGTAATTACCACCATCAATGGCATAACCCATCAGATATTCACCGTTTCCAGTTGTAATAACCTCATCGTCACCCCAGTTGAAAGAGCTTACCCAATTGTGCTTGGCTACATCCGGGATAACGTTGTAGATCACTTCAACAAATCCTTGGAAGTTATTGAAGTTTTTAAACGCGTCTTCTCGAGAAAGCACAGAGTCAGAATCCCTGTCCAGATAGTCGGTACATGAAGTAAACATGAGACCGGCAGAAAAGAATGCAAATAGTATGTAAATAATCTTATTTTTCATCTTGCTTTCGGATTAAAGTGTGATTTTAAAACCTAAATTGAAACGACGTTGAGTGGGATAAGCACTCCATCCACCGGTATTCGACTCACGGTCGTCGGGCATATCGGTCCAGAGGAAGAGGTTGTTACCATTTACAAACAACTTCAAGCTGCTCAATCCTGAAGCCTTCAGCCATTTCTCTTTAGAGAAAGTGTAAGACAATTCAGCATACTTCAAACGCATATATGAACCGTCGAAAAGGAAACGAGTACCATCGGTATACTTGCTTGTCTGGTTCAGCCAGCGAGGCAGAGGCACATCGGCTGTCTGATTGTCGGGACTCCAGTAGCTGCCTTCGTGGAAAGCAGTATTGCGGGTGCCACCCAAGCTGGAAAGTCCTACCGAACGGTTTACGTTGTTCACACCATAAAATTGAACGAAGAAACTCCAACCTTTGTAGTCTAAACCTACCTGAAGGTTCATCGTATTCTGCGGAGTATCAGTGAAACCGTATGGTATGTTATCGTTTACGGAAATAATACCATCGGCATCGTAGTCAAGAATGATATAATTACCGGGCTTACGACCGCTATCATATTCATCGTGCGCCGTGCTACCATAAAGTTCATCCCAGCTGTTGTAATAGCCATGATCTACGTATGAATAGGTTTGTCCGATAGACTTACCGGCCTTTTTCTGATATTCGGGCTTCAGGAGAGGATCATCCGCTTCCTTGATCTCGCTCACGGCATGGGTCAGCGAGGCATTACCCCAAATACGCCAGTTGTTATTCAGTTGCTTGTTCCAGCGTATGTCGAGCTCAAAACCTTCACTGTCTACCTTACCAAGGTTGGCCACGGGAGCAGATGCACCGAAATAGGAAGGAACGGCACGGCTTCCACCGGTAATCAAGATATCGGTACGTTTCTCCTTAAAATAGTCGAATGAACCGGAAATTACTCCGCCAAAGAGGGCGAAGTCGGCAGCGATATCCAGCTTGGTAGCCACTTCCCACTGCAGGTTGGGATTACCCAACTGGGTTTGTTGCCACCATGAGTATGGACTCTTGGCAGGATCTACTCCCGTCAACGACTGGCGATAGCTGCCACCATTGCTCCAAGTGTCCATATAGAGCCAACGTCCGTTTACGTTGTCATCTCCAATCTCACCATACGAAGCACGCAACTTCAGCATATCGAGCCACTTCAGATTCAGTTTCTTCACCAAAGGTTCTTCCGAAACCATCCAACCGATGGCACCAGAATTGAAGAAAGCAAAACGATTGTCTTTGGCAAAGATTTCAGAACCGTTGTAGGCACCGTTATACTCTACCATATAGCGGCTGGCATAATCGTAAGTAGCACGGAACACCCAGTTTTCACGATAGTGGGGTTGTTCGCTACCGGTGGCATACTGCTCACGGCTGAAGTTACCCATACCGCCCACCGTATGATTGCCAAACTTATTGGAGTAGTTCAACTGTACGGAGTAGTTCATACGACGGTATGTAGCCCAGTTTTGAACAGAACCGGCACCGGTCTTCCATGCATTGTTGTTCTTGAAGTCGAACTTATATAAGGCATCTGTACTAGTGTTGGTATACTCAATACCAGTATCAGGATCAATCCATTTGTGAGCTTCAGCTTCCCAGTCAGTCGTATCATCCACACCACGGCCTGTTTCACGGAAAGCATTATCAAAAGCCAGCTTAGCCTGTACGTTCAATCCCTTAAGCAGAAAACCAAGATCCTGTTCGAGGGTAAAGTCAGTATTCAAACGGTCGTCGGTGGTATAGCCGATACCGTTTACACTAAGGTCTTCATAACTATTAGTAGCAGCCTGAGTCTCATTAGGTTTGTAATATCCGAAAGTACCATCGCTATATACAGGCATAAACGAGTCGGGAGCAATACCATAGAAAGCACTCCACACCAGATTTTCATACTGCCCCTGCGTGGCCTTCTTCACTGCGTGCGACCCGGAGAGGTTGACGCGCAGTTTAGTAGTCTTCGTCAGGTTAAAGTCGAGGTTGCTTCGCACATTGATACGGTCGTAGCTGAATCCGGGGTCGTAACCTTTTGTGTTGGTTACCTTCTTATATATATCACCCTCGTGCGCAAAGTCTACGGCAGCAAAGTATTTCACGAATTTCGTACCGCCACTGATATTTACGTTGGCATTATACGATGTAGCCACATCCTTCAACAGATAGTCCACCCAGTCTATATTAGGGTAGCGTTCAGCTTCGGCTAGATTGGCGGGATGGCGGTATTTGTTCAATCTGTCCTGCGTCAGGTAGTAACTCCAGGAGTCGGGATGATACGCCAACTCACTCATTATAGATTTATTACGAAGGTCAAGCGCATCATACGAGTCCATCATGTCAGGCAGTTTGGAGTATGTCTTCAAAGTTGTACTGGCATTTATGTTGATTACAGCCTTACCTTCTTCACCACGCTTAGTGGTAATCAAGATTACACCGTTGGCACCACGCACACCAAATACGGCTGTTGCCGATGCATCCTTCAATACGGAGATGGTGGCTACAGAGTTGATGTCCACAGAGTTCATGGGGCGTTCTACACCGTCCACCAGCACAAGCGGGTCGCTTGAGTTCCACGATGTCACACCACGAATGGTGATTTTCGGATCTTCGTCACCCGGCTTCCCGGTAGTAGTCATGGTTACCACGCCGGGAAGGTTACCAGTCAGGGCCTGCCCTAAACTTGTCACACCACCGGTACGTTCCAAAGCCTTCGAATTGGTTTGTGCAATAGCACCCACCACCGAAGCTTTCTTCTGCTGGCCAAAACCTACAACCACCACTTCTTCTAATTGTTGGCTATCATCTTCCAACACAACTCTTATCGATTTCTGAGCCGTTGCTTTCACCTCTTGTGATTTCATACCGATAAATGAAACAACGAGAGTTACATTATCATTAGGAACAGCCAACGTAAAATTTCCATCTATATCTGATATCGTACCTATTGAAGTGTTGCCTTTCACAACGATGGAAGCACCAATTACAGTTTCTCCAGTGCCATCAAGAACTGTTCCTTTTACCGTTACCCCATTTTGCGCTAAAGTTGGCAAACAACTTAATAGCAACAAAACCAGCAGGTAAGGAATCTTTTGATTTTTTTTTGTTACATTTTTCATTACCATTAGTTTAAGATATTAATAACTACATTCTCTTTTTAATTAGCTATTAAAGATAGCATCAACTGTCATCATACTTGCATTTCATAATTAATTAGTCTTTTAAGATTAATAATTTGACGGTTAATAATCATATTACTATTATTACATATATTAGCGTTTCATGTCATAAGAGGAAAGAAAAGTGTTTTCCATAACGTATCTCTCCCAATAATATAGTCGCTTTTTCTCAGCAGCAAATGTATGCATCAGAAATGGAACGGCGGACACGATCATGCTACACGTTTTTTTGATGACATTACATCTTTCTTTTCGATGTTACATTCTTTTTTGACCGCATTTCGTAAAACCATGTAATATACTATATTTTAACTAATTACAAACATACAAGAGAGTTGTTTTCAAAAAGAGAAAGAGAGCTTGAAAAGCCATTTCCGCGAACGAAAAACACCATAATAATGAATCAAAAATCGCAAGAGAAATGCAAGAAAAAACAGCGTGGTAACGTATCACAAAAAATATGTAACCCACTTGTTAAAGCCCCAAAATGACTTTCATTCATTTATTGCAGCAATACATCCATTAACACTTTTAAGCCTTTTTGATTATTTTCTATCAAGATCAGACAGGGGATGGACATATCTTTCGGAAATGAATATAAACAAGCGAAAGAAATAGTAGAAGAAAGTACACTTGGTTAGACTCACTATGCGAGGAAAGAGGCTCTTGAGAATGGAGGGGTTACATGGCAAAAGAAATATACTGACAGATAAAGATAGAGTAAAGGGAAAACCTTTCAGGCTACTTACGTAATTTGAGCAAAATGAGCAGCTTGAGCAAAATGAGCAATATGACAAAATGTAAATCGTGATGTCTGAGGTTGCTTTCTTTCGTACCATTTAGTTGCCGTGATGCAAAAAAAGCAAGGATTACCTGTTAGGCGAATGCAGTATGATTTGTAATGGTGAAAGGAAGCGCATTTTAGAAAGAGATTCCTTCTTTTTTTGTTCTTATTAATTGCGCTTTGATCGTATTTTCTTCAAATATGATTATTTGATTCCGTTACTTATCTTCTTTGAAATAGAAAAATATTGCCTGCTTTTCAGAAGGGTTACACCCTTTTTGGGTGATGATGTCACCTTTTGGTAAGGATGGTGTAGCCTTATGGGGCAAAAGGTGTAGCCATTTCTCAAATTACATCATCCGTTTAGGGAGAATAGATGATCTGATTGATTAGAATAGATCATGTAATGGAGCAGAATAGACCATCTGTAGCATAACAATAGATGATATGAATCAGATAAAACAAGGTTTTATCCTTCTGGAAGCAATTTTCTGATTGGGACCTTTGTTATTAATAATGAAAAAAAACAGATGTATTGCAACGAAATACATCTGTTTCACTATCTTATTGTCATATTGCACCGAGCGTGTAAATTCCGGTGTTTCTTAGTCAATCAAGTTTAGGTAATCATGGAACATCCATTTGAAACGGCGAAGCCGGAAGCCCCGCCTTATTCTTCAAATTGGCCTCCTGCGGATTATCATCCCAAGCATAACGCACTTTTACCGGTTGAGTTATCCCTTCACTCCAGACCACCACTTTATTGCCTTCCACGGTCGCCTCAGCCCATTTAAAACGTCCGTCCGTTCCCGCCAGCGCAAAACCTTTAAGTTGAGCTACAGGCATTAAATCATCCGTTCCCGCCTCAAAAGACAGAATGATCTTTCCTTCCTCAATAGCGGCGGCAGTGCACAGCGGACCACTATGAACTATATCTTTGTGCCCGTATACTTTCTTCTTGACCTGAAGCGCCACTCTCCTTGCCAGTTCCTTCTTATTCAGCGGATGAATATCATTCCACTCTCCTAAATCTATTGCCACAACCAAAGAGGTATTAGGCAACTTCAACGTCACCTGCCGCTGTGCTTCACGCATACCTGCCCAACCACTTTCTACAGGCTGCTGATGCGTCTGCATAAAATTGGGTAGCTGCATAATAAAGAATGGCAAGTCTTCATCTGCAAATTTCACCCGCCAGTCTTCGAGCATGGCAGTCAATAAAGCTTCATATTCACCCGGACGTCCTGCATTCGATTCGCCCTGATACCACAAAGCTCCCTTAAAAGTAAGATTCCGCAAAGGAGAAATCATGGAATTATACATACCAGTCGGAATGTTCTGAAAAGATACACCTCCTCTTCCGGCAGGCATTTCACAACCCAACCTATACTTCCATTGCTCGGACAAGCGAACCGTATCCCCATCTATCGCCATGCAATAGGGTTTACCTTTTACAAAGCTGGGACGACCACCGGAATTAATAAGACGTACCGTAACCAGATTCTCTCCCGCTTTCAACACCGATGCAGGAACTTTATAAATGCGCGGCGGATATTGATAGGAAGTAGTACCTACAAAAACACCATTCACATACACAGAGTCCGCATTCACCATACAGCCTAAACGCAATATGGCATCTTTATCAGCCTGCTCGGCTGTAAGGCGAATGTTCTGCCGGAACCAGTGCGATCCGCTTACCGGATAACCATCCTTACTGCCCAACTGATAAGAAAACATATTCACTTCCTCCCAGTCGGAATCATTCAATTCCGGTTCATACCATTTAACCGGAGCATGAAGCCCTTCATCACCTTTATATAAAGAGAGATTCCAAAACCTCGACATCATTCCTCCCGCTTTATTCATCAAGGCCTTGTATTCGTCGGAGTTATAGATATCCCGCTCGCGCAGGTTCTTCGGAAATGCCTGAAGCGCATCTTCACTCATCCAAGCTTCAATGGAACTTCCTCCCCAACTGGAATTGATAATGCCGACAGGAACTTTCGTCTCATTATACATCTCTATTGCAAAAAAGTAAGGTAATGCGGCATAAGACTGGGCAACCTGCGGATTCAGTGCTGTCCAGTTCATTTGGGATATGTCTTCTTTGGGACCATGCAAATCATTACCATAGGGAGTCTTGACATAGCGGACCATCGAATTCTCGTAAATAGCAGTCTCTTTACCGAACATATCCGCTACACGCGCCACCGTCAGTTCCATATTCGACTGTCCCGAGCACAACCATACATCTCCTATCAGGATATCCTTCACTGTCACTTCGTTCACTGTCAGCTCATAAGGACCACCGGCCTTCATTGCAGGAAGTGTTACCAGCCATTTGCCATTTTCATCGGCTACTGCCGTGTATTTCTTCTTCTTGAACGTGACAACCACATTCTCACCCGGATCAGCCGTTCCCCATATCTTTATAGGACGTTCACGTTGCAATACCATCCCATCCGAAAGAACGGATGGGAGTTTCACCTTAGCCTCAGCCAACACGGAACAGATGCAGGCCAGTACTATCAATAAAGTAAATCTGTATTTCATAATCTTTCCTTTCTCCATACTCCTTCTTATTTTACAGAACTCTCCGGCGCTCCCAGGAAAGAAGGTTTCAAACCTCCGAAGTCAATCATTATCTTCTGCATGACAAGTGCCGGATCAAGCGGACGGATGCGCAAGGTATGCTTTTCTTTCTTATCAAGCAAATGTTTCGTTTGGGTAGTGATGATGTGCTCCGCCTGCAATCTGCCAAGTTCACCTTTATAATCACCGTTGATATTGACTATCTGTTCTTCGCCGCCATCCAGTGAAACCGCATATCGCAGTCCTTTATAATCATTGAAATTCAATGTCGAAGAGAAACGTACGATAACTATTACTTCACCACTCTTCTCCGTTTCAAAATCATATTCCAGATACATATCTTCGCCCGGAGTAGCTGTGGAAGGCAAAGTAGTGACGGCTGACAAGGTACGTCCCAGGTTAGGGATCGTAACCCAATCAGCAGATGTACCATTTGCTGAACGGGTATAATGTTCTGCTTCAATAGATATATATCCATCCTTTTCTACAAACACAGGTGGTGCAGGAACTATACGGGGCTCGGGTACAAAGGTCACTTTAGGCATTATATTGCGCTTCGGATCATTCCAGGATCTATATCCGATGTGAGTCTGATCCATGATATGATTCCATTTGCCCCCACTCATTACATGATTATAATGATAAGTCAGCACGGAGTCGCGCTCGAAACAAGCACGTGCCTTATCCGCCCATTTATTGGCTTTCACATCGTTGGCCTCTGCCAGTTTGCGGTTCATTGCCACGGCATAGTACATATCATATAAGTTGGAACATGCCTGTATCGGGAAAAGTACCAGTTGGTCGAAAGCATCCCGGTATTCGGCAGGCATCAGATAATAAAGTTTCAAGGCATCCAGACACAATGCAGCGTATTCATCTTTTACACTTTGCCATTCGTTATAATTTTCCAGGCTGTAAGTCCGATCATTCAACATTTCCGGAGTAACCCTACGGTTGTATTTAGTATAAGTGTCGATCAGACGAGCTGCTTCTTCGGCATAGTATCCGCCAAATTGCTGACGACAGAAATCCACCGTATGCTGAAACAAATTATTTTCATTGAAACGTTTCGGTTCCCAGGCCATATCTAAAAAGAAGGTGATAGGATATTCCATCGGCTTCAAGTCACCTACGTTCACCACCCACAATTCGCGCACGCCATAGTCATAGGTCAGCATCATCTGCTCCCACGTGCGTTGTATCTGAGTAATATTTATCCATTTGGAGTTACGGGGAGCCCCAACATAGTCGAAATGATAATACATGCCGTAACCACCTTTACGAGGCTTCGCTTTCAAGTCGGGCAATTTACGTACATTGCCCCAGTTGTCATCACAGAGCAACAACGTTACATCGTCGGGCACTCGCATACCTTTATCATAATAATCCTGCACTTCCTTATAAAGCGCCCATACCTGCGGAGTTTCTTTAGCCTTCTTACCGGTTACTTTCTCTATGATTTTCCGCTGATCTTTCACGATATTCTGCAACAAGGAGATATTGGCATCTTCGCTCATCGGTTCATCGCCGTCGCCACGCATGGCAAGGGTGATCACCGCTTCCCAATCCTTGCAGCGTTCCATCCCCTGCTGCCAGAAGTCGCGCAACACGGCACCGTTCGTAGTGTAATTCCACTCTCCTTTTCCACGACGTTTCCAGTCTTTTTGAGCCTGTCCCATCGGTTCATGATGGGAAGTACTCATCACAATTCCCATCTCGTTGGCCAACGGACCGTTCATCGGGTCATCATCGTAGAAAGCACTGTTCCACATGGCAGGCCACATAAAATTTCCTTTGAGGCGAAGCACCAGTTCGAACACCGTTTCGTAGAACTTACTATTGAACCCACCAAAGGTAGCAGACGCCCAACCGCCTAAACTGGGCCATTCATCATTCAGGAAAATACCGCGGTACTTCACTGCCGGTTCACCATCGGTATATACACCTTCTTTAATAGATATAATATCATGCTTCTCCACCGGCACATCTGCCCAGAAATACCAGGGAGAGACACCCATCTGCCGGGAAAGCTCGTAAATACCATAAATAGTTCCCCGCTTGTCACTACCGGCAATGACAATTGCCTCTTCTACTCCTTCCACGGGCTGCTTCACCGTCTGAAGAATGTACTTCTCACGTTTCCCTTTCAAATCTGCAGCTGGGATCTTTCCTGCCTGCACCAGCTGTTTGATCCAGGAACTATTTTCAACAGAACCGACAATCAGTATACGGTTACCGGATGGGGAATGAATAATTTCCGGAGTAGCGCCTGTCACTTTACCTGCATCTGTCTGCAAATTGGCAACAGCCCTCAGTACACCTTTATCTTCCTGCGAGTCTACCAGTATCGGATACGCCTTTCCTTGCTGTATCCAGGTAAAACCATTACTCTCATTTGTCACAAAACGCTCTGCCGCCGACAAAGAGGGAAGTAACATGAAACTTACTAAACAATAAAAAATCCAACTAATTCTTGTTTTCATGGTAAGATACTTTTTAATTAACCTTCGTTTTGTACAAAGATAGTTCATTACAAAGTACTTTTCGAATCTTCGTGTTCCCATTTGCTACGGTCAATGTTACATCCCGTCTTTTCATGTTACATAAACTTACATTGATGTAACATCCGCTCAAAAAACGGCTCTGACTAGCCCTAGACCCAGCTCAAGAATCCCTCCATACTACCATTAACAAAATGAGGCTGTATTTTCACAAATACAACCTCATAGACCTAAAATAATTAACTAACCTAATTTGGTAAACCTATTCACTGAAAACCCATAGTTCTATTTTACCTTTTCCCTATATCAACTAATTCAATCTTATGTTACATACTTCAATTCTGACATTCGAATCCGAATAAATCTCTCATAATACCTCTCATATAATATTTATCATTGCAAATGTACCCAATTCCCAAAGACAAGCCACATCATTACGCTACACGTATTTATACTGGTATTACATACTTTCGCATATATGTTACATATACCTTCAATGATGTAACATATCCATCCGCATTATAAATTTCTCCCCTTTTCACACATTCGTATTCCTTTATTCATCAGCTTTAGCAAGTGAAAGGGTACAAACAAGAGATATACAATAAAAACAACATAAGGATATACCCTACATTGTTTTTGTTATAGCAATCATCCGATGCCGAATGCTTACTATGCAAGACTATATAATGTATTATATTAGCACGATATATAATGTATAGGATATCCCCTTCCACCCGCTAAAGCCGATGAATAAAGGAATACGAAAGTGTGGAAGGGTGTTACGATTTCATTGAAAAGAGAGACTAGGCATAGACATAAAAAAAGGAGTACCGCTGTACTCCAACCTTTGTTAACCTTAAATCTAATACTATGAAAAACACAGTGCAAAGGTACGCACTTTTTTGAAAGTAGCAAGTTCCGTGTGCGAAAACAACGCATTTATAACACCATTTAAGAGAAGGCATTCTCTTTTTCACTTCCTTTTTCATATTTAGCTTTAAAACGAAGACAAGCTGCACTTTAGCATTAAAAATAATCAAGCTTATTTTGTATTGCTTTCGGTTTGCATTATCTTTGTAGAAAAATAATCAAAACGACTTATGCCTAACTATGATTTGATAGCTATATTAGGTCCTACCGCTTCCGGTAAAACTCCTTTCGCCGCAGCACTGGCAAATGTTCTTGCCACAGAAATCATCAGTGCAGATTCCCGGCAAATCTACCGTGGCATGGATCTCGGCACGGGTAAAGACCTAGTAGACTACACTGTGAATGGTAAACCAATCCCTTATCATCTGATTGATATTGCCGACCCGGGCTATAAATACAATGTTTTTGAATATCAACGTGATTTTCTGATAGCGTACGAGACTATTAAACAAAAAGGGAAACTTCCCGTTTTGTGTGGGGGTACCGGTATGTATCTGGAATCTGTATTGAAAGGCTATAAGTTACTGCCAGTTCCCGAAAATCCAGAGTTACGTGCACGCCTTGCCGATAAATCCCTGGAAGAACTGACCGAGATGCTGAAGCAGTACAAAGCCCTGCATAATACTACAGATGTCGACACCGTAAAACGAGCGATCCGGGCCATCGAGATAGAAGAATATTATGCACATACACCGGTAGACGAACGGGCGTTCCCGGAACTGAACAGCCTTATCATTGGTGTAGATATAGACCGGGAATTACGCCGTACGAAGATATCCCACCGCCTGCGTCAACGTCTGGACGAAGGGATGGTAGATGAAGTACGACGCCTGATAGAACAGGGCATCCAACCGGATGATCTTATCTATTATGGTCTGGAATATAAGTATCTGACTCTGTACGTTATCGGCGAACTGACATACGAAGAGATGTACCGGGAACTGGAGATTGCTATTCACCAGTTTGCCAAGCGGCAGATGACCTGGTTCCGGGGAATGGAACGGCGCGGCTTTACTATCCATTGGATGGATGCCGGGCTGCCTATGGAAGAAAAGATTGCTTTTGTACAAGCGAAACTCAAAGGGAATTAGTATCTTTGGGGCAACAAAGACGAAGACTGTGGGGAGAGTACAAAAATGATTATGTAGGACTTTACTAAGAGATAACAATATGAGCGTAGAACCCGAAAAGTGGGGAGTGATATACAATCCCAAAGCCGGCACACGGAAAGTGCAGAAACGGTGGAAAGAAATCAAAGAATATATAGACAGCCGAGGCGTGTCTTATGACTATGTGCAGTCTGAAGGGTTCGGATCTGTAGAACGTTTAGCCGGCATTCTTGCCAATAATGGATACCGCACCATTGTTGTGGTGGGCGGTGATGGAGCACTAAACGACGCCATCAACGGTATCATGTCGTCCAATGCAGAAGATAAAAGAGAAATCGCCATAGGTATCATTCCCAACGGTATCGGAAATGACTTTGCCAAATACTGGGAAATGACTTCGGAATACAAAGATGCCGTAGATTGCATCATAAATAACCGACGCCGGAAGATAGACGTCGGATTTTGCAACTATTACGATGGTGAAAAGCATGTAACACGCTATTTCCTCAATGCAATCAACATTGGTTTAGGAGCCCGTATCGTGAAGATTTCCGACCAGACCAAACGTTTCTGGGGAGTGAAATTCCTGTCCTATCTCATGGCCCTCATCTCACTTTTCTTTGAACGGAAGCTCTACCGGATGCATCTCAAAATAAACGGAGAACACATCCGGGGACGTATCATGACGGTATGTATTGGCAGTGCATGGGGATACGGACAAGCACCAAGTGCCGTGCCGTATAACGGTTGGCTCGATGTATCCGTTATCTATCGTCCGGAGCTGTTACAACTCGTATCAGGACTGTGGATGCTTATCCAGGGACGTATTCTGAATCATAAAGTCGTGATGCCTTACCGTACCCAGAAAGTAAAAGTACTACGTGCACAAAATGCTTCAGTGGACTTGGACGGACGTATTCTCGACCGGCATTTTCCACTGGACATCGGAATTATGCATGAAGCGATAACATTGATTATACCCAACTAAGAATAACGATTAACGTTAAGCACTATACACTAATTACTTATGATTGAATTAAAGAATAATCCTGCCGGAAATTTCTTTTTATTGGCAGGTCCTTGTGTGATTGAAGGAGAAGAGATGGCAATGCGTATTGCCGAACGTGTGGTAAATATCACGGAGAAATTACAAATACCTTATGTATTTAAAGGCTCTTATCGCAAGGCCAACCGTTCACGCCTGGATTCATTTATGGGAATAGGCGATGAAAAAGCGTTGAAAGTGTTACAGAAAGTACACGATACTTTTGGTGTGCCTACTGTTACAGATATACATTCTGCAGAAGAAGCCGCAATGGCCGCCGAATATGTAGATGTACTGCAAATACCAGCATTCCTTTGCCGCCAGACAGACATTCTGATAGCTGCTGCAAAAACAGGAAAGGTGGTTAACATCAAAAAAGGACAGTTCCTGTCTCCACTCGCCATGCGCTTTGCTGCGGAAAAGGTAGTAGAAGCCGGAAATAAGGAAGTTATGATTACCGAACGTGGAACAACTTTCGGATATCAAGACCTTGTTGTAGACTACCGCGGCATTCCTGAAATGCAAACCTTCGGTTATCCGGTCATTCTGGATGTTACACATTCTCTGCAACAACCCAATCAGACAAGCGGAGTGACAGGTGGTATGCCGCAGCTTATTGAAACCGTTGCCAAAGCCGGTGTTGCGGTTGGTGTAGACGGATTGTTTATTGAAACACATGAGCACCCCGAAATAGCCAAAAGCGATGGTGCCAATATGCTGAAGCTCGATTTACTGGAAGGACTGCTGACGAAACTGGTACGAATTCGTGAGGCGATAAAATGATAATTTGCTAAATTATCATTCATATAAAAAATAGATCCTTCCTGTGATTTCTCTTCTCCCTCTTCGACAAATAGGTCAAGAAACAATTTTAATTTTCATCAACATGAAACATTTATTTCACAGTTTACTGGCAGTAGCATTCGTTCTATGTGCCGGTTTCCAACAAGCGGTGGCGCAGCAAATGCAGTTTCCGCCCCTTCCCGTGGACAAGAATGTCCGTATCGGCCAATTAGACAATGGCCTGACGTATTACATACGCCACAACAAATTACCCGAAAACCGGGCTGAATTCTATATCGCCCAGAAAGTAGGTTCCATTCTTGAAGAACCGCAACAACGCGGACTTGCCCACTTCCTGGAACACATGGCCTTCAACGGTACTAAGAATTTCCCCGGTGATGATAAAGGCCTCGGCGTCATCCCTTGGTGCGAAACCGTAGGTATCAAATTTGGTACTAACTTAAATGCTTATACCAGCATAGACGAAACAGTTTACAACATCAGTAATGCTCCGATTGACCGCACCGGTGTATTGGACTCCTGTCTGCTGATCCTGCACGACTGGTCTAACTATATCCTGCTCAAAGATGATGAAATCGACAAAGAACGTGGTGTGATCCGTGAAGAATGGCGCAGCCGCAACAGTGGTATGCTGCGCGTCTACACTGACCTGCTCCCAACTATATATCAGGGTGACAAATATGCAGATTGTATGCCTATCGGCTCTATCGATGTAATCAACAACTTCCCTTATAAAGATATCCGCGATTACTATCACAAATGGTATCGTCCTGATCTGCAAGGTATCGTTATCGTGGGCGATATCGATGTAGACACCGTAGAAGCTAAACTAAAGGCAGTATTCGCCGATGTACAAAAACCGGTAAATCCGGCAGAACGCACTTACTATCCTGTTGCTGATAATAAGGAACCCATCGTAGCCATCGGTACAGATAAGGAAGTAGACGACCCGTCGATTGAGATTTACTTCAAGCAAGACGCGACTCCTGATTCAGAAAAGAATAATGTAGGCTACCTTGCTTCACAATATATGACGAGCATGATCAGCAGCATGCTGGACGCCCGTCTGAGCGAATTGGTTCAGAGTGCTAACCCGCCGTTTACCCGTGCAAGCAGTGACTACAGCGACTTCTTTGTAGCCAAGACCAAAGAAGCCTTCGCACTTTCTGCCTCAAGTAAAGCCGACGGCATTGAAACAGCCTTGAAAACCTTACTACAAGAGACTGAACGTGCACGTCGCTTCGGCTTTACCGAATCAGAATATGCACGCGCACGCGCCAACTATTTGCAGAGTTTAGAGTCTGCCTACAACGAACGCGAAAAGACCAAGCACGGTTCTTACGTAAGAGAATATGTACAGAACTTCCTGAATGGCGAGCCTATCCCGGGGATTGAAGCTAAGTACGCTATGATGAACCAACTGGCTCCGAACATTCCCTTACAGGCCATGAATATGGTAATGCAGCAACTCGTTCCGGATAGCAATCAAGTAGTAATAATTGCCGGTCCTGCAAAAGAGGGTTTGAAATACCCGACAAAAGAAGAAGTTATCAGCTTACTGAAAGGCATGAAAGATCTCGACCTGCAAGCATACGTAGACAAAGTATCTGACGAACCACTGATGAAAGAAGCTCCGAAAGGTGGTAAAATCATTTCTGAGAAAGAAGGCGACATCTATGGTAGTACAAAATTAGTTCTTTCAAATGGTGTAACTGTCTATGTAAAGAAGACTGATTTCAAAGCTGATGAAATCCGCATGAAAGGTACCAGCCTGGGTGGTAAATCCATTTTCCCCGACAAAGACGCACTGAACTTCGCCGTTATAGACAACGTAATTGCTGTAGGTGGTTTGGGTAACTTTAGCCAAGTAGACTTGACGAAAGTACTGGCTGGCAAGAAAGTTTCCGTCAATGCCGGTCTGGGTGCTACCACAGAGAATGTATTCGGTACCTGCTCGCCAAAAGATTTTGAAACTATGATGCAGCTGACATATCTCACCTTCACCGCTCCCCGTAAAGATGCGGAAGCATTCGAATCTTTTAAAAATCGTATGAAAGCTCAATTGGAAAGTGCGCAGGCAAATCCTCTTTCTTCTATAAACGACTCTTTACAGAAAGCAATGTACAATAATCATCCGCGCGTAGTGATGATGAAACCGGAAATGGTGGATCAGATTGACTACGACCGTATCCTGGAGATGTACAACGACCGTTTCAAAGACGCCAGCGACTTTACATTCTACTTTGTCGGAAACATTGACCTTGAAACAGCCAAACCACTGATTGCCGAATACTTAGGTGCACTGCCTGCCATCAATCGCAAAGAAACCTTCAAAGATACGAAGATGAGTATACGCAAAGGTGTGTACAAGAATGAATATGCCAAAGAGCAACAAACTCCTACAGCAACCATCGTATTCCTGTACAGCGGTAAAGCTCCTTATACATTAAAGAATGACATTTTGCTGAGCTTTGCAACTCAGGTTCTTGATATGGTTTATACTGAAGAAGTACGCGAAAAAGAAGGTGGTACATATGGTGTAAACTGTTTTGGCGACTTACAGAAGTATCCGAAAGAACAATTATTGTTGCAGATTGTCTTCCAGACCGATCCTGCTAAGAAAGATAAACTGGCAGGTATTGTAGTAGATGAGTTGAAGAAACTTGCAGCCGAAGGACCGTCAGACGTACACTTGCAGAAAGTAAAAGAGTACATGCTGAAGAAGTATGCCGACAACCAGAAAGAAAACGGATACTGGATGAATAATCTGAACGATTACTTCTATTATGGCATGGATATGACAGAAGGATACACGGATATCGTAAATAGCATCACAGCTAAAGATATTCAAAAGTTTGTATCTGACCTGTTGAAACAAGGAAATGAAATCGAGGTAACCATGACGGTACCCAACAAATAGTGATAAAGGATAAGTGATTAGTGATAAGCGAGTGCATTCTTACTTATTACTAATCACTACCTTCCAATCACTCCATTAATCACTAACAACTAATCACTAAACAACATGAATCTATTTCTTGAGCTACGCAGACACGGAAAGTTAGCTGAAAAGCGGCATCCGATGTACGAGAAAAGTAAGTTCGGAAAGTTTTGGATGTACTTCATGAGTGTATTCTGGGCAGGGTATCTCATTTTCTTCGGAACAACATTCGCTTTCGCCTTCGACGGAGGCGCCAAAGAAGCCTATCACGTAATGAACAGCGGCCTGATCTTCATACTCGCCCTGGACTTCCTTTTGCGGTTACCCTTCCTGAAAACACCGACACAGGAAGTTAAACCATACTTACTGCTCCCCATCAAAAGGAGTCGTCTTATCGACTTCCTGCTCCTACGCTCGGGACTTAACAGCTTTAATTTGCTTTGGCTCTTCCTGTTCGTTCCGTTCGCTATTATCACTGTTACCAAATTTTATGGAATAGGAGGTGTATTGACCTACTGCATTGGTATTTGGTTGCTCATCGTATTCAATAATTACTGGTATCTGCTATGTCGTACGCTGATGGACGAACGCATCTGGTGGGTTCTCTTGCCGATAGTCGTATACGGAGGTATTGCAGCTGCACTTTTCGTTCCAGATGACAGTCCGTTATTCGGTTTCTTCATTGATCTGGGTGAAGGATTTATCACGGGAAACATACTCACATTTATCTGTGTCCTGGTAGCCATTTCCCTTATGTGGTTCATCAACCGGAGCATTATGCAAAAACTGGTCTACAATGAACTGAATAAAACAGAAGACACTACCGTTCAAGTAAAAACAGTATCCGAATACAAGTTCCTGGACCGTTATGGCGAAATAGGCGAATACATCCGGCTGGAGTTGAAATTGCTACTACGCAACAAGGTGTGCAGGAAGTCACTTTATTCCGTTACCGCTATAGTACTGATTTTCAGTCTTACCATCAGTTTTTCTGATATTTACGATGGTGGCTCCCGCGACTTCTTCGTACTTTACAACTATATCATCTTCGGAATTCTGTTCCTCTCTCCGCTGATGAGCTACGAAGGTAACTACATTGACGGACTGATGAGCCGCAAGGAGTCCATCTATTCATTGTTGCGTGCCAAATACATCTTGTACAGCATCGCACTCATCATCCCGTTTGTGCTGATGATACCGGGTATGGTGACGGGTAAAGTATCTGTACTGGAATGCACCGCTTGGATCATATTCGTTCCGGGTGCCGTATACTTCTGTCTGTTTCAGTTGGCAGTGTACAACAACAAGACGCTCGACCTGAACGCCAAAATGACCGGACGGCAAAATGTGGGTACCGGTTTGCAGAACCTCATTGCAGGAGGTGCATTCGGAGTGCCGTTGCTACTATTCTTCGTACTGAATGCGACGGTGGGCAAAGAAGTAACCCCATGGATTCTCTTAGTTGTCGGCATACTATTCATCGCAACTTCAAGATGGTGGCTACGGAATGTATATCATCGCTTTATGAAGCGCCGATATAAGAATATGGAAGGATTTCACGATAGTAGACAAAAATAATAACAAATATGATAGAGATTAACCAACTTCAAAAAAACTTCGGCGAAAAAAAAGCCGTAGATATCGAGAAATATAGCATCTACCAGGGCGATATGTTAGGATTGGTAGGCAACAATGGTGCGGGTAAGACTACCCTCTTCCGTCTGATACTGGACCTGCTACAGGCAGATCTGGGAAATGTGACAATCAATGACATCGATGTATCCAAAAATGAAGACTGGAAACAATTCACAGGTGCTTTCATCGATGATGGTTTCCTGATTGATTACCTCACTCCCGAAGAATATTTCTACTTCATCGGTAAAATGTACGGTCTGAAAAAAGAAGAGGTAGACGAACGTCTGCTTCCATTTGAACGCTTCATGAGTAACGAAGTCCTCGGACAAAAGAAATTCATCCGTAACTTCTCTGCCGGAAACAAGCAGAAAATAGGTATTATCTCCGCCATGCTGCATCATCCGCAATTGCTGATCCTGGATGAACCGTTCAATTTCCTTGATCCGAGTTCACAGTCCATCATCAAGCACCTGCTGAGAAAATACAATGAAGATCACCATGCCACAGTCATTATTTCAAGTCATAACCTGAACCATACGGTGGATGTGTGTCCACGTATTGCTCTGATGGAGAATGGAGTGATTATCCGTGATATTCAGAATGAGAATAACTCGGCTGAAAAGGAGCTTGAAGACTATTTTAATGTCAGAGTAGAAGAAGAAATTGAAGAAGAGAAAATGGAAATGACGGCTCAGGAAACAATTGTTCAACCGGAAGAGAAAGAGGAACAAGCATGAAGAAATACCTCTCTTATATAGTTGCACTTATCGGACTGACTTTTAGTTTAAGTTCTTGCCATACATCAGCACCTCGTCTCGACTACAAAGCGCTGGCAAAAGCTTCTGTCCGCATGGGAATAGACATAAATAAGGAAGATAACCACAAATTGTACATAGCCTCTGCGGAGTGGATAGGTGTCCCCTACCGCGCAGGCGGTGACAACAAACGCGGAACAGATTGTTCCGGACTGGTATCACAACTCTATAAGCAGGTATACAACATCCGTTTATCCAGAAGCACCGATGAACAACTCAAAGAAAGCAATAAAGTCTCCTGTCGCAACCTGCGTGAGGGAGATTTGGTGTTTTTCACCAGTCGTGCGTCCAAGAAAAGAGTGGCCCATGTGGGTATCTATCTTAAAAATGGGAAATTCATACATGCCAGCACAAGTAAAGGAGTTATTGTCAGCAGTCTCAACGAGCAATACTACACGCAATACTGGCTTCGCGGAGGACGAGTAAAATAATAAGCAATATTCAAATGAACTCTAAATAGAAAAATAATGAAAAAGATTTTAGGTATTCTCCTTTTTATCGGCATCGCACTGAATGCCAATGCGCAGTTACTCTGGAAAATATCCGGTAACGGCCTGGAAAAGCCCTCATACATTTTAGGAACGCACCATTTAGCTCCGCTAAGCATAAAAGACAGCATTGCCGGTTTGCCAGAGGCAGTAGACGGTACTTCACAAGTATATGGAGAAGTAGTTATGTCCGAAGCAATGTCTCCTGAATTCATGCAAACGATGCAGCAAAACATGATGATGGCGGGAGACACGACCCTTCAAGTTCTCTTCACCCCCGAACAATATGAGTTAGTAGGTAAGGCTGTAAAAGAAAACCTGATGGCGGATATTGCCATGTTAGCTAAAATGAAACCGGCTTTCATCACCCAGCAATTGACTCTTATTTTATGTATGAAGCATTTGGGTGGTTTCAATCCACAAGAACAACTGGATACTTACTTCCAACAACAAGCTATACAGAGTGGCAAGAAAGTAGGCGGTTTGGAAACTCCGATATCACAAATCAACGTACTGCTCAATAGTCAAACATTGCAACGCCAGGCAAATCTGCTTTACTGTTTAGTAAGTGATATCGATAAAGCTATGGATCAAACCAAACGCTTGAACAATGCCTATAAAGCTCAAAACCTGGACGAAATGTTGAAACTGATGGAAGAGCGTGACGGCAACTCTTGTGACCCTCAACCGGGAGAAATGGAAGATCTGTTAGACAACCGCAACAAAGCCTGGATTGAGAAAATGCCTTCAATCATGAAAGAAACCCCTACTCTCTTTGTAGTGGGTGCAGGACATCTGCCAGGAACAAATGGGGTATTGAAGCTATTGAAAGAAAAAGGTTATACAGTGGAACCTATGAAATAAAATACTATAAATTCTCTCTTTACTAACATTACCTAAACACGAAAACAATGAAAATATCGGGTGATCGCAAGTGGTTTGTGATCACCCGTTTTTTTGATCAAAGTTGTTTTTATCTTCTCTTCTTTATACTATCGAAGTATAAATCTCAGCACTCCACCTTTTACCAGTTCTTCATGACTGATGCGGTAGCGGGATAATTTCTTCCCTCCTAACTCCATCTCACGAATGTATAAGGACTCTGTTGAAGGGCGCCCAGTTTCTATCACCAGCTTATCGCTTCCCCAAGTATCAGAGTCAAGACGAATCACCACCTTGTCGAATACAGGCGTAGTAAGGGTATAATACGGATCACCAGGACAGTCGGGGTAAAATCCTATCATGTTAAAGATGGCCCAGGTAGACATGGTACCGGTATCATCATTACCGGGAATACCATCGGGAGCATTTTTAAAATACTTCTGCAAAAGCCTTCGAGTCTCTTTTTGCGTACGCCATTCTTCGCCCTTGAAATAAGAAAAGAGATGAGCATAAGCAATGTCGGGTTCATTGGCAGGATCATAGAGACCATCGTCAAAGACACGCTGAAGTTTTTCAATGAAAGGTTTCTGTCCACCCATGAGACGGGCAAGCCCTTTCACATCGTGGGGAACATAGAAACTGTAATTCCAGGCACATCCTTCATGAAAACCGGAATTCGGTTCAAAATTCTCTCCCTGTCTCGGATTGAAAGGTGAATAGAACTGACCGTCAGGCAGAATGGGACGGAAAGTACCAAATTCCTTACTATAGTAGTGTTTATATCCCAATGAACGGTTATAAAAAAGACGGGCATCAGCCTGATATTTCCGTGCTTCTGCTTTTTTACCCTGTTCCGCAGCCCTCTTACCCAATGCATCCGCCAGCAGGGAAAGAGAATAATCCGCAATATAATACTCCAATGCATGAGAAACTGAATTATCGTACTGTTCACGCAAAGGAACATATCCTAATGACATATAATCATCATTATCCGGCCTTAGCAAATTCTCGGCACCGGGCAAAGTGGCAGATTTATACATAGCTTCATAAGCCAGATCGATATCAAAATCACGTAAGCCTTTCAACCAGGTATCAACGACGACAGGAATAGACGGGTCACCCTCCATAGTCAACGTTTCACGTCCGTAGAGTTCCCATTTAGGTAGCCAACCATGTTCGCGATACATATCGAGCATGGAACGCACCATTTGTAACTGACGTTCGGGATAAACCAACGTAAGGAGTTGGTGAACATTACGATACGTATCCCAAAGCGAGAAAACAGTGTAACGCTCTCCCTTTGTTGTCAGAATCTGATCACTTTCCATGGCGGGATACTGACCATTGACATCTTGCAGGATATTGGGATGTATCAATGTATGGTAAAGAGCAGTATAAAAGACAGTTTTCTGTTCTTCCGTTCCGCCTTCGACAAGGATACGCGAAAGATCCTCATTCCAACGCATACGGGCATCAGCCAATACCTGACTGAAATTCTTTCCACTTTGCTCTGTATCCAGATTCAAACGGGCATTCTCAATGCTAACAAAAGAAACTCCCATTTGCACTTCGATCTGTTCATCTTCCGTCGTGTTGAAAGTAAGAAAAGCACCGATATCATCTCCGGCTATTTCCTTACGATAACGGGTATAAAGTTTGTAGCGTCCGTTGTCGGGATCCCATTCAGCTTCCACTCCGGTCATGGGACGCTGCTTTTTCCAATAACCGCTGGATGCCGGTTGCTTGTTGACACGCATTACAAAATAAATGGGAAATACCGCCTGGGGGTTATAGCAGAAAGTTCCCAATAATTTCATACCTTCAAATTCGGTGTCGCTCACCTGTTTCAAGAAAGCACCGGTTTCATTCGTCAGTCCTTCACCCAAATTCAGTAATACATGACTCTGTCCGGCAGGAAACGTAAAACGTGAAACACCCGTGCGGGGAGTGGCAGACACCTCAGTCTTTACATTATAGCGAGTGAGGAAATTACTGTAATATCCCGGAGAAGCCTGTTCATCTTTATAACGACTTCCATACTCTTTATAATCTACGGACAATTCACCCGTAGTAGGCATCAGCAATAAAGATCCCAGTTCGGGACACCCTACACCACTCAGATTGACATGCGAATAGCCGGTGAAAAAACAATTGTGATACTCGTAAGGAGTAGACCACCAACGAGCATCTTTATCATACTTATTATCTTCCGATCCCATCACATTGAAGGGGACCACGGACATCATTCCATTAGGACAGACCGCTCCCGGATTCGTAGTTCCAAAGTTGGTAGTACCGATGAAAGGATTGACATAGCTTATAGGTAAAGCCCCCTCTCCACCTCCGGCAAACGCCGGAAGCAGACAAAGGGCAGAAAGTGTGTAAGCCAATAAAATACGTTTCATAGTCGACTGATTCTTTAAGGGATTAACTATACAATGCTGTTTTTCTTCGTAAATTCTATGATTTCCGAAATATAGCCAAAGGCCATGCCAACAACTGTATCGGCAGCGCCATAATATACAGCTACTTTATCTCCATCCTGCAAAGAGGCGCAAGGGAATACTACATTGGGCACATCTCCCTGCAATTCATAAGGAGCAGCAGGTGCAAGCAGATACGGACGGGTACGATATAACACTTTGGCAGGATTCTCTTTATCAAGAATGGCTGCTCCCATAGAATAGCGGAAACCGTTGCAAGTAGTAATAACTCCATGATAGAATATCAACCAGCCCTCTTCAGTAAGGAACGGAACAGAACCTGCCCCTATCTTCGTACACTGCCATGCACTTTCGGGGAAAGGAGTAACTTTCATCACACAACGGTGTTCCCCCCAATATTTCATATCCGGACTGTAACTGATGTAAATATCTCCAAACGGTGTATGACCGTTGTCGCTCGGACGACTCAACATAGCATATTTACCATCTATCTTCTGCGGAAAAAGTACCCCATTGCGGTTAAAAGGCAAGAAGGCATTTTCGCACTGGAAGAATTCTTTGAAGTCGAATGTATAACCGATACCAATTGTAGGTCCGTGGTAACCATTGCACCAAGTAATCCAATAACGATCTTCAATCCAGGTGACACGCGGATCATATTTATACTCGGACTCTATCATCTCCGTATTCCCCGCCTTAAAGCTGATGGGCTCGTGATTTATCTCCCAATTGATTCCGTCTTTACTAAAGCCCGCAAAGATATTCATCTGCACCGACTTATTGTCACAACGGAACACACCGGCAAACCCATCTCCGAACGGAACTACCGCACTGTTGAAAATACTGTTGGAACTCGGAATGTGGTAACGCCCGATAACCGGGTTCTTAGAATAGCGCCACATGACATCTGAGCAACCTTCAGGACGTTCTTCCCAAGGCATTATAATTTTACTGTCCATAATTCTTCTTATTTATATTGTTAATAATATCATTTTTTCTTTTCATCCGGATAGGTAAACGGCACAAAATACGTTATCAGGAATGCCGGAATAGTAGCAAACATCATGAAGATAAAGAATGTCTTATATCCCAACGCGTTACTGACAAAGCCACTGATAGAACCCGGTAACATCACACCCAAATTCATGATGCCTGAAGCAAAAGCATAATGAGCCATCTGGTGCTTACCGGGTGCCACTTGCTGCATCATAAACAGCGACAAACCTACGAATCCGAAACCATAACCAAAATATTCAAGCACAATGGCACCGCCTATCAACATGCCGTTCTCCGGCTGATAAATGGCCAGTAGCGTATAAGCCAGAAACGGAAGATTGAAAATGCAGCACAGTGAAAACAGTGTGCGACTCAACCCTCTGTGAGATATATAATAGCCGGCCAACAGGGAACCCAGCACAAATGCAGCCGCCCCATAAGTACCATAGTACAAACCTATCTCCTGTTCTCCCAGTCCCAAACCGCCGACTGAACGTTCCGCCTTCAGAAACAACGGCACTATCTTCATGACAAAGCCTTCGGCCAAACGATAAAGAATGATGAAAGTAATGTAATACCAGATATGTTTCTTCTGAAAGAAGTTCCGGATAACTTCCACCAACCGGTTCCAGGTTTCCTTGCCGGATGTCGTGCCCGTGGCAGCAGTTCCTCCCGAAGGCAACATACGCATGTGATACACTCCTAACAATACCATCACAACAGCCAGAATGAACATAACCGTCATCCAAGCCTGCACAGTGGCTTCATGACGAACAGTCTCCTCCGCTCCCGGAACTCCCCCATAGTGTTTCAGCAACCACCCTGCCAACCAAACCAACCCACCGGATGCGACAATCTTAGCAATATTATAGAAAGCACCTTGCCAACCGATATATTTAGCCTGATCCTGCTTATTCAATTCTGACATATAAACACCATCGGTCGCAACATCATGCGTTGCCCCGCTGAAAGCAATAATCGCCAGTAAAGCAATACATACGGCAAAGAAAGCCGGAAGATGCAACGCCAACGCTACCAGGGCAAAGCCTGCCCCGGTAATCAGTTGTGTCAACACTACAAAGAATTTCTTCGTTTTGAACATCTCCAGAAACGGACTCCAAAGGAATTTCAGTGTCCAGGGCAGCATAATCAGTGATGTCCACAAAGCAATCTGCGCATCATCGATGCCCAGGCCTTTAAACATCAGTACAGATACCATATTCAACACCACAAAGGGAAGTCCCATAGCAAAGTAGACGGTGGGTACCCAGGAAATCGGATTACGACTATTTCGACTCATACCTATTTGACTTTTATTTCAGCGGTTCACCGCCCATCGTTAATTCCAGAGTACCACCGTCTATCATATCTTGATGTGCAAAAAAGGGCGCATTCAGTTCTTTACCATTCAGGACCATCTTCTGCACATACTTGTTCTCGCGACTATTGTTATGTGTTACGATGGTGAAAGTCTTCCCGCCTTTCAGGTGAATGGTTGCTTTATCAAATAAGGGACGGCCGATAGAATACACAGGTTTGCCCGGACACACCTGATAGAATCCCATCGAATTAAGAACAAACCACGCCGACATCTGACCGCAGTCTTCATTGCCCGACAATCCATTCGGATCATTGAAATAGAGTGTGTGCAACACCTCGTCCACCAATTCCTGCGTTCTCCAAGGCTGACCGACATAGTTATATAGATGTGCGATGTGGTGGCTTGGCTCATTTCCATGCGCATACTGCCCTATCAGACCTGAAATGTCAACGGATACCGATTCACCTTCCATAGCCGAAGGAGCGATGAACAAAGAGTCCAGCTTGCCGATAAAAGCCTCCCGGCCTCCCATAAGATCTACCAATCCGTCCACATCATGAGGCACGAACCAGGTCCATTGCCAAGCGGTACCTTCACAATAATCATCATTGCGGTGATTGGAAGAACGGGGATTGAAAGGTGTACGCCAGTTGCCTTCACTGTCCAGTCCGCGCATGAAGCGGGTGGAAGCGTCGAAATAAACCTGGTATCCTTTGGCGAATGCGGCATATTTTTCCCGATTAGGGCCATCACCCAGAGCTTCCGCCAATAGCGAAATGCACCAGTCATCATAAGCATACTCCAATGCTTTGGCCACCGATTCGTTGTCTTTATCGCAAGGCACATAGCCTATTTTATTCTTCCAGTATTTGGCTTGCGGCATCAGATGAGGCAATACCAGCGGAGGACACAGGATGCCGGTAGTGTCATATTCCGCAGCACGGATGCAAGCCTTGTATGCGTCTTGCACATCAAAATCACGATAGCCTTTTGTGTAAGCGTCAGCAATAATGGATGCGGCATGGTAGCCAATCATGGTTCCGGTATAATTGCCTGCAAGTTCCCACATAGGGAAGATGCCGCCTTCGCGCTGCTTCAGGATGAGCGAACGGATAAAAGCCTGATTCAAATCCGGATCGATAATCGTCATTAAGGGATGATAGGCACGGAAAGTATCCCACAATGAGAAAACCGTGTAGACAGGATTTTCCACACTGCCTTGGTGGGGTTTCAGGTCCATGCCCAGATAGCGTCCGTCGGCATCCGTAAACAGATTGGGTTGCACACCCGTATGATAAAGTGCGGTATAGAACATAATCCGCTGGTCATCATCGTTGGTTTCAATATCTATTTTCGACAGATAATCGTTCCATGAATTGCGGGCGGCACTGCGCACACTGTCAAAGTCCCATTCGGGTATATCAGCCTCCACATTCCGGCGTGCTCCGTCCATATCCACGGCAGAAACACCTACTTTCACAAGGACTTGTTCACCGGCTCCGGTCTGAAACTGCAACAGCGCTTTAGCTGTGGGCAGCAACGGGCCGCCTTGGTCCAATGCCATAGAATCGGTCACCAAAGTATAGGTGAAAGGTTTGGAGAACTTGGCATAGAAATTAATGTATTGGTCGAAAGCCCAATATACCGTCTTCTTACGCCCGCGTATCTCGGTGTCGCTGATTACTTCCAGCTCTATTTCTTCATTCGTCTGGCGTTGCAGACTGTAATCCAGGTCAAGGATGAATCCCGCATCTTCCGCTTTCGGAAAAGTATAACGATGAATAGCCGCCCGCCGGGTAGCGGTCAGTTCGGCCTTCACTTTATAGCGATCCAGAAATACCGAATAATAACCGGGTTGGGCCGTCTCATTCTCATGAGAGAAAGCGGAAGCATAAGCCATCTGCTGACTCTCCTCTCCCATCGCATGATAATCTTGCCTGCCCACGGTAGGCATCAACAATACGTCACCATAATCTCCACAGCCCGTACCGCTGAGATGCGTATGCGAAAACCCGTTAATGGTAGAATCTGCATAATAATAACCCGAACAGGCATCCCACTGATAAATGCGTGTATCCGGACTAGGCTGTATCATTCCGTTAGGCACTATAGCCCCGGGATAGGTATGTCCATGTCCTCCCGTACCGATGAACGGATTGACGTACGATGAATAATCCTGTACCTTCGGGGTGCAACCATACATCCCAAGCAACAGAACTCCACCCGCCATTATGGAATTTAGTCTCATATTTTTCATATCTCAATAGTATTACATATTCATATCAAAGTGGCATAAAGGTAATGGCCTGTCCGCCCCCTTTCGCCATATTCACTGATAAAATATCAGTAGCGGTCACTTGCTTCTCTATGATTTCATAGGCCGTAGGATTCGTCACCCAGTCAGCATCCTTGCCATCGGCATAGATGACCGCCCGGTACGTCTTATCCTTTTCCAGAAAATCCAGCGCGACAGTGACTTCACGGGCTTCCTCATTCGTAGCTGCACCCAGGAAGTATTTCTCTCCTGCCCGGCGTACGATAACCACAAATTCCCCCGGCTCACCCGCCAAAGCTTCCGACCAGTCGCAATCAGCATCAAAATCACGGAAAAACTGGAAAGCTGGATGGCTTTCATAGTTTTCAATCATATCGGCAGCCATCTGCAAAGGAGAATAAAGTATCACCCAGTTTGCAATTTGCTTCGCCAGCGTAGAGTTTATACGGCAATCTTTGCTGTCTTTCATATTCCACTGCTTGCGATAAGGAGAGTTCTTGGCACGCTCGTACATGATATCGAATATGCCCGGCGTATAATCCATCGGTCCGGCAAGCAAACGGGTGAAAGGCAACATGACATGATGTTCCGGCGGATTACCTTCGCTCCAAGCATTCCATTCCATGCCACGGGCACCTTCACGGGTCATCATATTGGGGTATGTACGTCGAATTCCGGTGTCCTTGATGGGCTCGTGCACATCGAGGGTGGTATGATATTTCGCCGCGGTTTCTACAACATTGCGATAATGACGCACATTATACTGCCCGTGATGATTGTATCCGTCGGGAAGTCCGCCTGCATAACCGGTTTTCACAGAATGAATGCCCAGATCAGTATACCATTTATATGACTTATCCAGTTGTTTCTCATAATTTATAATATTGCCTCCCGTCTCATGGTGTCCGATAATCGCGACTCCTTTTTCCCGGGCGTAGCGGGCAATTTCCTCTATATCAAAATCGGCATACGGACGGGTATAGTCGAACGTCTGAGAACCGCCCCAGTTTTCCCAACCTTCATTCCAGCCTTCATACATCACTGCTTCGATGTTGTTGGCCGCTGCAAAGTCGATGTACCGCTTTGCGTTCTCTGTTGTGGCACCGTGACGATCATTTATCACCCAACTTTCAACCCCCAGATGCATTCCCCACCAGATACCTACATATTTCATCGGACGTATCCAGTCGGTAGTTTCCAGCGCACAGGGTTCGTTCAGATTCAGGATAAGACCGGAGTTGATAAGCCCGACTGCTTTCGGGGCAATCTGTATGGTACGCCAAGGTGTCTTAAAGCTTCCTCCGTTGAAGCGGGCTTTTATACCGTCCGGCCAGGGAGCCAGTTCGGATTTAAAATTGCAGTTTCCCGTATTCTTCAAGGTCATCTCCGGAAAATCTGTCAATGCTGCTTCATGAATGCTGGCATATAGACCTCCGGTTTTGAAAGTCATGGGAGTATTGGCATTGTCTATCCGGCTGACAGGCTGTGTACGATATAGCAACTCATAAGTATCATAATTGGCAGGTATGGACCATGAAGTGCCATCCTGTGCTATATTGAACGCAGTCAGTTCGTCTGTCACCAGAATACTGTCAGCTCCGGGAACTTCATATTCATAGCGAAATCCCAATCCATCATCGAAGATGCGGAAGCGCAGGGTTAATTTGGTATTTGTCGTATCGGACAGGTGGACAGCCATTTCGTTGTAATGGTTGCGGATGTTTTTGTTTTCTCCCCAAGGTTGGGTCCAGGTTTCGTCATGGGTGGTGAAGTCGGTGTTTATGACCTTGAAACCTTCGGCAAGATTCACTCCGTCCTTGGCTGTGAAACCTAATAAAGAAGAGGTGATGCAGACGGTGTCTCCTACACTGACTTGATAAGTCATGCGATTATTACCGTCCAAAGCAAAGGCTAAACGGATGTGCCCATTGGGAGAAGTGACCTCTGTCTGTTTGAGAGGCATACAACCGCTCAACAGAAAAGAGAAAAATAGGACTAATGATATAAGATGCTGTTTCATGTTGCTGATTATATTACGAGCCTCATCCTGAGGTCAAGACAAGGCTCGTATTGACAAAGGTTAAACACTAATCTTATCAGTTCTTCACCAATGTGTAGTTTTCTGTAATATGATATTTCACATCCATATGGGGCACTACCAGCGTACCATCCACTTCATGATACGGGTCAAGTCCCCAACGATTACCCACTCCCACAAGACCGAACGAACCGTCCAGATTGATGCTACCCTCAATGGCATAATTAGCATATTGAGGATAAGCTCTCCAATAGCAATTAGCGCCACTTCCGGCATAAGTTCCCCAATGTACTTCCCAAGTCTCGGGGTCAGCAGCATCACCTTCGTGAATCACCTGCGGATAGATGGAAATATAGCCTTTGACTGCATCATATTCAGCTACCAAGGGGTATTTCTCAGTAATTTCAGGATAAGTACCCCAACCGTAAATATAGTAACTCTTTCCTGCCTCTTTTTCTTCAATACGGACATTGAACTTTTGCGAACCGCTCCAATCCCACCAGCGTGGATTGTTATCTTCATCGATATATATGTACAAAGAATTACTAGAAGTAGCTGCCCACTCACCGAGATAAGACTCATAAGCTAATTTCGTTCCCTGAATAGATGTAAAATCAGTTCTATTATAATACTTACCAGTCCACTCCACTTCATCATTATACAACACTTTTGATACTGCTGTGAAGTAATGGTCATAACTGAAAGTTCTAGGTTCAGGATTATAGAATACCTGTAAACCGTATCCGGCATCTTTCAAATCTTGAATAGTTTCTTGATTAAAACCACTCCAGCCACCATTATACTCATTATTGATTTTCAATGAATAAGGACCATACTTGGATTTAGGCAGCCCTGCAAAGTTTTCCTCACGCCCTTTCGCATATCTCTGATAAGTTCCATAGCACATATAATCCACCAATTCACCTGCACTTTTGCCCTCCACAGAACCGTTAGGAGCATCATATAGCAGATATTCATAAATACCTAATAATTTGTCAGGCATAATCTTACGGCACTCATATATCAAACGGCAATAATTTGCACTGGAACGCTCTTCAAACCCCGGACTTGGATTCTCCGAATAATTTGAATACTCATCGTCAAAATCAAAACCATCCAAACCATAAATATCAGCATAAGCTTTCAATTCCTTAGCAAAATCTTCGGCAGCTTCCTTAGATAAACTACTCATACCGGATTCATCGTGATTGCCCAGTATAGTCATATTCACCTTAATACCTTTTGCCTGCAAAGGACGAATAATCTGATCAGCATTCTTCAACAAGAAAGAAACTTGATCATTACAAAATATATGCGCACGTCCCGTTTTACTATCCACGTTGATATTAGCGGCAAAAATGCTGACTACATCAAAGAAAGGAGTCCCATCCTTAGCCATCGTATATTCACCGCAGTTCAGAATATTTTCATTATTCACCTCTACAAAACAAAGTGTTTTAACATCACGAGCAGTTCCACGCACAGGATATGTAGGTTGTGGCTTTACCAAATAAATGTATGTCTGATTGTTGGTAGAAACAGTTGCACCACCGTCTGTTGTAGCCGAAACAGCTACAGCGTAAGTTGTACCTATTGTGCCTCCCACATTGATATTCAATTCCATCGAAGCAGACTTCTTTTCACCAGCCTTCACTGTAATCTTACCACCATTAGCTAAACTCAACTTATCAACCGGATACATTTCGTAAGATGTATTATTAGCCTCATTATATGCTTCCAAAGCATCTTTGTCTATTTTGAAAGTCACCGTAACATCCTGTTCTGCTGCCTTAGTCAGCTCAAAGAAAAGATGTCCTGTTCCCGCTTTATCTCCAAATAGAGTAATTGGAGTGAGTTCACGCGCTCCGGCTGCAGACCTTACATAGCCATATACACCGTCCACAGTCTCTAACTTGTCAGTAGACCCACTTATTGTAAGGTCATCTTCACAGCCAGTAAAGACTGTTCCGGTGCATACAAATACGGCAGCCACCAAACTTAATTTTATATTATTCAGATATTTCATAATAAGCATCTGTTTTTTATTTAAAGAAAATGATTTATTTCTCAGGCAATGCCACTTCAACCCAGGAAATCGGGTCTAGAGCCATCCCGTTATTTCCGTTACCTGTATAATCAGTAACTGTCTGACCTGTTCCTTCATCAAACTTCCAGTAAGCCACCAGTCCTTCCGAATCAGGTTCCACCAAATAAAAATGGTTTTTAGCATTGATTTCGTCCGCAGTCAATACTTTGTTCCAGATGCGACATTCTGAAATTTCACCTTCCAACCAACGGTCACGGTTATAAGAATGACCAATCCAGAAACCATTCCCTTCATCTGTCATGGTTTGCCCCCAGTTTACAGCACCAGCATCTACCGTATCTTCCAGTTTACTCTTACCATTAATATAAACTATCATCTTCTTGGCATCTGCATCATATGTCACAGCAATATGAACCCACTCTCCCGTAGGAATAGCCAGATCGGCAGAGGTTACATTATGATCAGGGTTGGCTATCTGTAACTGATTCTGCGGAATGCCAGCATCTCCGATACGTATCAGGAACTGTCCTTCAATGCCCATAATCGTCGTAAGCATCTTGTCGAACTTGCTGACACGGATCAATGCTTCAGCTGTCATTTGTCTCAGATTATTAGCCACTTCCGGCCTCTTCCAATCTACATGAATAGAATTTTTGGTAATATTGCCCACTACATTTATCAATGCGGCACCCTTCAAGACATAATACATGGTACGTGCACTTTGTAAAACATCAATGCCTGCCTGTGCAATAGTTACGGGCAATACATATACCTGTTCACTATCCAAACTTAACAGATTCTTAAATTTTACCATTACAGCCTCCGAGGTAACAGTACCTGCCGGAATAACAAGTTCTGTATTCTCTAAAGAATAGTATTCCGCCGGCAGACTCTGAGCCTTATCATAATAAACGGCATTATACATTTCAACCAAAGACATATCGGCCTTTAAAGACACGTTTATATCTTTTTCTTCAGGTTTAGCCAAAGCCAATTGGAATTGACCTTCCGCTGTTTCTGTCTTCAGCAATACAGTGCTGGCCTTGACAGAAGTGCTTATATACACACGGTTATCGAAATTCTCAGTATCATCGCTGCAAGCTGCAAACATCCCAGCCAATAATGCTATTGATACTAAATATAAATTTTTCAGTTTCATAATATTATTCTTTTATTTACGAGGAGAAGGATTCATAATATTAATAGCCTCTTTCACACATGGATATATAGCATCAGCATTATAATAATCATTCTGAATGTTGTATATCGCAATACCAGCTCTGGTATAGTCAGCAGAGGGTTCCGTAATCCAATAAGCAGCTTCTTTAATAGCTCTTGCCTTTTCATAAAATCCGGTTTTGGTATCGGCAGCATCCATAGAGATAGTCGAAACCGCCACTACAAAACGATCTGTCGGGGTACCAGCCGAAAGCATAGCCTTACGTGCAACTACCGATAATTCCTCAACAGCATCTACGTCATCCGTTGCCAGAATGATATGGCGGCATTCTGACAGTACAGATTGCCCTATCAGATTCTCCGGATAACCCTGAAAAGTTAACAACTTATTTGTATTAGCTTGTTTCCAGGCCATAACCGCTCCCCAAAAAATATCCTGATTCGCCTTGGCCTCTTCCTTATCAGCCGCAGACATATAAATAGGATTTTTTCCTTTGTATTCTGCAATTATACCGTCAAAAGAAGATTCATAACTTATCAGCCTATCTACTTCTGCCTTCAAATAAACACTAAAAGTGCCTGTCTCTACCCCCTCTTTCACTTTATCTGTATATTCTTTCTGTATACGGTCAAAACTGATTGTATAAACCACTTTTGTACCTTTTCTACGTACAGTAGCCATATCTGTCAACTCGAATTCGGCCAAATCTGCCGGATACATCATCGAAACAACATCCAAGCTATCAGGAATATCCGAAATATGATGAGCACGACTATAAGGTGCTTTTACACTATTGTCAAACCATGCATACGCCACTTTATGGTCATCAGAACGTTTATATGTATTCAAGTTCTCCAAATATTTGGCATAAAGTTCCGGACTCTGTTCTTCGAGTCCCGGGCGATTTATATCGATACTTTCAACATCAGTACATGATACCAATAAAGCCATAGTCAATATGGGAAGCAACGCTCCAAATATCTTATTACTTTTATTTATTTTCATACTATTCAATGATTATTTTGAGTGATTATTTAGCAGGCTTACAATCCCACCAGATTCGGGTTGCCATTGTATCACCCTTCTTATTAATTGATTCCTTAGTCAGCGCCAAAACGGCAGCATCCAGATTTTCGCCATTCTCGCGATACTCATCAGCAGGATAAGATAAACGGCGTGCTCCCTCAGCATCATCCACTACCCCGTCACTTAGATTGTGCATCGCAGGCATCAACTTAGGATATCCTGTACGACGATATTCCGACCATGCTTCCATAGTGCTCGGAAAAATAGCAATCCACTTCTGAGTAATGATTCTTTCCAGCTTCGTTTCAAAATCTGCCGCATCATCCCAAGCAACAGTTATCGTAGAATTAGTAGAGCCTGAGTAATCATATTTCTGCCCATCCTCACCTTTTAACGGGTCTTTGTAGACAGTTGGTAATCCTGTAGAATTAGTCAGATAAGTAGAAGCGCCTGAAACACCACGCTCATCAAAAGAAAGACTAACAGCTTCTTCATACAGCGCTTTAGCCGTTCCACCCATATTCCACCCACGAAGAGCACCTTCTGCCCGTAAAAAAGTAACTTCTGAAGCTGGGAAGATAAGCATATTATCACTCACCGTCACCTTCATACAAGAATAACCTTGAGACCATGAATTATACTGTCCCTGTCTGATACCACGACGCAGACCAACATAGTCTTCCGTACCTTTATAAGCTCCTTTCGTAGCAAACGTAGACTTATCATAATAGACTTCACGACGAGGATCACTATAACCATTCATGTAACAAACCAAATCAGCAGAAATACGAGCATCACCCCAATTTGGCATAAAACGTTCCCATGGATTGTGATCCACAACTTTATGGTAAGCACCATCCGTACTTACAGTCATTACACCGATTTCCGAATTAACCGCTTCTTCAGCTTTTTGCTTTGCCAGACTCTCGTTAACATATACAATACGCATAGCCATACGAAGTTTCACAGAATTAGCAAACTTAGCCCATGATTTGGTATTACCACCATAAATACGATCACCACTGGAATTGAAATTCTGAGCGGAATAAGTAGTAAGTACATCTATAATGTTATCCAAATCTTCAAACATTTTCTTATAAACTTGTTCCTGAGAATCGTAGCCCGATTTTAAGGCATTGTTAACACCTACCTGAGAATAAGGTATCGGACCATACGTATCAGTCACGCGCAACATAGTGCAAATGCGGTATAACTCTGCCAATGAGAGATATACTTCATCCTCACATTGCTCTTTCAACTGAAAGTAATTGGGATAGAATTTATCATAAAAATCCGCAAAAGGTATTCTCAGCCAAGCCTCAGACGGATTGTAAGTAGCAAAACGCCCCGACCAGCCGGTACCTAAGTTAGAGTCTGCAACATAACCGGAAAATCCGCCAGGCATTAAACAATCCACATACTGAGAAAAGTTTTCCTGTTCAGGCATCATCACATCTTGCATATTCAACAGAAGTGCACTAAACAAGTAATCGTCTGGCAACATCTGATCCAAATCCGGTTCATGCGGATTCTTGTTATAGTCTATATAATCTCCTGTACAAGCCACACTACCGAACAATATTGCTCCCGCAGCCATGAATTTTGCTATTGTACTATTTATTTTCATACTTTTCAATCTTTTAGAATTTAAGTTTCAAATTGAATCCCACGCTACGCAAGCTTGGCATCATAAAGTAATCTACACCCTGATAATAGTTATTACTTGTGGAAGCCACAGCCTCTGGATCGAAAGGAGCCTTACTATAAATCATCCACAAATTGCGTCCTACCAAAGAGAGGGTAATATCCATCACATTCTTCAATTTAGCTCTGGGAATAGTATAACTAATGGATGCTTCTTGCAAACGTAAGTTAGTGGCACTATAAGTATACATTTGCGGAATACCGCTATCGCCACCTATCGCTGTGTACCACTTTTCCGCACTAACTACATCTCCCCCATTGATGATTACACCACCATTGTCACGTGCTATAGCCGAAGCTTCAGATACCCCATTAGCATCAAGAGTAGCTTGTGTAGCCGAATAAACAATGCCACCCAAACGAGCCGTCAGCAAGAAACCAAAACCAAAGTTCTTATATTGAAAATCATTGCGCCATGCCATATTAGCTTTAGGAAATACAGAGCCAAGCTTTATTCCTTCTTTCAAACTCTCTGTCTTAACAGAACCGTCAGCATCCACATAGATATTATTATTGGCATCACGCTTCAAATCGGACATAGAATAGAGATCGCCCAAGGAACCACCTTCTTTCAAAATAAAGTGAGCATTCGACAATCCTTTCATATCCAGTTGTGTCTTAGAAATTACTTCACCTGTCACCGGATGTACATATCCGTCAATCAAACTAAGTATCTTGTTTTTATTGGCACTGAATGTATAATTGGTGTTCCAAGTAAATTTATTCCAAGTATTCTTATAACCCAACGAGAGCTCAACACCACGATTACGTACATTACCAGTCTGCGCATAGAAAGTACTATAACCTCCGGTAGGTAATTCTTGGGTGTCCATAGTCTGATTATAAGTTTTAGTATTATAGAATGAAACATCTAAGTTAAAGTTCTTCAGGAAACGAACTGTAAGACCGACTTCCCAAGAGTCAGTACGTTCGGGTTTCAAATCATACAAAGGATAAGCTGACTTTGTACTATACTTACCTGTTGAACTATCCCATTCAAAAGTAGGATAAGCCAAGAAACGCTTGAATGGCAAACCTACCGATGCCCATGAAGCACGCAGCTTAAGATATGAAATACTTTCCGGCAAAGTTAATATCTCAGACAAAAGAACTGAAGCACCCACTGAAGGATAGAAGAAAGACTTCTGTACAGACTTTGGACCTGCCAGTTGTGAAGGCCAGTCATTACGTCCTGTCAATGTCAGATAATAAGTATTTCTATAGCCAACCTCCGCAGAAGCGAAAACAGACTGCGTTTGTTCACGATAACCAGTTTCCTCACGCTTAGTGGTCTGCTTGTCCAACTGAGTTATTGAAAAATAGTTAGCCAAACCATCAGCTGGAATAGGGCCTTTCACACCCATCGCTTCTGAACGAGTATCTGAATAAGAAGCACCAATATTAGCAGTCAACGACCAATCTTCACCAAAACGTTTATTGATATTAACCAAAAAGTCTGCATATGTTTGTTTATCACGTGTATTCGTTACGCCATAATAACCATTTTCAGAACCTTCAGCAATAGTCGGTTCAGTTGATGCATAATATTTCTGAGTATAATTATTCAATGAATTGTCAATACGCACACGTCCGGCAATATTCAACCAATCCAAAATATCATAAGACAAAGATGCACTCAACATATAACGATCTTTATCGTTCTCACGCAAATTACGATAGTTAATCCAATAAGGATTCTGCAAACGATATGAACCACCACCCTGTGGCCAATATTGCGTATATAATTTACGAACTGGATCATAGCGTTCAAACATCTTATATTCTTCCCAATCGTTACCACGTGGGAATAAATAAGCAGAAGCTACAGGATTGGCATAAATACCTTGATTAGTCATATTACGGTCTTTCTGCATAATGTATTGCGCACCTACATCCAACGTCATCTTATCGTTTAGGAGTTGAGTCGTATTACGGAATGTAAAGTTATAACGTTCATATTTATTATTAGGGACAATACCACGAGAATTTACAGCAGCAGCTGATAAGTAAGTTTGATTATGCTCAGAACCGGTAGATAGCGAAAAAGTTTCCGTTCCAATAATGCCAGTCTGGAAATAATCACTTTTTGGATCATAGCCATAACGATTGCTGGAATTTAAGCGGGTTCCCCAGCTTCCGTCAGTACCTGATGTACCATACCAGTCCTGAAATTTGGGCATCACAAAAGGATTCAACATCTCAGTATTACTAGATACTGTTAAAGAAACACGTCCTGCTGCACCTTTCTTAGTCGTGATAACAATAGCACCATTGGAAGCGTTACTACCATACAAAGCGGCAGCGGCAGCACCTGACAACACAGACATCGATTCAATATCTTCCGGATTAATATCAGCAATAGCCTCAGTAGTACCTTGTGAGTCAAACTCACTTGAACCACCGGCAGAACTTAGACTGTACATAGGGATACCGTCAATTACATAAAGTGCATTTGAAGACTGTTCAATTCCTCTGGAACCACGCATCACTACTTTACTTGCACCACCGACACCTGAAGAAGAAGCATTGATATTCAAGCCGGCAACCTTACCATTCAAAGAATTGATAAAGTTCGCATCCTTCACAGCTAAAGCTGACTCTGCATTTACTTGAGTTACATTATAACTCAATGCTTTTTCTGCACGCTTGATACCCAAAGCCGTTACCACCACCTCTTCTATCAGTTGTGAGTCAGTTTCCAACATCACATTGATAGCATTCTGCCCTTTGGCTGCAACCTCCTGTGGCTTGTAACCCACATAAGAGAACTGTACCACCGGATTTGCCTCAGTAGTAGTCAGCGTAAAGTTACCATCAAGGTCAGTGATACACCCAATGCTTGTACCCTTTATTAATACATTCACACCGATAAGAGGTCCCATATCATCCGATACCTGTCCGGTAATGGTCCGTTCTTTACCTTGCTGATTACCTTCTTGCGGTGCAGCAGACTTCTCTGAAAGATAAACAATGTTATCTTCTACTTTAAAAGAAATGTTTTTTCCTTTCAAGATAGCATTCAAGGCATCTTCTATAGATGCGTTCTTCACTTTGACATTCTCCACTGCCATAGTAGCGAGCTTGTCGTCATAGAAAAATTGATACTTAGATTGAGATTTGATCTGTTCGATAACTGTACCTAACGTCGTACGAGAGACATTCAAATTCAGTTGGGCAAAGGTCCACTGAACGGATACAGTCATGAAGAACAAGACTAATAAAGCTCGTAGAAATTTCGAACTTTGAAAAGCATGATTGTTGTTCATAAACAAAGTTTAAAGGTTACACATTGGTTAATTTTAATCGACCGGGAGACTCTATTTCCTGACCGTCATATATAAAACAACGACCATAGAAAATACACTTAGTACAAAATGATATTTTTTTTCATTAAATGAAGAAGGGAATAGTTTTATTTCCTATTCCCTTCTTCATTACATTATTAACTTCAGTTTTTTATTTCTTTTTTATTTCATTGGAGAAAGAATACGGGTAATCTTCCACCTGTGTTCCTCGTTGTAAATTAGGTTTGCTACCCATATCAAATTTCAAGACACCACCCTTCAACAGATCTCCATGTTTCAGATAATTCTTCGTATACGCGTTTCCATCCAAACGGAGCGATTCGATGTACATATTTTCAGAATTATTATTAGCAGCATCGATCACCAATGAATTGCCATTTTCAAAATGAAGCGTTGCTTTTTTAAATAAGGGAGCACCCAAGACATACTCATCGGTTCCCGGACAAACGGGATAGAAACCTAATGCCGAGAATACATACCAAGCAGAAGTCTGCCCGTTATCTTCATCTCCACAATAGCCATCAGGACCGGGCGTGTACATGCGATTCATCACCTGACGCAACCAATACTGAGCTTTCCAAGGCTGTCCGGCATAATTATACATGTAAATCATGTGCTGTATAGGTTGGTTGCCATGAGCATAATTACCCATATTCATCACCGTCATCTCACGTATTTCATGGATTACCTGGCCATAGTAGCTGTCATCGAATAAAGGAGGAACGATAAATACCGAGTCCAACATTTCAACAAAAACTTTTTCACCACCCATCAGATCAATCAAACCTTGAGGATCGTGGAATACAGACCAGGAATAATGCCAGCTATTTCCTTCCGTAAAGGCATCTCCCCACTTCAAGGGTGAGAAAGGAGCCTGGAACTGTCCATCTTTATTGCGTCCACGCATCAACAGGCTTTCCTTATCGAACACATTTTTATAATTCATAGCACGGTCAGCAAAAAGCTTCAGTTCCTTCTTCGGACGGTTCAGAGCTTTTGCCATCTGGTAGATACACCAGTCATCATAAGCATATTCCAAAGTACGGGCAGTGTTCTCATTGATTTTCACATCGTAAGGAACATATCCCAATTCATTATAGTATTCATAACCGAGGCGACCGGTAGAAGAAACTTCCGGATGCACATTCTTTGTTCCGTGGATAAGACCTTCGTACAAAGTAGTTACATCATCCACTTTAATACCTTTCAGATAAGCGTCGGCAAGTATAGAAGCGGAGTTATTACCGATCATACAGCCGCGATGTCCCGGACTTGCCCATTCGGGAAAGAAGCCACTTTCCTTATATGTATTGATAAGGCCTTCCTGTATCTGTTTGTTTACTGAAGGGTACATCAGGTTGAGGAAAGGGAACAGACAACGGAAAGTATCCCAAAAGCCTGTATCAGTATACATATATCCGGGCAAAACTTCTCCGTTATAAGGACTGTAGTGAACTGGATTTCCAGCCTCGTCAAACTCAAAGAAAGCACGTGGGAAGAGTACTGAACGGTACAAGCAGGAATAGAAAGTACGATACTGATCAAGGTTACCTCCATCCACTTCTATTTTTCCCAATATCTGGTTCCAGGCATCTTGTCCTTTCTGAACCAAAGTTTCAAAACTGTCACTCCCCAGCTCTTTCAGATTTCTGTCTGCTTGCTCAAAACTGATAAAGGAGGAGGCTACACGGGCATGTACAATTTCTCCCTTACGGGTTTTGAAACCGATGATGGCTCCCGCATGTCCTGCTGTTTGTTCACTCTGGTTTTCAACCAAAGCACCGTCAGCAACAGAAGCCTGATAACTGAAAGGCTTATCAAATTCTATAACGAAATAGTTCTTGAAGTTATCAGGAACTCCACCGCTGTTACGGGTGGTATATCCGATTATCTTATTTTGCTCAGGAATGATCTTAATATAAGAGCCTTTATCAAAAGCATCTACTACAACATACGAATTCTCGTTCTCTGGAAAAGTGAAACGGAACAAAACGGCACGCTCTGTGGGCGTAAATTCCGTCACAACATCGTGCTCGGCAAGATACACCTTATAATAATAAGGTAATGCGATCTCTCCTTTGTGTGAGAACCAACTGGCACGTTTGTCTTCATCAAACTCTGGTTTGCCTGTTACAGGCATAATGGAGAACTGACCGTAATCATTAATCCACGGACTGGGCTGGTGGGTCTGCTTAAAACCACGAATCTTATTAGCAGTATATACATATTGCCAGCCATCTCCCATCTTTCCGGTCTGCGGAGTCCAGAAATTCATACCCCAAGGGCGTGCGATAGCCGGATACGTATTTCCCGTAGAAAGTTCAAAAGAAGACAATGTCCCCATCAGCGGGTTGACGTATTGCGTAAAATCTTTGGCTTGAGCCCAGAGAGCACAGCCTAAACAGCAAATCGATAAAAGCAGTTTCCTCATATTATTATGTTTTAAGATTATATACTTCCGATTTTTACCTATTTCTTTGAAGACAGAAATACACTATTTCCCACAATTTTATATTCAATGGGAAGCGCATTCGTACTCTTAATCAGATTCAGAGTCTCCTCGACATTATCTTTCTTCTTTAATGTACCGGAATATGTCTTTGTAGCATCCATATCAGGCGCCAGAATAATCTTCACCCCATAAGAATTCTCCAAAGTACGGGCAATCGTAAATATGTCAGCCTTTTCAAAGACAAACTGATTATTATGCCAGTTTTCAATGCCTGTATCCACCTGTTTCACTACCAGACGACGAGTTACAGCATTCAATTCCGCTTTTTGTCCCGGAGCCAATACGATCATGCCTTCTTCGTGATTACCTTTCACTTCAATCTCTCCCTTTATCAATGTAGCTACCGCAGAACGGTTAGTCTTGTCACTCTTTAAGTTGAAGACTGTTCCCAAAACTCTTACCTGCATGGCTTCACTGCGCACTATAAAAGGCTTCGCTGTATTTCGCTTTACTTCAAAATAGGCCTCCCCTTCCATATATACATTCCTTCCCTTTTCTGAGAATTCACGTGGATATTTTAAAGTAGTATGTTTGTTCAGCCAAACCTTAGTGCCATCAGGCAACATTAGTTCTTTCACTTCATCACGGGCAGTGACAGCAACCAATTTGCTCTCTTCACTTTGTGACTGGTAAATATGATAACTCAAACCGGATATAAAAAAGATACCTATGAACATAGCGGCATACCGCATCCAGGCATTCAATCTTCTCACCTTATTTCGTTTAGCTTCTTCTTGTGCCAGCCGTTTGAACAGCTGCTTTTCAGCTTTTTCTATCTTCTTTTCATCCGCAAATTCTTCACTCTTTCCCAGATGGTATATCTGCTCTATCCTGAACAATTCACGAGCGTTACCATCCGATTCATCCAGCCATGCATTTACCTTACAGAGCTCTTCTTCAGAGCATTCCCCCATAAGGAATTTGGCCATCAATTCTTCATCCAACTTATTCATTCCTTCTTTCATCATACTATTAAAACAACCGTTTCGATAAAAACACTTATACCTTACCTAATAAAAACAGGACTAACATAAAGTTCAGGTAGCCCAACCTCTCACGCAGAAACTTCAGGGCTTTATACATATGAGCCTCCACGGTCCGCAATGATACCCCCATAGTATCTGCTATTTCCTTATTCTTCATATCATGCAGATAGCTGAGTCTAAAGACCGTCTTACACTTATCCGGCAATTCATTTATAGCCTCGGAGAGTTCCTTTCTGAGTTCACGGTCTTCTATCCTCTTCACGACATCATTACTGTCCGGCTGATAAAACTCTATTCTTTTCTGGTTGATCTCCGTCACTACAGCTTCATAAGTATTCTTGATATCCCGGTGCTTCAGTACATTCAAAGCACGGGTATACACCGCCCGATACAGAAATGCCTGTATCTGCTCTCCTACCGTAATTGTATCTCTCCGCCGCCACAATTCTACAAATACATCTTGTACTACGTCCTCCGCTTCTTCATCACCCACGATGCGCGTGGCATAGAAAAGCAGATTGGCGTAGTACTTACGGAAAAGGAGTTTATAAGTCAGGTCAAAGTTATCACTCATAATCCCACAATTATATTATCTGGTACCATCCATCACTCTATCACTCTATCTCATACCACACTTTTCCCGGTTTATTCCCCATCTCAAATTCAAAGATAGAACCATTCATTATTTGCTCATGCGTGATATAACTTTTGTCATAAGGTTTTCCATCGAGTTTTACCGACTGGATATAAATATTCTCTTTGCTGACAGCCGGTGCCAATATCGTAAATGTTTTACCGTTAGCCAGATGCATCTTCATCTCAGGATACAGGGGAGTACCTATCTCATATTTGCCGCTAACCGGGTCTACCGGATAGAATCCCATTGCACTGAACACATACCAGGCAGACATCTGACCACAGTCTTCATTCCCGCACAAACCGGCAGGTGTATTCTTATATAGCTCATGCATCACCTCAGCTGCATACTTCTGAGTCTTCCAAGGTTGCCCTATGGCATTAAACAAATAAATGACATGGTGACTCGGTTCATTACCATGTGCATACTGCCCGATCATTCCAGTACTGAAAATAGGCAGATCTTCATCCGCAGAAGGATTGTAAGTGAACATACTATCCAGTTTCTGGGCAAAACGTTCCTTGCCTCCAACCAGACTGATCAGTCCATCAACGTCTTGTTGCACAGACCAGAAATATTGCCAGCCATTACTTTCGCAAATATGCGGAGTATAATCATCCGGACTGAAGTTCTCAATGAAGGATCCTTTGTTATTCCGCGGTTGCATGAAGGTTGTCTGAGAATTATATACATTCTTATAATTCAGAGAACGCTTATCAAATTCATCTGCAATTTGCTTTTCACCCAGTTTCTCCGCCATACGGGCAATGCAATAATCATCGTAAGCGTATTCCAGGGTTTTAGAAAGTGACCAGTTTTCCGAGTTATAGTGATCCGTTACATCATAAGGCACATAACCATATTTTTTATATAATCCTATTCCACGATATTCATCAATATTGGCTGTAGCTACACATGCGGCCAAAGCTTTCTTCGGATCAAAATCCCCAATCCCTTTCAAGTAAGCATCCACTATGACGGGAACTGCATGATAACCTATCATCATATCCGTTTCACTTCCATAAAAATTCCATACCGGAAGACGTCCGTTCTGTTCGGAAAAGGCAAGAAAGGATTTTACCATGTCATTTACACGCTGTGGTTCAAGATAGGTATAAAGGGGATGAGCGGCACGGTAGGTATCCCATAATGAGAAAGTACTGTAATTGGTCCATCCGTCTGCCTGATGCACTTGCTTATCAGGACCATAATAGGCACCATCCACATCGCTATAGATAGTAGGAGCCAGCATGGAATGATAAAGGGCTGTATAAAACTTAACTTTCTCATCAATGTCATTGCTCTTGATTTCTACTTTGGAAAGTTGCTCGTTCCAGTTTTTACGGGTAACAGCCAGATACTTGTCAAAATCGTCTGCCGGAGCTTCAGCAGCAAGATTGCGTGCTGCGCCTTCCATGCTTACCCCCGAAATAGCGGTGGTGACAAGAATCTGTTCCCCTGCACTTGTGTGGAAATCAAAACGGGCAATAGCAGAGCTACCTATACGCTTACCGTCTTTGATGACAGCAGCAGTATCTAACTGTACAGATGCAAACGGTTTAGAAAAACGGGTACGGAAATAAATGTGCTGTCCGCGTGCCCAACCATCAGAAAAACGGTATCCTTGAATAGTTACTGAATCGACTACTTCAATACGGGTATCATTCGTAAAGTCCCAGTTCATAGCTTTCCGCAAATTGAGGAATATAGCTGCGTCCGCTTCAGGAAAAGTATAACGCTGGATGCCACAACGTTCGGTTGCTGTCAGTTCCACGTTGATATCATAATCTTTCAGCCGCACCTGATAATATCCGGCACTGGCTGTTTCTTCATCATGGGAAAATAAAGAGTGAATGCCCAACGGCGCATCTGCTTCTTTATAAGGCAGAGTCACAGGCATAAAAGATATATCATATAAATCACCGGCTCCCGTACCCGAAAGATGAGTGTGACTGAAACCTGCAATCGTGCTGTCCGGATAGAAATAACCGGAGATGCGATCCCAGCCGGGAAGACCATTATCGGGGCTTAACTGCACCATACCGAACGGGGCCTGCGCTCCGGGATAAGTATTTCCTGTAAAATCGGTACCAATAAAAGGATTGACGTACTCTGTTGCATAACACTCAGTTTCCGCATCCGGTTGTTGGGATACACACGCTGAAAAAAAGAAAAGAAGCAAAATCCCAAAAGATAATTCTGATAGTTTCATAATATTACATAGTTAACGTATGTATGGAACAACTCAGCGCAAAGAAACACTTAGCAGTTTTTAAAATAAATTCATAGTGCGAACAAATATAGTCAGAAAATTCCAATTAATTTATAACTTTGCCGCAAAAAGCGACATGGGCTATACGACTTATCTCTTTGACTTTGATTACACGCTCGCAGACTCTTCTCGCGGCATTGTTACTTGCTTTCGCAATGTGCTCAATAAACATGGTTATACAAATGTAACCGATGAAGACATTAAACGCACCATCGGGAAAACATTGGAAGAATCTTTTTCTATCCTGACGGGAGTAACGGATGAAGAGCAACTGGCCGGTTTTAAAAGTGAATACAGGAAAGAAGCGGACACCCACATGACAATAAACACCGTGCTTTTTCTGGAAACCAAGTCTGTACTGTTGGCCCTGAAAGATGCGGGTGCATTCATAGGTATCATCTCCACCAAATACCGTTACCGAATTAAGGAAATGCTCGACCAGCATTTCCCCGGCAGCTTCTTCAATATCATTGTCGGCGGAGAAGATGTACAAGCGGCCAAACCTTCGCCCGAAGGTTTGCTACTTGCCATAAAACAATTACACGTCACCAAAGCTGAAACCCTCTATATTGGTGACAGTACAGTAGATGCTGCCACAGCCAAAGCTGCAGGTGTAGACTTTGCAGGTGTAACCCATGGAGTAACTACCACCGAAGAATTAACCAAATATCCACACTGGAAGATTATGAGTTCGCTGGAAGAACTACTGGAAAATGACGAACTACCGCCCCATGATAAACAATCTGCTGACAACGAGGCCTCGACTGCCAATAAAGTGATACCTCAACATCCGGTTGTCAGTACGCCTGCAGTTCCGGCTGTTTCCGCTTCTCCCATTTCTCCCGCTCCCCGCAGAAGAAAGATGATCAATATTTGGCAAATACTGATTTTGGCAATATTGCTATGGCTGTCTCTTGAAGAAGGAGAAAATAGCAATGTTTTTCTATGGTCTTTCATACTGGTACTTTGGTATATTCTTACCAAACGCAGGATTCTGCCAGACCGTGTATTAGATTTTATATCCCCCTGGTGGACTCCCTGTAAGAAGTACCTTCGAGCCTTGCATATCAAGATGGTACGTGGAAAAGAGATTCCGCCCATCAGTGAAGAAAGTAACATCTGTCTGAATTGTGATACCGTCTATACAGGTAGTTATTGCAACCGTTGCGGTCAAAGCCGGAACACTCCCCGCTACCGCTTCAGTAATGCATTCAGAAATATATTGGGAGGATTCACCAATATTGATAATGGCTTTGGTCGAACACTTCTGGATTTACTCTACCGCCCGGGGTACATGATCAGAGACTTCATTGCCGGCAAACGAATCTTATACTTCCGCCCCTTCCAGACACTATTTGTACTTGCCGCCCTTTACATCATGGCTGTACAACTGGTAGATCCTGAAGCCTTGAAAGAGAAAAAGGGAAAGTCTCCGGAAGCTCAAAGGCAAGAAATAGTCGCTGCACGTGAACAATTGCAAAAACGTATAGAAACAGCAACAGACCCGACTACCCAAAATATCCTGAATAAAACGATAGAAAGTCTGGATAAGAAACTGGAAAATCTGGAAACAGAAGATTCTACGGACATCCGGAAGAATAATCTGATAGCTGCACGTGAACTATTGCAGAAACAGATGAAAGAGACCAAGAAACCAGACCAAAAGGAGGTTTTGGCCCAAACAATAAAAGAACTGAATCAGGATCTGGAAAAACTGGAAACCCAAAAAAACTTTAAAAAAGATAACATCACCCTTCAAATAAATGGTGATGAAGATGACGAACTCATAGATGAACTTCTGGAAGGTGGGTCATCAGTATTTAATAAGCTTGAAAAAGCCATTCACAATACACCTTTTCTGGAAAAAGTATGGAACTTACTGAAAAGTTGGGGACATGGTAACAAGGCATTCCGTATTATCGCCACATTACCTCTCTTTGCTCTGGCAACGCTCATGGCTTTCCGTCGGAAAAAGAACAAACTGCACTATAATCTGACAGAACATATATTTATACAGGCTTATATTGCTTGCCAGACACTCTTGCTCAGTATCATAGTGCTCCCTTTCAACGGCAGTGCACAGGTAGGCGATTTATACGAATTGCCCATACTATTCATCTTTGCCCTCTTCTGCCTGGATTATAAGCAACTGTATGGATATACCTGGTGGAGAAGTTTCTGGACTACAATACTGATGTTTTTCTATAGTTTGATACTGCTTATTATCTTTGCTATTATTGTAGTGGCACTGATAGTTGCGGCGGTTTATATACTAAAGCCACTTTTGTAATTTTTCAGGTAAATCCGGTTCGCATCCTGTTTTGCTACGGAGCAGGTACGAAGCAAATAGGTCTCAAGTACGTTTTATATACATTCCGATTTAAACAAGAAAATATTTCACCACTGATTACCAAAAGGTTACAAGCAGTCCTTTTTCTGTTTACAAGAAGTTAAGAGTTTGTCGCCAAGAAGTTAATTTCTTGTCGACAAACTCTTAACTTCTTGTAAACGGGAAACTGCTCCCATTCCGCTTTCCTTACATAGAATAGAGGTAAACCATTTTTTCCACAAAAAGAAGATGAAACACTTGCCCGTTCCGAAGAAAAGAAGTACTTTTGTGCCCGATTATTCCGCACCGGGTTCGACAAAGTGCTTTCTAAGTGATTAGAGACCACCCGACGGAGCTAACTTATACATTATATATAAGAAATGTACGCAATTGTAGAAATCAACGGTCAGCAATTTAAAGCAGAAGCTGGCAAAAAGCTGTTTGTACACCACATCCAGAATGCTGAAAACGGTACGACAGTAGAATTTGACAAGGTTCTTTTGGTAGACAAAGACGGTGCAATCACTGTAGGTGCTCCTACTGTAGAAGGTGCAAAAGTTGTTTGCCAGATTGTATCCAGCCTGGTAAAAGGTGACAAAGTTCTCATTTTCCACAAGAAAAGAAGAAAAGGTCATCGCAAGTTGAACGGTCACCGCCAACAATTCACAGAGTTAACAATTACAGAAGTAGTAGCTTAATCAATTTAAAACAGTAAGAAGAAATGGCACATAAAAAAGGTGTCGGTAGTTCTAAGAACGGCCGCGAATCACAGAGCAAGAGATTAGGCGTTAAGATATTTGGTGGCGAAGTTTGCAAAGCAGGCAACATCATCATTCGTCAAAGAGGTACTGAATTCCACCCGGGTAACAACATCGGTATGGGTAAAGACCACACTCTTTTCGCTTTAGTAGACGGAACTGTACAGTTCAAAGTAACCAAGGAAGACAGACGTTATGTATCTGTAATCCCTGCCGAAAGCACAGAAGCGTAAGTTTCAGAATAAGAAATAAAGATGAGGGATGCAATCTGATGGATTGCATCCCTTTCTTTTTATAGTTTCTTTTTTTGCATTACTTCTGATTTACACTATCTTTGTGCTCTCAAATCAAGATTTTAATCAAAACAAAGTATCAAGATATGCTTACCATCAAACAAATTACAGAAAACACCGACGCGGTGATCCGCGGACTGGAAAAGAAGCATTTCAAAAATGCAAAAGAAACAATAGACCAGGTAATTGCCTTTAACGACAAAAGACGTAGCACACAGTCTATATTAGATAATAACCTCTCTGAAGTAAACTCGATTTCCAAATCCATCGGACAATTGATGAAAGAAGGAAAGAAAGAGGAAGCAGAAACTGCCAAAAGCCGTGTAGCCGAACTTAAAGAAGTCAACAAGACTTTGCAGACTGAAATGGATCAGGCTGCCGAAGACATGCAGAATCTACTCTATACCATTCCTAATGTACCTTATGATGAAGTACCCGAAGGTGTAGGTGCTGAAGATAATGTAGTAGAGAAAATGGGCGGTATGGAAACCGAACTCCCCAAAGATGCACTGCCTCACTGGGAACTGACAAAGAAATATGATTTGATAGATTTCGACCTGGGCGTAAAGATAACAGGAGCCGGTTTCCCGGTTTATAAAGGAAAAGGTGCGCAGTTGCAACGCGCGTTGATCAACTTCTTCCTGGACGAAGCCCGCAAAGCCGGTTATCTGGAAATCATGCCTCCGACAGTAGTTAATGCCGCTTCCGGTTACGGAACAGGCCAGTTACCCGACAAGGAAGGTCAGATGTACCATTGCGAAGTAGACGATTTATATCTTATTCCGACAGCTGAAGTTCCTGTAACAAACATCTATCGTGACGTGATTCTGGAAGAGAAGCAACTTCCTATCAAGAACTGTGCTTACACGCAGTGTTTCCGTCGCGAAGCAGGTTCTTACGGTAAAGATGTACGCGGCTTGAACCGTCTGCACGAATTCTCTAAAGTAGAATTGGTACGCATTGACAAACCGGAACATTCCAGACAATCTCACAAAGAAATGTTGGATCATGTGGAAGGATTATTGCAAAAACTGGAATTGCCATATCGCATCCTTCGCCTATGCGGTGGAGATATGAGCTTTACAGCCGCCCTTTGCTTCGACTTTGAGGTTTACTCCGAAGCACAGAAGCGTTGGCTGGAAGTAAGTTCGGTTTCTAACTTCGATACTTATCAGGCCAACCGCTTGAAATGCCGTTACCGCAGTGGAGAAAAGAAGACAGAACTTTGCCATACATTAAACGGATCTGCATTGGCATTACCACGCATTGTTGCCGCTTTGCTGGAAAACAATCAGACACCGGAAGGTATCCGTATCCCGAAGGCATTGGTGCCGTATACGGGTTTTGAAATGATTGACTAAAAATAGCTGCGCTATACGAGCGAGTGAATAATAATTCGCTCCTACATAGGTAACCACAGACGTTTATATGATTACGTCTATACAACCTGGTAGGGGCGAATTATCATTTGTCCACATCAGTTATACAGCTTTTTAGAAGAAACTTTCTTTGTTTTTACCAAATAACCCGTATCTTTGCAAACCGTAACAATCTGAAAGTGATTACGTAATTATACCAACAAAATTTATAGATAATGAACAAAATCATTAGCAAAGAACATTTTTCTGAAAAGGTTTTTAAATTAGAGATCGAGGCACCTTTAATAGCCCGCTCACGCAAGGCAGGACACTTCGTCATTGTGCGTGTAGGCGAAAAAGGCGAACGTATGCCATTGACTATTGCAGCGGCTGACACCGTACGCGGCACTATCACTTTGGTAGTACAGGAAGTAGGCCTCTCCTCTACCCGCCTTTGCGAACTGAATGAGGGCGATTACATCACCGATGTGGTAGGTCCGCTGGGACAAGCTACTCATATTGAAAACTTCGGAACAGTGGTTTGTGCAGGTGGTGGTGTAGGCGTGGCTCCCATGCTCCCTATCGTACAGGCTTTGAAAGCTGCCGGTAATCGCGTTATTGCCGTACTTGCCGGACGTAGCAAAGAGCTGATTATCCTTGAAAAAGAGATGCGCGAAAGCGCAGACGAGGTCATCATTATGACCGATGACGGTTCTTACGGACGCAAAGGATTGGTAACCGAAGGCGTGGAAGAAGTCATTAAACGGGAGAAAGTAAACAAATGTTTTGCTATCGGCCCCGCTATCATGATGAAATTTGTTTGTTTGCTGACTAAGAAATATGAAATACCGACTGATGTTTCGCTGAATACAATCATGGTGGATGGTACAGGTATGTGCGGTGCTTGTCGTATTACCATCGGTGGAAAGACCAAATTCGTTTGTGTAGACGGACCGGAATTTGACGGCCATCAGGTAGACTTCGACGAGATGTTGAAGCGTATGGGTGCTTTCAAGAGCATCGAACGCGAGGAGATGCACAAGCTTGAAGAAGACGAATCCTGCAAAGCTGTACCGGAACCGACACAAGAAGTTGACGAGAAAAGTCGTAATGCCGCATGGCGTTTGGAACTTCGCAAGGCAATGAAACCCAAAGAACGTACCGCTATTCCGCGTGTTGAAATGAACGAGCTCGATCCGGAATACCGTTCGCACAGTCGCAAAGAAGAAGTAAATCAAGGACTTACAGAGGAACAAGCTCTGACGGAAGCTAAGCGTTGCCTCGATTGTGCGAATCCAGGCTGTATGGAAGGCTGTCCCGTAGGTATTGACATTCCTCGTTTCATCAAAAACATTGAACGTGGAGAAATACTCGAAGCTGCCAAGACACTAAAAGAGACCAGTGCTCTGCCTGCCGTTTGCGGCCGTGTTTGCCCGCAGGAAAAACAGTGTGAGTCAAAATGTATCCACCTGAAAATGAAAGAAAAGCCGGTAGCTATCGGCTATCTGGAACGCTTTGCCGCTGACTATGAACGTGAAAGCGGGCAAATTTCCGTACCGGAAATCAAGGAAAAGAATGGTATCAAGATTGCCGTTATCGGCTCCGGACCTGCCGGACTTTCTTTTGCCGGAGATATGGCTAAATATGGTTACGACGTTACTGTCTTCGAAGCCCTTCACGAAATAGGCGGTGTATTGAAGTATGGTATCCCCGAATTCCGTCTGCCGAACAAAGTGGTGGATGTAGAGATTGACAATCTTGCCAAGATGGGAGTTAACTTCATAAAGGACTGCATCATAGGTAAAACTATCAGTGTGGAACAGTTAGAAGAAGAAGGTTTCAAAGGTGTATTCGTAGCATCCGGTGCCGGATTGCCTAACTTCATGAATATTCCGGGAGAGAACTCCATCAATATCCTGTCATCCAATGAATACCTGACACGCGTCAACCTGATGGATGCAGCAAGCGAAGACTCTGATACTCCGGTGCCTTTCGGTAGAAATGTAGCCGTTATCGGTGGGGGAAATACAGCAATGGACTCAGTGCGTACTGCACGCCGCTTGGGTGCTGAACGTGCCATGATTATCTATCGTCGTTCCGAAGAAGAAATGCCTGCACGTATCGAAGAGGTAAAACATGCGAAAGAAGAAGGTGTTGAGTTCCTCACGCTGCATAACCCTATCGAATACATCGCCGATGAGCAAGGAAAGGTAAAACAAGTTATCTTGCAAAAAATGGAGCTTGGCGAACCGGATGCATCCGGACGCCGTAGTCCCGTAGCTATCCCAGGTGCAATGGAAACCATTGATATAGATCTGGCTATCGTCAGCGTAGGGGTTTCTCCCAACCCGATTGTGCCTTCTTCTATTCCGGGACTGGAAATGGGACGCAAAGGAACGATTGCTGTAAACGAGAACATGCAGTCATCTATTCCGACCATTTATGCCGGAGGTGATATTGTTCGTGGTGGTGCTACCGTTATTCTTGCTATGGGCGATGGCCGCAAGGCTGCTGCCTCAATGCACGAGCAGTTGAGCAAATAAGCAGAAAAGCCATTACTTGTCAAGAGCAAGTTTACATAACATTAACAAAGCGGAAAGATTTCGGTCTTTCCGCTTTTCTTTTTCCGGAACAGATGATCTGTTTACTTCGATTACATCATTCATTCGCTCTAAACAGATGGTATGTTTCGAGCGATTACATAGTATGTTTTACCCAATTACATAGTATATTATGAACCAAAACATAGTATCTTCCGAAAAATCCTACATACAGACACAAAAAAAGAGGAGCAACTAGCATCACTCCTCTTACTATCTTCGTTCCCGAAACTAAATCAGGATTACATGGGCAAAGATACGGAATCAAACAACTAAAGTCAAGCTTTCCACCGCTTTTTTTCCCGTTTATTTCACCACTTTGTTCGTTGCCGGATCAGGGAAAATCACCGACGGCTTGAACGACTTGGCTTCTTCAAAGTCCATCAAGGCATACGACATAATAATGATGATATCGTCCGGCTGCACCTTGCGGGCTGCCGCACCATTCAGACATATCTTGCCCGAACCACGTTCGCCTTTAATAATATAGGTCTCAAAACGTTCACCATTATTATTATCAGCTATGTACACTTTTTCACCGGCAATCATATTAGCCGCATCCAGTAAGTCCTCGTCAATCGTAATGCTTCCCATATAATTGAGGTTAGCTTCCGTGACGCGAGCGCAATGGATTTTCGACTTCAGCACTTCAATCATCATAAGGTCTGATCTCTCTTTTTAGGTTTATTACTCTTTATATTTAATATTGTCAATCAGGCGAACTTCACCACAGAACACTGTAATGCAACCTACAGCATACGCTGTATCTTCCCAATTGGCTATTTTCTGCAACGTGTTGCCATCCACCAGTTCGAAGTATTCCAGACGCAAACCGGGAGCGGCAGCAATGGCATCTTCTACAAACTTCTGAGTCTCAGCAACTGTATGAGAAGCCGCAAAGGTACGACTTTCAAATAATGTTTGCGATATTTTTAAAGCATTTTTGCGTTCTTCGACAGATAAACGAGCGTTACGACTACTCAGAGCCAGCCCATCCTCTTCACGTATAATAGGGCAACCCACTATTTCCAACGAATAATTCATCTGGCGCACCATCTCACGAATGATAGCTAACTGCTGGAAATCTTTCTCTCCGAAATAAGCGCGATCCGGTTTCACTGCATCAAACAGCTTACTCACAATCTGGCAAACACCATTGAAGTGTCCCGGACGAAACGCACCTTCCATCACTGTATCCAACGGCGCATAACTAAATTGGCGCGTATCAGGTTCAGGATACATCTCCGCAACCGAAGGAGCGAACACAAACGCAGCACCGCAAGCTTCCAACAAAGCACAATCGGCATCCAGCGTACGGGGATATTTCTCTAAATCATTCTTGTCGTTAAACTGTGTCGGGTTTACAAAAACACTCACTACCGCAGCATCATTCTCTGCAACACAACGCTTCACCAATGACGCATGACCGGCATGTAGGGCACCCATTGTAGGTACCAATCCTACCTTTTTACCTTGGGCCCGTAAAGCCGAGAGTCCGGCCTGCAAGTCCTTGATAGTATGTACTATTTCCATTTTTATAGGTTATATAATAACTTAGTTGTTCGCAAAAGCGGTGCAAAATAAACTATTATTTAGCATATAAAGAAGAAATATCGCAAATTAATGCAAAAGTTCTACTCGGACAACAACCTGCTTTGAAGCAATGTAGCACTGAAAAACAAGCAGTTAACAATTCATAAGGAATTATAGAGTCGCCTTATTTGCTCAAGTGCCCGATTTTTTTTATATCTTTGCAAAATAATTGAGAACATTGTTATTATGACAAAGGCGAACAAGGTTTTATTTATTACCCAAGAGATTACTCCTTACGTACCAGAATCCGAAATGTCCCTTGTAGGCAGAAACCTACCTCAAGCAATCCAGGAAAAAGGCAGAGAAATTAGAACATTCATGCCTAAATGGGGGAATATCAATGAGCGCAGAAACCAATTGCATGAAGTGATACGTCTCTCCGGTATGAATCTGATTATTGACGATACCGACCACCCCCTTATTATTAAAGTTGCTTCTATTCAGTCTGCCCGCATGCAGGTTTATTTCATCGACAACGATGATTATTTCCAAAACCGCCTGGAAACAGCGGATGAGAATGGTGTGGAATATGAAGATAATGACAGTCGTGCTATTTTTTATGCACGCGGTGTATTGGAAACAGTTAAGAAGTTACGCTGGTGCCCGGATATCATTCACTGCCATGGCTGGATGACTGCCTTAGCTCCTTTGTATATAAAGAAAGCATATAAGGACGAGCCTTCATTCCGTGACGCTAAAGTAGTATTCTCCGTTTTCGAAGATGACTTCAAAGAATCGTTTAATGCTGATTTCGTAAACAGATTGGTATTGAAAGGTGTTACAAAGAAGGATGTAGCTCACCTGAAGGCTCCTGTAGACTATGCTACGTTGTGCAAACTGGCCATTGATTATGCAGATGGCATTATCCAGCAAAGCGAAAAAGTCAACGAAGAAGTGATGGAATATGCTCGACAATCTGGAAAACCCATTTTAGAATATCAGACTCCCGAAACATTTGCCGACGCTTGTAATGAGTTCTACGACAAAGTATGGGAAACAGAACAAAAGTAAACAAGATAACAAAGAAAACTATGAAAGTGAAGTTTTTAGGCGCTCTGCTATTGACAGCAACCCTTACTTTCTTTGGTTGCGATGATAATACCGGTACATTAGGAATAGGAATGTTACCCGGTTCCGACGGTATTTCCGCACTAACCACAGAATTTCCCGTCACTACACGTTCCGTTGTCGCTGACTCTGTATTTGCCAAAACCAGTACAGGTTATGTAGGGCGTTTTACAGATCCTCTTTTCGGATACTACGAAGCGAGTTTCTTAACTGAGTTGAACTGTATAGATAACTTCAAATTCCCTGAAAAATATGATTTTGATAAAAAGACGGGAATTCTGACAGAAGACACGGTAGCAGGTGTACGCTTAGTTGTTTTCTATTCCACTTGGTTCGGAGATTCTTTGAATGCTTGCCGTATGAGTGCATACCAATTGCAAAAAGAGTTGGAACGTAACCGCTATACCAATATTGACCCTGCAAAGTATTACGATAAACTGAATCCGATTTTATTAGGTCGCAGAGCCTATACAGCCTACGACACAAGCGTAACAGATGAAGAAAGGAACGCAACAGATTCATATGGTAATAAAACTTATTATCCAAGTGTTACTTTTACGCTGGACAAGGAAACCTATGGAAACAAGTGGCTTAAACTCAGTAAAGAACATCCTGAATATTTCAAGAACTCTAAAGCTTTTATAGAGAACGTATTTAAGGGCGTATATATTAAAAGCGATTATGGTGATGGAACAGTACTTTACGTAGATCGTGTAGACTTACAAATGAAATATCAATTCTATGTAATAGATACCGCAACTAATGTACCTTATAAACGGAAACAAGCAGGTTTCGAGAATGAGGACTCTACCGCCCACACATGGCGGACTGAATTTGCTTCTACTAAAGAGGTAATTCAGGCTAATCAATTCCTCAATTCCGATAAAATCCAGAAACTTGCTGCAGAAGATGAACATACTTATATCAAATCTCCCGCCGGTATTTTCACAGAGGCAGAATTACCTTATGATGATATCTACCAGAAGTTAGCCAATGATACACTGAATGCAGTGAAACTGACATTCACCAATTACAATAAGCAAGACAGCCCATACGAGTTCAGCATGAGTGCTCCAAGCAATGTTTTGCTATTACGTAAAGTAGACTTCAAGAGTTTCTTCGAAGAAAACAAATTGCCGGACAACATCACGTCTTACACCGTAAAGCATAATAATGTAGCAACCAATCAGTATACATTTAATAATATTGCCCGTTTAGTTACTACTTGCATTCAAGGAAAAGATGCCGCAATGAAAAAAGCCAAAGAAGAAGCAGGTGATAAATGGAATCAGGAAGAATGGGAAAAAGACTGGAGAACTGTATATCTGATACCTGTTTCAATCACATATGATACTACAAGTTCAAGTACTTCCAGTACAATGACAGGTATCCAAAACGATCTCCAACCCGGATATGCAATGTTGAAAGGCGGTCCGAAGGGTGAAGCTCTGAAATTGGAAGTAACTTATACTACCTTCAATAAATAAACTTCTCCTCAAAATAAGTAAAGGTACAAAAAAGCCTTCCGTTCTGTTTGAACGGAAGGCTTTTTTATTTGATGTATTTTCTCCTAAGAAGAAAAACTACTTGGCAGTTTCCTTCTTGGTTGTTGTGGCTTTCTTCGCAGCAGGTTTCTTTTCAGCTGTTTTCTTTGTAGCAGCAGGAGTTTTAGCTTTGGCAGTAGCAGCTTTAACCTTTGCCTCAGCAGTCTTTTCTTTTTCCAGTTTAGCCTGCAACTTTTCCACCTCTTTGTGTAATTCGTCTATCTCGTCACCCTGATTCTTGATAGTCGTCAGCAAGGCATTCAGTTCCTCATTATCTATATCCATCGGATAAAGAGATTCTACCCGTTTGATGAAATCACCTAAAATATTCATATAGTTAGTAAAAGCATCATAAGGAGACTCATAGATTCCCCTGTTCAATCTAATACCACTATTCTTCGTCGTCATGAACCGGAAGTTATTACTTGCCTGCAAATAATCCCAATCCTGCTTGATACGGCGATCATCGGATAAATGAACGCGTTCGGCAATACTATACAATTTATTGAAAGCTTCACGCTGCATACAGTTGCCCAACCAGCAACTGGTATCTCTTTCCTCATCTACCCAGGACATTGGATACGGAACATCCAGTTGAGATACAGATTTCAATTTAGTGATAACCTCCGTCGGTGTAGAGAAAGTAATACCTTTATCCTTTGCACAAGCAGGCAACGCTTTCAGGAATTCCAGTATATTGGAAGAAAGCGGCTGTGACATTCCCAATGCACTAAGTTCCATAAAGATGTTGATAACCTGTTCTTCTTGTGGCAGAGCATCAATCCAACCAATATACTTATCGGCAAACAGTGGATATTCATTCCATTCGGAATTAGAGAAGCGCAAACTGATATCATCTGAAAGCTTGAAATCACGCAACAACAGTTTCAGGTTCTGGTTATAGCTGCAATGATACACATAGTGCGGACTCTTCCATCCTAAAATATGTTTTGCACCTTCAGTCAGCATACCCTTAAAGCCCATACTTGCCACCAATCCCCCTATTTCATCAGAGTAAATCAGACTGGAGTTACGGAATACTTTCGGTGCTTTACCGAACATTTGTTTCATCTTAGCACTCTGGCGCTTCACTTCTTCCTTGAAACAATCTTCATTTGCCAAAGAAGAAAGGCCGTGAGAATAAGGTTCGGCCAAGAACTCGCAACAACCTGTATCATTCAACTGGTGTAGCAGGTCAATCACAGCCGGTGCGTGGATTTCCAATTGTTCCAAAGCAACACCGGAAATAGACAAAGCCACCTTGAATGCACCGCCGGAATTTTTCGCCATTTCAATGAGGGTGCTCAATGCCGGAATATAGGAACGTTCGGCAACTTCGTTGATACTGTATTCGTTGGCATAATCATCATAATAATAATGATTCGTACCTATATCAAAGAAACGATAGCGTTTCAGGTGAATGATTTGATGGATCTCAAAATAAAGACAGATCGTTCTCATATCTATATTGTTTTATTGTTATCTATTATATTGTTTAATAACCTCTTCGTAGATGCGGCGCACTTTCAGTCCCACATCTTCCCACTTAATAGCATCCACTTCTTTCTTACCTTCATCACGCAAATACTCGTAAAGGTCAGGATAAGTGCAAATAGCATAAATTGCATCTGCCATAGCATGAATATCCCAGTAGTCAGTCTTGATGCACTTATCTAATATCTCGGCACAGCCGGATTGCTTAGAAATAATAGTCGGTACACTACATTGCATAGCCTCCAAAGGAGAAATACCAAAGGGTTCGGAAACAGACGGCATAATGTACACATCACTTGCTTTCAACATTTCGTACACCTGACTTCCTTTCATGAAACCTGGAAAATGGAAACGGTCGGCAATACCTCGTTCGGCCACCAAACGGATCATCTGATCCATCATATCACCACTACCGGCCATCACGAAACGGATATTGCGCGTACGGTGCAATACCATAGCAGCAGCTTCCACAAAATATTCCGGACCCTTCTGCATGGTTATGCGACCTAAGAAAGTCACAACTTTTTCATTCGGCTTCTTCTGCGGTACAATATCCTGTATCTCTTGTGAAAGCGGAGAAACGGCATTGTGCACGGTAGATACCTTGCGGGGATCTTGAAAATATTTATTAATAACCGTCTGACGAGTCAACTCACTCACACACATAATATGGTCAGCATTATCCATACCATTCTTTTCTATGGCATACACAGTAGGATTCACATTTCCACGACTACGGTCGAAGTCGGTGGCATGCACATGGATTACCAACGGTTTACCGGATACCTGTTTGGCATGAATACCCGCCGGATAGGTCAGCCAGTCGTGTGAGTGGATGATCTCAAACTCCTGCTGGCGTGCTACCACACCGGCCACAATGGAATAGTTATTTATCTCTTCATGTAAATTAGCTGGATAACGCCCGGAAAACTCGATGCAACCGAGATCATTCGTATTCAGATAATTAAAATCGGCATAAATACGATCGCGCAAATCATAATAGAGTTGGGGGTTCATATAAGAACCTACACGTCCCTGAACATAATCCCAGTTTACATCACGCCACACTACCGGAGTGCTATTCATGCCAATGATGCGTAAGAAGCTCTGATCTTCATCGCCCCATGGCCTTGGAATACAGAAAGTAATTTCCATATCTTCCTGCTGGGACATCCCCTTCGTCAGACCGTAGCTGGCAGTTCCCAAGCCACCTAAGATATGCGGGGGGAACTCCCATCCAAACATTAAAACTTTCATTTTCGTTCCTCCTCTTATAAATTATACTTAGACAACAATTTCAGGATGCGCAGTATTTCGGCCACATTCATGGCAAAAGACACTGCACCGCGACCTCTGAACGGTGGATTACCATCGAAGAGTTCGGGGAGCGAACCGATACAATGACTCGTCATCTCATCTTCAAAACCAATCAGATAACGCTCCACGAATGATACACCGCTCATCTTGTAAATACGCAGGTACGCCTCCATATAGAAGCCCATAAGCCACGGCCAAGCTGTACCCTGGTGATAAGCATAATCTCTCTGAATCTGAGGACCGACATAGTTCGGATTATATCCTCCACTCTTCGGACTGAGAGTACGCAACCCTTTCGGAGTAAGCAACTCTTTCGTCACGATATCAAGCACCTGCTTTTTCTGTGCCCGATCCAGCGGGGAATAATCGAAGGCAACGGTAAATATCATATTGGGACGGACGCTCCAGTCCATCATAAATCCATCCACATAATCGAACAGATAACCACACTCATTACGGAATACCTCTACAAAAGACTTTCCGGTTACTTCCGCCTGCGCATCCAGTTCGTCCGCCAGATGTACATTGCCATCTTCACGAACCAGATCGGCTATGAAACGAAGTGCGTTATACCACAAAGAGTTCACTTCCACAATGTATCCCGTACGCGGGGTTACAGGACGACCATTCACCGTAGAATTCATCCAGGTGATAGCCTTCTCCGTCCCGTTGGCATACAGTAAGCCATTTTCGTGCAGGAAGAGATTATCATGTTTACGGCTACGGATATAGTCCATGATGTCCTCCAGCAAACGACCATATTTCTGGCGGCATTGCTCACGTGAGGTCTCCTTAGCATACTGCTGTAAAGCCCATACAGCCCACAACAATACATCCGGATCTTCCATCTCATATATTTTATAACTCGATGGTTCTCCACTGATAAACTCCCGGATAGCTTTTTCGGCAGTCACCATAACATCTTCAAACTCATCTTGTTCATCCACTGCCAACGTCAAGCCGGGCAAAGAAACGAACAAATCACGGGCACGACACTTAAACCAGGGATATCCCGCTAATACATAGTGGTTCTCCCCCTGTTTATTATGGAACTGGTGTGCCGAGTTTTGCAGACAGTGATAGAAACTGTCGCGCGGTGTACGGTCAGCAACTTCCGCCTCAAAGGTTTGTTTTAGTTTACGCGGAGAAATTTCGGAAATGCCGGCAGAGAAAACGATACTTTCTCCTTTCTTTATATCTACTTCGAAATAACCGGGAACATACAGGTCTTCATTGAAGTCATATCCTCGCTCCTGTTCTTTGGGATACTCGATGCCACGATACCAATCCGGCTGATAATGGAATTCATTCTTCTTGTTCAGTTGCATGAAAAGTTCGGGATAGCCGGGATACATACAGGTTTTCACACCATTTTCTACCAATTGGTAGTCACGGTTCGCCTGCGGATTTTCGTGCGTATATTCTCGTACACTGCGAAAGGCCAAAAAGGGGCGGAAACGAAGTGTGGTTGCCGAATGGGCATCTACCAAGGTATAGCGAATCAGAATCCTATTCTCATGATGTACAAAAATCTTTTCCTTACGGAGGATAACACCTCCTACACGGTAAGTTGTTGCCGGGATATGCTCGCAATCGAATTCACGGATATACTTATGCCCGTTAGGACTAAAGTGGTCTCCCTGATATTTATGCAACCCCAGATTAAACTCCGCACCGTGCTGAATTACCGTTTCATCTAAAGAAGATAGCAGCACATGATTTTCATCGTCAAGATTGGGGACGGGAATCACCAACAGTCCGTGATATTTGCGTGTGTTACAATCTACAATCGTTGTACAATGATAGGCTCCTGACTTATTTGTCCGAAGTATCTCCCTTGGTAAAGATTCTTCCAGATTGATCATCAGAGTCTTGTCAAATCGTAAATAACTCATAGTTGTGCATTATTTAAAGGTTAATTGTTCAGGTATCATGTTCCATACCTCGCATGCTATGCCTACGGGTATGGTACTGATGCCAAAAATACAAATTAAAGACAATACGCAAAATAAAAAGTTCATTTATTTTCGTTTTTTACTTAAATATTCGTAGCATTGTACCAAAATAACAGAAACCAGTAAGAAAGATGAAGCAAGATGTACGCCGGATAGCCCTGGCAGCAGTTATACCGTTATTCCTCATTTTTATTCTTTACTTGCTAAAGTTCCTTGAAGTCGGTATGGACTGGGATTTCAGGAGGTTAGGTGTGTATCCTATGGAACAAAGAGGAGTATTCGGTATCTTTGCGCACCCGTTAGTACACGGCAGTTTGAGGCATCTGTTAGCAAACACTTTGCCGTTATTCTTTCTGTCGTGGTGTTTGTTCTACTTTTACCGGCACATTGCTTCCTATATATTCTTTGCCATCTGGATAGGCTGCGGCGCACTCACCTTTCTTATAGGTAAACCGGGATGGCACATCGGAGCCAGCGGCATCATCTACGGCCTGGCCTTCTTCCTTTTTTTCAGCGGTATCTTGCGAAAGCATGTACCATTGATTGCCATCTCCTTATTAGTTACCTTTCTATATGGCGGGCTTATCTGGAATATGTTCCCATTCTTTGCCAAAGAAACCACCTCATGGGAAGGACACCTCAGCGGAGCGATAGCCGGCACTATCTGTGCCATAGCATTCATGGAATATGGACCTCAACGACCGGACCCGTTTGCAGATGAGGAAGAAACACCCGATGAAGAGTCCGGTGAAGAGGGGAAGGAATATGAGGAAGAAGAAAATACAGAAGTAAAGGCAGACTGCAATAGACCGGAAGAAGATCCGGCATCATAGTTTGCAAAACATAGAAACAAAGAATGGTACACTCATATCAATGAGTAAGCCGTGGAAAATAGCTATAGGCACCATCTCTTTCCCGGAATAGCGGGTAATTACAGGCAATATCACATCCATTGAATTGACACCAGCGGCTGATATAGGTGCCAATCTGCCGAAGTATCGTACCAATAGCGGTGCACCCAGCAGAGCCATCATTTCCCTGAATATATTAGCTAACAGAGCAATTGTCCCCAACTCCGTAGCCAGCTGAAGCCCTATTGAAGCTTCCTTGAACTGCGTTATCAGCACAGAAGAAAGAGAATAATAAGCAAAACCACTCCCCACCGCCATACAGTCAAATATACTCCAACGGCTAAGCAGCAGACTGGCCAGAGCCGAGAAAAGCAGAGTTCCACCAATAGTAGCCAACGGAATCAGCAAGAACTTCAGACGGAGCTGAGAAATCATGCTCTTCAGTTCCTTATTGGAACCAATACTGATGCCGATCTGGAACATCAACGCATACAATATATAGATAGACATATTACCTGTCTTCAAATCCACCGGGAGATATCCCAAAGCTCCCAAAAGGCATCCGCCCACAAAAAATCCCAATACAATCAAACTATCTTTCATACCTTTTTCTTTTTAGAAGTGAAAAACAATTTTAATACAAGCCATGAAGCCAAAATGCTGCCTACAGTAGCAGATAAAGCCAATAAGGCTGCCTGCCATCCAAAAGAGAACAGATTATCTACAATCAGTCTGTTGGACCCTATAGTGACGCCCAAAACAAACAGTAACAAAAATACTGTATAAGATATGGATACCTCCACTTTGCGCAAAAACGAGATACGACGCAAACCATAACCGATTATTATGCCTAAGATCATCAGGCCAAGTATTTTAAACATATCAACTCTAGTTTAGATCATACGCGGGGCAACAACCTGCCGGACAGAGGAGCTTATTCCTTCGCTCCCACTGGCAAGTATGCAACAACAACCGCAATTACAAAATAATTAGTAACTGAAAAATAGAATACCGGTATTATTGTATCCGGCAAAAAAGAAAAATAATGTAGGATAACTTAGATGAAACCGCTAAACCAATGTACATGCACGACACTACAGCAACAGATTTGTTCGTTCTGCAGCAATCGTTTCAGAGGATTATATGTACATAAATGTTTCATCATTGTCTTGAATTTGGGTGCAAAGGTATAGCTTTGCTGCATATTTTCCAAATATATATTCAACAAAATAAAGAAAAGGCCCAGTATAAGCCATATTTCAACAAGAGATTAAAACCGGAGAATATTTATGTTTTATGTAACGCCTCCACCAGCAACGTAATGTTCGCCATAAACAGCCTCACCGAAATAGCCAACAGAATGATACCGAAAAACTTACGGATAATATAAATACCGCCCTTACCCAGGAAGCGTTCCACACGCCCGGTCATACTAACAACAAAATACACCCATATCATATTCAGCACCAAAGCGATGATAATATTAACACTGGCATACTCCGCACGGAGGGAAAGCAAGGTGGTAAATGCACCGGCACCCGCCAGCAACGGGAAAACCAGCGGCACTAAAGTCGCTTCCTTAATAGGTCCCTGATTCTTAAATATCTCTACATCCAGAATCATTTCCAGCGACATCAGGAAGATAACAAATGCACCGGCCACCGCAAACGATTCAATATCTACATGAAATAACTTTAACATCATGTCTCCTGCGTAGAAAAAGCCAATCAACAATGCAAAAGATATTAACGTAGCCTTCAGCGCGTTCACTTCTTTGCCTTTTTCCTTCAAATTGATGATGATAGGAATAGAACCAATGATATCGATAACTGCGAACAGTACAATAAAAGCACTGATCATTTGTTGTAAATTGAATGCTGCAAACATGTGTCCCTCCTTTTTTTTGCAAAGATAATCGATTTTTATGCATTCCACAAGATTTAATTGCCTGAATGAATAGCACGTTTAAGAAATAATAAAAAAAACAAAAAGAAAGGCAAAGTGTTTACGGTACATAGCGATTATGCTTACATTTGTTTTCAAACAAGAAGTTGATAAAGATATGGAAACGATGTATGACACCCTGCTCCAATTGCCACTGTTTCAAGGACTCGCTCATGAGGACTTCACTAATATATTGGGAAAAGTAAAATTACATTTCACCAAGCATAAAGCTGGAGAAACTTTAGTAAAAAAAGGAACAACATGTGGACAGTTAATATTTATCTTGAACGGGGAAATCGCTTCATCCACCTCATCCACAGATAACTCTTACACCTTCACGGAGTATTTTCAGGCACCATACCTGATTGAACCGCAATCTTTGTTCGGCATGAATACGTCTTACGTATCCACTCACATAGCTCGTACAGAAGTAAATACCGTAACTATCAGTAAGGCATTTGTGATGAACGACCTGTTCAGATATGAAATTTTCCGCCTCAACTATATGAATATCATCAGTAACCGGGCACAAACGTGCTATAACCGTTTGTGGACGAAAGTTCCGGAGAAGCTCGAAGCGCGGATCGCCGATTTTATCCTCTCCCACATCGAACGTCCTTCCGGAGAAAAGATACTGAAAATCAAGATGGAAGAACTCGCAAATGCCATCAATGATACACGATTGGGAGTATCGAAAGCATTGAATGGCATGCAAGAAGACGGCCTGTTGGAATTACACCGGGGAGAAATAGTGATTCCGGATATAGAGAGGTTGGTTCCCTAAAACCTCTCTCAATTACCGTCCGGCTTTTCCAGTTCCGTAAACGGACTTTCATTCCACTTAAAAGTTTCGCGAGCATCCGGACAGGCAGGATCATATCCTTCATTATCCGTCCGTAAATACTTCACCAAAGGTAATCCGGCTTGTTTCATTCCTTCAATAACGCATTTGGCTATCTGATAAGCACCATACGGATTAAAATGAGTATTATCCGCCAAAGGTTTGTCTTGCCCCGGATAGGTATTGGCAGGATAGTGTACGAAAGCATGCTTGGATTCCTCCACTCCCATAGCCTCATACAGAATACGCGTCATGGCATGCAAGTCTATCAAAGGAATATTTTCCTTTTCCGCCAGCCAGCGCACTGCATCGGGAAAATCAAGATGGGTATCTTTAATCTTTCCATTTTCATCGAAGCTGCGTCTTTGGGTAGGAGTTACCAATACGGGGTACACTCCACGGGCACGGGCTTCATCAACAAAGGTTTTCAGACTTGTCATAAAAGAATAGAAGGCACCTTTGCCGGGACCTTTCTGCTTCTGATCGTTGTGTCCGAATTCCATGAAGATATAATCTCCCGATTTCATCTGCGTCAAGGCTTTCTTCAAACGTCCGGCAGCAATGAAAGTATTGGCAGACTCTCCGGATTCGGCATAGTTGGCAAAGCAAATGCTATCGGTAAAGAAACGGGGAACCATCTGTCCCCAACTGGCCCAGGGTTCATTATCCTGATCCACTACAGTGGAGTTACCGCATAAAAAGACTGTAGGAACATTTTCTATACGCTCAATGATTAGTTCGGTCAGCTGAGGAGTATCTCCGTTAAACTCTAAAGTCAGTTTGTCATCCCAATTCAGCTTGCTGCGTTCGCGCGGCTTGATGCGCACATCTTCTTTGTCGGAGATGTGGATATCGCGTTTGTTAATGGTAAAGGAACAAGGGAGCAATTCTCCTTTCTTTGTTTTTACATTTTCGTAAAAGAGGCGGCGTGATTCTCCTCGGAGTGTTGTCTCTCCTGCACTGCGTTTACTGCCGATGATAGCTGTGACGTGATAATTCCCGTCCGGTACGGCAACTGAAAAGAAGAAAGGAGCGTGGTTCTTTCCATCCGGAGACGGAGAGAGATCATATCCGTAGCCTTTCGCATTGGCATACCGATCAGCAGATGTTATCTTGATATATCCGTCCTTCGTTTTCTTACCGGAGGTAAAATCGAACTTGTAACTTTGTGCTCCGACATTCAAAGTTATAGATAGTCCTAAAATTATTAATGCAATAAGCTGTCTCATACTTCTTTCATTTTATGTTAGTTAGTTAATTCGTCAGATTAATAAATGATAATTTAGCGGCGAGGGAATGGGTACGCGGACTACGCGGATAAGGCGGACGAACGCGGACTTTAATCTTTTAGACGCGGATGACACGGATGACGCGGATTTTTAAAGCTGCGCTATACATACCGGCATATCACACCGAAGGAAAAAAGAATCCGCGTCATCCGTGTCTGAAAGATTACTTGCACGCCGAAGGAGAACCTTGCTCCAGCGCTACGCTGGTAAATTATCATTTATATGCAAAGAAAAAGAAAAGGAACGACTTCACAGCCCCTCCTTCCTCCTAATTGATTCTTTTATCAATTATACTATAATCTATGAAATCTGTTACTAATTAATTCAATTTATACACTTCCGTACCAGCCAGCAAGAAACATCCTATACCATAATCCTCAAAATCAGGTATTTTATCATAAGTCACCGGCTGGCCATCCTTTGGTTCCTTTCCCGTTCCCTGTACATACCCCAGACACCCGTCCGGATGAACAGCATCCTGCACCATCGCATTCCAGGCCTTCAGCAATACCGGAAGATACTCTTTTTTATCCAACAAGCCATTACGCACGCCCCAAGCCATTCCATAAACGAACAAAGCCGTACCGCTTGTCTCTTTCCCACCGAAGTTTGTCTCATCATGCAAACTCACATTCCAGAAACCATCCTTACGCTGACATTTCTTTATTGCCTTACTCATGGCCAGGAAGTCATTGACATAATCCGCACGATGCACCTCATCCGCCGGAATTTCTTCCAGCACCCGTACCAGTGCGGCATAAGCCCAACCATTGCCCCTACTCCAATAACAATCTTCCCCATTAGGTTCTTTATAAGGCGGAACAAAATCATGATCTCTCCACCACAACCCGTCTTTAGGATTGAATAGTCCGTTCTTGGCATATTCATTGCGGGTATAGCTATACAATTCCCACATCTTATCAGTATATTTCCGCTCTCCTGTCAGTTTACCCAGCTTAGCATAAATAGGCATCGCCATCTGTATGGCATCCACCCACCACCAATCATTCACCTGCGGAGTATTAACCACCATGTCAATATTGACCTTGATATTCTTAATTATCTCCGGGTCAGGACAGATATTATACAATTCGATATAAACCTGTCCGCAACACTGGTCGTCCGCATTGCGGGTAGTATTCCCGTTACGCATTCCCCATTTATGATAATCGGCCCACTGATAAGCGTAATCATAATACTCTTCCCGAGGAAAAACGGAATGCAACGCCATCAGTCCTTCATAGTACACTCCCCTTGTCCAGATATTGCTGGGACGAATAATACCATTATAGGACGGAGTACGATAGTCCGCGTACTTCTTCATGAAGTAATTATTCACTTTTATTAAGGTTTCGAGCGTCTCTTTCCTGTCAGGCAATCCTTGCGCACTGATGCTTCCGCAAACGAGACTCATTAGAAGGAAAACTCCTATTAGCTTCTTTTTCATGATGTGGTTATTATGTATCCATTATTCCGTTCATTAATTCATGTTGCGAAAATAGCCCATTTCACTGTCTCAATGAATGGAAACATGTACATTTGCATGGAAATTCATCTAAAAGAGTCCTATATTGCAGGGAATTGCACTATTTTCCATAGGCTCTTTTTCATGGGTAGCTTACCTTTGTATACATAATAAATCCATCAAGAAAAACATCCATGAAAAAGCAGATCTTCACCCTACTCTGTGCATGCCTGATGAGCGGAATGCTCTTTGCACAGTCCACTTGGTTCAATGACAAAGACCTCGCCCTGACCGGCGTCTACTACTATCCCGAACATTGGGACGAAAGCCAGTGGGAACGCGACTTCAAGCAAATGCACGACTTAGGATTTGAGTTCACCCACTTCGCCGAATTCGCCTGGGCACAATTGGAACCGGAAGAAGGTAAATTTGATTTTGCCTGGTTGGACAAAGCAGTCGCTCTGGCAGATAAATACAAACTAAAAGTAGTGATGTGTACCTCCACCGCCACCCCACCCGTCTGGTTAAGCCGCAAATATCCTGAAATCTTGATTAAATACGAAGACGGAACACTCCTCGACCACGGTGCACGTCAGCATGCCTCGTTCGCTTCTCCCCGCTATCGGGAGCTTTCCTACAAGATGATAGAAAAACTGGCGCAACATTATGGCAACGATCCCCGTATTGTGGGCTGGCAACTCGACAATGAGCCTGCCGTACAATTCGATTATAACCAGGCCGCGGAAGTAGCGTTCCGTGATTTCCTGAGGAATAAATATCATAATAATATCAAAGAATTGAATGATGCCTGGGGCACTGCTTTCTGGAGTGAAGTCTACTCCGCTTTCGATGAAATCACTCTCCCCAAGACCGCACAGATGTTTATGAATCATCACCAGATATTGGATTACCGGCGCTTTGCAGCCCGGCAGACCAATGATTTCCTGAACGAGCAATGTCTGCTGATTAAGAAGTATGCCCGCAACCAATGGGTAACCACCAATTATATTCCCAACTACGATGAAGGACACATCGGTGGAAGTCCCGATCTGGACTTTGTGAGCTACACCCGCTATATGGTTTACGGTGACAACGAAGGTATCGGGCGTCGCGGATACCGGGTAGGAAACCCTCTACGCATCGCTTTCGCCAACGATTTTTTCCGTCCCGTACAGGGAACTTACGGTGTGATGGAGTTACAACCGGGACAAGTAAATTGGGGAAGTATCAATCCGCAACCGCTGCCCGGTGCTGTCCGGCTATGGCTTTGGAGCGTATTTGCGGGCGGAAGTGATTTTATTTGTACATACCGTTATCGCCAACCGCTTTACGGAACAGAGCAATATCATTACGGAATTGTGAATACGGACGGAACAACCATCACTCCCGGAGGACGTGAATTCGAGCAATTCATTAAGGAAGTGAAGCAACTGCGCACGCAGGCAAAGGCACGTGATGTGAAGCCTGCCGATTATCAAGCCCGTCGCACCGCCATTCTTTTCAACCATGAAAATGCATGGAGCATCGAAAGGCAAAAACAAAACCGCACCTGGAATACAATGGCACATATCGACAAGTATTACCGCACCTTGAAGAGTTTCGGTGCTCCGGTCGATATCATCAATGAAAGCAAAGACCTGTCACAGTATCCGGTAGTCATCGCTCCTGCCTATCAGATGGCGGACAAGGCATTGGCAGACCGCTGGAATGAATACGTAAGAAATGGAGGTAATCTGGTATTAACCTGTCGCACGGCACAGAAAGACCGTTACGGGCGTTTACCGGAAGCTCCTTTCGGCTCGCTTATCTACGACCTGACGGGAAATGAAATGGAATTTTATGACCTGTTGCTCCCCGAAGAACCAGGAAAGTTTGTGATGGATGGCAAAGAATACACCTGGAACACTTGGGGAGAAATACTAAAACCAAGCAAGGATTGCCAGATCTGGGGAAAGTATATCGAAGAATTTTATGAAGGAAAACCGGCCATTACTACCCGTAAACTTGGCAAAGGTACTATCACATACATAGGAATCGACAGTACGGACGGAACCTTGGAAAGGGATGTTCTTAAAAAACTCTATGCGAAACTAAACATCCCTGTAATGGATCTGCCCTATGGTGTGACAATAGAATACCGCAACGGTTTGGGGATAGTCCTTAATTATAGCGACAAACCTTATAACTTTACCCTCCCTGAAGGAGCCAAAGCTTTGATCGGAACTACAGAGATTCCGACAGCAGGCGTACTGGTGTTTGCTTTAACTCCTAGTATGAACAATACAGGCTATTGGAACCGGAAGATATAACCCTTTCAGGTGGAAGAATAAGACCTTTCAGGTTCATCTCATAATCCTCTTATGCAAAAGATGGCATCTTTTGCTGCGAAAGGTGCCATGTTATGCTACAAAAGATGGCATCTTTTGATGTTAAAGATGCCATCTTTTGCATGAGGATACTAAGAGAAGAGCCTGAAAGGAATATACTATCGTACTACAAACTTACCTTGTACTTGTACACACTCTCCTTTGCTGTTAATCCCTTGCAGGGTTGCCACATAAGTTCCTTTCATATCCGATGTGTAGAAACTGACAGTATTCGTTGCAGACGTAATATCCGGATTCCAATAAAGCGTGTGGCGGAAATCGGGAATACGTGAATGCAGTTGCTCTTCCGAGTCATATACCGGAGCTGTAAAATCAGGACGGTTCTGCGGGAATTCATAAGCAAACAATTGGGAATTCTCATCCAGGCGTAGTCCGGGAAGGGTTCCACGATGTGTTATCATCGAAATGATTCCATCGTACAGTTTACCGCCAAACGTATATCTGCCGCTATACTGATGAATATAATGCAATAAACGCGCATTATAGTCCAATACTGCATCATGATCTTCAATAGGAACTCCGTCTATCAGTACCAACGCTTTTAAGCTACTGAACCGCTTTACATCATCCTGCAATATTCTGATAATCGTTGCGCCATCCGCCTTGCTTACGCGTACTCCCATTACAAATTCTACAAAAGCTTCACGGACCGTATTGAAACGAACATATTCATCCAGATTATAACTGAGTGAAGGCGTGAAATCGTGCAACTGTTCCAATACAGCCTGTCCGTGAGTGGAATCTACCGGTAAGATGTGGTGTAATTGTGCTCCGATACTACGTTCTATCAATGCTTCCTCATCATATGCCAATCGAAGCTTGGGAAGTTTCGCGGGCAGCACTTCTGCAAAAGGAGATATTACTTCCAACCGACCCGTACGTCCTTTTCCCGGCAAAGCCGTCAACACTATATCTTGGGTATTCATGATTTCCGAGGTATAGAAGGCGTAAGTGCCATCGGACTGTAGTTGCCCGTCAAAGATACGGATATCCTTTCCAACACACGATAGCCGGGCATTCACCGAATCGGCCGATGCTCCGATTAATCTTCCGGTCACAATATGTCCTTCGCACTCGGCAATAAAGCGTTCTCCGGCAGCCTTATTGTTTTTTTGCACTTCAACGGCAGACGGAAAAGCCTGTAACGCACAATCCCTTCTCACCACAGACAAAGAAAAATCCTTCAGATCACCCGGCAGTTCCGGTAACTTCAAAGTCACCTTACTGCGATTTCCATACACGGCTTTATCGGTTGACAAACGTAACGGCGAAAGTACCGGATTACCCGAAGTCAAAGAAACCGAATCTTTTAATAATTCCACATCATCTCTGTCCGTGGCCTGACTGGCGTTCAGAACAGCAATATATTTCTTCGGGAAGCGGTCTGCTGACTGATTTCTCATGTAACGGGTATAAGCCGTAAGCTGATAGGCACCCGAATGCATAGTTTGCGGGAATTTGATACGCCCCCATCCGGTTCCATTCTTCAAGGCAATCTTGCCTTGTGCATACACCTGGCGCATATCGCTGATCTCCACATAAGCCACTTTACTGAACGGAGCTTCTGCCGAATCCGTCACACAGACTTTTATCCACAAATCTTCTCCTGCCAGATAATTATCCTTATCCGTATATATTCGCATACATTCAGTGACCTGCGCCTGTAAGCCCAGCACCGAAATCAAACCAATAATGATCGATATAATTCTTTTCATAATACTCCGATATTAATATCCCCTGTCCGGTAACGGCCAGAAAGAAGGTTTATTGAGAGTCGCCCCCAAACTACGCACATCAGTACATTCCTTTTTAGCCCACTGATACCCCGTCATTTCAGAAAAGGCAATGCGATATCCCGCTATATATAAATCATAATTACTTTTGTTTTCCGTTTCTCCATCCGGTAAAAGACTACACTCATACGGATTATCATATTGTATGTCATTGGTAGAAATATAAAGGCGGTACTCGCTTACATTCATATTGACTCCCACATAACCAATGGCTTGTTTATCCGAATTGCTGCAAGTGATATTAGTAGGCAGTTCCGAGGGTTGGGGAGTGAACAAACCGCCCATCTCTTCGCTCAATTTCACCTTGTTCTCATAATACTCGAACTCTCCTTTTGACAAGGCTCTCTGCTTCATCAACGTACTGTAATAATACGAAGCGCGGAGATTGTCGGAGGCAAAAGAATACATTTTTTTATTCTTCAATAGATTTTCGGCATTCGATTCCGTAGAGCCAACAAGCGTTTTTGTGGACTCCGCATGAATCCATCCTTGCGCATAAGGCGCTTTTTCATAAGTATGCACTTCATCTGTCACAGGATCATATATCCATTTAGAATAAAATGCCGCCCTTACTTCCCAGTCTTCCTCATAAGTCCAGATATAATATGCGGGTCCTGTGGCCCCTGCATTGCGCGTAGAGAGGCGAATGTGTATATCCCCGTAATCTTCCGGCTGCTCAAAAGTGACCTCTTCGATTGCAGCCGTTTCTATCGGATACTGTAGTTCAGAATTATACGTATCCCCTTCATATACAATTTCCAGTCCGTAACGCACTTGCTTATTCAACGTTCCTATCCGTACCTGATACCGTCCGTCACCAATGGAAGTTCCCGCTATGCGCGAACCGTCTTCTCCCACAACACTGACATCGGCTGTAACCTTATTATATCCCGAAGGCAAGTCATCTTCATTTAAGGAAAAAGTACGGCTCAATGAAAACACGACAGTACTGTCTGATATGATATTACCCTCAACCACCAGCAAGCCTACACCGCCGTCCGGAATCTTAGCATCGAACTCATCTATACAGTTGCTCAAAGTAAAACCGAGCAAACTTATCAGGATTATTATATTCGTTCTTTTCTTCATATCCCTTTAGAATTTTATGTTATAAGTAATAAAAGGAATAGGAGCGCCGAAAATGGACATCTTATATCCCTGCACACTACCATTCTCAGATACATAATAAATGGAATAAACATTCTTCCTTCCGGTCAGGTTATAGACACCGAAGGAAATAGAACTATGCGTCAGCAGAGTCAGATGATGACTCGGCTCTATATTGAAAGCAAGATCAAGACGGAAGTAATCGGGAACCCGGTAACTGTTACGGTCCGTGTAGTACACCTGCATGGATTGCAATCCCTGGTCGTAATATTGTCCGGCAGGAATGGTAGTAGGGCGACCCGTACTATAATCCATATTGAAAGACACACTGTAACGACGGGTAAACTTATAGTTTCCCACCAACTTGAAATCATGCGGTTTGTCATACTCCGTCGGATACCAGTCTCCACCATTGACCGGGCGGGCTATGCGCGGGTCATTCTGGCGCAGGAAAGTACGCGAATACGTATAACTGGCCCATCCGTTCAGCTTGCCGGACGGCTTCTTTACCTGGAATTCAACGCCATAGGCATATCCTTCCGTATTAATCACGTCCGTTTCCAGATGATGATTCATGATCAGCCTGGCCGAACTGCGATAATCCAGATAATCGTTCAGTTTCTTATAGTACCCTTCCACCGACAACTCCAGTACCTGGCCGGGTGTATTATAATATGCCCCTGCTGCCAGCTGCCAGCCATTCTGGGGTTTAATATTCGTATCACTCAGTTTCCAGGTATCCGTAGGCGACATAATGGTAGTATTCGATACCTTATGAATATACTGCCGCATGGTGTTGAAGCCTGCCTTTACGGAGAAGTCATCATTGAAAGCATAGCGGGCAGACAATCTGAACTCCGGCCCCTGATAGGTCTTAACCACTTTTCCGCCACCCACTGATACAGAGTCAACAACGGTGGTGGAAGAAGGAAGCATACCATCCTGATAAGTATAGTACGTGCGCGGGCCCAAAAGGTTGAACATGGAATAGCGTATACCCGCATTTACGGATAGTTTAGGGGTTATCTCCCATTGGTCTCCAATGTAAATGGCACTTTCCAGCGCTTTATCCTTTTGAAGCTGGTCCCATTTCACCAGCGAACTTTCATACAGTGGTTCATAAGTTCCTGAGTTGATATTATAGAACTGACTCATGAGCCCAAAGTTCAAGGTATGGTTATTATCCAGCTTGTAACTAAAATCAGCCTTTCCAAACCATTGGTTGATAGCGAATGACAAGCGGGCAGCTGCCGCCTCTTCTACCGATTCATCATTCCGGTAATCATAATGATCATAACCGAAAGAGAAATTTGCCGTCAGCTTCTCAGAGAATATGCTTCTCCAGTTTGCAGAGAAGTTCATATTGTTGTAAGCGTACTTCTGGTTATCGTTAAAAGCGAAACGGTCATGGCTGTAATAGCCGTATATATTTAGTTTATTACGCTCATTCAATGTATGCGAGAATACGCCTCCCAAATCGTAAAATCCGGCTTTACCATCACGGTAGCCACTCTTTTCGGGCAACATCTTCATGATCCAGTCTGAGTATGTGGTACGTCCGCTCAAAAGAAGTGAAGTCTTCTCTTTAATGATCGGTATTTCAAGATTCAGTTTACTGGTGACAAGTCCGATGCCCGCCGAACCCGTAAACTTCTCCTTACTCGCCTCCTTACTTGTTATATTCAGCACGGATGCAATACGCCCTCCATACTGACTGGGAATACTGCTTTTATAAAGTTCCGCATCCTTTATCATGTCCGAATTAAAGGCGGTGAAAAAACCGAATAAGTGGTTCGGATTATAAATAGTTCCATTATTCAACAACAACAGATTCTGGTCGGCAGCACTTCCGCGCACGTTATAGCCACTGGATGCCTCCCCCACAGTTTTGATACCCGGAAGAGTTTGAAGCATCTTCAGTAAATCCACCTCCCCCATAGCTGTAGGAATGTTCTTCAGTAAACTGGGCTGGAACTTCTCCATTCCCAACTGAGTGCTCCTTACATTCTGCACACGTCCGGAGACGATGAGAACCTCATCCAGCAAATGGTTTTCTTCTTCCAGTTCTATGTGGGTAGCTCCCTCTCCATACACCATGAACTGCCGGCGTGTTTCCTTTATATTCAGTCCATTGATTTCAATGGTATTATATCCGACGGGGAGCTTAATGGTAAAATTCCCCTGACGGTCGGTAGCTGTGGCAACCCACGGTTCCCGGTGAACGATGTTAATGCCTTCCAGATTCTGTCCGGACTTGAAATCCGTTACTTTTCCAGTCAGCACCACCATCTCTTCCGAAGAAGGCTTATATCTGTTCCCTATCTCGTAAACCTTATTCTCCGAAGAAGATTTTACGACAGGAATAAAAGAAGAGGCCTGTTCTTCTTCCTTCATCTGTTCTCCTTTCAAGATCGGGGTAAGCGTGGTAGATAAAAATGCTTCGGGCAGAACGAAGATCCGGTTGCCATAGACAGTAACTTTATAACGTGTTGCAGTCAATGCTTGTCGCAGACTCTCAGCAGTAGGTTTTAAGGTCTCAGCCTTTTTCACTTTAAACGGCTCTGCAATTGTCGTATAGATGCGGCACGAAGTGTTTTTCTCAACGGCATCTATCAGTTCAAAAATAGAAATACTATCTCCTGCCTGCTGCTGTGCAAATGCCACGAAAGGAGATATAATAAACAGAATGGCTGCTATATACCTTATTTTATATATTGTCATAACTATTTCTTATTAATTAGAGAATCTGCATGTCTTGTTAGCTCAGTCAACGACTCTGCACGAAAGAGCGTATTAAAACTCAATTGCTCTTCCTTTGCATACTTCTTCAATTGTTTCTTATAAGCCGGAAAGAGCTTCAGAAAACTGGAACGGGAAGTCACGGTATGGTCCACCCCATCTTTAGACAAAACAAAACGTGCAGGCTTTTCGAACTGTCTATAGCTGATCCGTCCTTTCTCAACAGGCGTCCCCATTTTGCACTGAACATACTGAGTCAATCGCATTTGCGGACTATCATATAGGATTGCAGCAAAAGTATCGTTATGCGGCACAAACTTTTTATCTCCAATAATGAAATAGTCTACTTTCCTCATGTCAACCTGGAGGAGTATTCGTTTTTCGGGAGTAATTACGATCAATTGCTTCTTAAAAGTATCATATCGAAGTTGCAGGTCGGTATACACTAACCCACCATAGCAAACCGCTCCTTTCTTAAACTCATCCGTATCCCAATAAGGATGGTTTATATAGAGATATGGACTATAGCCCACTTCCACTTTACTGGTATAAAGCGCTGCATAATCTCCTGCCACTTTCCTGAATTCATCAGAAAGAGACTGCTGTGTATACACCGGAGACAAGATACAGAATGTGCATAACAGGATAAGTAAATATACCTTTCGAATGTCCATAAAATATTAAGATTTAAAAAAAGGATGCCTTAAAAAGACAATTATTTGCCTAAAGGAAGCAATTAATAATAGAGAAGTGTGCATAAAGGTTAAAACATTTAGATTTATTAAGTATTGCAGTCTATAGACCTATATATTCACCTGCCTATCACCAACATTACTAATATGAAAGCCCGGAATAATTAAAATGCCATTGGGACTATTCATTTTGATTTTAGCCATGAGTATTGACACAATTTTCGAGTCAGAAAGACGGAATTTTCCATGCTTTGACACAATCCTACATTCCCTTTTCTACCCCATACATGTATATTTGCAACACTTTTTCACAGCAAGGAGACCTGAGAATCTCCTAAGAGAATAGAAAACTAACTTTTGTTTAACTTAATAATTAAAGTATGAAAAACAGCAAGAATTTAAGCTTGTTTGGTCGCACGGGTAAACTCCAGCGGCTGTTCCTCATCGCTTTGTTTTCAGTATTGGCTATAGGGGCTTATGCGCAAAGCAAAACAGTTTCGGGCACTGTGGTTGACCAAACCGGAGAACCGATCATCGGTGCTAATGTTGTAGTGAAAGGTACTACTAACGGAATTATCACTGATCTGGACGGCAGGTTTACTCTTTCCAACGTACCGGATAAAGGTACTATCTCAATTTCTTTCATAGGCTATCAAGATCAGGAGATTTCCGTTGCCGGGAAAACGAATTTGCAAGTGACATTACAGGAAGATAATGCCATGCTGGATGAAGTTGTAGTAGTAGGTTACGGCGTTCAGAAGAAGAGTGACGTAACCGGTGCTATGGCTCGCGTAGGCGAAAAAGAACTAAAAGCGATGCCTGTCAAGAATGCGCTGGAAGGAATGCAGGGAAAAACTGCCGGTGTGGACATCACATCCAGCCAACGCCCGGGTGAAGTCGGTGGTATCAATATCCGCGGTGTACGTTCTATCGATGCGGAGCAAGGTCCTTTGTATGTTGTTGACGGTATGATTATCCAAACCGGCGGCATCGAAAACATCAATCCTTCGGATATTGAAGCTATCGACATTCTGAAAGATGCTTCTGCAACTGCCATTTATGGTTCCCGCGGTGCAAATGGCGTAATCCTCGTGACTACCAAGAAAGGTAAACAAGGAAAAGTGACGCTGAACTATTCCGGTACAGTCACTTTTGAGACATTGCATGATGTAACCGAGATGATGAGTGCGGCAGAATGGTTGGACTATGCACGTACTGCCAAGTATAACATGGGTTCTTATGCTTCTGCAACTCCCGATTATACAGCTGATAAAGCTATTTTCGGCAGCGTCGCCGCTTCATGGGCAAATATTGAGCAAGCATGGTCAAACGGAACTTATGATGCTTCAAAAGTCGGTTCCTATGACTGGGCAGCCAACGGAAAGCAAACCGGTATCACCCACGAGCATACTTTAAGTGCATCAGGCGGTTCAGAAAAATTCCAGGGATATGCCTCATTCGGTTATTTAAACCAGAAAGGTACACAACCGGGACAGGCTTACGAACGCTATACCCTGAAGACCTCATTTGACATTAATCCGATAGATTTCTTCAAAATGGGAACTTCAATCAATGCTTCTTATTCAGATCAGGATTACGGTTACAATTTCTCCAAATCAGTAACCGGTTCGGGCGACCTTTACAATGCTTTAAGAAGTATGCTCCCCTGGACTGTGCCTTATGATTCAAACGGTGACTACATTCGTAATCCTAATGGTGATGTAAATATCATCAATCCGATTCGGGAATTGGACTACAACACCAACCAACGCCGTACTTTCCGTGCCAACGCCAGTATGTATGCCCAGGTTGATTTCGGGAAAATATGGGAACCGCTGGAAGGTCTTTCGTACAGACTCCAGTTCGGTCCTGAATTCCAATACTATACGTTAGGAATTGCAAATGCCGCCGGAGGTATCAATGGTGATGGTAACAACGGCGCACAGTACAAAAACGAACAGAAGCGTTCATGGACATTGGACAACCTGATTTATTATAATAAGAGATTTGCCGAACACCATAATTTAGGTCTGACATTAATGCAGTCAGCTTCAGCATATCACTACGAAATGGGCGATATGAGAGCCACTAACGTTGCTTCTGCCGATGAGTTATGGTACAATTTAGGTACTGCCGGCACTCTGAGTTCCTTTGGTACAGGACTGACTGAAACTCAAATGGCATCTTATATGGTCCGCGTGAACTATGGTTTCAAAGATAAATATCTGTTGACAGCTTCCATGCGTTGGGATGGTGCCTCACAGTTGGCTCCGGGACACAAATGGGCCAGTTTCCCCTCTGCAGCTTTGGCATGGCGTATTGATCAGGAAGACTTCATGAAAGACATTAACTGGCTCAGTCAATTAAAACTCCGTTTCGGTGTCGGTGTAACCGGAAATGCTGCAATTGATGCTTATGCTACTAAAGGTGCTATCACCGGTTTGTATTACAACTGGGGACAGACAGACTCCTCTCTGGGTTATGTTCCTTCAGATCCTTCTGCAAAAGATCCCGCCAAGATGGCCAACTCCGAACTGGGATGGGAAAGAACAACGCAGTACAACCTGGGTATTGACTACGGCTTCTTTAATAACAGACTGAGCGGTAGTATTGATGCTTACAAGACTAAAACCAATGATTTGTTGCTGGCCATGTCCATACCTTCACTGACAGGTTATACTTCTACTTATGCCAACGTCGGTAAGACTTCCGGTTGGGGTATCGACTTACAGGTAAATGCCGTTCCCGTTGAGACTAAAGATTTTACCTGGAACAGTACCGTAACCTGGTCAATGGATAGAAACAAGATTGATGAACTGTCCAACGGCAGAACTGAAGACGTAAACAATAACTGGTTCGTCGGAGAAGAAATCGGTGTATATTATGATTATGTGTATGATGGTATCTGGAAAACTTCGGAAGCGGAAGAAGCAGCCGTATATGGCCGCAAACCCGGTCAGATCAAAGTGAAAGACCTTAATAATGATGATAAGATTGATGCAACCAACGACCGTCAGATTGTAGGTCACGTACGTCCTCGCTGGACAGCAGGCTGGACTAACACATTCAATTACAAGAACTTCGAGCTGTCTGTCTTCATTCTTTCACGTTGGGGATTTGATGTACCCCAAGGTTCACTCACCTTGGATGGACGCTACATGCAACGTAAAATTGATTACTGGGTAGCAGGCACCAACGAAAACGCAGAATATTATTCTCCGGGGTCAAACGGTGAAGCCGCCGATACCTACAGTTCTTCTATGGGCTATCAGGATGGATCTTACATCAAAGTCCGTAATATTTCATTAGGCTATAACTTCACAACGAAACAGCTGAAGAACACAGGACTCAGCAATTTGAAGGTATATGTACAGGCCATGAATCCATTCTCCATTTACAAGGCTTGCGACTGGCTGGATACAGATTTAATGAACTATGACAACAATAAGAAGACATTCGGTTCGCCTACCACAATCAAGAGTTTTGTAATTGGTGTTAACATCGGATTCTAACAAACCATTAAAAAAGAAAGAACATTATGAAATTAAACAAAATATTATTTGCAGCCGCATTAGCCAGTGTGATAGGCGGTTCAATGACTTCATGCAGCGAATCTTTTTTGGATGAAGATTTAAAGACCCAATACAGCACAGACCGTTTCAAGACGCAGGAAGGTCTGGACGAATTGGTGACAGGTGCTTATCAGAAACTGAAATTCAAATTCAACTACATCTGGGCTATCGAATGCCATAACATGGGTGTAGACGAATTTACAGATGCCAACAACACCATGCCGGCATGGAATCACTATAGCCAAGACTTAAATTCTTCTGAGAACGGAGCCAACCAGCCGATGTGGGATAATTATTATGGATTAGTAGAACCGGCAAATATCATTATCAGCAATATGCCGCAATACTATAATCAGAGTAGCGCAACTTACAATACCCGCTTGGGAGAAGGTTATTTTTTAAGAGCCTATGCATATTTTGAACTGGTAAAGCAGTTCGGAGGAGTCCCCTTGAAACTGACTCCTTCAACCAGTGCAGAGACTTACTTTACACGCAACAGTGAAGAAGAAATCTATGCTCAAATTATAGCAGACCTGGAAGAGGCATATAGATTATTGCCTCAAAAAGGGGAAGCGACAGGGCGTATCACGAAATATGCCGCCGCACATTTCCTGGCAAAAGCCCATTTATTCCGTGCTTCAGAATTGTATAGCGGCTGGAACAGCAGTTATGTATCAACTGACCTTGATGCTGTCATCAAATACGGACAGGAAGTAGTTGCAGCACATCCCCTGTGCACTAACTATGTAGAACTGTGGGATTATAATGAGCCCAATGGAGCGAATGAAAAAGTAAGTGAAGTTATTTTAGCCGCTCAATTCTCCAATGACGAAGCCACATGGGGACGCTACGGTAATCAAATGCATCTTTACTATCCTTCCGTATATCAAGATATGGCGGGAACCAAACGTGATATCTCAGGAGGACGTGAATTCTCGTATGTCAGTGCAACCGAATATACCATGCAGGTGTTTGACCGCGTAAACGACTCTCGCTTCTGGAAATCATTCATCACCTGTTACGGAGCGAACGATACAAACGGTGCTCCCACCTGGACTAAAGAAGACATTGCCAGCGGATATGCTCCCGCAGGAGCGAAAGAAGGCGATAAACGTTTTGTTGCTGGTGAGCTTGGTCTCAAATATATCGTGAATAATCCGGGAGATACCCGTTATGAATCGTATGTGAATGATCCGACTCAGAACGTGCTGAAAAACGGTGTTATTTGTAATACCCATACTTATGTTCGCTATTTCAAAAGCCAAGCTCATAGCTGGAATGTATCCTCTTATACAGGTAACTATTATGGTATCATTCCTCACAAACGTTCTGTAGCTTTGTCCAAATTCCGCGATGGATATCGTAACTCGATCGCTTCGCAGTTCGGTACACGCGACGCCATTATCGCCCGTTCGGCCGATGACGTTCTGATGATTGCAGAAGCCTATATCCGTAAGGGTGAGTCTAATTATAGCAATGCAATCGAATGGATCAACAAACTTCGTGAACGTGCAGGCTATGCGGCCGGCGAAGATCGTAGCAAAAATGTAGATGGCGGTCAGTCATACAAGAACAATTCTTATTGCTCCGGCAAAGGTGGAGGTTATTCCGCTGACGGTGCAATCTATTCTGATGCCAATACTTACTATGAATCCAATAATATGGAAGGACAGGAAACAACGGCTTCCACCAAGAATGCAATGATACTAAGCAGTGTAGAAGATGTTTATAACTCTTCTGCAGATGCACCTATCTATACAGAATTAGGTTGTAGCAGTAATGCAGACAAGATGATGTGTTTCTTATTGAATGAACGTACTCGTGAACTTTGCGGTGAGTTACTCCGCTGGGAAGACCTGGCACGTACCAAAACATTAGACACACGCTGGCACAAATTTAATGATGGTGTATCCAGAGGTATCGGTGAGTTTAACTCATCTAAACACTATTATCGCCCCATTCCACAATCATTCCTGGATGGTATTACCAATGCATCCGGCAGTGCTCTGAGCAAAGAGGAAAAGGACGCCCTGCAGAATCCCGGTTATTAATTGATTCTACAGAACAGACAAACGAGTTTTGGGAGTAAATACCCAGAACTCGTTTTGTTTTATTATGCATAGTGAGGAATAATATATTTTACCGTACTTTTGTATTCTAATCAAAAAGAGATAAAACTATGAAACACCTATTTTCCATATTTTTGCTGACCTTTCTATGGACAAGTTTACATGCGGCAGCTTCCGAATCACGGGATAAATATAATTTCAATTCAGGTTGGTTACTATCCGTAGGAGATAAATCCGGAGCAGAAAAAATAAATTATGCGGATGCGGATTGGAAAGAAGTGACATTACCTTATGCTTTCAATGAAAACGAAGCTTTCCGACTGAGCATCGAACAACTGACAGATACCATCGTATGGTATCGGAAACATTTTCGCCTCCCCGCAAACAATCACCAGAAAAAAGTCTTTATCGAATTTGAAGGTGTACGTCAGGGTGCTGATTTCTATATCAATGGCAAATACATCGGCTTCCACGAGAACGGAGTTATGGCCATCGGTTTCGACCTGACACCTCATATAAAATATGGACAGGAAAATGTAATCGCCATCCGCATTGACAATAACTGGGATTACAAAGAACGGAATACGGATACCAAGTATCAGTGGAACAACCGGAACTTCAATGCCAATTATGGTGGGATACCTAAAAATGTATGGTTGCACGTCACGGATAAACTCTATCAAACCCTCCCCTTATATAGCAATCTGAAAACAACAGGCGTATATGTATATGCTGACGATATCCATGTGAAGTCGCGCAAGGCAACCATTCATGCGGAATCTCAAATAAAGAATGAACACCGGAAGAATAAGTTTGTCTCCTACCAAGTGGAAGTGATAGACCGGGACAAAAATACAGTGAAAGCTTTTTCCTGTGAACCGGTATTGGTGAAACCCGGAGAAACCGCTACACTGAAAGCAGCGGCAGAAGTGGAAAACCTACACTTCTGGAGTTGGGGTTACGGATATCTTTATACAATAAAGACCAGTCTGTGGGTAGATAATAAGAAAGTAGATGAAGTATCCACCCGCACAGGATTTCGCAAGACGCGCTTCGGTGATGGTAAAATCTGGCTGAACGACCGTGTACTGCAAATGAAAGGTTTCGCACAACGAACCAGCAACGAGTGGCCGGGAGTAGGTATGAGCATACCGGCCTGGTTAAGCGATTACAGCAATGGATTAATGACAGCATGTAATGCCAATCTGGTTCGCTGGATGCACGTCACCCCTTGGAAACAGGACGTTGAATCGTGCGACCGTGTAGGGCTGATTCAAGCTATGCCGGCAGGTGACGCTGAAAAGGACTGTGTCGGCAGGCAATGGGAGCAACGAAAAGAACTGATGCGCGATGCTATCATATACAATCGTAACAATCCGAGCATCCTTTTCTATGAATCGGGAAATGAATCCATCAGCCGTGAGCATATGTTGGAAATGAAAGCCATACGTAACGAATATGATCCGTACGGCGGACGAGCCATCGGATCGCGCGAGATGCTGGATATACGGGAAGCTGAATATGGAGGTGAAATGCTTTACATCAACAAAAGTGCCCATCACCCCATGTGGGCTATGGAATACAGCCGTGACGAAGGACTGCGCAAGTATTGGGATGAATACAGCTATCCTTACCATAAAGAAGGTGCCGGACCACTGTACCGTGGAAAGGATGCAAGCGACTACAACCATAATCAGGATATACTGGCTGTTGAAAATATACGCCGCTGGTTCGACTATTGGCAGGAACGTCCGGGGACAGGTACACGTATCAGTTCAGGTGGAGTGAAAATTATCTTCTCGGATACAAATACCCACTTCCGGGGTGAAGAAAACTATCGTCGCAGCGGAGTGACAGATGCCATGCGTATTCCAAAGGATGCATTTTATGCCCATCAGGTGATGTGGGACGGTTGGGTAGATATAGAGCAGCCGCACATTCACATCATCGGACACTGGAACTACAAAGAAGATGTAATAAAACCGGTATATGTGGTTTCCGGTGCTGACAAAGTAGAACTTTTCCTGAACGGAAAATCTCTGGGAGAAGGTGAACGGGAATATCATTTCTTGTATACTTTCAAAGATGTACAGTTCGAAACAGGAAAACTGGAAGCCATAGGCTATGATGAAACAGGCAAAGAATGTTGCCGTACGGAACTCCAAACGGCAGGAAAACCGGAAGAAATCAGACTGACTTTTGTTCAGAGCCCTGACGGATGGAAAGCGGACGGTGCAGACATGGTGTTGCTTCAGGTAGAAGTTATGGATAAGCATGGAAGACGTTGCCCGTTAGCCAATGATCTGATACATTTTGAAGTGGAAGGCCCTGCCGAATGGTGTGGAGGCATCGCACAAGGAAAAGACAACTATATTCTTTCAAAAGATTTACCCGTAGAATGTGGCATCAACCGTGCCCTGCTCCGCTCTCTGACTACCGCAGGAAAAGTCCGCATAACAGCGAAAGCAGATGGCTTGAAACCAGCTGAAATCAGTCTTTCATCCCTACCGATAGAAATGAAAGACGGGCTAAGCAAATATATCCCCGGAAATGAACTGGAAGGCTGGTTAACCCGCGGAGAAACTCCACTCACACCTTCTTACAAAGATACCAAGGTAGATATTGCCGTTTTATCCGCCGTAGCAGGTGCCAATAATGAAGATGCCGTCCATAGCTTTGATGATAATGAACTGAGCGAATGGAAAAATGACGGTAAAGTAAACACTGCCTGGATTACTTATCATCTGGAACGTGCTGCACGGGTAGATGAAGTGTGTCTGAAACTGACCGGGTGGCGTATGCGCAGCTACCCGCTGGAAATTTATGCAGGTGACGAACTGATCTGGAGTGGAGAAACTGCAAAAAGTCTGGGATATGTCCATCTGAAAGTGAAGCCCGTATTAACCGACGAGATTACCGTCCGTCTGAAGGGAGCCAGCAAAGAAGGAGATGCTTTCGGACAAATTGTAGAAGTAGCTGCTCCTGTTGCCAATGAACTGGATCTATTCAAAGCCAAGAATGGGGATAAAGCTAACCACGAGTTACGTATCGTTGAGATTGAGTTTAAGGAAAATCTATGGCAATAAATTCTAAGATGAGCCGATAATTGTACGATATTCCATAAATATTGCATATTAGTCCATGGAAAGATCCCGTATGAAGTCGTAATTTTGCAACTAATGAGAACTACAAGTATTATGAAAAAACCTTCTTTAAAATTCTTGATAAGTATTGCAGCAATTACAGTGATCTCCATCGGAGTATCCGGTGCCCTGACTGCACCAAGATACAAAATAGCGGCTAATGCTCCGGCTTATGACTATTCGAAGCTGCAAAAGGAAAAGCTGGGAAGAGGTGTGGTAGCTATCCGCGAAAACCAGTCAGAAGTAGCTGTTTCCTGGCGATATCTCTCTTCCGATCCGGTAAACACTTCTTTCAACCTCTATCGTGACGGAAAGAAAGTAGCTGAAGTACCTGCCACAACAGGAACCTTTTATCGGGATACATATGAAAGTAAGAAAGCAGCTACTTATACCATAAAACCAGTTGTGGACGGTGCAGAAACCGGACACATCGAAGGTAGCTACACCTTGCCTGCCAACGCACCGACAGGCTATATCAATATTCCTCTTGATCCTCCGACAGATGGCACAACTCCTGCGGGACAGAAATATACCTATATTCCCAACGACGCTTCCATCGGAGATGTAGATGGCAACGGAGAATATGAGATCATTCTTAAATGGGACCCTACAAATGCTCATGACAATGCCCACGACGGGTATACAGGCAATGTATTCTTTGATTGCTACCGTCTAACCGGCGAAAGACTCTGGCGCATTGATATGGGACGCAATATCCGTGCAGGTGCACACTACACCCAGTTCATGGTTTATGACTTCGATGGGGACGGACGTGCCGAAATCATCATGAAAACTTCCGACGGCACTATTGATGGCCAGGGAAATATCATCGGAGATGCCTCTGCCGATTATCGTGAACCAGGGGACCCTACACAACCCACCGGCGGCGACTTCGATAAAGAAGATCCCCGCGGTAAACCACGCCAGGGAGATCCTTTGCGCAATCAGGGACGTATCCTGACAGGCAATGAATACCTCACCGTCTTCAATGGACTTACAGGAGCAGCCATGAAGACAATCGACTATATTCCCGAACGCGGACAACTGGAAGATTGGGGAGATAACCGTGCCAATCGTAGCGACCGTTTCCTGGCAGCCGTGGCTTATCTGGATGGTGTTCATCCCAGTGCAGTCATGTGTCGCGGATATTATACACGTGCAGTACTTGCCGCTTTCGATTGGAATGGAAAAGAACTAAAGCAACGTTGGGTTTTCGATAGTAACACTCCCGGAAATGAAGCTTATGCAGGTCAAGGCAATCACAATCTTCGTGTAGGCGATGTAGATGGAGACGGATGTGATGAAATCATCTACGGTTCCTGCGCTATTGATAATAATGGTAAAGGGCTTTATTCCACCGGAATGGGACACGGGGATGCCATACATCTGACGAAATTCTCCCCTACAATGAAAGGACTCCAGGTATGGGATTGCCACGAAAATAAAAGAGACGGCTCAAGTTTCCGTGATGCGGCAACGGGCAAGATTTTGTTCCAGGTAAAAAGTAGTACAGATGTAGGACGTTGTATGGCAGCTGATATCGACCCGACGAATCCGGGTGTGGAAATGTGGTCGTGGGAATCGAAAGGACTACGTAATATTAAAGGAGAAGTAATCAATCCGGATATAGAAAGCTTTTCTACCAACATGGCTGTATGGTGGGATGGAGATCTGCTTCGTGAATTGCTGGATAAGAATGTAGTTTCCAAATACGACTGGAAAGCCGGCATTTGCAAACCACTGGCTACTTTCACCGGAGCCGCATCAAACAGCGGCACCAAAGCAACTCCCTGTCTGCAAGGCGACATTATCGGTGACTGGCGTGAGGAAGTTCTCCTCCGCACGGAAGACAACACCGCTCTCCGTCTTTATGTCTCTCCGATAGTCACTGATTACCGCTTCCATACTTTCCTGGAAGATCCGGTGTATCGTATCAGCATTGCCACACAGAACGTAGCTTACAACCAGCCTACCCAACCCGGTTTCTATTTCGGTCCGGACCTGAAAGGGTGGTTCAGAGGATATAATTTTAAGTAATAACCCAAAAGATAAAGAACTATAAGTTATGAATATTAAGACTCTTTGCCTAACAGGTGCCTTGTTGTTAACCGGTATCAGTATCTACGCCCAGAAAAAGAAAGAAGTAATAAATGACTCCAACACTCCGTTGCATCTATTACAACCGGCTTACAAAGTCCCTTATAAAGAACTTACGACTACAGAAATAAAGACAGACATCGACCGCATACTCCGCTATCTGGAAAAGAACACTCCTACCCGCGTTGTTAGTAAAAAGACCGGAAAGGTAATCACAGATTACAAGAACCTACCGGCTGATGCACAGCTGGAACGAGGCGCTTTCCGCCTTGCCAGTTATGAATGGGGAGTTACGTACTCTGCCATGATGGCTGCTGCCAAAGCTACGAGAGACGCCAACTACATGAAATACGTCACTGACCGATTTAATTTCCTTGCAGAAGTAGCGCCGCATTTCCGGGAATTACAAGAGAAAAGTAGTCAGGTTGATCCGCAAATGAAGCAAATTCTGACTCCCCACGCCCTCGATGATGCCGGAGCCGTATGTGCAGCCATGATCAAAGCCCAATTACAAGATCAATCTCTCAATCTCTATCCTTTGATAGACAATTACCTCGACTTTATCTTGAACAAGGAATACCGCCTTGCCGACGGAACTTTCGCCCGTATCCGTCCCCAATACAATACATTGTGGCTGGACGATATGTTTATGGGGGTTCCGCCTGTTGCCTGGTATTCTAAATTGGCCAAAGATAATAAACCCAATTACCTTGCAGAAGCTACCAGGCAGATATTCCAGTTTGCAGAACGGATGTGGGTACCGGAAAAGAAACTATTCCGCCACGGTTGGGTAGAAGGTATGCAAGATCACCCGGCTTTCTATTGGGGACGTGCCAATGGCTGGGCTTTGCTCACCATGACCGAAGTACTGGACGTAATGCCGGAAAATTATCCTCAGCGTGCAAAACTCATGGAGCTGTTTCGCGAACATGTTCGTGGTTTAGCTGCCTGTCAAAGTGGAGAAGGGCTCTGGCATCAGTTATTGGACCGGAATGACTCTTATCTGGAAACCTCAGCAACAGCCATCTATGTATATTGCATCGCCCATGCCATCAACCAAGGATGGCTGGATGCAATGGCCTACGGCCCGGTTGCTCAATTGGGTTGGCAAGCCGTCTCCACACAGATCAATGCAGAAGGACAGGTGGAAGGAACTTGTGTAGGCACCGGCATGGCATTCGATCCGGCTTTCTATTATTATCGTCCGGTCAATGTGTATGCTGCGCACGGCTATGGTCCTGTGATCTGGGCAGGTGCCGAAATGATCAATTTGCTAAATAAACAACATCCGAAGATGAATGACAGCGCCATTCAGTTCTACCGCACCGAACAGAAAACACAAGAACCGATTTTCAGTGTGACCGATTCCAATTAGCTCACTATAAACCAAAGTTACCATGAAAAGAGAAGCATTCAAAATGTTCCTGAAATCCGGCTACGAAAAGGAATATGAAAGAAGACATGCGGCCATCTGGCCGGAATTGAAAAAGATGTTGTCCGACGGTGGAGTGTATGATTACTCCATCTACTGGGACAAAGAAACCAACATCCTCTTTGCCTGCCAGAAAACGAAAGGCGAAGAATCCTCGCAAGATATGGGTGCCAACCCTATTGTACAAAAATGGTGGGATTATATGGCAGATATCATGAAGGTGAATCCCGACAATTCTCCGGTAACCATACCCCTGCCTGAAGTGTTCCACATGGATTAAAAAACAAAAGTGCATTGATAGTCTGTTACAATGCACTTTTTCCGTATTTTTGTTTCGCACTAAAATCTATGAAGTATGAAAAAGCATATCCTGCTTACGTGTGTATCTTTGTTAGTTAGCCTCCTTAGTATTTCTGCATCCATCGAAGTGCGCTCTACGCACATGACAACCACAGACGGACTGGCCAACAATTCCATCTGTTACATATTCCAGGATAGCAAAGGATTTATCTGGATGGGAACCCTGAATGGTCTCAGCCGCTACGATGGCAATTCATTTATCACTTTCCTCCCGGAAAGCGAATCCGGTAACAACCGGATCTCCTTGTCGACCAATCACGCCAGAACCATCAGTGAGGATAAGAATGGTTTCCTGTGGATAGAAACTTCCGGAGAATTCTTCAATTGCTACGATCTAAGAAAAGATTGTTTCGTAGATTTCACCGGCTGTGGCGAATACAGACAAAACTACGACCGCAAGGCAGAAGCCGCCAATGGTGACGTATGGCTATGGAACAGCCGAAACGGCTGCCGACGGGTGACTTATCAAAACGAAGCATTTTCTTCCGTCAGTTTTAGAAAATCTTTAGGCAATCTTCCCTCAGACAGTGTCGCTTATGTATACCCGGATGAGCAGGGAAATATCTGGATAGGTACCGATTGTGGCGTAGTGCAGGTAACCGGTGACAAGACTATCCTGGTTGAAAAGCGCAATACTTTTGCCGCACAATCTTTCGGAAAAGATATCTTTTTCCTGTCAACAAACGGTATCATCTCTAAAAAAGAAGAAAACAAGCCAAGCGTAACAGTTGCCCATTTACAAAAAGAGAAAAGTGCCCTGACCATATACGGCACGCTTTGTCTGCAAGATGACTGGGTTATATTCACTTCGAACGGAGGATACCTGTTCAATACAAAAACAAACCGAATCCACCGTCAGGCAGAATTGGACATTAAAAACGGAAATGTCCTGACGGACAATCTCGGTAACTTCTGGATCTATAACAATACCGGTAAGGTGTGGTATGTCAACTCGAAGACCCGCGCCCTCAAGACTCTTCAACTCTCCACTCCCGACAAATTAAACTACGTGGATATGGAACGCTATCACGTAGTACACGATTCCCGAGGCATCATCTGGATATCCACCTATGGCAACGGACTGTTTGCCTACGATACCCTTACAGAAGAACTCCAACATTTCGACTTTCAGATTGACGGCTTCAGCCATATCAGTTCCAATTATCTGCAATATCTCATGGAAGATAGTTCAGGTGCTATCTGGGTTAGTTCCGAATATGCCGGAATAGCGCGCCTGACGATTTTAAATGAAGGAATAAAGCGCATTTTTCCGGAGGCAGTCTCTTTGTCAGACCGTTCAAATACCGTACGTATGATTACCCGGTTAAAAAATGATGATATTTGCATTGGTACCCGGGGCGGAGGAGTCATTGTCTATGATCCGCAAATGAAGACACAGAAAAAGAAACTTCATTTCAACTCCAATATTTATGCGATAGCCGAAGATAATGAAGGAACCGTATGGATGGGAAGTCGTGGCGAGGGTCTTCGCATTGGTGATAAATGGTATACCAACCAATCCGGGAATGCTTCATCCATCAGCAATAATAATATCTTTATCTTATACTGCGACCAGAAAGGGAGAATGTGGATAGGAACTTTCGGAGGCGGACTGGATTTAGCCTTCAAAGGTGAAAACGGATATACCTTCCGGCATTTTCTGAACAAAAGTTTCGGACAGCGACGAACACGCGCTATCATGGAAGATAAAAACGGATGGATGTGGATAGGAAACAGTGACGGAGTATCTGTGTTTCATCCGGACTCTCTGATAGCCAATTCCACGAATTACCTGACCTACAATTACAATAATGGGAAACTACTCAGCAATGAGATAAAATGTATCTACCAGGACACTAAAGGCCGGATATGGATCGGTACATCAGGCGGCGGCTTAAGCATGTGTACCCCGGATAATGGCTATAAGAATTTGGAATTCAAACATTATGATACCAACAATGGATTGGTAAACAACATGGTTCAGGCTATTGCAGAAGACAGGCAAGGAAAACTGTGGATCGCAACCGAATATGGTATTTCACGCTTCACTCCTGAAACGCAGGCTTTCGAAAACTTCTTCTCCTCGACTTATACACTGGGAGATGTATATAGTGACAATAGTTCATGCGTCAGTAAAGATGGCAGTTTACTATTTGGTACCAACTACGGATTACTGGTAATCAACCCCGGACAAACAGGAATTAATTTTGCTCTCAATCCGGTGGTTACTTTCACTAATCTGCAAGTCAACGGAATATCCATGCGCCCGGGAGATACTGATTCACCGTTAAACAGAGCCATGATGTACACAGATGAAATAGAATTGAAGTATTTTCAAAGATCATTCGTAATAGATTTCACGACATTCGATTATTCGAAAATAAACAGTTATACCTATACTTATCGTTTAGAGAATTATGATAAAGAATGGAGTAAACCCTCTCCGCTCAGCTTTGCATCTTACAAAAACCTACCACCGGGTAAGTACAGTCTGCATGTAAAAGTCTGCAATGCTACCGGCATCTCAGGCGATCAGGAGGCCGTTCTGAAAATTACAATAGCTCCTCCCTTTTGGCAAACATCCTGGGCATTCCTCATTTATACCCTATTGTTTATTGTTGCGCTTTACATCACCTACAAGTTAGTGCGTGATTTCAATCTTTTGCGTAATAAAGTGCAGGTAGAAAAGCAACTGACGGAATATAAGCTTGTATTCTTTACGAATATCTCACATGAATTCCGTACTCCCCTGACCTTAATACAAGGAGCGTTAGAAAAAATACAAAGTATAGACAAAGTTCCCAAGGAAATGACCAATTCACTGAAAGTCATGAATAAAAGCACACAACGTATGTTGCGCCTGATTAATCAGTTATTGGAATTCAGAAAAATGCAAAACAACAAACTGGCCCTTTCTTTGGAAGAAACAGATGTCATGGGCTTCCTTCATGAGATATTTTTAAGTTTTAAGGACACAGCGGCCTCTAAAAACATGGATTTCCGTTTCCAACCTTCGGTAGCTTCCTATAAAATGTTTATCGACAAAGGAAATCTGGACAAGGTGGTTTATAATTTATTGTCCAATGCTTTCAAATATACTCCAAGCAATGGTAAAGTCACACTTTCAGCCATAGTGGACGAGCATAAGAAATGTCTGGAAATTTCCGTAGCAGACACAGGAATAGGCATTGCCAAAGAGAAACGGGGAGAACTGTTCAAACGTTTCATGCAAAGCAACTTCTCAAGTAACAGCACCGGAATAGGATTGCACCTGACACACGAACTTGTAAATGTTCATAAAGGCAGCATTACTTACGATGAGAATCAGGGGGGAGGATCTGTTTTCACGGTTTCACTCCCCACCGACACCAGTGTATATGAAGAGAAAGACTTCCTGATTCCTCACGATGCCTTTCTGGAAGAAAAGGCATACCGGCAGGAAAGCTATGAAGAGGAAAACATTCCGGACGTAGATATTGCAGAGGAAAAAACTCCTTCAAATCAGTACAAACTGTTGATCATCGAGGATGACAACGATGTACGTGAGTTCCTGAAAGAAGAGTTCAAGCCTTATTTTGAGGTGGTAACTGAAGCGGATGGACTTTCAGGCTTGGAACGCGCACGTACTTACGATGCTGATCTCATCATCTGCGACGTATTGATGCCGGGGCTTACGGGATTCGAAGTCACCCGCAAACTTAAAAATGATTTCGATACCAGTCATATACCTATTATATTATTAACGGCTATGAGCTCAGCGGAAAATCACCTGAAAGGCGTGGAAAGCGGAGCGGATGCATATATCACCAAACCATTCAGTCCCAAGCTATTACTGGCAAGAGCATTCCAACTGATAAAGCAACGTGAAAAGTTACGGAAGAAATTCTCGGATGATCCGGGAATGATAACTCCTGCTATCTGTACGTCAGAGAAAGACAAACAATTTGCCGATAAGCTTCAGGCTATTCTGGAAGAACAGATTAGTAACAGTGAATTCGCCGTAGATGACCTTGCTTCAGTAATGGGACTGGGGCGTTCAACCTTTTATCGCAAGGTACGTGGAATAACCGGTTATTCCCCCAATGAATACATGCGTATCATCCGCATGAAGAAAGCCGCCGAACTTTTACTTGAAAATCGTTATACAGTGGCAGAGGTATCTTACAAGATAGGTATCGAAGACCCATTCTATTTCAGTAAATGCTTCAAGAAACAGTTCGGAGTATCTCCATCCGTATATTTACGCGGTAAGAATGATCCGGACATCACTATTCAAACAATTCAGAATGACTTCCCAACCTGATTACGTCTATATAATTACGATCTTCATCAATCCATATTAATAAAAAGTCTCCCTCAATATGACATTCCATACAACCTTTATACTGTCCTATAAGCTTATGCGGCAGAAATGTTTCGGGTATTTCTATATCTTTAATAAGCAAATTCAATAGTTCGTATAGTTTTTGCATTTTTCGAGAATTATTCCTGTACTTTTTCAAGTCCTTTCTGGCTTTAGTACTATAACGAAGTTCTTTCATTCAATATTTTTTATAGACTTCATAAATGTATCGAAGTTCTCCATATCAATTGTACCAGCAAACTCGCCTGCCTTCGCTTCCGCTATAGCCTCTTTAGTTTCTTCATTCGGCTCATTGTAAACAACATCCATAAGGATACTCTCTACAAAGTTATTCAGACTTCTATTCTGTTTTTTTGCCGCCAGTCTAAGACGGTCAAGCAAATCCGTACTGAGCCGAAACGCTGTTTGTTTTCTATCTATCGCTGCCTCCATATATCTTACATTTGTTATATTATGTATCACAAATATATAACACTTATATAACATCTGCAAGAAAAAAGATGCTTATTCAACTTCTTTTCAGAACATTAAATCATAAACATAGATTAAAATAGCCCCAACTTTATACAGTTGAGGCTATTTATATACACTCTTAAAAAGAATAATCCTATTCCCACTCTATCGTTGCAGGCGGTTTTGACGAAATATCATAGGTTACACGGTTCACCCCTTTCACCTTATTAATAATATCATTGGAAACCTTACCCAGGAATTCGTAAGGCAAATGTGCCCAGTCCGCCGTCATAGCATCCGTAGAAGTCACAGCACGCAGCGCAATGGCACGTTCATACGTACGTTCATCTCCCATCACACCAACTGATTGCACGGGAAGCAAGATAACACCCGCCTGCCAAACCTGATGATAAAGAGAAGTTTCGCTACCATCAGCTTCTTTCACTTTCCAGTCACGCAATCCCTGAATAAAGATATCATCCGCATTTTGCAGAATAGCCACTTTCTCCGGAGTAATATCACCCAAAATACGCACAGCCAGACCGGGTCCGGGGAAAGGATGACGAGTAATCAGATGTTCAGGCATACCCAATCCGCGACCTACACGGCGAACTTCATCTTTAAACAACAAGCGAAGCGGCTCACAAAGTTTCAGGTGCATCTTTTCAGGTAAACCACCTACATTATGATGGCTCTTAATAACCGTACCGGTAATGGAAAGGGACTCGATACAGTCAGGATAAATCGTACCCTGTGCCAGCCATTTCACATCTTTAATCTTATGGGCCTCCTCATCAAATACTTCGATAAAACCCTTGCCTATAATCTTACGCTTTTCCTCAGGTTCCGTTACACCTGCCAGTTCTGCAAAGAACTTGGCACTGGCATCCACACCGATAACATTCAGACCGAGACATTCATAATCGTGCAGTACATTCTTGAACTCATTCTTACGGAGCATACCGTGATCTACGAAGATACAAGTCAGGTTCTTACCGATAGCGCGATTCAGCAATACAGCAGCTACGGAAGAATCCACACCACCGCTCAAACCAAGAACCACCTTATCATCACCCAACTGTTCCTTCAATTCGGCAACCGTTGTTTCAATAAAGGAAGCAGCACTCCAGTCCTGTTTGCAACCGCAAACATCCACCACGAAATTCTTCAGCATCTGCGTGCCATCTTCGCTGTGAAATACTTCCGGATGGAACTGTACTCCCCACACCTTTTCGTTCTCTATCTGATAAGCAGCAATCGCCACCTTATCCGTTGAAGCTATTTTTTTGAAATTGGAAGGGATAACCGTAATTGTATCTCCGTGACTCATCCACACCTGTGTATTTTCCTTCACGTCCTTGAACAGCACATTGTCTTTGTCAAAAGAGCTCAAATGTGCACGTCCGTACTCACGACTTCCGGCAGGTTCCACCTTGCCGCCATTGGTATAAGCGATAAACTGCGCACCGTAGCAGATACCCAGAATAGGATACTTTCCACGAATTTCACTCAGATCAGCTTTAAATGCACTTTCATCGTATACAGAGAACGGGCTTCCCGAAAGAATAACCCCCTTTACACTCTCATCCCCCTCCGGGAACTTATTATAAGGTAAAATTTCGCAATACGTATTCAATTCACGGACACGACGGGCTATAAGCTGCGTAGTCTGCGAACCAAAATCAAGAATGACAATCTTTTCTTGCATATAATCTGTATGGATTTAATTAAAATGTTCCGCAAAAGTAGAAAAAAGTAAGAAAATAACGGGAATAATAGCCAGAAAATCTATATTTCATAACATAATTAATGAATTTGGTAGCCGGAAAGACACATAGAACACAGTAAAATCAGCTTTAAAAACATTGCTGATAATCAAGATATTACAAGGAGTTAACTTCCTGTCAACAAAGAGTTAATTTCTTGTCAACAGGAAGTTAACTCCTTGCTGACAGGGAATGAATTGTCCCATTTTTCCTACCGCCTATTACCCGAACCGTATCAGATCCGTATTTGCTCCGTACCTAAGCGTTTGGACCAGATACGGACCAGGTACGGGCCAGACACGGACCGGGTACAGTGAGGATTATTTTTTGTTCTTTTTATCGTTTTTCTTTCAAGATATCCCTGATTTCCGTCAGTAAGACTTCTTCTTTACTAGGTGCAGGAGGAGCAGGAGGTGCTGCGGGAACTTCCGCCTCCTTCTTAGCCGTCAGCCTGGTCAGCAATTTGATGAACAGGAAAATAGAAAAAGCAATAATAAGAAAGTCAAACGTCACTTGCAGGAAATTTCCATAATTCAAGGTTACAGCGGCAATCTCTTTACCGTCCACAACTTCGGCAGGTTTCATCACCCACTTCAGGTCCGTAAAGTTCACACCTCCCACCAATAAACCGAGAGGCGGCATGATAATATCTGCCACAACAGAAGATACAATTTTACCAAACGCGCCACCGATGATTACACCGACAGCCATGTCTATCACATTGCCTTTCATGGCAAATGATTTAAAATCTTGTAAAAATGAACTTTTTCCCATCACTTCCATTATTTAATTATAAAATTAAGTGCGAATATAAAAACATTTTCTTACTTTTGCACCGCATTTCAGAAATAAATGCGCAAGAGAAGAGAGATATTTGAACAAATATTATAAAACCCTTAAAAGTTTAAACAAAATGATTAAAGTAGGTATTAATGGATTCGGACGTATCGGACGTTTCGTATTCCGCGCTGCAATGGAAAGAAACGATATTCAAATCGTTGGTATTAACGACCTTTGCCCGGTAGATTACTTGGCTTACATGCTGAAGTATGACACTATGCACGGTCAGTTTAACGGCTCTATCGAAGCAGATGTTGAAAACAGCAAGCTGATCGTTAACGGCCAAGCTATCCGCATCACTGCAGAAAGAAACCCGGCTGACTTGAAATGGGATGCTGTAGGTGCAGAATACGTAGTTGAATCTACTGGTTTGTTCCTGAGCAAAGACAAAGCTCAAGCTCACATCGAAGCTGGTGCAAAATATGTAGTAATGTCTGCTCCTTCTAAAGATGACACCCCGATGTTCGTTTGCGGTGTAAACGAAAAAACATACGTGAAAGGTACTCAATTCGTATCTAACGCTTCTTGTACTACTAACTGTTTGGCTCCTATCGCTAAAGTATTGAACGACAAGTTCGGTATCTTGGATGGTTTGATGACTACAGTTCACTCTACAACTGCTACTCAGAAGACAGTTGACGGTCCTTCTATGAAAGACTGGAGAGGTGGTCGTGCTGCTTCTGGCAACATCATCCCGTCTTCTACTGGTGCTGCTAAGGCTGTAGGTAAAGTAATCCCTGCTTTGAACGGCAAATTGACTGGTATGTCTATGCGTGTTCCGACTTTGGACGTATCTGTAGTTGACTTGACAGTTAACTTGGCTAAACCGGCTACTTACGCTGAAATCTGTGCTGCTATGAAAGAAGCTTCAGAAGGCGAATTGAAGGGTATTCTGGGTTACACTGAAGATGCAGTAGTTTCTTCTGATTTCTTGGGTGACGCTCGTACTTCTATCTTCGATGCAAAAGCTGGTATCGCTTTGACTGATACTTTCGTAAAAGTTGTATCTTGGTATGACAACGAAATCGGTTACTCTAACAAGGTTCTTGACTTGATCGCTCACATGGCTTCAGTTAACAACTAATAAGCAGAGTACAAAATAATATTTAAAACAGGCAATCTCGACGAGGTTGCCTGTTTTTTGTTAAAATACAACGGGTTATTCATTAAATCAGCTATTTTTTTTGCACTTTTGCAGTTAGATTATTTTTACCGAACCTAAGTAAGTATGATAAAATTAAAACTAACGCTAACATTACTCTGCTTTATGAATATAATACAGGCTCAAAACCCTTTTTTTGAAAAGTATTCTACGCCTCACGGTACTATCCCGTTTGAAAAGATAAAGACCGAACATTATGAACCCGCCATTCGTGAAGGTATCAACCGTCACAATGCGGAGATTGATGCTATCACCAATAATCCGGAAGCGGCTACATTCGCCAACACGGTCGCTGCTTACGAGAAATCCGGCGAACTGTTGAACCAGGTCAGCACTGTATTCGGCAATCTGCTGAGTGCGGAAACCAACGATGACATGCAGGAACTGGCAAAATCCATCATGCCGTTGCTGAGCGAACATGGCAATAACATCACTCTGAATGAGAAGTTATTTGCACGCATTAAAGCAGTATATGACCAGAAAGACCAGGCTAATCTTACTCCCGAGCAAAATAAGCTGCTGGAGAAGGTATACAATAGCTTTGTTCGCAGTGGAGCTAATCTCGAAGGAGAAGCCAAAGAGCAATACCGTGCTCTGAGCAAAGAGCTTAGCTTACTAACCCTGCAATTCGGAGAAAACAACCTGAAAGAAACCAACGACTATAAACTGGTACTGACAGACCCTGCACAACTTGCCGGCCTGCCGCAAAGCGCCATTGATGCAGCCGCAGAAACTGCCAAAGAAAAAGGCGTGGAAGGATGGGTATTCACCTTGCAGGCCCCTAGTTACAGCCCGTTTATGACGTATGCCAGTAACCGCGATTTACGTTGCAAGCTTTATATGGCATATAATACCAAATGTACCCATGACAATGAAACCAACAATCTGGAGATTGTAAAGAAGCTCGTTAATACCCGCCTGGCTATTGCGCAACTTTTGGGATACAGCAGTTTTGCTGAATATAACCTGCAAGAGCGAATGGCAGAAAACAGCGGCAATGTATATAAACTGCTGGATCAGCTACTGGATGCTTACACTCCCACCGCCAAGCAAGAATATGCAGAGGTAGAGGCTTTGGCACGCCAACTGGAAGGCAGTGACTTCACAGTGATGCCTTGGGACTGGTCTTATTATTCCCATAAACTGAAAGACCAGAAATTCCAGATAGATGATGAAATGCTCCGTCCCTATTTTGAACTGAGCAAGGTAAAAGAAGGTGTATTCGGTCTGGCTACCCGCTTGTATGGCATTACTTTCAAGAAAAACAGTGATATACCGGTATACCATAAGGATGTGGATGCATATGAGGTATTTGACAAAGACGGTAAATTCCTATCCGTACTCTATACAGACTTCCATCCCAGAGAGGGTAAACGTGCAGGTGCATGGATGACTTCTTATAAAGAACAATGGATTGACGAGGCAACCGGTGAAAATAGTCGTCCGCACATATCTATCGTGATGAACTTCACCAAGCCGACAAAAGACAAACCCGCCTTACTGACATTTGGTGAACTGGAGACATTCCTGCATGAATTTGGGCATAGCCTGCATGGTATGTTCGCGAATTCCACCTATGAAAACCTAAGCGGTACAAATGTATATTGGGACTTTGTGGAACTTCCCTCTCAATTCATGGAGAACTTCGCTATTGAAAAGGAGTTCCTCCACACATTTGCCAGACATTATCAGACCGGAGAACTCATCCCGGACGAACTGGTACAGCGCATTGTAGATTCTTCTAATTTCGATGCCGCTTATGCCTGCCTGCGTCAGGTTAGCTTTGGATTACTGGATATGGCATGGTACACCCGTACCACCCCATTTGATGGTGACGTGAAAGCTTACGAAAAAGAAGCATGGAAGAAAGCACAGATTCTTCCTGTGGTAGAAGATGCCTGTATGAGTACACAGTTCTCGCATATCTTTGCCGGAGGTTATTCTGCCGGATATTACAGCTATAAATGGGCGGAAGTTCTGGATGCAGATGCTTTCTCACTGTTTAAACAAAAAGGAATCTTCAATCCGGAAGTAACCGCTTCCTTCAGGGAAAACATTCTTTCCAAAGGAGGAACAGAACATCCGATGACACTATACAAACGCTTTCGCGGACAAGAGCCAACTATTGATGCATTATTAATCAGAAATGGAATAAAGAAATGAAAAAGATGAAGACCTATATACAGTTACTGTTAGTCGTTCTCTTCTTACCCGTATTGAGCGCTTGTGATCAGGAAGACGATGTCATTGACATCTTCACCGGAAAAACCTGGTACATGACTTACATTGCAGTGGAAGGACAAAACAAAATGTACGACTTCTGGCAAAACGATCAAGATGCCAGAGACAAAAGTTTTAAAACGATTACAGGGGATAATTACACTTTAGTGTTTGAAGGTGCTAACGTAAACGATGTAGCAATCGGGACTTTTAGCGGGAAAGCCACCAGTGCCTCTGTCAATGGTGACTGGAGTGCAAACGGGGATAATCGGGAATTAAAGATTACCATAAAAAACGGAGGAGGCACCGATGGAGATAAGTATTTAGGTAAGGCTTTTATGGATGGACTAAAGAGTGCATTCAAATATGGAGGAGATAATAAGAATTTATATATTTATTACAAAGAAGGACAGACTGTAAAGTTCATCTCTTTCGCTCCACAACGTAACTCAGGTAATTAAGACTATGGAAGGTTCTGCTAAAGAAAAACAAGAAGCGCTGGACAAGCGTTATATACGTATGGCAAGTATCTGGGCGGAAAATTCATATTGTAAACGCCGCCAGGTAGGTGCACTCATCGTCAAAGATAAAATGATTATTTCTGACGGGTATAACGGAACGCCTGCCGGTTTTGAAAATGTATGTGAAGACGATAATAACGTTACCAAACCTTACGTGTTGCATGCCGAGGCGAATGCAATCACGAAGATAGCACGCTCTAACAATAGCAGCGACGGTGCAACTATGTATGTCACCGCTTCGCCATGCATCGAATGTTCAAAACTGATTATCCAGGCAGGTATCAAACGAGTGGTATACTCCGAAAAATACCGTTTGGAAGACGGTATCGAACTTTTGAAGCGTGCAGGTATCGAGGTAGTATATGTAGCTACAAGTGACGAGCTACAGGCTACAAGCAAAGAATAAAGACCTTAAACAAACAATAAACTAAAATCTACGAACCACCAGCTACCGCTCGTAGCTTGTAGCTCGTAGCTAACAACTAAAAGATATGAGTACAAAAAACTCTTCCCGCTTTACCCCGCTCGTCATTGCAATCAGCGTGGTAATGGGAATTCTGATCGGAACATTTTATGCCAGGCATTTCGCCGGAAATACGCTGGGCATTATTAATGGCTCGTCCAACAAGCTGAATGCTTTGTTGCGGGTTGTTGAAGACCAGTATGTAGACACCGTCAACATGACGGACCTTGTGGAAAAAGCAATGCCACAGATATTGGCTGAGTTAGACCCCCACTCTACTTACATTCCTGCCCAGAATCTGGAGGAAGTTAATTCAGAGTTGGAAGGCAGTTTCAGCGGTATCGGTATTCAATTCACCATTCAGGATGATACGATTCATGTGAATAGTGTCATTCAAGGTGGTCCGTCCGAGAAAGTAGGACTGATGGCAGGCGACCGCATCGTCATGGTAGACGACAGCTTGTTCGCCGGAATAAAACTGACCAATGAGAAAGCCATGCGCACTTTGAAAGGTCCGAAAGGAACCAAAGTGAAATTGGGTGTCAAACGTGCTACAGAAAAGAATTTGCTGGACTTTGTCATCACCCGCGGTGATATTCCACAGAATACAATTGATGCAGCTTATATGCTCAGCAATGATTATGGATACATTCAAATCAGTAAGTTTGGACGTACCACTCATGTAGAACTGCTAAATGCTATTGCTCAACTCAGTCATCAGAATTGTAAGGGAATTATTATTGACTTGCGCGACAACACCGGTGGTTACATGGAGGCTGCCGTGCGTATGGTGAATGAATTCCTGCCGGAAGGACAACTTATTGTCTATGCCCAGGGACGCAAATACCCCCGCATGGAAGATTATGCCAACGGAACAGGCAGCTGCCAAAAAATGCCTTTGGTTGTGCTGACCAATGAAAGTTCGGCATCCGCCAGTGAGATCTTTGCAGGAGCTATTCAGGATAATGACCGTGGTACAATCGTAGGACGCCGTTCCTTCGGAAAAGGATTGGTACAACAACCGATTGACTTCAGCGATGGCTCTGCTATTCGCCTGACAATTGCCCGCTACTATACTCCATCCGGTCGTTGCATACAACGTCCGTATAAGAATGGTAAGGACGCCAAGTACGAAATGGATTGGCTGACCCGCTACGAGCATGGTGAATTCTTCTCTAAGGATAGCATCAAGCTGGACGAGAATTTGCGCTACTCCACCCGTCTGGGACGTCCCGTTTACGGTGGTGGTGGTATTATGCCGGACGTATTCGTACCACAGGATACCACAGGAACCTCTTCTTATCTGATTGAAGTGCTCAATAAAGGACTGACTTTACAGTTCAGCTTCCAGTATTCCGACCGCAACCGGGCTAAACTGAATGAGTTCGAAAATGAAGAAGACATGCTGAAATATCTTCGTCAGCAAGGCATCGTAGAACAGTTTATCCGTTTTGCAGACAGCAAGGGAGTGAAGAGACGCAATATCCTTATTCACAAGTCCTACAAGCTGATGGAAAGAAACCTTTATGGAAACATTATCTATAATATATTAGGTAGGGAACCTTATATAAGGTATATCAACCAGGGCGATCCTACCGTACAAAAGGCATTGGAAATTCTGGAGAACGGTGAAGCATTTCCCAAAGCTCCGGAAGACGTTGTGAAAGAAGAAACGAAAGATGAAGGAAAGAAAAAAAGAACTGCGGAAGCGTATGGCATTGTTAAAGACCCGGCACGGGCTTACCACTACGCATCAATCCCAGTCTGCTGAAATACTTGCCGCCCTGGAAGCCCACCCGGCTTTCAGGGCGGCACATATCGTCCTGCTCTATTATTCACTGAAGGACGAAGTCGATACGCATGAATTTGTCCGGAAGTGGAGCCGTGAAAAGCGGATATTGCTTCCGGTTGTCGTAGGTGACGATTTGGAATTGCGTGTCTATACCGGTCCCGAAGACCTGACAACAGGAAGTTATGGTATTGAAGAACCTACCGGAGAACTCTTCACCGACTATGCAGCTATCGACTTTGTTGCCGTTCCCGGCGTAGCTTTCGATAATGCAGGTAACCGTCTGGGTAGAGGCAAAGGTTATTATGACCGACTGCTCCCCCGCCTCACGGCTTTCAAAGCCGGCATCTGTTTTCCTTTTCAATTAGTGAAAGAAGTGCCTGCGGAGCCATTCGACATCCGCATGGATACGATTATAACAATTCAATGAAAACAAATTATCACACTCATACTACCCGTTGCATGCACGCTACGGGTAGCGACGAAGACTACGTGCTCAGCGCCATCAAAGGCGGCTATCAGGAGCTGGGATTTTCAGACCACACTCCGTGGAAGTATCACACCGATTATGTGGCTGACATGCGTATGCTCCCCGAAGAATTACCCGGATACGTAGAAAGCCTACGCTCGCTCCGCGAGAAATACCGGGATCAGATCAGTATCAAAATCGGATTGGAATGCGAGTATTTTCCCGCTTATATTCATTGGCTGAAAGAAAAAATCAAAGAGTATCAACTGGATTATATCCTGTTCGGCAATCACCATTACCATACAGATGAGAAGTTCCCTTACTTCGGGCATCATACCGAGAACCTCGATATGCTGGAACTCTATGAAGAAAGCGCCATCGAGGGAATGGAGAGTGGTTTGTTCTGCTGCCTGGCTCACCCGGATTTATTCATGCGCTCATATCCTCAGTTCGACCGTCATTGTAAGTTAATCAGCCGCCATATCTGCCGCACAGCCGCACACCTCCATATTCCGCTGGAATATAATATCGGTTATGTAGCTTATAATGAGGCGCACAATTTGCAGACTTATCCCTGCCCGGACTTCTGGCACATTGCCGCCAATGAAGGTTGTACTGCCATCATCGGGTTAGATGCGCATAACAATAAAGACCTGGAAACGCCTGTATATTACAATCGTGCCATAGAAGAATTGAAAACATTGAAGATACAGAGAGTGGATAGCTTATCACTAATCACTAACCACTAATCCCTATCTGAATATGATATTCGTGATTACCTGCGCACCTACGTGGCGATTCAGGTTGCGTACCAGCAAGTCACGTCCCATCATCAGTTCCTGACGTAGGGCAGCAGAGGTCAGATGGACATATAAAATCTGATTGCGGATATAGAGTTCGCGGGTATAAGAGGCAATAGTGGGGCCAAGGATTTCTGCCCATGAGTTAATGAGCCGCTGCTCATTGAGTGGCGACTCCAGACTCTCCTGCCGAAGGAAAGTACGTATCAGTTTACCTATTTGTTCGGCATCGTTACGCTTCATGCTTCATCCTCCTCCCGTTCTGTTATGACTCCTTGATCTACCTGGAACATTTTGTAATCGCTGCCTACCTTATGAAGAATGCGATCCAGATGTTCCCGGTTCGTATCTGTTATGAATATCTGCCCGAAGTTATCACCGGCTACCAACTTGATGATCTGCTCTACGCGAGAAGCATCCAGTTTATCGAAGATATCATCCAGCAGAAGCAAAGGTACTGTGGTGCCGGTTCTTTTCAGGAAATCAAATTGTGCCAATTTCAAGGCAACAAGATAGGTTTTGTTTTGCCCTTGCGAACCTTCCCGCTTGATAGGAAAATCACCCAGAAGCATATTCAGTTCATCTTTGTGAATGCCATGCAGAGAGTATCCCATAATCTGGTCACGTACACGACTTGCTTTTATTACATCCAACAGGGATGCATCACGGGCATGCGAATCATAAGTTAACCCGACCTGCTCCTTATCTTGTGAAATAAAAGAATAAAATGACTGGAAAATAGGAATGAATTCACTGATAAAAGCCTCCCGCTTACGGAAAACAATCTCGCCGGCCTGTGCCATCATCTCTTCCCAAATGAGAAACAGCTCTTCTTCTACCGGCACTTCACTTTTCAACAACGTATTTCGTTGAGCCAACGCTTTATTATAGCGTATCAGAGCTTCCAGATACTCTTTATCATACTGCGAAATTACGACATCCATAAAGCGTCGACGCTCGTCACTGCCTCCGGCAATCAATTCCGAATCGGCAGGAGAAACCATGACCAAAGGCAAGAATCCGATATGATCGGACAAGCGGGTATATTCCTTTTTATTCCGCTTGAATTGTTTCTTTTGCCTGCGCTTCATACCGCAATAAATCTCTTCCGGCGTACCGTCGGGAGCTTCATAGAAACCTTGGATGACAAAGAATTCCTGATCATGGCGGATGTTTTGCGAATCGATGGGATTGCCCGAACTCTTACAAAACGAAAGGAAATAAATGGCATCGAGCAAATTCGTTTTCCCCATGCCGTTCTGTCCGAAAAAACAGTTCAACTTGGGTGAGAATGAGAGCTCAACTTGTTCCAGATTCTTATAATTAAGTATGGATATACGTTTCAGTATCATATTACAGCAGTAAATTCAGTTACAAAGATAATGCAAAATCTCGATTTAGTGAGCGAAAAGAGAATTCATTCTTTTTTCCGAATGTGAGAGATTTATCTAAACCGAATGCAATACAAAATAAGCATGCCTATTTTTAATGCGGAGGTAAAGCTTAGCTCATCAAAAAGTAGGAAGAATTTCGGGTTTTCAAGTGTAAAAGAAAAAAAGATGCCGCTAAATTTCGTTGATACCTATAAAAAAGTTACTTTTGCGGGTCGAAATGGCTAAATAAGAATAATAACAAAAAGAATATATAAAATGGCAGAACAAAAGAAAGCTAACGAAGCCCTGAATGTGGAAGAAGCATTGTCACAATCGGAGGCATTTCTCATTAAAAACAAAAAAGCAATTATCGGCGCTGTAGTAGCAGTAATCATCATCGTAGCCGGTATAGTAATGTACAAGAACCTTTATGCTGAACCGCGCGAAGAAAAAGCACAGGCTGCATTGTTCAAAGGACAGGAATACTTTGAGGCCGACCTTTACGAACAAGCCTTGAATGGCGACAGTATCGGATTCGCAGGTTTCGCTAAAATTGCTGATGAATACAGCGGAACCAAAGCTGCCAACTTGGCAAAAGCATATATGGGTATCTGCTACGCTCACCTAGGACAATACGAAGCTGCTGTAAAAGCACTGGATAGCTTCAGCGGAAAAGACCAGATGATAGCTCCTGCAATGAAAGGTGCAATGGGTAACTGCTACGCACAATTAGGCCAGCTGGACAAAGCTGCTTCTATGTTGCTGAGCGCTGCTGACGAAGCTGATAACAATTCACTCAGTCCTATCTACTTGCAACAAGCCGGAGAAATCCTCGTTAAGCAAGGCAAGTATGACGACGCTATCAAAGCATATACCAAGATTAAAGACAAATATTTCCGTTCTTACCAGTCAATGGATATCGATAAGTACATCGAACAAGCCAAACTGCTGAAGAAGTAATATACCTTATTATTATATAGTATATCAGACACGGGTTACACAGATTTTACACGGATAAAAAAGAAACAACCGTGAAATCCGTGTAATCCGTTTCTTTTTTTATCCCCCTTTTATTTTTAATTATTAATTTTAGAATAACTATGGCAACAGCTTATCATAACCTTTCAGACTACGACTTCAACTCTGTTCCTGACGCTAAAGAAATGAAGTTCGGCATTGTTGTTTCTGAGTGGAACTTCAATATCACCGGAAAACTTTTAGAGGGCGCAATGAATACTTTAAAAAAACATGGTGCCAGAGACGAAAATATTTTGGTGAAAACTGTTCCGGGTAGCTTTGAATTAATTTTTGGAGCCAACCAATTCATTGAATATAGTAATGTGGATGCAGTTATTGCAATTGGTTGCGTAGTTAGAGGAGATACTCCACATTTTGACTATGTTTGTATGGGAAGTACCAACGGAATTGCTCAACTGAACGCAACTGGCAACGTACCAGTTATTTACGGATTAATTACTACCAATACAATGGAGCAAGCCGAGGACCGTGCCGGTGGCAAACTGGGTAACAAAGGTGACGAATGTGCAATTACTGCAATAAAAATGATCGATTTTGCTTGGAGTTTACAAAAATAGTCGTATCTTTGCACCGCAATTGAGAAACAAAGCTACTTAAAAAGAGATTTAAAGTAGTTCTCGATAGCAAAAGGGCAAATACCAGAGTGGCCAAATGGGGCAGACTGTAAATCTGCTGGCTTACGCCTTCGGTGGTTCGAATCCATCTTTGCCCACAAAAAATTGCGGAAGTAGCTCAGTTGATAGAGCATTAGCCTTCCAAGCTGAGGGTCGCGGGTTTGAGCCCCGTCTTCCGCTCTTCTGAAAATCAGATAGTTATCGTAAGATTTCTATCTGATTTTTGCTTTTAGAGGGTGCTGAATTTAGCGTGGTTTAACCGAGTGAGTTAAACCGAGAGTTAAACCAAAATCAGTATGAACGCTACAATTTCAGTGGTATGTTACAAGTCAAAGACACTATCAAATGGTGAACATCCTTTAATGCTACGTATCTGTAAAGACGGCAAGAAAAAGTATCAGAGTTTAGGTATATCCATCAAAGCTACCCTTTGGGACTTCCTTAAAGAAAAGCCCAAGCCTAATTGCCCTAACAAAGAATATATCCAAAAGATTATCTTGGATAAACAGCGAGACCTTCAACAGCGAATGTTAGAGTTAAATGTGGAGCAAAAGGAATATACCACCACTACCCTACTCAATAATGAGAATACCAAGTTTGAATTAAAAACTGTTAGTGGGTTCTATCACGAATTGATAGAGCAATACACACGTGAAGACAAATGTGGAAACCGTCTCATCTACAAAAGTTCTTTCAACTCGCTTAAAGCGTTTACGAAAGGCAAGTTAGATATACCTTTCAGCGATATAGATACTTCTTGGCTTAACAAATATGAGAAATGGCTACGCTCCAAAGACAATAAAGAAACCACCATAAGCCTTATGTTTCGTACATTACGCAGTACATATAATAAAGCTATCAAAGCGAAGTGTGCCCGAAAATCCGATTATCCATTTGACGAATATAAAATAAACAAGTTCGATACCACAACTCAAAAGAGAGCCATTGCCAAAACAGATGTACTGAAATTCACAACCGAAGTGCAGCCCATTGGAAAGCAGCAATACATGGAGTTGAGTAAAGACATATTCGTATTCAGCTATCTATGTGGTGGAATCAATTTCACAGACATAGCTAATCTGACAAAAGAGAATATTCAAAATGGCAGGTTACACTATATTCGTCAAAAGACAAAAAAGCTAATCAAAATAGGAATACCGCAAGAAGCCATGCAGATAATCGAAAAGTATTCAAAAGAAAGTAAAGGCTATCTGTTTCCAATTTTAGATAGCCATATACATAGAACCGCATTACAAAAACAAAACAGAATACATAAAATACTTGGTAAAGTCAATAAGAACTTAAAACTACTTGCAGCAGACTTGGGGGTTGAAGCCAATCTTACAACCTACGTTGCAAGGCATTCATTTGCCAGCGTTCTAAAAAAATCAGGGGTAAACATAGCACTAATCAGTGAAGCATTAGGACACTCTGATATAGCGACAACTCAAATATACCTTGATAGCTTTGATAATGAACAGATAGATGCAGCTATGAAGAACCTTCTCTAAAAAAAATGCCACTTTATTTTTACGGTAAGGTGGCATTTCTTTATCTTTACACTCAAAAATAAAACATGGAATATCAGATAATACCTATCTCTTCATTAAAAAGAATAGAATCATGGCTGACTGACGAAACAGGTTTCAGCCTTTCAATGCTCCATAATGAATTGGATTACATTTCAGATGTATATCTTCTTGGCAAGCAATTCCCTGTAGAAATACAAGACCTGTATCTATCAATAAAAAAAGAAGAGCAGGACATCCCATATCCAAACAGGGGAACAGACGAAGATAAATATAAATTCAGTCTGACCGTTGGAAAGAATCTCGTTCTTAAAAGTGGTGATTTTGAAGCTGACTATATTTTGAATCTGTGGAACTTGTACGACACAAACGAAGACTCAGCTTGTGAAGAACAAGACCAAGACATATTTAATGGAATTCTTCTTATTGTAGCCATCTATTATAAATATACGCAGACAAATGGCTATTTCGACTTTGGAGACTACGTTGCAGACCCTGAGCAGATACAATACACATACTCCGTCCGCCCTGATATGCTGAACTTATACAAGATGTTCCATGAGAAGAAAAAGACGAAGAATAACACGATTACGATTGAGTATAACAAACAGAAGATAGAGCTAACCAATGATGATAACTGGTTTCTCAATATGATAACTCCTTATCTTGATAAATATTTAGGCATACCTTCTTTGGAGGAAGCAGAAGCGGAGCTTAATAAGGATTACCCCACTACAGGTAAAAGAGGCAGGAAACGTGAAAATGCAATTCTTGATACAGTAACCCTGAGTATATATAATCTGTTGCGTCATTCTTCTTTCGCAGCTAAAGGCAAAGGACTTACAGATAATGAAGGGAAGTTCATACTATCGCTTCTTGTGTACCTTCGATTGATTGACGAGGACAGTTCTAAAAATGACATACTGAATCTACGTGCCACAATCAGGAATCTACAGAAATATGAAGTTCATCCCAACTGGTGGAGAATTCCCATGTGTAAAACGTCTCCCAATAATCCAGTTGAACATCTGAAATCCTATTGGTAAAACACATAAAATAAAAAAAGATAATGCTCCCGAATTTAATCAAAAAACTATTTTACTAAAGATATATCGTTAATATACAATATGTTACAGTTTGCTTTTCTACATAAAGAATTAAACATAAAAAAAGGGAATTCTTTATGTTTTTTTCTTCATTTCATACGTCCTCACTTCTCTATAAGTTTGCATCATAATCAAAAACACGGTGCGCACCTCGTTTGAGATTGATAACGTATAACTAATAAAAAAGAAAATTATGAAATTGAATTTTGTTGAAAAGAGAATTGAAAACAAGTATGACAACGAAAGTGCAATGAACACATTGAAGGTTATGATGAAAAGAGGTGAGCAATTAGTAGTCAAGTTCTTCACAAGCAAAGACAATTTTCCATGTGCTTGGATTGAATCAAAAAAAATCTCCGGTTTCAAACTAATATTGAATCAAGAAGGTCTGAATTGGTTGCGTAATTATTTGCAGACTGGAGAAATCGAGGACTTTGGCTTTGACCCCAATAAAACAGCAGCTTTCAGTGAGAATGAAGACAATGATTTTCAACTTACAATTTTCAGACAGTTGGCTGCACATGATGAAAGAAGATTGCAGTTTGTCCCCTTGTTCCGTGAGAAGAGTGACTCCATAAGCGGATACGCATCTTACATGAAAGGGAAAATCTTCTTCCGTTTAACGAGAACAACAGAACTTTTAGATTATCTGATAGAAAAAGATTTGATCGCATAAACAAATTATTCACGGGGAGGGAGAACTCCTTCCCCATTTTTATTAATCTATTAATTTTTTTATATTATGACAACAGTGAAAGTTAAACCATTTGATGAATTAAGCAAGTATGTTCAAGAAGCCAGTACTCCCAGCAATCTATTGCAGGACACACCTGATTATGACGCAATGAAGGAGCAAGAGTATGAAAATGCAGTGAATAATACGGCAGATTCCAATGATGAAGAAAGTGACAATTAATGTCAGTATGAACGAACTCGGTAAGGTGCAATACCTTACCGAAGTTCTTCCCGAAATCCCGACCAACACAATCCTGTATAAGAAGTTGACCGGACTTGGTGCTACTTACGGTGAAATCAAAGCAAAACGGAACTCCATCATCATAGAACCGAATGTTCCTGTAATTATCGGTAAATGCAATGATCCGAAACATAAGGATGATAACCTATTCGGAGTATATGAAGGAGTTTACACCGATGCTATCGTGACCTATTTGGAGAAATCAGTTAAGAAACATTATAAGCTACTGACTACTCCCGAAAGCTTCCCGAAGATAAAATCAGCATTTGAAGAACTGGAAGTGGATATATATAGTAGTTGCTTCCTCCTGTTTGACGAATGCCACAAGCTCGTAAAAGATGCGGATTACCGGAGTGACATAGCCCTGCCCCTGTATGACTTCTTCCGATTTGAGCGCAAGGCATTGGTATCAGCCACACCGATAGAACTGAGTGATCCCCGTTTTAAAGAACAACAATTTCAAACAGTAGAGATAGAACCCACTTTTGACTATAGCAAGAAAATACGGCTGTACCATACCAACAATACGCTGCAAACATTCAAGGATGCTCTCCAAAAGCAGAAAGGCAAACCGGAACCTTGCTGTATTTTCATTAATTCTACAGATATAGTCTATGCACTGATGAAGCAGTTGGATTTATTGGAACAATCGGCTGTATTCTGTGCCCCGAAAAGTGTGGAAAAGCTGAAAAGGAATAAGTTCAAAAATGCTTCCGAGCAATGGGACAAAAGCAAAATGAAACAATACAATTTCTTCACGAGCCGCTTCTTCAATGCGGTAGACATAGAATTGGAAGAAAGACCGGATGTAATCATACTGACCGATGTCTTCTTTGCTGAACATACGATGATTGACCCTCATACCGATACTATTCAGATAGTGGGACGTTTCAGAAACGGAATATCATCAATCACCCATATTAGCAATACCAATAAAGGGTTACCACAAAGAACACAGGATGAAATAAGAGGCTATCTTATTTGCAGTAAGGAAATTTACCGGATTATGAAGAATTTCTATGATTGCGCTTCTGACAGGGCATCCCGTGACGCTTATCGTGCTGCATTGGAAAGCTTGCCATTCAACCGTATGTTGGATAAGGACGGCAAAGAGAACTGGTTTGCAATTGACAACTATATGGACGAAGAGATAATGAAGAATTACTACCATGATGAAAATTGTCTCTGTGAAGCATACAATAACTGCACTTCCTTCCTGCCTTACCACGAAGGCTTCTACTACTCTGTAGGGGATAGTGAACGTTTAAAGAGAGAGAACAAGTCACAATCCATTAAGGAGAAACGCAAGGAAATTGTCCGTCAATTGGAAATGCTCGGAGAATGTACTACTGAAATGGAATTGGAATACAAACGGGACTTGATGGCAGCAGAACCTTTCATTGTTAAAGCATACGATACGGTAGGTAAAGCTGTGATTGAGCAACTGAACTACTCTCTAAAGAGAATAACGGAAGCGATGATACAGAAACAGTATAGCGAAAAGGCAATGGGAACAGAAGTTATTCAGCTAATAAAGAATTCTTTCCAAGTGGGGAATAAGTATTCTTGCAAGTCTATCAAAGAAGAAATCAGTCGAATCTACGGGCTTTTGGGAGTACATCCCCCTAAAGCTATTACAGGTAAAACTATCAGTGATTTTTTCACTGTCTCCGAATGTAAGGTAAAAGGTGACAGAGGATATTTGCTTATTAGCGAGATTATGTAGAGGGTAGGACATTTTTTTCTAAAAAACACTTTTATAGACCCCGTTCAAAAAATGTCCCTCACTCTTGGATTATCGAATTCAGATACACTTTAACTAAAAATTGAAGTTCAGCACATTATACGCTGGGCTTCATTATTTTATAAGCATTTCATATCTATAATATAAAGGAACCTTTCTCTTGATGGGACTTTTCTGCCATATCCACTTTCAGAATTTTTGCGAGATACGCCCAAGCACAATTCGCTCCTTGGGGAATATGCTTCTTTTCTAAGGATGCAATCATATAATCTGCACTACCGCTGAAATGGTATATCATTTTCCAAATAGATGATTTCTCGTAAACAGGTGGTACAAGCCTTCGTTGTTGTAAATATTTACAAACGGTCGCATAAAACGGAAAATCTCCAGTCTTTCTTATATCTACAATGAACAGGTGTGTATCTGTAAGGGAATAACCATTCTTTTCTTGCCGTATCAGTTCTAAGTCAATGCAAGATTTAAGATAAGAATCCAATGTTGGTCGGGAAAGACCGAGTAGTTTGCAGATTTCTGTTTTATTATATCCGGTATAGTTCGTATTACTAAGACAGATACACTTTAATAAGATAAGGAAACCTTTTAGTTTATTCGGTACATTTGCTTGCAATAAATCGGTATCAATACGAATCCACTCAGTTTCCGGTTTGTAAAGGTAGTAGGTACAGGTATCGAAAATTCCTTTATTACCTGAATGTTGCTGTTTATCTTTATAAAGGACTAAGCCTTTAGATATTAAGGTCTTTATGTGCTTGGATATATATTCTGTTTTTTTAATTCCGGTCAGTTCCGAAAGTGTTTCAAGCTTTACATGGGAAATATATGTATTATAGTCCGATTTAGCCAATAAACAGAAATAGGTGTATGCTTCGTTGGCATTAAGCCCTAAAGCCTTATTTTTCGGTATTAGTCGAAATCCCATAGTTTGCCGATGGTATATTGTCAATGAAATAAATTATCTTTTCTTTAAACAGCCTATTGAATCGGGAAGCTCCCAAAGTAATTTTAGCCTCTTTCCTGTTTGAGTAGGTTTCTTTCGTAAGTCGGTTTCTGTACATAGAATAAATGAAGATATATGCGTTATGCAGACTTCGCAAGAAGTCGATGCTTATTGGTTATTATCTTTATAGTTAATAGTATAGCACCCCCTATTTTTTTACATGACCGTACCCCCTTTTTTTTACAAGCCGTCCTTTGGGAGTAAGGTCAAGTTCTGAGGCGGCTTTTATCAATCGGGCAAGCAATTCAGGTGAAATCTTC